>Ga0209610_1000072_pt1 | contig 45760 bp, 37 predicted proteins | sample LakKivw275mmetaG_FD_184137 | JGI IMG/M metagenome (GOLD analysis project Ga0209610, IMG submission 184137) | Anoxic lake water microbial communities from Lake Kivu, Rwanda to study Microbial Dark Matter (Phase II) - Lake Kivu water 275m metaG... | ecosystem: Environmental > Aquatic > Freshwater...
ATTTGAAAAAAATTAAAACAAAAGAATAAATAATCATTTTAAAATTAAGGAAATAGTAAATTATGATGAAGATTATGCAACCACCTGTATGTGCCCCGAAAGTCGAAGGGTTTATGTTGAAACCGGCATACTGGATAGAAAAAATCGGGAATGCAGAAAAATTAATTTTAAGTGAGGAAGAGATAATAGAATTCAATAAAAAATCCTTTAGAAAAATGAAATCCAAAGGATTTGAGGAATGGTTATATGATTTGGAAACATATCCTAAAACAATAACCGGAGAAGAATTATTAAATACCATGAAGAGCTATTCCTCTGAGGAAATATTTCCCAGCAAGACTTGCTATGATATCCAGGCTAAGAAAATTTCGAAAACGGTCAAGAAAGAAGTGTTATATCAAGCCAATTTTGACGGTATACCTGATGAAATTCGAGTAGAATGGGGCATGTTGGTAAAGAGAGAAGACGTAAGGGCTTTCCCTACGGACACTATATTCGCTGAAGAACCAGAGGGTATCGATTTTGATCTTTTTCAGTTGACTGTCCTGCCGGTGGGGAGTCCGGTAGCAATTTTACATCAAAGCAAAAACGGAAAGTGGTATTATATTCAAAGCATGATTTATAAAGGATGGGTTAAAAGAGAAAACATCGCTCTGGCAAAAAACAAAAAAGAAATATTTGATTATGCAAATTCAGATAAATTTTTAATGGTAACAGAGAGCAGAATCGAGACAGAGCCCAATCCTTTCATCAAAGAAATATCCAATATTTTATTTCAAATGGGAGATAAGATTCCTTTAATCGAATTTGATGAAATTCCGGAATCGATTCCTATTAATAATTTACACGCTCAATCTCCACATGGTTGTTATGTCGTAAAAATTCCGGTTAAAGATGAAGAAGGACACCTTGAATTTAGATTAGCTTTAATTGCTCGCTCCAATGATATCCTTGAAGGTTATCTTCCTTATACCAGAGGAAATATCATTCGGCAGGCATTCAAATTATTAGGAGAAAGATATGGATGGAGCGGTATGTTTAAAAGAAGAGATTGTTCCCAGTTTATTATGAATGTTTACAAAACCATGAATATTATTATTCCCAGTTACACCCGGATGCAGGAGGAAGGAGTAGCCGGAAAGTCGATTGAATTTAGTGGTTCCATTCAAAGAAGAGAGAGCGTATTAAATAAATTACAACCTGGTGACCCCATTTATTTAAAAGGACATGTCCTCATGTATTTGGGTAAGGTTGGAGAAAATCATTATATTATTCACTCAGGTTCTGGATATGGGATAAAAAGTAAAGATGGAAGGATAAAACCGGTAACTGTTCACGGTATTTTTGTTTCGGAAGTACACCAATTGCTTATGAGCGAAGAGAAAAGCTATTTGGAGGCATTCACAACTGCCCAAAAGTTTATATAATTATTAATTATATTATTTTTATGAGGAGGTGGTGAAATAAAAAAGATTAAATGAAAAATGATTAAAATTCAAAAGAGGCGATGCCAAAGAAAGAATTATTGATTTTTTGTAAAAAAGTAAATAATTTTTAAAGGAGTGTTTATTATGTTAAAAAAAATGTATCTATGGACAACATTAATTGTATTGTTTCTTTCATTGACCTGCATAACCAATGCAACTACTCCGAAGGATGCTTTGGTTATCGGAGCCAATACAGAAATATTTATTACCAACGATCCTGGAGTATCTTTTGAAGTTCTACCTAATGCTATTGTACAGAATATATATGCAAAACTCGTAAATGTGGTAGTTAAAGATAATCAATTTATCACAGTTCCAGGTCTTGCTGAGAGTTGGGAACTTGCTCCTGATGGTAAAACCTGGACATTTCACCTGCGTAAAGGATTAGTCTTTGCTGATGGTGATCCTTTAAAAGCAGATGCGGTGGTTTATTCTTTTCAAAGAGTCTTAAAACTTCAAAAATCTCCTTGTTGGTTATTTTCTGACGTATTGGGATTAACAGAGGAAAGCATTACCGCTCCTGATGATTATACTGTAAAAATAGTCACCAATGGTGCCCCTTCGAATGTTGTTCTCACCATGGTGGGTAATACTCTTAGTGGTGTTTTAAATCCGAAGGTAGTACAAGAACATGAAGTCGATGGAGATATGGGGCAGGCCTGGCTTACCGACCATAGTGCTGGAGCTGGTCCATATAACCTTGAGGAATGGGACCGAAAGATAAAGGTAGTGCTTAAAGCCAATGAGAATTATTGGGGAGGAGCACCCAAGATTAAGACTATAATCCTTCAAGATATTCCGGAACCTACCGATCAACTTTTACTGCTTAAGAAAGGAGATATAGATATTGCATGGGACTTGACTGCTGAGCAAGCTAATTCATTAAAAGGTTCTCCCGATGTTTCCATTGTTACTACTCCCGGACAGAGCGATGAGTATGTCGGTATGAATGCTGGTTGGGGACCCTTTAAAGATGTAAGAGTAAGACAAGCAGTGAAATATGCCATAGACTATAATGCAATAATCGATAAAGTAATGACCGGTTTTGCCATAAACAATCAGCAATTTCTTCCCGTAGGATACTTTGGTTATGTTGAGAATAATCCTTATTACCAGGATATAGAAAAAGCAAAAACACTTATGGCTGAAGCAGGATATGCCGATGGTTTTGATGTAGAAATAGTGACAAATACCACAGAAACTCGAAAAACTGAAGCTGTAGTCGTTCAGGAAAATCTTGCCAAGATAGGGATAAGAGCTGAGATAAATCTGATGCAGGCATCGCAAATGTATGCAAAATTTAGGGAACAAGGATTACAAATGATCGTCGCTGGTTGGGGGGTTGATTATCCGGATGCAGATGCCCTTGCTAATCCTTTTGCCAATCATCGGGTAAAACAACTTGCCTGGAGATGTGTCTGGTATGATGATTATGCTGCTGATCTCGTCGAGGCTGCGAGCAAAGAAATCAATGAAGACAGGCGATTCCAAATGTACCAGGATCTCACCAATTACTGGCATATATATGGCCCATTTGCTATGATGTATCAACCGATTCAATTCTGGGGAGTAAGAAATGAGGTAAAAAATTATGATAAAGCTGCCGAAGGTTATTCTGTACACTATGACCTTACGGAAGTTTATAAATAATAATGGTTAAAAGTTGAAGTTTTAAAAGAAAGGATTGTAGTTCATCTGTGAATAGCGGTTTTAGGATTGATGTTCCGATATTTTAGAGATGATTTTCTATCCTAAAACCGCTTTTATTTTAGAGAAATGATTGATTTATAAAGATTTAAAGAAATGAAGGAAGATACTTAATGAAACTGGGGAATTATATTCTAAAAAGAATTTTTTTAATGGTCATTGTGATGTTGGGAGTAGCAACTATCGTTTTTTTTATCACTCATGTTATTCCTGCAGACCCGGTTGGAGCCATATTAGGTGGAAATGCCCCCATAGAACGCGTTGATGAAATGAGACATCAACTTGGTTTGGATAAACCGATAACCTTACAGTTCATTGATTATATAAAGGGCATAGTTCATGCAGATTTTGGAATATCTCTCAAATCAAGTCGACCTGTCTTAAAAGATATAATAAATTATTTCCCGGCTACTATTGAATTAGCCATTGCTTCTATGATTTTTGCTGTATTGGTTGGTGTAGTTCTCGGTGTATTTTCTGCCATCTATCGAAATAAGTCCATTGACCATTTTTCAAGAGTTTTCTCCATATTAGGAGTTTCGATGCCGGTTTTTTGGCTCGGTTTATTGCTATTATTATTATTTTATTATCATTTAGATTTGCTTCCCGGTGGAGGGAGAAACAGTCTATTTATCTTTCCCCCGCGTATTACAGGTTTTATTCTCTTTGATTCCGTACTTATGGGTGATTGGACTGCTTTTTGGGATGGGCTTAGCCACATTATACTTCCTGCCTTTGTTCTCGGTTATGCTTCAGCGGCATCAATAGCAAGAATAATGAGGGCAAGCATGCTGGATATTCTAAGACAAGATTTTATAAGGACCGCCAAATCCAAGGGGCTTTCAAAAAGGTTGGTCATCTATCGTCATGCCCTCAAGAATGCATTAATACCTGTTGTGACCATTATAGGACTTTCTTTCGGGAGTCTTTTAAGTGGGGCTGTGCTTACGGAAACTATTTTTAGCTGGCCCGGTTTGGGAAGATATATCGTTAATGCCTTGCTAGTATTGGATTATCCGGCAGTAACCGGAAGTACGCTGTTTATTGCATTTGTGTACTCTCTTGCCAATTTGGTGGTTGATATTTCTTATGCCGCTCTCGACCCAAGGATGAGAGTATAAAGAAAGGAATAAGAAAAATTGTTAAATACTGTAAGAAATATAGGGCAAAAAGAAAAAATAAAATTATTTCTTGAGCAAAGGAAGCCCATTATTGAAGATTGGAAACATACTTATTATCTATGGAAGAGTACACCTCTTGCCATGATTGGAACCGCAATCATTTTTATATTTTTAACTATAGCAATTTTTGCTCCCTTATTAACATCTTATAGTCCGACTGAACAATTTATGGAAGAAAGGTTACTCCCTCCGAGTTCCCAGCATATTTTCGGTACAGACCAATATGGTCGGGATGTATTTAGCCGGGTTGTTTACGGTGCAAGGGTTGAGGTATGGATTATTTTTATCGTGTCAATCATCAGTGTGATGATTGGTATTGTTGTTGGTATTACCGCTGGTTATTTCGGGGGCGCGGTTGATGAAATTCTAATGAGAATAACAGATATGTTTTTAGCTTTTCCGAGATTAATTTTGGCAATGTCGCTGACTGCAGTACTTGGTCCAAATCTGACCAATACGATGATAGCCATCTCACTGGTGGATTGGACGATATATGCGAGACTTGGAAGGGCAGAAGCAATGAAAGTAAAATCCCAACCATATATTGAGGCAATAAGAGCAATAGGAGCGAAGGATTTGAGAATCATCGCTTTTCATGTTTTGCCTATGTCCATATCCCCGGTAATCGTTCAATTGACTTTAAGAATGGGAACCATTATTCTTACCGCGGCAGGTCTTGGATTTCTTGGTCTTGGAGCACAACCTCCCACGCCGGAATGGGGAGCCATTGTCAGCGATGGACGAAATTATCTTATAGACCAGTGGTGGATAACTACTTTTCCGGGTATTGCCATAGCTTTTGTCGTTCTGGGTTTTAATCTTTTAGGTGATGGTATTAGAGACATATTAGACCCAAGGCTTAGGAGGTAAAGGATGCCAAAGATGAGAGGGAACCTCTTAAATATCAGTAAACTTAAAGTGGTCTTTTATACTTATCGCGGAATTATTAAGGCATTAAATGGTGTAGAACTATGGATGAACAAAGGTGAAAGACTTGGTATTGTTGGGGAAACAGGGTGTGGTAAGTCGGTAACAGCATTATCTATTATGGGTTTAATAGAACAACCGGGTGAAATCATTGAAGGAGATATCCTATTTGGAGATAAACTATTGACTTCTATGAAAGAAACTTCATTGATTAATATTCGGGGAAAAGAGATATCGATGATCTTTCAGGAACCGAATGCTGCCCTGAATCCAGTGATGAAAGTAGGATTTCAGATAGCGGAAAGCATTGGTAAGGTAAAGAATAAAAGGATAGGGAAGGAAGTATATGCAGAGGTTAGAAGAATGCTGGAAATCGCCGGCCTTGATTGGGAAAGAACCATCAATCTTTATCCTCACGAATTAAGCGGGGGCATGGCGCAAAGGGTTATGATAGCCATGGCTTTGTCTTCTAATCCCAAACTGCTTATAGCAGATGAACCGACTTCTGCCCTAGATGTGACTATACAAGCACAAATCCTGGAACTTCTTGATGAATTAGTGAAGAAGTTTGGTAATGCGGTGATATTAATTACCCATAATATGGGAGTTGCAGCGGAATTTTGTGATAAGATGGCGGTCATGTATGCAGGAAACATGATTGAATATACAACCACGACAAATATTTTTGAAAATCCCCATCATCCTTATACCAGGGGGCTTTTAAAGGCAGTTCCGAAAATTGGCAGGACAGACGAGCTTCAAAGTATACCGGGAATTGTGCCGGATTTAGTCGAGCCACCTTCCGGTTGTCGTTTTCACCCAAGATGCAAGCATGTCATGGATATTTGCCGAAAAGATTTTCCGCCTTTGGTAGAAATTAAATCCGGTCATTACGTAGCCTGTTATTTATATGGGAAGGAAGGGATAAAAAGTGCAAGTAGCTAAAGCGAAAGAGGAAAAAAAATATTTGATATCGGTTGAGCATCTTAAAAAATACTTTGCGGTGAAACAGGGTTTATTCTCTTCCGCCAAATATGTGAAAGCGGTGGATGATATTTCTTTTAATATTCCTGAAAATAGTGTCTTTGGTATTGTCGGTGAATCCGGTTCCGGAAAAACGACCATAGGGCGAACCATCCTTAGGTTAATAGAACCGATATCGGGTGTTATTCGATACCTTTCGACAGACATTACCTCTCTAAAGGCAAGAGAACTTCGCATCTTTCGTCGGAAAATGCAGATTATTTCCCAAGACCCCTATAATTCGCTTCACCCCAGGAAGTTGGTAAAAAATATTATAGGCGAAGGCTTGCAGATTCATTTTAAACTTTCCTCGGAAGAAATCTACCAAAGGGTAAAAGATATTCTTGAACAGGTTGATTTGCGGGAAGAGCATATGTTCCGGTATGCTCACGAATTTAGTGGAGGTCAACGTCAACGTATTGCCGTAGCCAGGGCCCTTGTTTTAAAACCGGAATTCCTGGTATTGGATGAACCCACCTCTGCTCTTGATGTTTCGGTACAGGCAGTTATTTTGAAAATGTTAAAGAGCCTGAAGCGAGATTTTTCCTTAACCTATCTTTTTATTACTCATGATTTAGCTATTATCGATTATATGGCAGATTATATGGCAGTAATGTATCTTGGTCAGATTATGGAGATTGGATCAAAAAATGATATATTTTTATCTCCCCTGCATCCATACACATTACTTCTCCTGAATTCAATTCCTAATCCTGATCCGAGAAAGAAAAAGAAAAGAGCCCTCCCCAAAGGTGAAATTCCGAGTCCGATAGATCCGCCTAAGGGCTGCAGGTTTCACACTAGATGTCCTTTTATAAAAGATAAATGTGTCAAAGAAGAACCTGAAATTAGAGAAATAAGCAAAGGACATTTGGTGAAGTGTCATTTTCCATTAAATTAATTGAAAACCTGTCATAAGTATGGTTTTACTGATAATATAATGGGAAAAGTTAAAGAGGGTTGGTGGTACAATTAATTGACAAGAATATTAAGGGAGAGTAATATTATAAAAATAGTGTGAGCGGATAGCGTTTAGCGTAAAATTGGATTATAAGAGGAGGGGAATTGTGGAAAAAGAAAGATTTATAAATTTTGAAGGCTTAACCTTCGATGATATTTTGCTGATTCCAAAAAAATCTGCCATTATGCCAAGAGAAGTAGATGTTTCTACCAAATTTAGTAGAAACATTGAAATAAACATTCCTTTAGTCAGTGCTGCTATGGATACTGTTACTGAATCGAGATTAGCTATTGCTATTGCCCGGGAAGGTGGTATTGGTATTATCCATAAAAATATGTCCATAGAGGAACAGGCCGAGGAAATTGATAAAGTGAAGAGATCAGAGAGTGGAATAATAGTGGAACCTATTTCTCTTACGCCAGAGAAAAAGGTAGGGGAAGCAATTGAAATTATGGCTAAATATCATATTTCTGGGATTCCGATTATAAATAATGAGAGAAAATTAGTTGGAATTTTAACTAATCGGGATATCAGATTTTTAAACGATAAGAATATAAAAATAGCAGAGGTAATGACTAAAGAAAATCTGATTACTGCACCATTAGGGACTACCCTTGAAGAGGCCAAAAGAATATTGCATAAAAATAGAATTGAAAAATTACCTATAGTAGACAAAAATATTATTTTAAAAGGACTTATTACTGTAAAAGATATTGAAAAAGTTGAAAAATACCCTAATTCTTGCAAAGATGCAAAAGGAAGACTTAGGGTGGGTGCAGCAGTAGGCGTATCTCGAGATGCGTTGGAGAGGGTTGAAGCTTTAATTAATGCAAAAATAGATATTATATTAGTTGATACTGCTCACGGCCACTCTAGTAGGGTTATTGAAGTTATAAAAGAAATAAAACGAAATTTTGATATAGAATTGGTAGGTGGCAATGTAGCAACTTTTGAAGGAGCAGAAAGCCTTATAAAAGCAGGGGTTGATGCTATAAAAGTTGGTATTGGACCAGGTTCTATCTGTACTACGAGAATAGTTACTGGCGTAGGAGTACCTCAAGTTTCAGCAATTCAAGAATGTAAAAGGGCGGCAAAAAAATACCATATTCCTCTAATTGCCGACGGAGGAATAAAATATTCAGGTGATATTACTAAAGCATTAGCAGTAGGTGCTGATTCTGTAATGATTGGAAGTCTATTTGCTGGAACACAAGAAAGCCCGGGAGAAGTAGTACTTTATAAAGGAAGGAGTTATAAGGAATACCGAGGGATGGGTTCGATTGGGGCAATGAAGGAAGGAAGTAAAGATCGGTATTTTCAGGAAGAAGTAGGAGAGAATAAGTTGGTTCCAGAAGGAATTGAAGGAAGAGTGTCTTATAAAGGACCACTTTCTGCTTATGTATTCCAACTATTAGGAGGAATACGTTCAGGTATGGGTTATTGTGGGGTGAAAAACATTAAAGAATTACAAGAAGAGACTAAATTTATTCAAATTACCTCTGCTAGTTTAAGAGAGAGTCATCCTCACGACGTAATTATTACTAAAGAAGCTCCCAATTATGGTATAGAGTGAGATTAGGGTAATGATTTTTTAGAGAATGGGTTTATTAATTTAATGAAAGACAAAAATTGCAAAGAGAGGTTAATTTATGAAATTTATCAGATTTTTGATCAATGGTAAAGAAAAAAACGGGATAGTTATAGAAGAAGACCACACGGTTAGAGAAATAAAAGGAGATTTTTTTGATCAATATGAAATTTTAGAAAATCGATATTCTCTTTTAGAGATTAAATATTTACCTCCTTGTATGCCTTCTAAAATAATAGCGTTGGGATTGAATTATTTTGACCATGCCGAAGAACTTAAATTGAAGATTCCTGAGGAACCTTTAATATTTTTAAAACCTTCTACTGCAGTAATCGGGCATAAAGAGAATATTATTTATCCAAAAATGACTGAACGTTTAGATTACGAAGCAGAGTTAGGAGTAATTATAAAAAATAAAGTTAAAAATATTAAACCAAAAGAGGTTTATGAAAATATGTTAGGTTATACCTGTTTTAATGATGTAACGGCTAGAGATTTACAAAAAAGGGATGGACAATGGACTAGATCTAAATCATTTGATACCTTTGCTCCCCTTGGTCCTTATATAGTTACTGATTTGGAACCTAATAATTTAGAAATAAAGCTTCGGCAGAATGGTAAAGTAAAGCAACATTCCTCAACTAGTAAGATGATTTTTAAGATAGAAGAAATCGTAAGTTTTATTTCTCAGATAATGACTTTGAATTTAGGAGATGTTATAGTTACTGGTACCCCCTCTGGAGTAGGCGAACTCCAAGTAGGTGATGTAGTAGAAGTAGAGATTGAAGGTATTGGAACTTTAACCAATTATATTTCTTTATAATAGACCAAGAAAGTAAATTAGTTTAGATTAAAAGTGATTTAATAAATAACCAAGAAAAACAAATATCGAAGCAAGATATTTAATTAATAGGCAATTAAAAAATAATTTAAATAAAAGGGAGGCGATTAATTAAAATTATTTAATCAAAGATAGTTAAAAGTCAGAGTAGGTAACCTGCGTCAAGTGTTAGAGAATGGGACGTTGTCTCTAAACGAAAGGACTAAAAAGAGAAGGAATCTCTGTCTAATCCTGCGGTAGGTTATCGCGTCCGCTGCTACATCAAAAATTACTTTTGTATAGACACTTCTTGATGTAGCAGAAAAAGTTTTATTTATTTTCAGCTATATCAAGGAGGAAAAATTAAATGAAGATTTCATCTCGTGAAATTACTACCATGGGTCTTTTAATTGCACTAAGTATAATTTTAACCCGAGTAGCTAGTTTACGTATTGCTATTGGAGGAGTAGAAGGGATTAGGATAGGCTTAGGAAAGTTACCTATAATTTTAGGAGGTATTGTATTTGGTCCTTTAGCAGGAGGATTAATAGGAGCCTTTTCTGACTTATTGGGCTACTTTATCAATCCTATAGGAGCTTATATGCCTCATTTTACTATGACTTCTGCTTTAGGCGGAATAATTCCTGCGACTATCTTAATCTTAATGAAAAAAGATGAACCTAATGTTGTTGAGTTAGGAATAGCTATTGCTATAGGGCAGATAACAACTTCTATTTTATTGACATCTTACTTTTTACATATTTTATTTGGGCTTCCTTGGGCAGTATTAATACCACCTCGAATGGTGGCAGAACCTATCCATATATTTATCTATACTTATATAATTAATATGATTTTAAAGAGAAATATTTTAATCGTCAATTCTAAAAAGGTTTAAATAATTAAGCTAATATTCTTTTTAAGCAAAAAATATTAAAAGAAAAAGGAGAGGAGAGTATCTATAATAATTGAAAAACATAAAAGCAAAAAATATGAATCCCTCAAATAAAATTATGAGAGCAGCAATATTTTACGGTCCCCAACAGGTACGATTGGAAGAAGTTAGAGTTCCCAACATCGATTCTGACGAAGTCTTGGTAAAAATAAGAGCTGCTCTTACCTGTGGAACAGATCGAAAAATGTACCTGAGAGGGCATCATTTATTTAATCCACCTTTTGTATTTGGACATGAATTTTCCGGTGATATAATTAAAGTAGGGAAAAAAGTAAGGGATTTTGAACCAGGAATGAGAGTAACGGCTGCTAATTCTGCTCCTTGTAATCATTGCTTTTATTGCAAAAAAGGTGATTTTAATTTATGCGAAAATTTGTATATTCATTTAAGCGGAGCTTTTGCAGAATATATAAAAGTTCCTGCTGCTATTGTAGCTCAAAATTTATTTTTGATTCCAGAAAATGTAAGCTATAAAGAAGCAGCATTATTAGAACCTCTTTCTTGTGTAGTTCATGGAATTGAGGAGTCGAATATTAATTTGGGTGATACAGTAGTTATAAATGGAGCTGGCCCGATAGGATTAATGTATTTACAACTAGCAAAGTTAAGAGGAGCTAAAGTGATTATTGCTGACCAATTGGAAGAAAGACTCAAATTAGCCTCTAAGTTAGGAGCTTATAAGACTATCAATGTATCAAAAGTGAAAAATCCGGTAGAAGAAGTAAAAAAAATTACAGAAGGTGGAAGAGGTGCAGATGTAGTTATTGAAGCAGTAGGCTTACCTGAAGTTTGGGAGCAGTCTATTTCTATGGTTAGAAAAGGAGGGACGGTAAATCTTTTTGGAGGATGTGAAAGAGGAACCAAAATATCTATTGATACTAGTTTAATTCATTATTCTCAAATAAATATAAAGGGAGTTTTCCATTACACTCCTCAACATGTTAAAAGAGCTTTCGATATAATCTGTAATAAGATAATTGGTATCGATTCATTAATTACTTACGAATTTCCCCTTAGTGAAATATCTACTGTGATAGAAATGATGTTGGCAAATAAAGGTATTAAGATAGCTGTAATACCTTAAAAATGTATCTTGTATATTTTATTAAAATAAGCAGTAGCGAGAGCCGGTTAGGGTTAGAAGGAAAGGAATAGGAGAAGATGAAGGCTTTAGTAAAATATGGAAAAGGACAAAACGATCTTGAATTAAGAGATATTCCGGAACCGATCCCTCAGGAAAATGAAGTAAAAGTCAAAGTAAAGGCAACGGGAATTTGTGGGACTGATCTCTATGGATATTCAGCTGTAAAACCTCCGGTGGTATTGGGACATGAAACTGCGGGGATTGTGGTAAAGGTTGGGAAAGAAGTGAAAGATATAAGAGTAGGAGACAAAGTCACTACTGAAACTACCGCTTATATTTGCGGTCAGTGCAAATTTTGCCAAAGTAAAAATTATAATTTATGTATTCACCGTAAAGGATTAGGCTCTGCTGTTAATGGGGCTTTTACTGAATATTTTGTAATAAGAAAAGAAAGTATCCACATAATTCCTCCTCATATTAATTTTATATCTGCTTCCCTTTTTGAGCCTTTATCCTGCGCCACTCATGCCGTTATGGAGCAGGCGAACTTATTAAAAGGAGAAACTACTGTAATATTAGGCCCCGGACCTTTTGGATTATTAACCGCTCAGGTAGCTCAAGCATTGGGAGCGAGAGTAATAATTGTAGGAATTAAGGGAGACGAGAAGAGACTTGCTCTAGCAAAGAATTTAGGAATTAGTTTAGTTTTTAATATAGAAAAGAAGGATTTAGAAGATTACCTGTCGAATATAATTACAGAAAATGGTATCGACGTAATATTTGAATGTTCTGGCTCTATAGCAGCAGTAAAATATGGATTAAAAATAATCAGGAAAGGGGGTAGATTTATTCAAGCAGGAATTGTCCACCAACCAATTAAACTTAGATTTGATAAAATATTATTTGATAAAGAGTTAACCATCATTGGTTCTCGTACTCAGAAGCCTTCATCCTGGGATAAAGCAATAAATTTAGTAAATAAGGGGGAGGTAAATTTAGAGAAATTAGTTAGTGATGTACTACCGTTAAGCAATTGGAAAGAAGGTTTTAAAAGAGCGAAAGAAAAAAATTCTATTAAAGTAGTCCTTCAGCCGGATAAGTAATATTAAAAAATTTAAGTTAACCAGCTAACTAAGTAACTAGTGCTCTGTCAACTAAGGTAAGTATAGTTTTGAGATTGCTTCGCTAACACTCGCAATGACAAAACACTGAGTGTTATTGCGAGGAGCAAAGCGACGAAGCAATCTCAAGAAATATAACATACTTTATTTAACAAGGCACTATCTAATGAATCAAGATACAAAATAATTAGAAGGGAGAAGAAAAAATGATAGAGCTTAATCTTAAAAAAGGTTTAAAAGGTGCTGCCCAAACAATAGTAAATGAAGAAAATTCAGCAGAAAGATTTGCTAATCCCATGTTACCAGCATTCGCTACCCCTATGTTAGTTTCTTTAATGGATATAGCTGCCATAAATGCGGTGGAAAAATATCTTCCAGAAGGTTATATTTCAGTTGGAACTAAAATATCGATTACTCATTTAGCCCCTACTCCATTAGGTATATCGGTTACAGCTGAAGCGACTCTAACAGATGTTTACAAGAATAAATTAACCTTTGAGGTTAAAGCTTATGATGAGATAGAGAAGATAGGAGAAGGCTTAATAGAAAGATATATAGTAAATTTAGATAATTTTACTAAAAAGATGTTATCAACGAAAGGGAAAAAACAAGAGGGTGAGTTTTAATTGAATAGAAAAGTTTTACTGGTAATTGATATGCTTAACGATTTTATTAAAGAAGATGGGAAATTATATATAGGCGATAGTGGAGGAAAAATTATTTTACCTATTCAAAAGGAAATAGAGAACTTCAGGAAAGAAAAAAATCTTATATTCTATATATGTGACCACCATCGACCAGATGATAAAGAGTTTAATCTTTTCCCTCCCCACTGTATCTCCGGAACAAAGGGAGCAGAAATAATCAAGGAGTTGATGCCCTTTAAGAATGATTTTATAATTTATAAAAGAAGATTTAGTGGATTTTTTCAGACTGATTTAGATATTTCTTTAAGAGAAGAAGAGATTTTAGAATTGGAATTAGTAGGAGTATGTACCAATATCTGTGTTTTATATACTGCTGCTAGTGCCAGGATGTTAAATTATAAGGTTACAGTTTTGAAAGATGCGGTGGCTTCGTTTGATGAGCAAGCCCATAATTTTGCTTTAAAACAAATGAAAGATATCCTTGGTGTAGAAATTAGATGATATATTCTATTTGTCCTTCCCACGAAAGTGGAAATCTAAAAACTTAATTGATATGGATTGGAGTTAGAAGTAGTGGCAAAAGAAAAATTAAAAGTAGGATTGGCTTTAGGAGGAGGTGGAGCTCGAGGTCTTGCTCATATTGGGGTATTAAAGGTTTTAAAAAAAGAAAATATTCCTATTGATTTAATTGTGGGCACTTCTATGGGAGCTATTATAGGGGCAGCTTACGCCTTAAAAAAAGACATATCTACTCTAGAAAAAATTGCTGGAAAATATTCTAAAATTGGTGTATTTAACATAAATTTATCTTTCAGCGAAAAAGAAAAGAAAGATAAACCTTATTTTATTAAAAAAATGTCTGATTTTTTGAAAAAAGGTTATGTTCTTAATCTTGAACTCAGAAGAAAATACCTTAATGACGGAGAAGAGTTAAAGAAAATTATCAATGATTTAGTAGGTGATAAAGTTTTTGCCGATACTAAAATCCCTTTTGCTGCAGTGGCTGCTGATTTGATAAAGGGAGAAAAAGTTATTTTAAGTCAAGGAAAATTATTTAATGCTCTTTTAGCGAGTGCTTCGATACCAGGAATATTTCCTCCTATAATATTAGATGGGAAAATTTTAGTTGATGGTGGAATAGTTGATGTAGTGCCAATAGAAGCAGCACGGTCATTAGGGGCAAATTTTATTATTGCAGTTAATGTGAGCCAAACACTTAAAAAGAGGTTCGAATTTAGTAATGCGGTAGAAATTCTATTTCGGTCTGATTCTATTACCTCTAACGAATTAATAAAATTACAATTAGCTTCTGCTGACCTAGTGATTACTCCTAAAGTAGAACGTTTTCATTGGTCTAACTTTTCTAAACCTGAAAAATGTATTCAAGAAGGAGAAATTGCTGCTCAAAATATTCTTTCTGAATTAAAGAAAAAATTAAAGAGGGTAACCCCTGGTTGGTGGAAAAGATTATTTTACTAAAGTTTCTTTCCCTTTTTCAGGTAAGTTTCTGATTCGAGGTTTTTGGATAGTTCTTTTTTCTCTTGTTCTTCTTTTTTTATGGTGGTAGGGTTAGATAGTCTTTTCTTTTCTAATTTGTAATTATTATTATTGTGATGATAGTCTGTACAATAAAATCCACTACCTTTTAATATGAAATTGCCATTTTTACTTATTAATCTATAAACTTCGCCTCCACATTTTTTACAATTTTTAATTGGATTTTCAGTTATAGATTGGAATTTTTCAAAAGTATTTCCACATTTTTTACATTTATACTCATAGGTTGGCATAATTAAATTTCTCCTCTAAAATTTCTAACTGTATATTTTATATCAGTTTACATTTTTGTCAAGGTTTTTCTTTTATTTTTTTAATTAGTAGAAAAAAAGAAAAGATTGCAGATGAGGGGTAGAAAAATTAATAAAAATGTTTTATTATAAAAGAAGGTTTTTTAATAAAATAAAATTGTAAAGGAAAAAAACTATGAGCAAGAGATTAACAATTTTTAGTGTGACCTTACTTTCAATGTTTATTTTTTTATTTAATGTTGCCTGTGGGAATCCTTTGTTAGAGGTAATTCCTGAAAAAGTGATTGCAATTTTAGAACTAAAAGATGCAGAATTAATAGAAAGTCTGTCTGAATTAGATTTAGCAGGTTTTTTACCTAAAGGGAAAGAGGAGAGCGAAATACAAGATTATAAAATGACCAGAGAAGAAATAAAAGAAGAATTGGGATTTGATGTCTTAGACCCGTTATTCTTGGAGAACATCTTTTCTGGTGGCGCAATCCTCTCTTGTTTAGGTGTTTCTGTGGGGGGAGTACCTGAAGTATTGCTTGCTCTATCTCCTTATGATAGTCGTGCTTTTACTAAATTTATAGGAGCTATTGAAGCGAAAAACAATTTAGAAGAAGAAATATCGACTTATAAAGACATTGACATAATAAATATAATTCTCCCTGAAGATGCAGATTTAGAACCCCTAAAGTCCATTTCTTACGCTTTTTTAGGGGATATCTTGGTGATTGGGGGAAATTTGTCACCGGTTAAAAAAGCTATAGAAGTGTTTCAGGGAGAGAGTAATTCCCTTCTTGAAAATTCAGAATATGAAGAGCTAAAAGTGAAAACCGGAAAGAGAGTAGAACCTTCAAGTTTCTTTTTCTGTTTGTTTGGTCAAGAACTCTATCACGTTTTAGATGAATTAATTGAAGTGGTGGAAGAAGAAGAATTAGCCAAAACCTTAAAGGATTCTCGGGATTCTTTAGAGGATATGGGCACTATAAGCATGGTGGGGGGTTATCAAGAGAAACAGTTTAAAGCTTATATGACGACTCAAATATCTGAAAGATATTTGAATATATTTGAAGATATAGATATAGTTAATCTTAAATCAATTTCTATGCTGCCTAAAAATACTTTCTTCCATTTTGGTGTTATACTACCCCTTAGTTGGGAAGAAATAAAGGAAGGTTTTATAAACGAGAATCTTCAACTTGATTTAGAAAGAAATGTTAAACAAGTTCAGGAAAAAAGTGGAGTGGATATCGAAAAAGCTATTTATTCCTGGCCGGCAAAAGAATTTAGTATAGGACTTTTCGATATCTCAGCGATGTTTCCCAAGTTAGGGTTAATAGTTGGATATACTTCGGAAGATAAACTTACTCAAGACTTCTATCCTGTATTAGAAAACTTTGCTCCTATGATGGGTGGGACATTAGTAGATAATCAATATGAGGGAATAAATTATAAAAGTCTGTCTAATCCGATGTTTCCTTTAGGATACGGAATTGTAGGAGAGAGATTTGTTTTATCCAGCGGAATAAATGATATTATAGATAGTCAAGGAGAAAATATAACTACTTTAGATCAACTGGAAGCTATAAAATATATGCTTTCTTTTCCTAAGGTTTTTTCTCTATTGTTTATAGATATGAACTCTGTTAGTGAAATTGTAGGAAGATTTATGCAAATGGCAGTACAAGAGATACCGGAAGGAGTAGAAGATACCGAAGAAGCAAAGAGAAAAGAATCTTTAGATGCTATATTAGAAGGTTTAAACAGTCTTGAAAATATTTTATTCTGGGCAGGAATAGAAGAAGATCATACTTATGCTTGGTTTGAAATTAATTATAAATAAGAAAGTAGAAAAAGAGAATGAAAAATATCTATCCCAAGAGATCCATATAATTTGTGAGAGGACCAGAGAGTAGTATCTTTTAAATTCTTATTAAAAAATGTACAGATAAACTCTCGAAATAGAGAACTATCTCCCCAAGATATACAGATAAGATTAGAGAGATTGCAAATAATTTTATTCTAAGGACGGAAAATAATAATGATGAAGGCTATTGGTATAGTAGGCTATAAAAAAAGTGGCAAAACTACCTTGCTTTTAAAATTAGCTGAAGAATTAATTGGCAGGGGTTATAAAGTTGCTGCCATAAAACATATATCTGGAGATATTGATGTTGCTAATTCGGATACTACAAAATACAAAGAATATCTTTCTCAGGTAGCAGCAATCACCACCAAAGAATCAATACTTTATTTAGAAAGTAAAATTAGTTTAGAAGAGATATTAAAATATTTAGAGGCAGACATCCTTTTAATAGAAGGTTTTAAAAGGGAAAAGACTTTTCCTAAGATTGTATGTTTAAGAAAAGAAAGTGAAAAAACTGAATTATTTGACGGATTGCAACTATGTACTGCCGGAATTTTTTCTCCGAATATAAATTGCAACTTTTCTACTTTTAATATTTTAAAAATTGAGGATATCAAAAAGATGACTGATCTAGTGATTGAGAAATCTTTTAAGTTACCTAATTTAAACTGCGGTGCTTGTGGACATCAGGACTGTTATGGATTAGCTCAAGAAATTGTTAAGGGAAATAGAACGATAGATGATTGTCCTTCTTTAGAACCTTCAGCTTTAGTGAAGGTAAACGGAAAGATAATCTCTATGAACCCTTTTATAACTAAAATAGTAAAAAATACTATTATCGGGCTTCTCTCTACTTTAAAGGGTTTTGCTAAAGGAGATATAGAGATAAAAATAAAACAGAGATAAAAACAGTATATAGTATCGAGTAGATAGTAAAGAAAATAGCGGATAGCATGCGGAATTAGTTAGCTAGTTACTTGGTTAGTTGGTTAAGAGAATTAGCGTGGAGCGTTCAACTTATTGGCGAACTGGTAAACCGGGTAACTGGGCAACCAAGCAACTAAATAAATATGCAACCTGTAACTTTGCAATTTTCTATACGCTACCCGCTAAACGCTATACGTGATTATTTTATGGAGGTGGTTCTGTAATGTCGGTAGTTTTGACTAAACCCAAATCAAATAGTAAAGAAAAGTCTAAAGAAGGGAAAATATATGATGTGATTATAATTGGAGGAGGTGCTGCTGGTTTAACTGCAGGGATCTATCTTGCTCGAGCTCGAATGGATACTTTATTAATTGAAAAGATGAGCCCAGGCGGGCAGGCAATCCTTACTGAGATTATTGAAAACTATCCCGGCTTTCCTCACGGTATAGCAGGACCGGAATTGATGCAAAAAATAGAAGAACAAGCTGTGCGATTCGGTCTAAAGATAGAATACGGTGAAGTGATAAAAGTAGAAATAAAAGAAGAAAAGCAAGATAAAATAAAAATAGTAAAAACTGATAATCAAGAATATAAGACTCTGGCAATTATTGTGGCTTCTGGAGCAGAAGCCAGAAAATTAGGAGTACCAGGAGAAGAAAAGCTAAGAGGAAGAGGAATTTCTTATTGTGCTACCTGTGACGCCCCTTTTTTTCAAAACCAGAAGGTTGTAGTGGTTGGAGGAGGAGATACCGCCATTGAAGAGTCTTTATATTTAACTAAATTTGCCCGAGAAATAACTATTATCCATCGCCGAGATAGATTGAGAGCGACTAAGATATTACAGGAAAGAGTTTTTACTAATAAAAAAATAAATTTTGCCTGGTATTCAATAGTGATGAAGATATTAGGTCATGGAAAAGTAGAAGGTATTTTAATTAAAAACATTAAAACAGGAGAGGAAGAAGAGATTTTATGTCAGGGTGTTTTTATTTTTGTAGGGAATTTACCTAATACTAAATTTTTACAAGGAGCAATAAAATTAGATAATAGAGGTTATATTGTAACTGATGATAATATGATGAGTTCATATGAAGGCATTTATGCCTGTGGAGATGTGCGAAAAAAAATTTTAAGCCAGGTGGTTACTGCCTGTGGAGAAGGAGCTACCGCGGCCTTTGCCGCTGAAAGGTATATCGAAGAGTTGAAAGGAGTTTCTTATAAATAAAAGAGAAGAAAGGATAAAATAGAAGAATGGAATTAGGATTATCCTCATTTTTATTTGAAGATTGTAAATTAGAATCAAAATTACCTCTGCTTAAAGAAGCAGGAATAAAATATATTGAAGTAAAACCAAAAGAGGGACACTTTGATTTTCAAGATCCAAAATATCTCGATGAGATGGCGAAAGAGTTTAAAAAGTATGGAATAAAAGCGAAATCAATGCATATGCCGACCAATGGTGTAGATATTTCCTTAATTGAGGAATATGATCGGGTATGGTCTATCCGAGAAGTAGAAAAAACAGTTCTTGCTCTACTAAGATTGGAAGGAGAAATAATAGTAATTCATCCTGGAAGTAAGATAGAAGATGAAAAAATAAGGAAGAAACGTCGAGAAAAGAGTGAGCAAAGCTTAGAAGAGATATTAGAGTTTTGTGAACACTGGGGAATTAAGATTGCTCTGGAAAATACTTTACCCGGTAAAACTGGTGATAGTATACTTGAGATTTTAGAGATAGTAAGGAAGTTTAATTCTAAAAATTTAGGGGTTTGTTTAGATACCGGTCATTGTCATATAACTTCATCTCTTTATGGACATAATGATGTACCTGCGTGCCTTAATGATATAAATAATTATTTATATCATTTGCATATCCACGATAATTTCGGAAAAAGCGATGACCATTATTTACCCTTTGAGGGAAGTATAGATTGGGAAAGATTTGTAAAAAACTTAAAAGAGATCGATTATAAAGGAGTATTTATGTTTGAATTAAGAAATAGAGGAAATACTGCAGAAATGCTCCAAAGAGTTAAAGATATATATCTAAAATTATATCGGTGGGATAGAAATGACTGAAAAAAAGGGGAATCTTTATTGGTTACGAAGAAAATTACCTGACCAAAGGGTTTTAGATCGAATGGATGCATTATTAGAAGGTCTAAATTTACATACGGTTTGTGATAGTGCCTTATGCCCTAATCGGGGTGAATGTTATAAAAGCGGGACTGCTACCTTTATGATATTGGGGGATATTTGTACACGTAATTGTAGGTTTTGCGCCGTAAAAAAAGGAAAGCCTCTCCCTCTAGTTCCGGAAGAACCTTATCATGTTGCCCAAGCTGCCAGACATTTACAGCTTAAACATATTGTAGTTACTTCCGTAACTAGAGATGACCTCCCTGACGGTGGGGCAGAATACTTTGCGGAGACTATTATAGAAATTAAGAAACAACTTCCCAAAAGCACAATAGAGGTATTAGTACCTGATTTTAAAGGTTCCTGGGAGGCTCTTCAAAGAGTAATAGATGCTCAACCAGAAGTTATAAATCATAATATCGAAACAGTTAATCGTTTATATAGACTAGTTAGACCTCAGGCTGTTTATAAGCGTTCCTTAGAATTATTAAGACAGGTTAAAGTTCGAGATAAGAATATTATTTCTAAATCAGGGATTATGGTAGGTCTAGGAGAAGAAGAGGAAGAGATTATCCAGGCAATGAAAGATTTAAGGGAGGTGGATGGTGATATTTTAACTATAGGTCAGTATTTAAGGCCTTCTCCTCTTCATTTAAGGGTACAGAATTATATTCATCCAGATAAGTTTGAAGAATATCAGAAGATAGGAATATCTTTAGGCTTTAAATATGTGGCTTCTGCTCCTTTAGTACGCAGTTCTTATCATGCTGGGGAAATTTTAAAAGAAATATTAATTAAATATAAAAATTTATAGTTAATTTCTTTGATATATTTAAGTATATCTGATAAAATTAAAATCAGTAATTGAATATGTTGTAAAAATTGATCAAGAATAAGGAGGACAGGTTTGTATGGCCAAGTATGACATGAGTAAAATCCGAAATATTGCTCTCGTAGGACACGGCGATTCTGGTAAAACTTCAGTTGCTGAGGCTATGCTTTATGATTCAGGAATGATTACCAGATTAGGAAATATCGGGCAAGGTAATACTACTACTGATTATGACCCTAGAGAAATAAAAAAGGGAATAACTATCAATTCATCTTTGGCTTATTTAAATTGGAAAGATTTATTAATAAATATTATAGATACCCCAGGTTACCTTGATTTTATTACCGATACCCAATCAAGTCTTAGAATTATAGATAATGCCTTAGTAGTTATATGTGGAGTATCAGGAGTAGAAGTACAGACTGAGAAAGTATGGGATTTTGCCAATAAATATAAACTTCCCCGAATAATTTTTATTAATAAAATGGACCGGGAAAGAGCAGATTTTTATCGAGTAAAAGATATGATTAATAAAGTTTTTGGATCATTCGTCATTTCAGTACAATTGCCTATTGGTAAGGAAGAGAACTTCAAAGGCATAGTTGATTTAATAAAGATGAAAGCCATTATTTATAAAAAATTAGGAGACGGTAAGCCCGTCTTTGAAGAACAAGAAATTTCACCAGATATTAAAGAACAGGCAGAGTCTTATCGTAAGGAATTAGTAGAAGCAGTAGCAGAATTTAATGATGAGCTTTTAATGAAATATTTAGATGGAGAGACTTTAACTAATGAGGAGATTACTTCTTGTTTAAAACAAGGAATAAGAGAAGGAAAAATTGTTCCCATTCTTTGTGGTTCATCAACTACGAATTTAGGGATAGAACCCCTTCTTGATTTTGTAGGTGAATATCTCCCTTCTCCAATGGATATGCCTCCGGTTGCTGCCAAGAATATAAAAACTTCTTCTGAAGAAATGATAAAAAATTCTCTTGATTCCCCCTTTTCTGCTTTTGTTTTTAAGACTGTAGCAGACCCTTATGTAGGGAATTTAACTTATTTTAGAGTATATTCAGGAAAATTAAATGAAGATTCGAATGTTTACAATTCTTCAAAAGGTGAAGATAGTAAAGTAGGGAAAATTTATAAAATGCAGGGCAAGAATCAACAGTCTATTTCTGCAATTTGTGCGGGAGATATAGCTGCTGTAGCAAAACTTAAGAATACTACTACTGGTGATACTCTCTGCGCAAAAGATTATCCAGTATTATTTGAAAAAATAGTATATCCTGAACCGATAATGTTACTGGCAATTTATCCTAAAACTAAAGGAGATGAGGATAAATTAAGTATTGCAATAGGTCGGATAATTGATGAAGACCCCACAGTTAAAGTCTATAGGGACGAAAATACTGGGGAAACTATAATGGCTGGTATGGGGGAATCCCATCTGGAAGTAATAATTGATACTATGGAAAGTAAATTTGGAGTAGAAGTTGAGAAAAGTACTCCTAAGGTAGGCTATAAAGAGACCATTCGAAAAAAAGTTCAGGTAGAAGGAAAATATAAAAAACAATCTGGTGGTAGAGGTCAATATGGTCATTGTTGGTTAGAGCTTGAACCTAAAGGTAGGGGAGAAGGCTTTGAATTTGTAGATAAAATAGTTGGTGGAGTAATTCCGCGTCAATATCGTCCTGCAGTGGAAAAAGGAGTGATTGAAGCAATGGGAAAAGGAGTGTTGGCGGGATATCCTACCATAGATATGAAGGCTGCAGTTTATGATGGCAGCTATCATCCAGTGGATTCTTCAGAAATGGCTTTTAAGGTAGCAGGTTCAATGGCTTTTAAAAAAGGGGCAGCACAAGCTAACCCGGTATTATTAGAACCTATTATGGATATTGAAGTAATAGTGCCCAAGGAATATATGGGAGATATAATTGGCGATTTAAATAGTAAAAGAGGAAAGATAATGGGTATGGAAGAATCATCAACTGAAAAACAGGTTATTAAAGCTAAGGTCCCTCAGGCGGAAATATTCAAGTATGCTATTGACTTAAGATCGATTACTCAAGGGAGAGGAACTTTTACTGTTAAATTTTCCCACTACGAAGAGGTTCCAGCTAATATTGTACAGGAAATAATTGCTAAAGCCAAAAAAGAAGAGGAAGATAAAAAATAATTTCTTAAAAAACTTAAAAAATATTTTTAAAAAAGAAGGATTTTCAAATTTAATATAGAATATATTATATAAAAATAAACTTATTTATCGGTTTATACTAAAAAAATATTATAAAAAAAGGGGAGGTGTAATAATATGGCAGATTTAGCTTGGTACTGGTGGGCAGCAATCATTGCAGCGATAGTATATTTAATATGGTATTTTGGAGAAGAATAGAATAAAACGTAAATTAAAATTAAATTACTACTAAAAATTATAAAAAACGTTTCTATAAGTGCAGGGTAAAACAAATTGTCCTGCACTTTATTTATTAAAAAAAATTGTATTTTTTTAGAACATTGTTATATAAAGTAATAAATATTATTACCAAATAAATAAGGTGATTGATTTGAAATTTCAGAAAAATAAAAAATACATCTTATCAATTTTACTTTTAATTATTTTATTTATTACCCCTATTAATTTAAAAGCAGATGAAATAAGAGGGGAAAATAGGATAATTCCTTTAAAAGAAGTTAATTCTTTAAAATTAGAGATAAAATTTGGAGCAGGGAAGTTAAACATAATTCCTGGACAGAAAGATGTATTTGAAGGTAATTTTCAATATGAAAAAAGTATTTTAAAACCCAATATCTATTATGAAATTTTTGGAAAAAGCGGTGTCCTAACTCTATCTCAGAGTATTAAAAAAAATATACCTTTATCATTATCTTTTAAAAATATGTGGAATTTAAAGTTACCTTCTAATATTCCCTTACAATTATATATTAATACCGCGACTTATAGTGGTGATATTAATCTAACTAATTTACAGATAGAAAATTTGTATCTTAATACCGGAGCTAGCCAAACCAACATTATATTTGATCAACCCAATATTATTGATCTAAAAAATATAAATATTAAGACAGGAGCCTCTACGGTAAAATTTTATGGTTTAGCAAATGCAAATTTTGATGAAATGAGTTTTAATGGTGGAGCAGGGAGTTATACCTTTGATTTTAGGGGTAATTTGATTAAAAAATCAAAAGTTAATATCGGTGTAGGAGCAGCTAAAATAATTTTAAAGATACCTTCGAGTATGGGAACTAAGATAAGTTTTAAACATTTCTCAGTTTCAAAATTAAATATCAGGGGTTTTATAAAAATAAATGACCAAACTTATATTAATCCGGAGTATGGGAAAAGAGAAGCCGAATTGAATATCGAAATCAGCGGAGGTTTTATAGATATTGAAGTAGTTCCTTTACTATTACTATAATCATACTTAATAAGTAATTCAAAATGTTGACTTTTATGTTTTTATAAATTATACTTGAAACGGATTGAATTAGAAAAAGACAGAGCGAAGGATTAAAGGGTAATTTTTTTAGAAGAAAATTAGCATTTGATGGAAGCTAATAAAAGACCTTAAACTCACCTTCAAGTTTTGTAAGCGAAAATTAGATCAAAAAACTTGACTTAAGATTTAAGCTTAGTTTACAACGTTTAGCAAGCGTTAATTGTTTAATAAGAGTAGATTATATGGGGCTGTAGCGCAGTTGGGAGCGCGCCTCCTTGGCGTGGAGGAGGTCGCGGGTTCGATCCCCGCCAGCTCCACCAAATTATCTACTAAAAAAGGGTGGTACCACGGGAAATCTCGTCCCTAGTAATTTGATTAATTACTTGAGGCGGGATTTTTATTTTTAAGGAGGAATATTCAAAAATGGAAGATAAATATAATTTTATCGAAGTTGAAAAAAAATGGCAGGAATATTGGAAGAAAAATAATTTTTTTAAATCTTATCTAGATTCTAAAAAACTAAAATATTATGTTTTAGAAATGTTTCCTTATCCTTCAGGAGAACCTCATATGGGACACGTAAAAAATTATGTTATTGGTGATGTAGTAGCTAGATATAAACATTCTCAAGGATATAATATTTTACACCCTATGGGTTGGGATGCTTTTGGTTTACCCGCGGAGAATGCGGCTATTCAAAATAAAATTCACCCTTCAATTTGGACTAAAAATAATATTCAAAAAATGAAAAATACCCTCATAAAGATGGGTATTAGTTATGATTGGGATAGAGAAATATCAACCTGTAAACCAGATTACTACAAATGGACCCAGTGGATATTTTTACAGTTATATAAAAAGGGATTAGCTTACAAGAAGAAAGGAGTAGTAAACTGGTGTCCTTCTTGCTCTACCGTATTAGCCAATGAACAAGTAGTAGATGGAAAATGTGAAAGATGTGGGGTTGAAGTTACCAAAAAAGAGTTACCTCAATGGTTTTTCAAGATTACTGAATATGCTCAGAGTTTGCTTGATGATATGGAATGTTTAGAAGAATGGCCCGAGAGAGTGTTGACTATGCAGAAAAATTGGATAGGTAGAAGTGAAGGAGCCAGGATTGAATTTCCCATAAAAGGAGGAAATAAAACGATACCAGTTTTTACCACTCGACCAGATACCCTCTATGGAGCAACTTATTTTCTGTTAGCCCCTGAACATCCTTTGGTAGAAGAGATAATAATAGACTCACCTTATAAAGATGAAGTTCAAAGTTTTATTAAAGAAGTAAGTAAAGAAAGTACGATAGAAAGAATATCAACTACTTTAGAAAAAAGAGGATGTTTTACTGGTAAATATGTAATAAATCCTATAAATAGTGAAGAAATTCCTATTTGGGTTGCAAATTATGTATTAATGGAGTATGGGACCGGTGCGGTAATGGCAGTCCCGGCTCATGACCAAAGGGATTTTGAATTTGCTAAAAAATACAACCTTCCTATAAGGATAGTTATTAAGCCAAAAGACCAAGAAGTTTCCTTTAACACATTGGAGGTTGCCTTTGACGGAGAAGGTATTATGGTTAATTCTGGTCAATTTAACGGTTTATCCAGCACTAAGGCATTAGAAAATATAATTGACCATTTGATTAAAAAGGGTTGTGGAAAGAAAGAAGTCAATTATAGGTTAAGAGATTGGCTTATTTCTCGGCAGCGTTATTGGGGAGCACCGATACCTATAATTTATTGTCCTAATTGTGGGATAGTCCCTATTCCCGAAAAAGACTTACCAGTTTTACTCCCAGAAAATGTTGATTTTAAACCAACTGGAATGTCTCCCTTAGAAAGAAGCGAAGAATTTGTAAATACGATTTGTCCTAAATGTGGTAAAAAAGCCAAGAGAGAAACAGATACTATGGATACTTTTGTTTGTTCTTCTTGGTATTACCTTAGATATTGTTCTCCTCAGAGTGATACTGCTCCTTTTGATGCTCAGGAATTAAAATATTGGATGCCGGTAGATCAATATATCGGTGGGGTAGAGCATGCAATATTACACCTATTATATTCTCGGTTTTTTACTAAAGCTTTATATGATCTGAAATATGTTAATTTTAAAGAACCATTTAAAAGACTCTTTACCCAGGGAATGGTTTGCAAAGATGGTGCAGCAATGTCTAAATCCAAAGGTAATGTAGTTACTCCAGGGGAAATATTTTCTAAATTTGGTATTGATGCTACCAGGGTAATGATACTATTTGCTAGTCCTCCAGAAGTAGATATGGAATGGACTGATAAAGGAATGGAAGGGGCATCTCGATTTTTAAATCGGGTTTGGCGTTTAATTTATAATAATTTAGATTATTTTAAAAAAGCGAGAAACAAAGAAGAAATTTCCTTGGAAGATATAAGTGATGAAGCTAAAAAAATAAGACGAAAAACTCATCAAACCATTAAAAAGGTTACTGAAGATATAGAAGAAAGATTTCATTTCAATACTGCTCTTAGTGCGATTATGGAGTTAGTAAATGAAGTATATAAGTTTAAGTTAGAAGAAAAACACTGTGAAGAAGGGGTTATTTTGGTTTTAAGAGAGGCTTTAGAAACGATAGTAAGATTATTATCTCCAATTACTCCACACCTTTCAGAAGAACTGTGGCAGGAGATGGGATATAGAGAAAGTATCTACTTACAACTCTGGCCTAAATATGATGCTAAATTATTAGAAGAAGAGGAAAGATTGATAATAGTCCAAGTAAATGGGAAATTAAGGGGAAGGATGCTAGTGCCAGCGTCTTATGATGACGAGAGAATGAAAAAGGAAGCACTTTCCCTGCCTAAAATTCAAGAAAAAATTGAAGGTAAAAAGATTATCAAGATTATCACTGTTTCTGGGAAATTGGTAAATATTGTGGTAAAATAATAAACAAATATTAAAATAAATTGAATTCAGAATCCAGAATCCAGGAGCCAGAATAGAACCGTATTTTGTAAAGTGGATATTATATCACCTATATTCTGAATTCTGACTACTGACTCCTGAATTCTTAAATATTATAAAAAATTTTAAATTAAATAAAAAGGGAGGAAACATTATGGCCACCTTTGGTGACTTAAATAATTTTGTTGGTATTGGAAGATTGACGAGAGACCCGGAATTGAGATATACACCTGCCGGGAAAGGGGTATGTAAATTTGGTATTGCTATAAATAGAACTTATAGAAATCAGGAAGGAAATAATGTAGATGAAGTTCTCTTTATAAATGTGACAACCTGGGGTAAGCAGGCAGAAAATTGTTCCCAGTTTTTAAAAAAAGGAAGAAGAGTAGCTATAAATGGTGAACTAAGATCTAATAATTGGCAGGATAAAGATGGGAATAAAAGAGTGTCTTTCGAGATTAATGCCAGAACGGTACAGTTTTTAGATTTAATAAAAGATACTGGTATGGCCAAAGAAGGTTATCCTGCAGAGAGTGAAGAGGGTATTCCCGAAGAAGCAGTGAACGAAGATGCTCCAGTATCAGAAAATGATATTCCGTTTTAAATACGCGATACGCATACGATATACGAAAATGATTTTTAATTTTAGTTATGGTTTTCGCTTTTAACTTTAAGTTTTTAGTTAAACTGAAATTTGCATAATTTAGAAATATTGTGCTAAAATTGTTATAGACAAAGAAAAAAAGAGATGTTATAATAGCACTTACAAAGTAAAAGGTAAGATAAGTGGGCGGGTAGCTCAGTTGGGAGAGCACTGGCTTTACAAGCCAGGGGTCACAGGTTCAAGCCCTGTTCCGCCTACCAGTTTTATAAAAATAAAAGGGGGGTTGTAGTGTAGCCTGGTTAACACGCCTGCCTGTCACGCAGGAAATCGCGAGTTCAAATCTCGTCAACCCCGCCATTGTTTTCATATATATTATATAAGACGATTTAAAAACGCCGAGATAGCTCAGTTGGTAGAGCAGTGGACTGAAAATCCACGTGTGCCCAGTTCGATTCTGGGTCTCGGCACCACTGTTTTATTTTTGCGGAAATAGCTCAGCGGTAGAGCATCGCCTTGCCAAGGCGAGGGTCGCGGGTTCAAACCCCGTTTTCCGCTCCATTTTGTTAAAATTAATGAGGCGGCATCGCCAAGCGGGAAGGCAGAGGACTGCAAATCCTTTATCCTCGGTTCAAATCCGAGTGCCGCCTCCATTTGGTTTTTTATTCAGAAAGATTATTAATTGCCCTAAAGGGGCGGTTAGTTCAGAGGAAGAATGCTTGCTTGACGCGCAAGAGGTCACTGGTTCGAGTCCAGTACCGCCCACCATTATAAAAAAATATAAAATAAAGATAAAATTAGTAGGAAAAAGTAGGTTAATCTTTTATAAAAGAGAGTAGATATTAAAGCTGTGAATATCTATATAAATAGATAACCAAATACCTTCCTATAAATATGGCCTAAGTTAAAATTTTTAAAAAAATGAGTAAGATTAGACGGTTTATATCCGTTAAAATATTTTTAAGTGAGTTAAATTTATATATTTATATATTATTTTAACTAAAAAAGGTGGAACCACGAGATGGCTTATTTAACTTCTCGTCCTTTTCCGATCAGGACGAGAAGTTTTTTATTTAAATTAAGGAGGTAAATATTATGTCCAGAATTAAAGTTATTTTATTAGATGGTTCGAAAGTAGAATTGAATAAAGATGCAACTTTATATGATGCTGCTCTGAAAATAAGTCAAAAATTAGCTAAAGAAGCTATTGCTGGCATAGTAAATGGAGTAAAAAAGGATTTAAATTATACCTTGAAAAATAATGACCGAATTGAAATTTTAACTTTTGCTTCACCTGAAGGTAAAGAAATTTATTATCATAGTACTTCTCATATTATGGCTCAAGCTGTAAAAGAATTATTCCCTCAGGCTAAATTTGCCATTGGACCAGCCATTAAGGATGGTTTCTATTATGATTTTGATTTAGATCGTTCGTTTACTCCAGAAGATATGGTAGTTATTGAGAAAAAGATGGAAGAGATAATTGATAGGAACCTTCCTCTAAAAAGAATAGAAGTAAGTAGGGAAGAGGCTAATAAATTATTTGAGGAAAGGAAAGAGGATTATAAGGTAGAACTTCTTAGGGATTTGCAAGATGATATGGTTACTCTATATCAGCAGGGAGATTATATTGATTTATGCAGAGGACCCCACATTGCTTCTACTGGGAAGATAAAAGCTTTTAAACTTTTAAGTATTGCCGGGGCATATTGGAAAGGGAATGAAAAAAATAAAATGTTACAGCGTATTTATGGAATTTCTTTTGATAAAAAATCCGAATTGAATAATTACTTAAGATTGATTGAGGAAGCAAAAAAGAGAGACCATCGAAAATTGGGAAAAGAATTAGAATTATTCAGCATGCATGATGAAGGAGTTGGTTTCCCTTTCTTTCATCCTAAGGGAATGGTGTTAAGAAATATATTAGAGGATTATTGGAAAGAAGAACATTATAAGAGTGGTTATACAGAAGTTAAAACTCCGATTATCTTGAACAAATCGTTATGGATGAAATCTGGGCATTGGGATCATTATAAGGAGAATATGTATTTTACCAAGATAGATGAGGAAGATTATGCTATTAAACCAATGAATTGTCCTGGAGGAATTTTGATTTATAAATGCACCCATCACAGCTACAGAGATTTACCGCTTAGAATGGGAGAGTTAGGGTTAGTGCATAGGCATGAATTATCCGGAGTGCTTCACGGACTATTCAGAGTAAGGTGTTTTACTCAAGATGATGCTCATATATTTATGACTCCAGAGCAGATTAAGGATGAAATAAAAGGAGTAATCGATTTGACTGATCGGATATATAAGACCTTCGGCTTTTCCTATCATGTGGAATTAAGTACTAAACCAGAAAATGCTATGGGTTCTGATGAAATATGGGAAATAGCTACTAATAGTTTAGAAGAAGCTTTAATAGATAAGAAAATTAATTATGTCGTTAATGAGGGTAATGGGGCATTTTATGGTCCAAAGATAGATTTTCATTTAAAAGATTGTATCGGTAGAAGTTGGCAATGCGGAACTATACAGCTGGATTTTATTATGCCAGAAAAGTTTGACCTTTTCTTTATCAATAAGGAGGGAGATAAGGAAAAGCCAGTTATGTTGCATCGAACTATTTTAGGAAGTATGGAGAGATTTATTGGAATACTTATTGAAAATTTTGCGGGAGCGTTTCCTTTGTGGTTGGCCCCTGTTCAGGTAAAGTTATTACCTATTGCGGATAGACATATTAAATATGGAAAAGATTTAATAAAAAAATTAACCAAATATAATATAAGGGTAGAGTTGGACGAGGTTAATGATAAAATTGGTGCCAAGATAAGAAAAACTGAGCTAGAAAAGATACCTTATATGTTAATATTTGGGGATAAAGAATTAGAGGAAGGTCTCGTATCAGTAAGGAAAAGAGGAAAGGGAGATTTGGGAAGGATAAAGATAACTAAATTTGTAGAAAATATCTTAAAAGAAATTAAAGATAAGAAATTATCATAAGATAAATTTTAAAAACGGCATCGGTGTATATGTGTATTGACTAAATATATAGAATATGTTATAGTTTCTTAAAAATAATAAGAGATTAATTGAATCTACAGAAAAATAAAAATTCATGTGTTTATTTATTAAAATCAATAAGAATATTTTTTAAAGATGATTTTAAAACTGGAATACAATAGATAGAAGTTAATAAGATAATCGTCTTTAATTAGAATAAAGGGGGAAAATAAGTATTAGTTCAAAGTTAAGAGTAAATAAAGAAATTAAAGTGGATAAGATCAGACTTATAGACTTTGAAGGTAGACAGGTAGGAATAGTAAGTAAGAAGGAGGGTCTTGAACTTGCTGAAAAGAATAACCTTGATTTAGTTGAAGTTGCACCAGATGCTGATCCTCCGGTTTGTAGAATTATTGATTATGGAAAATATAAATACTCGCTGGATAAAAAAACTAAGAGTGGAAAAAAGAAACAAAAAAATAGCGGGATGAAAGAAATAAAGATGCGTCCTAATATAGGAGAGCATGATTATAATTTTAAAATAAAACATTTAAGTAATTTTTTAAAAGATGGTAATCAAGTTAAAATTACCATAATGTTTAGAGGACGCGAGATGAATTATATAGATTTAGGAAGACGATTATTGGAACGTATAATTAAAGATACTAATGAAATAGCTAAAGTTATAAAGGAACCAAAATTAGAAGGCCGAAATATGGCTTTAGTTTTAATGCCCAAATAATTAAATATTACTATGAGGAAAGGTAAAATATATATATGCCTAAAATGAAGACACATAAAAGCTCAGCAAAAAGGTTTCGAGTAAAAAAATCAGGTAAGGTATTAAGGTCAAAAGCTAATAAGAGCCACATTTTGACCAAAAAAACTGAAAAGCGTAAGAGGAACTTAAGGAAGGCTGCTACAGTGGATAGTACTGATATGAAAAGAGTTAGAAGAGCATTACCGTATGCTTTTTAATTTTTAGAGGTATCATCGAAGCATTATTAAAAATAAATACTATTAAATTGAGAATATAAATAAAAATAAAGGTAAATTAGAAATATAATTTGGATATAAAAATAAGGAGTGAATAGGATGCCAAGAGCGACAAACAGTGTGGCCTCAAGAAGAAGGCGGAAAAAGGTACTGAAATTAACTAAAGGTTATTGGGGGGCTAAGAGTAAACTATTTCGTATCGCCCACACACAGATGTTAAAATCTCTTTCTTATGCCTATAGGGATAGAAGAGCGAGAAAGAGAGATTTTAGAAGTTTATGGATAATCAGAATTGGTATTGCTGCCAGTAATGAAGGGGTATCTTATAATAAATTTATAAGAGGTTTAAAAGACGCAGGAGTAGTAATCAATAGAAAAATATTAGCTGAATTAGCAGTTAATAATCATGAAGCTTTTATTAATTTAGTAAAAGTAGCTAAAGAAAGTATAAGCTAAATTTTTTATAAATATTGAAACTAGAAAGTAAAAATAGTAATTATTTTTTACTAAAAGTTATAATAAAGAGAAGTAAGCTATTATCTAATCAGCTCTGAACTTAACCAGATAAGGTAGTAACTGAAATTCACTTTAGAACTGCAAACTGAAATTATTTAAGATTAGGTTTTGCCAGTTTCCTACTGTTAAAAGGGAAAAAAGTATGGATTTACTTAATCAAAAAAGTAAATCAAAAAGGGTGGTACCGCGAAAAAGGTTTATGATTTTCGTCCCTTTATAAGAGAGAGAAAACCTAAACCTTTTTTTATTTTATAAGGATATTAAATCAGAATTATTAATAAGGAGGGGTACTTTTGGAGAAGAAAATAAAAAAAATTAAAGAAGAAATTATTTTTAAATTAAATTCGGTTAGTAATTTAAAGGGTATTGAAAAAATAAAAGTAGAATATTTAGGTAGGAAAGGCCTAGTAACTCTCCTATTGAGAAGATTAGGAGAACTTTCTATTCAAGAAAGACCGAAAATTGGACAGTTATTAAATCAGACTAAAAGAGAGATTGAAGAGTTATTAGAAATAAAAACTATAGAAATAGAAAAATTAGAAAAAAATAAAAAATTAAAAGAAGAAAGTATTGATGTAACCCTTCCTGGGAAAAAGTCAGATAGAGGAAGTATCCATCCTATCAACTTGGTTTTAAAGAAAACGGAAGAAATTTTTTTAAATATAGGCTTTAAAATAGAAGAAGGTCCAGAAGTAGAATTAGATTATTATAACTTTGAAGCACTTAACATACCTAAAGATCATCCAGCCAGAGATGCCCAGGATTCTTTTTATTTAAACAGAGAGATTTTACTTCGAACTCATACTTCACCAGTAGAAATTAGAGTTATGGAAAAACAACCGCCACCAGTTAGGATTATTGCTACTGGAAAATGTTATAGGCGTGATGCTGCGGATAGTACTCATTCTCCGATGTTTCATCAGATAGAAGGTTTAGCAGTTGATCGGGATATTACTTTTGGTGATTTAAAAGGTGTTTTAACAGTTTTTGTGCATAGAATGTTTGGTGAAGATCGGAAAGTGAGATTTAGACCTGGCTACTTTCCTTTTACAGAACCGAGTGCAGAGGTAGATGTATCTTGTTTATTATGTCATGGAAAAGGCTGTAGGGCTTGTGGATATAGTGGTTGGTTAGAGATTATGGGTGCCGGGATGACTGATCCAGCAGTTTTTAATATGGTAGGCTATGATCCAGAAAAATATTCTGGTTTTGCCTTTGGAATGGGAGTAGAAAGAATTGCTATGTTAAAATATGGCATAAATGATATCCGTTTATTTTTTGAAAATGATCTAAGATTTTTAAAACAATTTTGAATTAGTATTTAGTATATACTAACGACTATTCACTATATAGGGAGTGAAAAAATGCAGGTTTCTTATAATTTATTAAAGGAATATGTTGATATTGATAATATATCTCCTGAAGAACTTACTAATAGATTAACTATGAATGGAATAATTTTAGAACGAATGGAAAATATATCTGCTGCTGAGATAGAGAAAGTAGTAGTAGGCAGGATAACTGCTCTAAATAAACATCCTGAAAATGAAAATTTATCTGTCTGTCAGGTAGACATAAAAGGAAAAACACTTCAAATAGTTTGTGGGGCAAAGAATATGAAAGTTTTTGATAAAGTGGCAGTTGCTTTAGAAGGAGCAAAATTGCCCCAGATAGGAATTGTTAAAAGTAAAAAGTTTAAAAATGTTTTATCTTCAGGCATGCTCTGTTCAGCTTCTGAGTTAGGTGTTGAACCAGGAAAATCTCTCGGAATATTAATTTTAGAAGAAGATACGGCTTTAGGAGAAGATATAAGAAAAATAATAAAATTTGATGATACAATATTTGATTTTGAAATACACTCCAATCGTCCTGATTTAATGAGTATAATTGGGATAGCCAGAGAAGTAGGAGCGATTACTAATAACAAACTTAAAATGCCTAAAATAAAGATAAAAGAAGAGGGGGAGAGAATTGAAAAAGATATTTCAGTTAAAATTAAAGCAGAAGATTTGTGCCCTCGCTATACTGGACGAATAATAAAAGGGATTAAAGTAAAAGAATCACCTTTTTGGTTAAAAAGGAAATTAAAATTATTAGGAATAAGACCAATAAATAATATAGTAGATATTACTAATTTTGTAATGATGGAAACCGGACAACCACTTCATGCCTTTGATCTTGATTTAATTAAAGGGAAAACTATTATAGTTCGAAGAAGTAAACCAGGTGAAACTATTTTTACCTTAGATAATGTGGAGAGACAGTTGTCTGCCAATAGTTTAGTTATTGCTGATAAAGAAGAACCTATAGCGATTGCGGGAATAATGGGAGGAAAGTATTCTGAGATTAATCAGAATACAAAAAATATATTTTTAGAATCAGCCTATTTTAATCCACTAAATAATCGAAAAAGTACTGTAAAATATGGTTTAAGAACTGAAGCCTCGAATAGGTTCGAAAAGGGAATAGATAAAGAAGTGCAAATATTTGCCTTAGATCGAGCTATTGATTTAATAAATAGGATTACCTCTGGTAAAATTAGTTCAGGTACCATTGATACTAATAAAAAATTATTCAGTCCCAGTAAGATAAATTTAAGAATAGGAAGAGTCAATAAAATATTGGGTCATCTTTTAGAGGAAGATGAATTAAAAACAAAGAAACGGATTATCAATATTTTAAAAAAATTAGATTTTGATATAGAAAAAGACCTGGGAGGATATATCGAGATAATTCCTCCTTCCTTTAGAGGGGATGTAGAAAGAGAAATAGATTTAATAGAAGAGATTGCCCGTATTTATGGTTATGATAAAATTAAACCTTCTCTGTTTCATACTACTATTGCCCAAGAAGGAAAAAATTTCCGACTTAAAGTAATTGATCAAATAAAAGAAATATTAATTGGTTGTGGTTTAAATGAAGTAATCACTTATAGTTTTATTTCTCCCGATACATTTGATAAAATAAGAATACCTGAAGGAAGTAAATTACGTAATGCTCTAAAAGTCGAAAATCCTCTGCTTAAAGATTATTCTTTAATGCGGACTTCTTTAATTTCAAGCTTGTTGGAAGTGGTAAAATGGAATACTAATCGGCAAGCAGAGTTAGTTAAAATATTTGAAGTAGGTAAAATATATCTACCCTATGCCAATAAAATAAATTCTTTACCTGAGGAAAAAATAATAATCACTGGGACGATTACCAAGATAGGTCGCGGAGACCTTTGGGAAAAATCATTTTCTTTGGATATTTTTAATGTCAAAGGTATAATTGAAGTAATTCTTCAGGATTTAAAGGTGAAAAATTGGGAGGTAGTACCAGGTAATCACCCCACATTGCATCCTTTACGAAATGGCAAGATTATTATTGGAGGAGAAGAAATAGGAATTTTTGGTGAGATACATTCAGAAGTAATAAACAACTATCGTATTCCGGGAAAGGTTAATCTATTTGAGATTGATTTTGAAAATTTATTACCTCATATTCCTCCAGATGTCAACTATTGTATTTTACCAAAATATCCTTCAGTACAGAGAGATTTAGCCTTGATAGTAAAAGAAGAAATAAGTTCTGCCGATATTATTAAAGTAATACAATCGATTGATGTAAAATTAATTAAAAAAATAACTTTATTTGATATATTCAAGGGGAAGCAAATTGGTAATGGTTGCAAGAGCTTAGCTTATTCTATCGTTTTTCAAGCTGAAGATCGCACTTTGACTGATCAAGAAGTTGAAGACGTATATAAGAAGATTAGAGAAAGGTTAATTGTAAAATTTGATGCCAAAATCAGAGAGTGAGAGAGGCTGATAGTGCTTAAGTTTTTAGTTTATAATACTATCCTATACGCTATGTTTATGGAGAGTAAGTAGGGGAATATTTGTGTCAATAAATTGGATAGATTTATCAATAATGATAATAATATTATTGAATATAATAACCGGGATATATCGTGGCATTATCAGAGGAATAATAAATTTATTAGGGTTGATGGTTGCTATTTTCCTAGCAATTTTTTGGTTTAAAGAAGTTGGAGAGTATATAAATCTGCATACTCAACTAAGTAAGGATATAGCAAATTTATTAGGTTTTGTTCTATTATTTTTTAGTATATATCTAATAGCTAGGATTATTGAAATAATTTTGAAAAAAATATTTTCTCTATTATTAATTTCCTGGATTGATACTTTAGGGGGAGCTTTATTTGGCTTAATTAAAGGTTTGTTAATAGTAGGGATTTTGTTAGTTATTATTACTTTGGTCCCTTTACCTGTTTTCTTTAAAGAGCAATTAGAAAATTCTTTTTTAGCAAATAGATTGGCGGTTATGACTACAATTATCTATGATTATTTTAAAGATTGGTTGCCTTCCAGCTTTCAGTTTAATACAGAAGAATTTCTTAAAAAATTTCATCTTAATTTAATTGTTTTAAAAAATACTACGAAATATTTTATTAATATTTAATCTACTCTGCCTGTGCGTTGCACGCAGACAGGTAAAAAAATATAATGATTTTTAATATTTTAAAATTTAAAAAGGTGAGACCTATATTGGATGAGCATACATTTTCAGTTTTAGAATTTTCAAAAATTAAAAAACAAGTAAAAGAAAGTATAAACACTGCAATTGGCGAATTAATTGCAGAAACAATTAAACCTAAAACTGATTTAGAGCAAATTCTTATTGCTCAAAGAGAAACTACAGAAATGAGAGAAATTATTCTCTATGAAGGGACACCCCCTTTTGCCAGATTAGAAGATATTAGTAATGAAATAAAAAAATCTGCAGTTAAGGGAGCTATTCTTGATACTATAAAAATTTTAAAAATTTTGAAGGTTTTAAAAATTTCTCGCTTGATTAAAAAATTTTTTTTAAAAACTGAAAAAAAATACCCTTTAATTAAGGAAAAAGCAGAGAAAATAAAAACTTTCACTGAATTAGAGGAAAAAATAATCCAGTGTATTGGGGAAGATGGAATAATTTTAGATCAAGCCAGTCCAGATTTAAAGAAAATTAGAAGAGAAATAATAAAAGAAGAGCAAACCCTCAAAAATAAATTAGAAACCATCATTAGATCTTCTCAATTTAGCACTATTATTCAAGAACCTATAATAACTATACGACAAAATAGATATGTAATACCCATAAAACAAGAAAGAAGAATAAAATTCCCCGGGATAGTTCACGATAAGTCTGACAGTGGAGCTACTTTATTTGTTGAACCAATTGAAGTAGTGGAGTTAAATAATACACTCCGTCAGTTAATTAAGGATGAAGAGCGAGAAATATTAAAAATTTTACAAAAATTAACTGCCCTGATTGGAGAAAAAGCACCAGAAATTAATGATAGTGTTTTAATTCTGGGTAAAATTGACTTTATTTATGCACGAGCAGTATTAGCTAATAACATGAAAGCGGTGGAACCAAAATTAAATCAAAAGGGATTTGTTAATCTTATCCAGGCAAGACACCCTTTATTAAAAAATTATGTAGTTCCCATTAATATCCACTTAGGAAAAGATTTTGATATTTTGCTAATTACTGGTCCAAATACAGGAGGTAAGACAGTCACTTTAAAGACTGTAGGAATACTTACTCTTATGGCTCAAAGTGGGTTACATATTCCTGCTGCAGAGGGAAGTGAGATTGCTGTTTTTAAAAAGATATTTTGTGATATAGGAGATGAACAGAGCATAGAGCAAAATTTAAGTACTTTTTCTTCTCATATGAAATATATAGTTCAGATTTTAAGCTGGACTGATTCTAATTCTCTGATATTACTTGATGAATTAGGTGCAGGTACAGATCCTGCGGAAGGAGCAGCTTTAGGTATGGCAATTTTAGATTTTTTACGCAAAGAAAAATCTAAAGTAATTGCCACTACTCATCATGATACTTTAAAGACTTATGCGTATTTAACTGAGGGGGTAAATAATGCTCGTGTTGAATTTGATGAAAAAACATTAAAACCCACATTTCAGATTTCTATTGGACTACCTGGCAAGAGCTGCGCTTTTATAATTGCCCGAAGTTTAGGTTTAGCTCCAGAAGTAATTTTACGAGCTCAGAGCTTTTTAACTCAAGAAAAAATTAAAGCAGATAGTTTAATTGAAAAGATTGAACAAGATAAAAAATTAATCGAAAGAGAAAAAAATCTAATAAAGATAACCAGAGAAGAAAGTTTTGAAATTAAAGATAGATTAAAGAAGGAACTAAATAAAACAGAAGAGAATAAAAATGAAATAATTCTGAAGGCTTACCAGGAAGCAGAAAAGATATTAAAAGAGACTCAGAATAGAGCTGAAAAGATAATAGAAAAAATGAATAAAAAGAGGACTATAAACACGCAATCTAAGGATTATCTATTAAAAGAAATGCAAGAAATTAACAAAGAGATAAAAGATGAGATAGCTAAGATAAAACCGGAGGAAGCGTTAGTTAAAAATCAAAATATTAGAATAGGAGACTATGTACTAATTAAGAATTTGAATAAAAAAGGGATAGTGCTTTCTATTAAAAGCGAAAAGTGTAAGGTTCAAGTAGATAATATGAAGATGTTAGTTTCAACTTTTAATATAGAAAAAATAGATAAACCATATGAGATAATTAAAAATATTATTAAAAAAAAGAATACCAATACTAAAGAATTAATTAATAGAGATAATCTTTATTTAACTAAAATGAAAACCTTTAAAAATAATATTTTTCTACGTCAATTCAGAGTTGAAGAAGCCCGGCTAAGGTTAGAGAAATATTTAGATGATGCTTATTTGTTAGGAGTTTCACCAGTATATGTGATTCATGGGAGAGGTAAGGGTGTATTGTGGGAAGAAGTTAAAAAATTATTAGATAGAGCACCTAATATTAAATCATTCAGATCTGGAGATGTAAGCGAGGGAGGTATGGGAGTAACTGTGGTGTATTTTAAAAATTAAATTCGGGTAGCATTTAAATGTACTCGAACCTACTTGAAGGTTTCACACTTTTATCTAGATCTTCTCTTACCTCTTGCTTTAGAGCATTTAATTTAAGGAGCTTATTTTGTAATTTAGTTATCTTTCTTTTCAGCTGTGCTGGATTTATTGCAAATTATTTTTGAATTTATTATAATATTGTCTGCAGAAGCAATATTTGAAACTGTTGTCCAAGAGACAAGTATAAAGAAAAAAATATCAGTTCATACTTTACGGCATAGTTTTGCTACTCAAATATTGCGGATATTGTGCTATTTTGGCAGGATAAACGTAATAATGTGATTATTAACTATTTGGCGAAACGGCGGGCTTAGTAATAAAAAGAGGATACAATGGCTAATCAAAAGATAAGTTTTAAAACCGAAAAAGAGCTTCAGGAAGTAATCTTGCAAGAAAAAGCAAGAGGAACTCCTGATTTAGAAATTGGAAAGATGTATGGAGTCACATTTAGGTATATTGAGCGACTTATTACTAAAACGCAAGGGCTCAATATTAGTGCTTTAAAAGTCTCTAAAAAAATAAAAGCCTTTCATCCCAATGATTTCAAAGAGGAACAAACTACAGTCTGGAGTTTTAAACAAAGGGGTAATTGGGCAACTCATAGCGGAGAATACCGAGGAAACTGGTCCCCTTATATTCCTCGAAATGTCATCCTCAAATACTCAGAACCTGGCGAATTAGTCTTAGATTATTTCTGTGGTGCTGGAACAACCGCTGTAGAATGTAAACTTTTAGGGAGAAAGTGCATGGCATTTGATATTAACAATAAAGCTATTGAACTAGCGAAGAAGAATGTAGATTTTAGCATGGAGCCACAACAACTTACATTTATTAATGAGAAAACTCATGTCCAAATTTATGAACCTGAATTGTTAGTTGGTGATGCTAGAGATTTATCATTTTTACAAGATAACTCCATAGATTTAATCTGTGCTCATCCTCCCTATGCAAACATTATTCATTATACGGATTCTAAAGAAGCTGATTTATCGTTTTTTGATATAGATGATTTCTTAAAAGAAATGTCAAAGGTTGCCAGAGAGAGTTTTAGAGTGCTAAAACCAGGTAGGCAATGTGCTATCTTGATAGGAGATACTCGTAGGAACAAACATGTAATTCCTCTAGGGTTTAAACTTATAAATGTTTATTTAGATGCAGGCTTTAAGCTGAAAGAACTTGTTATCAAACGACAACATAATTGCAAAACGACAGGATTTTGGTATGCTAATAGTATAAAATATAATTTTCTTCTTTTGGCTCATGAGTATTTACCAATTTTTGAAAAACCTAAAATACCTACTCCTTTAAGGGTAAGAGAAAGAAGGATAGATTATGGTTTGGTTGTTCCTACATTAGAAAAGCCATCGCTTAAGAGAAAATTAGACGAGATTGAAACTACAACAGTATGGCTTATATCAGAGAAAGATTTTGAGGAATGCTTGAATAAGAATGTGATTGATAGATATTCAAATGGCGACGGATATTCAACTATAACTTTCATCTTTCATCCTAAAAATGAGGAATACTCTTTTGAGAAGAGAGGAGAAAGGAATAAGGGATTGCTTTTTATCAAGTCACCATTTTTGAATAATAATCCTTCTCACTCAAACATTGAGTTTTACTTACTAAAAATAAAAGAGATTGTAAATCGAGAATTGTCCACAATAACTGACGGTGGATTTCTATTAATTCAAACACAAGATGTAAGAATAGAGAAATACATAGAATCAATGGCTAAAAGAATTGTGGGTATGTTGTCACTTGATAATTTATGGCTTAAAGAAATTGTAGTTGTTACAAAAGAAGAACAAAACTCGGAAATTCAAACTCTAAGTGAATACTTGAAGATAAACCACCAGTATTTGCTTGTTTATGAAAAAACAAAGGGAGATAAGAATGGATAAATTTACTTTACTAAAGAAAAGATGGGAAAAATCACACTTGCCAGTTGTATTTTATCATACGACTTTTATAGAGAACGCTTCCTTAATCTTGAAAGAGCAGAAAATTATTGCAAAGAAAGGCAAATCTATATGTAAAGAGAAAAACGGGCTGGTATCTTTATCAGACAGAATAACTAAAGGAAATATTGAATTTTTCGGGAATGTTGTTTTCGAGTTTGATGCGTTATCAATTTACAGAAAGAACAGATTGATTGCCCCCAAAAATTATGGAAGTTCAAGCAATATTAGAAAATATGACGAAATACCTCTTTTTGAGAACGAATGGGTTATACATAAGGAACTTGAATTTGATTTAGCGGATATCAATGAAATGCTTTTTATAATGAGTAAAAATTACAGGGAACCAGCGTTTAAAGATATTGTTGAAGTGCTAAAGAATAATGGAATTGAATATATTTTCTTACCCGAAAGGTCGCTTGCCGACAACATAGTAACCGATATGACAAGCTATCTTTTAAGAATGAGGGGTTGGGGAAAATTTAATAATCTACTCGTTTACGAGGTGAAGAAATGAAGAAACTTTTCAACTTAGTAAAAACAATTTATTACTATTTGGAGTCCTCTTACAAAATGTGGAAAGTCAGACGATTACAAGAGGACGATCTTGTTTATCAAACTAAAACAAATGTTCGTTTTGAAGTCTATCCTGGTAGCAAACAACAATCGCCTTATGATTTTATTGTAAAATTCAGAGAGCCAAAAAAACGAGAGAGAACTCCAGCTCATGTCCATTTGATTGTTGAGATGTATGTCAAGCATGCTTACAATCCGTCATTAACCCTAAAACTAAGAGACCACATTCTGGAAATGCTCAATCATATTAAACCTGTGAATTTATTTCCGCCAGCTCTCCAATTTTTTAAACCTGAACACGTTGAGCCATTCAAAGGATTAGATAGAGTTGGAGAATTTAATGTTGAATTTTTGCTCGTTGCAATAGAACTTGTAGCAATACAGGAGAAGACTAATTATCCAACAGGGACTGTAACTGAGAATTTGTATAAGAATTTTGGAGTTAAAGACAGGTTTTCAGTAATCCAAGGAGCGGTGTGGAAAGGTAGAAAGTGATATGGGAAGTAATACATATGAAAAGTTCGCTGCATCTCCTAACAGCGGATAAAAGGGAAATCAAAGATTTCCACAAATTGCCTTCGGCAACTTCTTTTATCCGTAAACGTTATATAAAATACCGAACCCCACAAGAGGTATGAATGAAGAAAACTTTAATAAAACAAGGAGGATGAAAATATGATAGGAGAAATGGAACTAATTCCCGAACTTAAAATTGGATGGCTCAACGGGTGGATTCTTGTATGTTTAATGTTTTTGATATTCGGTATTTTGATCGAAGCCTTCCCTAAGAATGTTGTAGTAAGGCTTTATGATTTTGATAAGTCTAGTTGCAGTAAAATGCAAAGAGCATTTACTGCCATAGGAAAATTATTATTAGGTCTTGTCTGGTTAGTTCTGATAATATTTGCTCCATTAAAAATCGGATCCAATGTTTTAATTATTGGGACTATTTTATATACTGTTAGCTTGGCAGGATTCATCATTGCTCTTTTCAATTTCAAAAACACACCACTTGATCAACCAGTTGTCAAAGGACTCTACAAAATATCACGCCATCCACAGTTATTCATGTTATTTATTTTATTTTTTGAGATTTGTATTGCAGTAGGCTCGTGGCTTTTACTATTCATACTAATTATATCATCATTCTTACTTCACTTTAGGACTCTATCAGAGGAAAAAACTTGCTTAGAAAAGTATGGTGATTCATACCATGCCTACATGAAATGTGTACCTCGGTATTTCCTGATTAAAACAAATATGAAATAAAAAAAAGTTAGTTACTTGGTTTTTTGTATTTTTCTCTAAGCATATTTATTAGAGATTGAAGAGTTTCCTCCTCTTCTTCTTTTTCTTCAGTCTTTATAGGTTCTTCTCCTTGTTTTTCCTTAAGTGTTTCAATTTCTTCATAATAAGGCTTTTTAATCTCTTGATATTCTTCCGTTTTTGGTTTTTCAAAAATTGTTTGGTGAATGGTGCAGTAAGATGTAGGCTCGGTGCCCTTTATAAAAGATACAGTTAATGTTTCTGGGCAGGAATTTATTGGAAGAAGACCTGATTCTTTGCAAACAGAAATATTTATTACTTTATCCGGTCGTGAAAAATCTTTTTTATCATTATTTTCAAGGGCATTTTTCATAAATTTTGCCCAAACTGGGGCAGCAACTACTCCACCAGTCATTTTGTTCCCCAAAGGTTTTCTATCGTCATTTCCAATATAAACTGCAGTAACTAAATCTGGAGTAAAACCTATAAACCAGGCATCGACAAAATCATTGGTGGTACCGGTCTTTCCAGCTGCTGGTCGGCCTATTTGAGCGTTCCAGCCAGTTCCTCTTTTAATCACTCCTTCCATCATATTAATAAGTACATAACAAGTTTCTTCTTTAAACAATTTCTTTTTTTGAGGAATATTCTCTTTTATAATTTTGCCGTTATAATCTTCTATTCGAATTATAGATATAGGGTCTACTCTTACCCCTAAATTGGCAATAGTAGCATAAGCAGAAGCAATTTCTAAAGGAGTTATCTCAGAAGTTCCCAAAGCCAAAGATAGATCTGAGCGAAGTTCACTTTTTATTCCTGCTTTATGGGCATAATTTATTACCTTATTTACCCCTACTTGTTCTAATAATTTTACTCCCACTACATTTATAGATAATTCGAATGCTTCCTCAAGGATTACTGGTCCTCTAAACTCCTTCTCGTAATTTTCAGGAGACCATCCATTTTCGAAGGTAACCGGAGAATCTTCTATAATATTACTAGGAGTGAATCCATTGTCTAAAGCGGTAAGGTAAATAAAAGGCTTAAAGGCAGAGCCAGGCTGACGATAAGCTTGAGTTGCTCGGTTAAATTTACTTTTCTCAAAATCCTTTCCCCCCACCATAGCCTTAATATAACCTGTTTGAGGTTCAATAGCTATTATTGCTCCTTCATAAACAGATTCTTGAAGTGCTTTCTCAGCAAAATATTGCATTCCTAAATCTAAAGTAGTATAAATTTTTAACCCACCTTTGTAGACTAGATTAGCTCCATATTCTTCTAAAAGTTGAGAAAGAATAAAAGTAGAAAAGTAGGGAGCGGTAATTTTATCTCTTTTATTGTTGTAATCAAGTTTGATAGGGCTTTGTTTAGTTTTTTCCATTTCTTCTTTAGATATATAACCTAACTTAAACATTCTATTTAATATAATATTTCTTCTATTTAATGAAACTTCTGGGTTAAGAATAGGAGAATAATAAGAGGGACCGCGAGGTACTCCTGCTAATAAAGCACATTCTGCAAGGTTTAAATCTTGCACACTTTTATTAAAATACATTTGAGTAGCAGCTTGAACTCCATATGCGCCATGTCCAAAATAAATTTCATTTAAATACATTTCTAAAATTTCATCTTTCGTAAAATTTCTCTCTATTTGTAATGCTAATAGAATATCTTTTATTTTTCGATTTAGACTAATTTCACGATTAAGGAAAATATTTATAGCTAATTGCTGAGTTATTGTACTGCCTCCCTGGGGGTTACCTTCTTTTGGCGATAAAATTTTATTTTTAAAATTTTCCCAGAAAGCTCCTCGTAGAATACCTCGGAAACTTATTCCCTTATGTTGGTAAAATTCTGAATCTTCAATGGCAATGAAGGCATTGATTAAAGCTGGAGGAATTTCAGAAAGTTTAACTGGATTTCTATTTTCTTGAAAAAACTCGGTGATAATTTTACCATTAATATCATATACTTTGCTATTTATAGCATCTAAAAAATTATTTTCTTGAACCATTTCAGATATTTTTTGAGTATTAAGGGTGGTTAAACCAATAAATGTAGTAATAAAGGATAGGGAAAAAATTAATACTACCAGCAATAATTTTTTAGAGAAAGGAATATGATAAAGTTTTTTCTGTTTATTTTTAGATGACAATATTATAAACTCCTTTTTTCCATATTACGTATATAGTATAGCGTATAGCGGGTATCGTTTAGTGTATAGCAATATCAGGAAAGACGCTCCACGTTAAGATACAAGATACGAATTTGATTTTGTGATATACGATATACAAAATTCTATTTCTTTCTGACTTATAATATTATACCATAAAGTTATAATAAAATTAGGAGGATATTATTTCAACTCTTTTAATATAAAATAAACTATGTTATAATTTCAGAA
>Ga0209610_1000075_pt1 | contig 45430 bp, 38 predicted proteins | sample LakKivw275mmetaG_FD_184137 | JGI IMG/M metagenome (GOLD analysis project Ga0209610, IMG submission 184137) | Anoxic lake water microbial communities from Lake Kivu, Rwanda to study Microbial Dark Matter (Phase II) - Lake Kivu water 275m metaG... | ecosystem: Environmental > Aquatic > Freshwater...
CTGTTAGTGCAGTAGCCAACCCCAAAAAGAGAGCAATATATGTATGAGAACCGAGCGCTTTGAATGCTTCTTCAGGACCATATGAGGAGGATGAAAGACCATCTGCTCCAAGGCCAATCCATGCAAGCAAGGGAATCAATGATAGTTTATGAAAGATGGAAGGCTCGTTTACATTACGCGGCGTCCCTATTATTTTGTGTTTGATTTTTTCAAATAAGGTTTGTTCGTGCTCGGAACTATCCAATTCATTCATTTGTTTTTCTAATCCCATACCTTACATTTCAATCCTTGTTACAACGCCGTGAAGTTTATTTGGTGGAAGATCATAAAATTGAACAAAAGGAGGTGCAAGTCTTTTCATTAACGAAAATATCTTCCAGATAACGTTTTCAGTTGTTATTTCTTCAAGCCCGTAAAAAATGCCTTTTTCAATTATACCTGCCTTTTGTAATATTTTTTCAATATCCACAACTTCCATATATCCCATGTGTATTTTATATACTCTCAAGCCTTCAGCAAGATCTTCCTCAAATAATCCTTTTACACCAAAAGGTTCATCACTTGTAACAATAGAAACAATAATGTTATCTTCGTAAATAATGTTGTTCATAAACATTGTATGGACAATATAAGTAGGTATTTTTTTCACATCCCGGGCGAAAAACAGTGCTGTTCCCTTAATTTTATTTAAAGATTGGTAAAGTTGATTATAGCTTTCAAGAAAAATATCCAGCTTTAAAGGTCGTATTGAACGGTATAACTTTCTCTGCCCTCCTGTATATATCAATATGATACTAAGTGGAATAGCTGCTATAATAAGAGACCAGTATCCACCATGGGGAATCTTATATGTATTGGAAAAAAGAAACAATAAATCAACGGTTGTAACAAGCAAAGCAATAAGTGCCTTGAATTTTGCTTTTTTTAAGTAAAATATGGCTGTCATCATTATCCCTGTTAATGTCATTGTACCAGTGACAGCGAGGCCATATGCAGCGGCAAGACGGTTAGATTCCTTGAACAGGTATATGATGAACAATACAGATATAAGAAGAAACCAATTGACGAATCCAATATAAATCTGAGACCTTAATTCCCTGGATGTGTACCCTACCTTAAACATAGGCATCAATCGGGTATTAATCCCCTGATATACTATTGAGAACATACCGCTGATCATTGCCTGAGAGGCAATTACGGTCGCTATAATACTTAAAATAAGAAAAGGGACGTAGAGAAAAAGAGATTGGTGGAATACCATACCAAAAAGCACATTCCATGTGCTGCCAGGATTTTTGATAAGAAATGCACCTTGTCCGAGATAATTTAGCAATAGAGCAAAAAAGACAAAATACCAGGCCCTTAAAATTGGTTTTCGTCTTAAATGCCCCATATCAGCGTACAAAGCTTCCCCACCTGTAGCGCAGAGAATTACCTCGGAAAGGACAAAAAAACCTGCAATGCCATTTTGATAAAGAAATTTAACGCCGTAAAAAGGATTAATTGCTTTCCACACAGAAGGAAAATGAATAATTGATATAATACCTGAAACCCCGATGGAGATAAACCACAGAAGCATTAGAGGTCCAAAAGCCCCGGCAACCTTTTCAGTACCCTTTTTTTGGAATACAAACAGGAGTATAGCGATTGTGCCTGCAATTAGAATTAGTGTCACTTGTCTTGTTTCTTTAAATCCTGGGATAAGGAGCATACCTTCAACCGCACTGAGTATACTGATAGCGGGGGTAATAACACCATCGCCAAAAAGGAGGGATATGCCTATGAAAGTAAGTATTGTAACAAATAAAATTGATCTGCTTTTTTTTAGGAGTGGTAAAAGTATACTTCTTAAAACAATGGTACCTCCTTCACCCTTTTCACCAAGACTCATAGCAAGCCATGCATATTCAACAGAAACAAGAATTGTTAGGGTCCAAACCACGAGGGAAAGCACCCCGAGGACGTTTTCTTCAGTAGGCTGGGTAAGGAGGAAAATAACAGTGAGGGTATATATGGGGCTTGTCCCAATATCTCCAAAAACAAGACCAAGGGAACGTATAATCCCCTTAATATCAAAATGCGATTCTTTATTTAACATGGTTTCCTATATGGGAGGTTATTCGCTTTCACCTGATTTGTGCAGGATATATCTTATCTTTTATTAGATTTAAAATCAACCTCGTATTGTATTAAAGGAATATATTTAATTGAAAAAATAAAGGAAATAATACTGATTATTTTTTATTTTAATATCTTTCAAAGTCCTTTTCACCTCTCGTCCTTATCATGATGTTCCTGTATCCTTTTTTCACACCCTCATAAGATGTGAGTATGCTCTGTAATGTAAAACCATAATATCGAGGGTTGTTGCTTTGGAGGGTGCGAATTCCTTTATATCCCTGTCAGAAATCAAACTAACCAACTTGGTACCTTCCATAACAGGAATATTTTTACATTATTATCCTTAATCAGTTTTATTACATGAGAAACACTATTTTCAATGGAAACGGTGTAAACATTTTTTTGTCATCCAGTCTGATACGAACATATTTCTTACCTCCTTCCTTCTAAACACCCAGGTAGGCTGTCTTAACATGTTCATTGTTCAACAATTCTTTGCCAGTGCCCTGGAGAACAATCCTGCCGTTTTCCAGTACGTAGACCCTATCCGCTATTGCGAGAGTCTGTCTTACATTCTGTTCCACTAAAAGAACCGTTACTCCCGCTTCATTGATTTGCTTTACAATAGTGAATATTTCCTGCACCAGGAACGGGGCGAGGCCCAGGGATGGCTCATCAAGCATCATCAACTTGGGTAATGACATAAGTCCCCTACCCACGGCAAGCATCTGTTGTTCACCCCCGGAGAGCGTTCCTGCGGTCTGCTTTTTTCTTTCTTTGAGCCTCGGGAAGAGAGAATAGACGTAGTCCATCGTTTCATAACGTTTTCGTTTTGCTTCACCGTAGAGAGAACCCATGATCAGGTTTTCCTCTACGGTCATTTCGGGAAAGAGACGTCTCGCTTCAGGAACATGGACGATGCCATGCTCTATAATCTTGTTTGGCGGTAGATGATCGATACGTGTGCCATTGAACTCGATCGTTCCCTTCTTTGGGGTGAGGAGGGCAGATATGGTTATTAGGGTAGTGGATTTTCCTGCTCCATTGGAACCAATGAGGACTACTATCTCCTTTTCCTTGACCTCGAAAGAAACATCCCAGAGAACCTGGAGGTCTCCGTAAAATACGCTGATTTCGTCAACCTTGAGCATATGCTTCCCCCAGATAGGCCTCGATCACTGCGGGATTGTTGGCAACCTCCTTGGGTGTGCCTTCAGCAATCGTCTGGCCGAAATTAATCGCGTGTATTCGATCCGATATGGACATAATGACTTTCATGATATGCTCTACAATGAGTATGGTTGTACCGTTATCTCTGATTCTTTGAATAAGCTCGATGGCTTCATCCAGCTCTGAAGGAGTTAATCCGGCAGCGGTTTCATCAAGAAGCAGGAGATCCGGTTTTGTTGCCAGAGCCCGGGCGATTTCAAGCCGTTTCCTTCCTCCGATGGGGAGGCTTTTTGCCAGTTTGTCTTTCTGTTCTATAAGACCGCTGAATTCGAGAATCCTGAGTGCCTCATCCCGCGCCTCTTTTATGGTACCTACACGGCAGAAAGCAGATGCTGTTACGTTATCTAAAACCGTCATACGGGATAGGGGTTTGACAACCTGGAAGGTCCGGCCAATACCCAGGTGGCAGATCTTGTAGGTTTTTAATCCCTTGATACTTTGTCCTTTGAAAAGAACATCACCGGATGTAATGGGGTAGTAATTGTTGATACAATTAAAAATGGTTGTTTTTCCTGAGCCGTTAGGCCCAATAAGGCCCATGATTTCTCCTTCATTTAAATGAAAGGTGACATTATTGACCGCCATGAGTCCACCAAACGCTTTCGTTAGATTTTTCACTTCAAGGAGTGCCATATGATCCTCCCATACGAATACCTTTCAGCTTGAGGTCTTTATTCTGAACACATTTTGCTTAATTTTTAACCAGTCACCCACAATACCGTTTGGTAAGAACATAATCACAAAGATAACCAGCAGGCCGAAGACCAGCACATGGGCCTCGCTCGTCCATGCTGGGGCCAGACCGAAAAATGCACTTCTGAACGTTTCCTGAAGACCTACCATAATAAAGGCACCAACTGCAGGCCCCATAATGGTTGCCACACCACCTACGATTCCGACCAGGATGGCCATAATGGATATATAATGGAGGGAGAATACAACATGAGGATCAATGAAGGCCATATAATTCATGTAGAACGCTCCTGCCATTCCTGTAAAAAATGAGCTTACCAACAGGGATACATTTTTATAGAGGGTCGTATTTATACCCAGAGATTCTGCTGCATCCTGATTCTCCCTGATGGATATAAAATAATATCCCCATTTGGATTTCATAATCAGGTGTATGACAAATATACAGAGGAAAGCCAGGGCTAAGGCTATATAGTAATAGGGCAGTTTGCTCTTAAAGGTCTGGATGATGAGAATTCCTACCATGCCTTCGGTAAGGCTTTCCCAGTTGGTGGCGATAAGTCTGAAGATTTCACCTCCAGCAAGGGTAGCCAGGGCAAAATATGGCCCCCTCAATCTGAAGCAGACCCAGCCTACGAAAAGGCCGATGAGCATGGCGGTTACGCCCCCGAACATCATGCCCCACCAGGCGGACATTCCCAGCTTTGTCACAAAGGTTCCGGCGGTGTAGGCCCCTATTCCGAAAAACATGGCATGACCGAAGGATACCTGACCCGTATACCCTGCCAGAATGTTCCATGCAGACCCTATAACAACCCACATAAGGGCGATAATGGCCAGATGCAGATAGTAATCAGAAGTGACAAGGAACGGAAACGTGACAGCCAAGAGTCCCAGAATGATATATGCAAGATGCTTTTTCCCCATAACTACCTCTTATATTTTCGTCAGGCGTTTCAAACCGCCGGGCAAGAACACCAGGACAAGCACGAATATGACAAAACCGACCATTTCTTTATAACCCATGCCGATATATGTCGCACCTAAAGACTCTGCAATGCCCAAAACGAGTCCACCGACTATGGCTCCCACCGTACTTCCCATGCCTCCCAGTATGGTGATTACGAATGCCTTTAAGGTGAAGGGGCCACCGATATCAGGGAAAAGATAGAAGATGGGTATTAACAAACTCCCCGCTGCCGCCACCAACGCTGAACCGAGGCCAAATGTGATAATGGTGATCCTGCCGCTGTTTACACCCATCAGGGTTGCCGCGTTTTTGTCCTGTGCTGTAGCCCGGATGGAACGGCCTAAGTCTGTTTTCAGTAAGAACCAGAAAAGGATCAAAGTAAAAACAACGGCAATAATAAAGGCAAAACACATGGGTTGATTGAAGGAAATGTCACCGATAAAGAAAGCCTTGGAACTGTATGACGTTTCGACGGTTTTGTAATCGGAGGTGAAGATGAACCGGGCTATTTCCGTTAGAACCATGCCTATACCGACGGTCATCAGAACCTGGTTTTCGGGAAGGATGGATTCAACTTTAATTAAGGGGTTCAAAAAGAATTTTTGTAAAATGACCCCCAAGAGAAACAGTGCTGGCATGGCAACCAGCAGGGAAACATAAGGGTCAATTTTAAAGGCATGGTGCAGCACAAAGGTTATGTACATGGCTACCATCATCAACTGGCCGTGGGCCAGGTTGATGATTCCCATAATACCCATGATCAGCGTCATTCCGATTCCAATCAGACTATAGATTCCGCCAATGAGAATTCCCGCGACGATTGTTTGGATCAAGACATTCATATGACGATCCTTTCAAAAAAGTTTTAAGTATTACAAGATATTGCACCTTTTATTCGTTGAAAGTGAACTGACACTGGATTATTTCAGTGTCAGTTCACTTTATCAATTTTTCAAAATTAATACTTCCAGGTTTCAAGCCAATTAACAGGATATACAAACTTTTCGGTAGCAAGTTTGGCAGGCCAGACCAATTCAAGCTTTCCGTTGATCCACTGAACGACATAGGTAGGCAGTTTATTCTGATTTTTAAACTTCCCGTAGGATATGAATTTGACCGGACCAAAGACTGTCATCATATCCGTTTCAGACAAAGCCTGCTTAATATCGGCAGGCTTATAAGATTTTGCTCTTTTCAGTACGTCGGCAATAACATACGCAGCCGCGTATGCCTCTGCACCGTGATACTCTGTTTCGCTCTTATACTTGGCTACGTATTTCTTAAAGTAGTCCATTGCACCTTGATATTTGAGATTTTGGTACCAGAGAGTGGCCGAAATTACCTTCTCAGAAGCGACTCCCGCATTTTTTTTGAACTCCGGCATGGTGAAACCTGCTGCCCCTCCGATGAACATCTTCGGTGTCAGTTTTAGTTCCTTCGCCTGTTTCATGAGCAGAGAGGCGTCCATGATGTACGATACCATATAGACGACGTCGGGGTTGAGCTTTTTAACATTGATAAGAACGGGTTTAAAATCAATTCCGCCAGCCTCATATCCCTGTTTTAGAAGTACCTTGTAACCTGATTTATTGCAGGTTTCTTCAAAGGATTTGGCGCCTGATGTTCCGAACAGGGAATTTTCATGGAGGATGGCAACTGTTTTCGGCTTTATCACCTCAGTGAAAAGTGACTCAATCGCCCCCGCATATTCACTGACAGCGGGGTTCAAGCGGAAAACGTAATCCCATCCCGATGTGGTGATTGTATCAGCGGAGCCAGTATTGACGAGAAAAGGGACCCGATTTTGCTGGCAAACGCCGGCAACGGCATAGGTTACGGAACTGCTGTATCCTCCACCAATCATGATAACCTTATCTTTAGTGATGAGCTTTTCAACAACGGATCGTCCCACATCCGGCCGTCCTGTGTCATCTTCTATGACCAACTCCAGTTTTTTCCCGTTGATGCCGCCTTTTTTATTGATTTCATCCACGGCCATCTCAAAGGATCGTTTCTCAATTTCGCCGAATTTCGCCTCAGCTCCGGTAAGGGGGAGAACAATTCCCACCCTTAGTTCATTCTGTGCAAAAACATGAGGCACAAAGAGACTTAACATAAATAAACAAACAATTAATATCGAAAAACGTCTCATAACACCCTCCTTAAAAAGATAGTGTGATAAAAGTCTTATGCATACCTTGGTTAGTATGGAAATAAGACATTGTGGTTTTTTATAATTTCCCAAAGAATTTGTCAACATAAATAATTACAAGAAAATTTTAGGATGATTTTACAAAGGGTTTGTTTTAATATTCAATTATGTCGGTGGCAATAAAACCAAGTTTCCCTGATTTCAAGCCCATCCAATTGGAAGACCGTGATATTTTCAGAGATATATTTAGCCAGTATAAACCTGAGACCTCTGAATGGACTTTTACAAATCTTTTCATATGGCGTTCCCACTATGGTTTCAAGTGGTCAATATATAAGGATTGGTTATTGGTCCTTTGTGAGGAGAGCCCGAATAGTTTTTATGCAATGCAACCCATAGGACCTCCATCAAGACGAGAAGTTACCAATATGCTTTTAGGATGGCTCAGGGAAGAAAAAGGAGAAGCTGCTTCGTTTATTGAAAAGGGGGATAAGCGACTGATTTTAGAGCTTGATGGGGCAAAGAACCTTTATATTGAGCCAACTCGTGACAATTTTGATTATGTGTATCGCAGGGATGATCTTGTTCGATTGGCAGGTAATAAATATCGGTCAAAAAGAAACCATATAAATAAATTGCTCCGTTCACATTTGTTTACCTATGCTTTTTTAAATGAAGAGCATATAGATGCCTGTTTGAAACTACAGGAAAAATGGTGCAAGATGCGCCGTTGTAACGAGGACCTAAATCTTATGGGGGAATGGGAAGCAATTCGTGAGATTTTAGCAAACTACCATGCCCTAAAAGTTACAGGCGGGGTAATAATGATCGAGGGTAGGGTGGAGGCATTTACAATAGGTGAATTGTTAAACAATCAGACAGCGGTTGTTCATATTGAAAAAGCTAATCCAGAGGTTACAGGACTCTATCCAATTATTAATCAGCAATGTACTGAAAAATGCTGGGATGAGGTAATGTATATAAACCGCGAACAGGATTTGGGCTTACCAGGACTCCGAGAAGCAAAAACTTCTTACCACCCTCACCACTTCGCCGAGAAATTCAGTATAAGATTGCTCAGGAAATAACTGACAGTTCATACGTTTCTGTTGTTTTTTGTCAGAGAAATTCGATATTATATTTCTTTAATTTTTCATATAAAGTGGATCTGGGCATGGCAAGCAGTATAGCTGCCTTTCGCTTGTTCCCTCTTGTATGGTTTAAGGCAGAAATAATTAATTCTTTCTCTTTTGTTGTTACTTCTTTTTTGATATTTATAGAGTTGTAAGTTTGGTTTGTTTTATGAGACTCATCCATATGCTGGAAAATCTCGGAAGGAACATGCTCCTTACTTATAACATCGGAATGGAGCGCCTTAATAATAATTTGTTCCATTACATTTATTAATTCCCTTACATTACCAGGCCAGTCATAATTATAAAGAATGTCCATTACCTCGTCAGATATGGCCTTCGGTTGTATTTTGAATGAATGGAGAATTTTTTTAAGAAAGTGATCAACATAAATGGGTATATCTTCCCTCCTTTCTCTCAAGGGAGGAATGTAAACAATAGCCTTTGTAACCCTGTAATAGAGGTCCTGGCGAAATTTTCCTTCATTCAAGAGATGTTTTAAATCTATGTTTGTTGTTAAAATCACCCTGAAGTTTATCTTTTTCGCCTTAGTACCTCCCAGCCGTTCTATCTCCCTTTCTTCGAGAACCCGGAGGAGTTTTGCCTGAATTGAAAGCGGTAACGTAGACATTTCATCTAAAAATGCTGTTCCATTGCTGGCTATTTCAAAATAGCCTGCCTTTCCCGAAGGCAGCGCCCCGGTGAATGCCCCTTTTTCGTATCCAAAAAGTTCTGACTCTGCAAGTTCAAATGGAATAGCGGGACAGTTTATCTTTACAAAAGGTTTATTTGAGCCAGAGGCACTGTGAATGCTGTGGGCAAACAACTCCTTACCTGTTCCGCTCTCTCCCACGATAAGGACATCGATATTGAGGTAGGAAATATTTTTTGCATTTTCAATAGCCTCATTTATTGCCTGGCTTTTTCCGAGTATGTTGTCAAAGGTATAAACTGAGCTATATTCACTCTGTTCTTTCTGTTTAAAGTAGTGTATCTCTTTCTTGAGTCTCTGTATTTCATTGTTTATCCTTTCAACTTCTTCAAGTGTATGGAATATTATCTTACCAACACCCCCAACGATTTCCCCTTTTATCTTTAAAGGATATACAGCGCCTATTCTCTTGACCCCCCTCACTTCAAATATCCTTCCAACAATTGGTACACCTGTCTCTATTGTCAATGGAAGTGCTGACTCGGGTACGAGTTTTGCAATATCCATCCCCTTTGCCCCTCCTGGCTCCAGGCCCAGGAATCGTTCCGATGCTTTGTCCATATATTGGACACGTGCATTCTTATCGACGATTATCGTACTTTCATAAGGATTACGAAAAAAGAATCTAATAGCACAGCCAATGACCTGATTGAATTCGTATTCGGTCGATAAATCACTGAAAATACTTGATACTAAATCTTGTGATAACATAATGGAATCCTCCAGTTATTGGACATGTCCATATTGTGGACAAAAAAATCATACCATATTTTCATCAATCAAGTAAATTTAAAGCATATTTGCCCTAAAATTTGCTTAAGACCGAGTGGCATAACAATTGCATATTTATATATAATTCTTAAAAATACAATTAGAAGGGGGTTATTATGAAAAAGGTGAGTTGTACTTTTATCCACGTATGTTTAATCTTTATGATTGGCCTTTTCTTTTTGGGGGCTGGGCCTGAGAAGCCGAACCCTGATAAGAGCTGGCCTAAAACGTATGCAATAGGTTCCGGGACGGGTGCAGTTTACTATGCTATAGCCGGTGGGATAGGAGCCATATCGGAGAAATATCTGGGTGTTGCCGGGATCCCTTCGAAAACGTCAGGAGCAGAGGAGACAGCACGGTTACTTCACAAGGGCGACATGCAGTTGGGTTTTATAACCCCTGACGTGGGCTATGATTGTGTTCGAGGCATAGGTAATTTCAAAAAAACAGGAGCCCTTAAAGTAAGGGCGGTACTGCAGGATTTTCCCTTAGGTTACAATATAACCACTTTAGAGGGAAAAGGGATTAACTCACCTGCAGACTTCAAAGGTAGAGCTGGTTACTTGTCGTCTCGTGGCTCCCCTATAATGAGGATCTTTGCAAAAGACATGTTGGCAGCTTATGGTCTGAAAGAAGGAGACCTCAAGGCTTCTTTAATGTTTGATACCCATGATGAGGCACAGGAAGCACTCTTAGTGGGGAAGGTAGATTTTTTTCTTAACTGTGCACCTCATCCCTCCGCCAAGTGGACTGAGCTGGCAGCAACACACCCGATGAAAATTATCAATATTGATGAGGAACACATGAATAAAATGATCAAGAACATCCCTTACATGTTTCCCTTGAAGGTACCCGGTGGGACGTATAAAACCATGCCGAAGGATGTCACGGTTATGGCATTCTCCTCCATCGTTTGCGGGAACGCAGACCTTCCCGATAGTTTTGTCTATGAGCTTACCAAGGCAGTATGGAGCAACTTCGAGGAATTCAAGAAATACCACGCAGGGGCAAAGTACTTCAGTACCGAAGCTGTGAAGAGGGTGAGCTACATCCCTTACCACCCTGGAGCGATAAAGTACTACAAGGAGATAGGCGTATGGACGAAGGAGCTTGATGAGAGGCAGAATAAACTCCTTGCCGAGCTCAAGGTCAAACGATAGGTTACGGAGACAAGGAAATATTCGAAAGGATATGTATTCAATTCAATAAAAAAAGGGGGGGTGGAGAATGTCCCGCATACTGAATAAAAGGCGGATTATCACTTTTATTTCCCTGGTCATCACCGTAACCGCCATATTTTACATTGCTAACGTTTTTGAGTGGTTTGGGATCCATATCTCCGTGGTAGGTTATTCGAGTTTCATTCTTGGTTTGGTACTTACCCTTGTGTTCATGACATATCCTCTCCGAAAGGGGATATCCATGGAGAAGGTACGGTGGTATGACCTCCTCCTGATCCTTATGAGCCTAATAAGCACGTTCTATATAGTTTTTTTCCCCGAGCAGAGGGAAGAAGCGTTGCTCGCAGGGACGGCGACAAAGCTGGAGACCGTGATGTGCCTGATGCTGGTTATAACCATATTGGAGGCCACGCGAAGAATGGTTAATACCGCTATGGCTATTATCGCTGCCCTTTTTGTGGTCCATCTCCTCTTCGGGTCCAACCTGTCCGGTATCTTCGCCACCTTCCCTTTCAGTTTAGAACGGATTACCTCACTTTTCTATTTCAGTACCAACGGGATATACGGGCTCCCTGTGACGGTGGCATTCACCATTATAATGGCCTTTATGCTCTTTGGTGCAGTAATTGAGAATTCCGGAGCAGGAAAGTTTATTACTGATGTGGCTTTCGGTCTTATGGGCCGGTGGGCCGGTGGGCCGGCGAAGGGGGCCATAGTGGGGAGTTCACTGATGGGGACTATGACCGGGGCAACGGTGGCCAATATCGTGACTGTAGGGACGATTACAATCCCATTGATGAAAAAAAACGGGTTTTCACCGAATATGGCAGGTGCAATAGAGTGTTGTTCAGGTAATGGCGCTCAGATCATGCCGCCCGTGATGGGGATAGTGGCCTTCCTGATTGCTGAGATACTCAACGTTTCTTATGCCTCGGTTTGTATCGCCGCGGTTTTTCCTGCACTGCTTTGCTACCTGTCTCTTTTCACACAGGTACATTTTCACTCGGTGAAGACGGGGCTCCGCGGTTTGCCTCAAGACCAGTTGCCCTCCGTCAAGAAAGTCCTGAAAGAACGATGGTTTTATGTAATCCCCGTATTTGTTCTCATTTATACTCTTGCCGTGCTGCACCTCCCTGTTCAGCATAGCGGTCTCTATGCAGCCCTTTCAGCCATGGCGATAGCTATCATAGATTTCATGAGAAAAAAGGAAACGAGGAAGAACCTGAAAGAGTGGGGGGAATGGTTTATTGTGACCATGGAAAGTGCAGCGAAATCCCTTCTTGTACCTGCGATAGCCTGTGCCTCCGCAGGGATCATCATCGGTTCCATAGATACGAGCGGATTCGGATTTAGACTTTCAAGCATGCTTGTCAAGGCATCCGGAGGAAATCTCTTCTTTCTCCTTCTATTGACAGCGGTGAGTTCGTATATACTCGGAATGGGCATGACATCAGTCCCTTGTTACCTCGTACTTGTGATTCTTGTTGCGCCGGCTATGATAAAGGCTGGTGTGATTCCCATGGCCGCCCATCTCTTCACCTTTTACTGGGGTATAATGTCATTCATAACGCCGCCTGTTGCCGTGGGCGCGTATGTAGCTGCTGGTATAGCCAAAGGGGACCCTATCAAGACGGGTTACATCGCAATGCGTTTAGCTTTTGTGAGCTACGTTGTGCCTTTTGTCTTTGTCTACAACCCCGGGCTGTTACTGGAGGGATCGTGGGACGTCATAGCCCTCTCCATAATAACTGCCACCCTGGGGGTTATTGCAATAGCTATAGGGTTCGAAGGTTTCCTTTTGTGTAAACTAAACTGGATAGAGAGATTGTTCTTCTTTGCCGGAGGAACGATGGTATTTATACCGACAACAAAAATCAGCTGGTGGATTGACATTACAGGGTTCATCATACTTCTCTTAGTGCTTCTGTGGCACAAAAGGTCTGTTGGGCAGATAGCTGTTAAGGAGGTAAGGACATGAAGGTTGAGGAAGACGTGAAGATTCCCACGGCATGTGGGAGATGTTATGCGAGTTGCGGCATCAAAGTGCGACGTGTAAACGGTGTTGCTGTTCAGATTGAGGGAAACCCTGACACTGATATGGGTGCCCGGGGTGGCCTGTGCGCCAAAGGGATAGCAGGACTGCAGGTGCTCTATGATCCGAATCGCCTCAATGTACCCTTGAGGAGGACAAACCCTGAGAAAGGACTTTATGCTGACCCAAAATGGAAGGAAATATCCTGGGATGAGGCATTGACAGAGATTGCTGAGAAGCTGGGAAAGATCCTGAAGGAGGATCCCAGGAAACTGCTCATACAGATTACGACAATAAGACCTCTTTATTGCTCCTTTGTTATCAAACCCCTCTTCGACTTCGGCGTCACCAATATATGGGTAGGAGGTGGAGGGCTTCACTGCGGATCTGGAGCCCATGCCATTGCCGGGATGGTAAACAGCTCATGGTCGATTGTTCCTGACTTCCAGAACTGTAATTACATCATTTATTTTGGCGCGAGCAAGGGGACAGCCGCTGGCCACTCATCGATGGTGTCAACAAGACTTGCTGCAGAAGCGAGGGATCGCGGTGCAAAATTTGTTATCTTTGATCCGCTTTGCAACTATGCAGGAGGTAAAGCCACAGAGTGGGTACCACTCATTCCGGGTACCGATGGCATCATAGCGCTTACCATGTGCAATATCCTGGTGAACGAACTTGGTGTCGTTGACTGGGTGTTTTTAAAATCAAAAACTAATGCCCCTTATCTTGTAAAAGAGGACGGGAGATACGTACGAGATCCCGAGACAAAAAGATGCCTTGTCTGGGACATGGATGAGGGAAGGGCGGTGCCCCACGATTACAAGGATATTCCAAATTACCGGGCAGCCTGTGCAGTGAACTATGCTTTAGAAGGGGAGTATCGGGTAAATGGAGTAACCTGCCGGCCTTCCTTCCAGTTGCTGAAGGAACACCTGAAGCAATACACACCCGAAAAGGCATCGCAGGTTTCAACTGTTCCTGCAGAGACAATCCGCAGGATTGCAAATGAATTTGCGACAGAAGCGAAAGTTGGCAGCACCGTCGTCATCGATGGCCATGAGGTACCTTTCAGACCTGCCTCTGCTGTGCTCTTCCGGGGAGGCGAAGGGCATGAAAATTCTTTTCATACGTGTTTTGCTGTTTCTCTTCTGAGCTCTATAGTGGGTTCCCACGATGTGTGCGGCGGAACATTAGGCTGGCCAGCGAGGAGCCTTGGATTTCCCGAAACGGGTAAATTCACATTCTCTCCTTACAAAGGTGTGGACGGATTTTTACAGACAGACTACTTCGGTCCGGCAGTCCTTCATCCTGGGAAACGTGTAAATGAGATGAAGAATACCTGGGACGGACTGGTCGGAAGGGTAATCAGGGAAACGGTTCATGATGAAAATGGGAAAGTCATCGTGGAGTCGGGATCAACGATCACACGTGATATTGCTTATGCCCTCGCACGTTTGCCAGAAAGGATGATAAAGGTTGAGCCCTTTGTTACTGGAGGACCATGGCCGCTGAAAGAACCGGAGATACGCGGCAATGCCCAGCTAAAAGACATCTACCCGCTAGGCTTCGATCCAGGGGTGTTTGGAGCAAGTGATCAAGAAGAAATCTGGCAGAAAGTCAACCTGCCTTACCGATTCGAAATGCTATTAAGTTGGGGTTGTAACACTCCAATGAGTGTGGCGAGCTTTGATGCCGTTGCGAACAGTATCAAAAGAATACCTTTTGTGGTTGTCTCAGAACTGTTTAATACGGAACTTACAGAGGGTTTTGCCGATATCGTTCTACCCGACACATGCTATCTCGAATTGATGAGCTTTTCCGAAGGGAGGGGTCAAAACTTCAACTACCCGTATGGCATGGATGATTGGTGCTACCATGTAGTCCAGCCGGTGGTGCCGCCGAAGGAACAGCGGAGGAGTTTTTTAGAGGTAATGTGTGATCTATTGGATAGGATGAATTACAGGGATAGGCGTAACAAATCGATAAACGATTTTGTGAATTTTGATGAGAAGCATCGGCTTCGGGAGGATGAAGAGTTTACCATAGATGGGCTTACGGACAGGGTCCTCAAGTACTGGTTCGGTGAAACTCATGGTCTGGACTATATAAAAGAACACGGTTTTGTCCGTTGGAAGAAGAAAGTCGAGGAGGCCTACTGGCGATACTTCGTTGATTGCCGAATACCTGTTTATCTCGAGTTTATGGTGGATATAAAAGAGAAGATGCAAAAGATTACTGAAAGGATAGGGTTAAGTGTTGATTATACGCAATATACTCCCCTTGTTTTGTGGTCCCCCTGTTCAATACACCTGCTCGACAGCAAAGAGTTCGACCTCTACTGTTTCTCCTACCGCGATGTTCTCCATACAGGTTCCTCAACCATGGAGCAGCCATGGCTTGATGAAGCGAGTGCAATGAACCCTTACACTTACAATATATGTATGCATGTAGAAACTGGAAAGAAGAAAGGCCTGAATGACGGTGACCTCATAAAGCTGGAAACGCCCACAGGCAGGTCAGTCACTGGGACACTGAAACTCATGGAAGGGCATCATCCACAGGCAATCTCCATTGCTGCATGCAGTGGACACTGGGCAAAGGGATTGCCTATAGCCAGAGGCAAGGGGACAAACTTCGACAATCTTCTGGAAATTGATCTCAAACACTCAGATCCCGTGAGTCTCAACCTCGAGACTGCTGCAAGGGTTAAAGTTATAAAATTACAAAAGGGGTGATTTATGGCGAGATGGGGTATGGTGATAAATCTCAATAAGTGCATTGGCTGTTATACCTGTATGCTTGCCTGTAAACAGGAACACTATCTTCCTCCGAATATGTTTTGGGCCAGGGTACTTGTTGGTGAACTTGGGAAATATCCAGCGGTCCGGAAACAGGAATACCCTGTGCTTTGTAATCACTGTAAAGATGCAGCTTGTGTGAGTGTTTGTCCAACAGGGGCAACAACGAAGAGGGAAGATGGTATCGTTATGATTGACTATGATAAGTGTGTGGGATGCAGGTATTGTGTAATGGCATGTCCCTACCAGCAAAGAACATTTTATGGAGATGATAAGAAGGAGTATTTTCCCGGCCAGGGCTTCACCGAATGGGAGGTTCTTGGAAGAAAGTTGTACCCTCTCGAGAAAGGTACTGTGGTGAAATGTACTTTCTGTGTAGAAAGGGTTGATGAAGGGCAAAAAAAAGGGTTAAAACCCGGTATGGATCGAGAGGCCACGCCTGCCTGTGTTATAGCCTGTCCCGCAAAAGCCAGGTATTTTGGCGATCTTGATGATCCTGCAAGCGAGGTTTCGAGATTGGTGAGTGAAAGGAAGGCATCACAACTCAGTCCTGAATTTAACACTAATCCCTCTATTTATTACATTGCCCGTTAGACTAAAAACAGGAGGAAAAAACCATGAAGCCATATGAGTGGATGGTAAAATGTACACCCCAAACAGAATGGATAGTAAAACGCGGTGTTCTTTTGTGGCTTGCTTTTTTCTTTATAGAATTGGGAGCAGGTGCATATTTTGTTGGCTCTTTCTTTGGTAGCCTCGTTTCAATGAGCATTGGCTGGGTTGTATGCGGTGTTCTGGGAGGTGGATTGCATTTGTTATACTTAGGACGGCCTCTTAGGTTTTTCCGTATGTTTGCTAAACCAAAAACTTCATGGATTTCACGGGGCATGATCTTTGTTACCTCATTCATGATTTTGGGATTTTTCAACATAGTTCTTCGTTTTTTTTCTGTCTCAGTTAATGTCCTATCGTGGTTAGTAATTGTATTAGCCTTTCTTGTTGTTATCTACGGCGGGTTTGCAATGTGCTGCATTAACGGGATTCCATTGTGGAATACTGCACTTCTGCCCATACTTTATGTAGTAAGCGGACTCTGGGGAGGAGCAGGTATAACCGTCGGGGTAGCAGTAGCGACAGGCTCCGCACAGATATTGATTGGAGTTGAGGAATGGATTCATTTGTTACTCATAAGTTTTATTATTCTTCTTTTTACGTACCTTCTCAGCATTAGTTACGGATCAATCGCAGCAAAGACATCAGTTTCTGAAATTGTTAAAGGAAAAGGATGGCACGTATTCTGGGTAGTGGTGGTTATTATAGGAATCGGCGTGCCTGTTGGTATGATGATGGCAAATACACAGTCAGCGCCTGCAGCGATACTATATATCACACTACTTTGTGAATTATTGGGAGACCTCGGAATGCGTTATCTTATTTTGAAATTCGGGTTCTATAACCCGCTTATCCCCACTAATACTTGATAATGGGTGGATAATGAAGGAAATAAGGGTTCATGGAAGAGGTGGTCAGGGAGGCATGGCCGGTGCGAGGATGCTGGCGGCTGCCTTTGTCCATGAAGGAAAGTGGGCCACAAGTTTTCCTGAGTTTGGTTTTGAAAGACGTGGCGCACCAGTAAGGGCTTTTGTTCGCGTTGATGATAAACCAATCAGGGAAAAAATGAAAGTATATAATCCTGATTGCCTTTTAGTGATAGACCCTGTACTTATAGGCTCTAAAACAACATTTGAAGGGTTCAAACCCGGAGGGATCCTTGTCTTGAATGGACATGAAGCCGGTTCCTATCCTGAAATGAATTTGAGTGTTGTTGGTTATGTCAACGCCACGAAAATAGGTTTGGAGGAGATAGGTATTACAGCTACAAATACATGTATGCTCGGCGCTTTTGCCCGTGCTACAGAATGGATAGGTCTCAATTCTATTCTGTCAAGTCTGTCAGAATACTTTAGCGGCGACCTCCTTAAGAAAAATATAAGGTGTGTTGAAAGAGGATTTAACGAAACAACAGTTCTACGGTACTGAAGGAGAGATTATGCAGTTTAAAACAAAATTAGACGCAGCCTGGGCTTATCCAACAAAATTGTTTGTGGTAAACGTCAGCGAGTGGAGATATATGAAGCCGGTAGTTAAAAGAGCAAAGTGCTGTCATTGTGAAATCTGCAGCCTCTATTGCCCCACCGGCTGTATAGAGGACATGGGAAACTACTTCGGGGTTGATCTGGATCATTGCAAAGGTTGTGGATTATGTGCAAAAACGTGTCCAGTCCATGCTATCAAGATGGTAATGGAGGTATGAGGTGAATGATGGGTTGAAATCTCCATCCAAGATAAAGGTTTTAGATGGCAATAGGGCAGCGGCTCATGCGGTAACCCTGTGTAAACCTGATGTAGTTTGTGCGTATCCCATCACGCCACAGACAGATATACTTGAAACCCTCTACACTTTTCATGCAGAGGGTGTCCTAAAGGCAGAGATGGTAGAAGTTGAAAGTGAACACTCGGCTATGGGTGTACTCAGGGGTGCAGCACTTGCTGGTGGTAGAACATTCACTGCAACCAATTCCCAGGGACTGGCGCTTATGTATGAAAACTGTATCTATAATGCCACTGTTCGGTTACCAGTTGTAATGGTTAATGTATGCAGGGAAATGGCTGCTCCTCATGCGGTAACTGCCGGTGAGCAGGATATTATGATGTTTAAAGAAGCGGGGTGGATTCAAATCCATGCACGTTCGTGCCAGGAGATTTTTGATTCTGTGATAATTGCATATAAATTGGCAGAAGATCCAGAAATAAGGATACCTGTTGTGGTCTGTTATGATGGTTACTTCCTTTCACATCAGTGGGAACCTGTGGAAATTCCATCCCAGGAAAAAGTAGATCAGTTTCTACCGCCTATGAAAATGAGCCCTTCTGTGGATCCCGAGACAGCTCTGACCTTTGGTCCTTTTTTGCCCCCCGACTTAGGCACCGAATACCGCTATAAACAGTGTATCGCCACAGAGATGGCTAAAACGAAACTCGAAGAGATAGAAAAGGATTTTCAGGAGCTTTTTGGGCGTGGCTATGGGGGTCAGATAGAAGAATATCGAACAGAGGATGCCGATATCATTTTAATGGCACTTGGAAGCTGTGCTGGTACAGCCATGGTTGCAGTTGATAAAAAGCGTGAAGAGGGAATAAAAGTCGGGTTAGTGAGAGTTAGGATGTTCAGGCCCTTTCCCAGAGAAAGGGTGGTAGAAGCGCTTAAAAATGGAAAGGCTGTGGGAGTAATTGACAGAAATGTCTGTTTTGGATGGAACTGCGGCAACCTGTTAATGGAATTAAAGGCTGCCCTTTATGGTTCAGGAAAAAATGTACCGCTCCTCAATTTTATATGCGGACTTTGCGGATCGGACATAACGATAGAGCAGATCGAAAAGGCAATTGATATGACAGCTACAGCTGCAAAGGGTACACCGTATAAAGAAGTGACCTGGCTTGATATTGAGTAACAGGGGTATACACATATGGCAAAAAAGCATCTGATCATTGGTTCTGGAATAGCTGCGTTAAGTGCAACCAGGATGATAAGGAAAGTAAACACAGATGATGAGATTAAAATGGTCACAATGGAAGACTGCCTTCCTTACTCCCCCGCTGTTCTCCCGTATTTAATCTCGAAAAGAATCGATGAAAACAACATTTCCCTTGCTGACGAAAATTTTTTTGAAAAAATGGGCTGTTCTATTGAGAAGGCAAGGGAGGTTGTTCATCTGAGAACAGATACAAAAGAGATTGTTTACAGGGATGGGGAACGAGATAGCTATGATACCCTCCTAATTGCCTCGGGATCAGAACCGATGAAACCACCCATACAAGGGCTTGAAGAAGTGGGTTTTATTGGTTGTCATACGTTGGCTGATTGCAGGAATATCATTCAAAAATTGGAAAATAAAAAAAAGGTGACATTGTACGGTGCAGGACTGGTTTCTCTCGAAATTGCTGCCGCCCTTTTAGAGGCTGGCTATGGAGTGGATATTATTGCAAGAAGTCGAATCTTGCGCAGGTATTTTGAAGAAGAGCCGGCCAAAATAATCTCCGGTATATTGAGATACCATGGGGCAGAATTTTACAATGGAAAGGAAATCATAGAGGTTAATCGTGAAAATGGTTCCATAAAAATGGAACTCTCTGACGGTAGTCTTCTTGCCAGTGACCTGTTGATATGCTGCTTAGGTGTTAAACCAAGAATAGGGTTTTTAGTGGATACCAATATAAAGGTTAATGACGGTGTGTTGGTTGATAGAAATATGAGGACAAATGTCCCGGATGTATACGCAGCTGGAGATGTAGTGGAGTCCACTGATTACTTTTTTAACCAGCTCGGGATTAATGCAATAGCCCCGAATGCCATTACTCAGGGCAGAATCGCCGGTGCAAATATGGCAGGAGAAAACGTTGCAGACAGAGGCTGGATATCGATGAATGTTTTCAAGTTTTTTGGACACACTACTTTTTCCATTGGATTACCAGGTACAGAAGGTTTTTATACACTCAGAAAAAGAGGACCAGAGGATTTTAAGGAGCTCGTGTTTAAGGATGATAAACTCGTGGGAGCGAGATTTATAGATATAGAGATTGATCCTGGTGTTTTCCGGTATCTGATCGAAGGGGCAATAGATGTGGAGCAGAAAGAAATGCTCTTCGACAGGCCACGTGAAGTAAGCCTGTGGTTAATGATGGAGAATGAACGGGGGACCAGGATTAAATGACGAGGAGAAGTGAGGAGAAGAATGGGTTATGATGTTTTAGAGCGCAGGGAGAACATTTGTCCGCCAGGCTGTTCGCTCTGTGAAGAGGCATGTAGCAAGAGAACAGCGAAAATGGACTCCCCCGTCATACGGCACATCAATGTACCTGAGGTTGGGTATCATGGAGTGGTTACCTGTACACAGTGCGGTGAACCAGAGTGCATGGAAATATGTCCAAGTCGTGCGATACTCAAAAATGCTGATGATGGGGTAGTGCGGATAGATGAAGACAGGTGTGTTGGCTGTGGCATGTGCACCCTTGCCTGTCCTTATGGAGGGTTAACATACAGTGTAGAGCGTCGAAAGACAATAAAATGTGATATGTGTGGTGGTGACCCTGCGTGTGTGAAGGCATGCCCATATGGTGCGATAGATTTGCTCCAAAGTAAGAAGATCAAAGGTTATCTATCAAATCAGGATTTTCTTTCACCAGGAACACGTGCATGTCCTGGATGTGCTGCAGAACTTTCTTATAGGTCTACACTAAAACTTTTGGGAACGTATAAGGATGTAATTGTTTTTGGATGTCCGGGCTGTATGACAATTCTGATGAATGGTTTCGGGACAATGCCCGGTAGCCGGGCTACCTATGTATCATGTCTTTTTACAAATGTTTTCTCAAGTATGACAGGTGTGTACAGATATTACCGCCATAAAGGGCGGAAAGTAAAACTTGTGGCATTTGTTGGTGATGGCTGTGTCTCGGATGTGAGTTTCCAGACACTATCAGGTGCAGCGGAAAGGGGGGAGAATATCGTTACGGTATGTTACGATAATGAAGGTTACCAGAATACAGGCAATCAGCGAAGCAGTACTACCCCCCAGGGGGCGCGCACCTACACTTCACCTGTTGGAATTACGCGCAAAGGAAAACAGCAGAACAGTAAGGATGTGCCATTGATAATGGTTTCACATAACATACCTTATGTGGCTACCGCAACCATTGCATACCAGGAGGATTACCTAAAAAAATTAACAAAGGCAATGAACGTTGAAAATGGTACATCATATATACATTTACTTGCGCCCTGTCCACCAGGGTGGGGTACTTCTGGTGATAGTGCCATTGAAATAAGCCGTCTTTCTGTGGAGACAAATTATTTCCCCCTTTGGGAATGTGAAGATGGAAAACTGCGGTTTACTTATGAACCACCCGTACAGAAACCCGTGAAGGAGTTTATTAAATTGCAGGGCAGGTTCTCTCATTTCAGAGAAAAGGAAATTGAAGAGCTCCAGCAGTCTGTGAATAGCAGATTTAAACATATTAAGGCCTTATCTACTTTAGGGTAGCATAAAAATGTAAGGAGGTGCATATAATGGTTACATTATCAACCAGGAAACAACCAAGAGATCGGCTTCTCAGGTGTCTTAACTGTTTCACAAGGATGGATATACCTCTGAAAGCAGAATTTTACACCTGTCCAAAATGTGGAACTAAATATGAAATAGCGTGGCGGGCAGGACAGGCAAAAATATTGGGCTTAGCGGACAATTCAAGTATTGAGGAGGATTCAAAATGGCATTAAAAGGAAAGGTAGCTATTATTGATTTATCAAAAGGTGAGGTAACAAAGAAATCAATTCCTGAGAAACTCCGTCACCTTTTTCTGGGTGGAAGAGGTATGGCAGCGTATCTTCTTTATCATCATTTGAAACCAGGGGCAGATCCCTTTGGCCCTGATAACGTTCTTATGGCAAATGCAGGGCTTTTAACCGGAACGGTTGCTCCAGCAGCATCGAGAACACAAATGACTGGTAAATCCCCAGAGACCGGTGCTATCGGCAGGGGCAATATGGGTGGATTTTTTGGAGCTGAACTTAAATTTGCCGGCTTCGAGCACCTTGTATTTAAAGGGGCATCAAAAAAGCCCGTGTATGCATATGTGCACGATGGAGAAATTGAAATACGTGACGCCTCTCATTTATGGGGAAGAGATACAATTGAAACTCAAAAAATTATTAAGGAAGAACTGGGTGATAAAGAGGTGCAAGTAGCATGCATTGGCATTGCGGGCGAGAATATGTCGGTTTTTGGAAATATCAGAACAGGACTTAAAAATGCTGCAGGCAGGACGGGCACAGGGTGCATTGCGGGTTCTAAGAAATTGAAAGCAATTGCTGTAAGAGGTACCCAGGGGTTAAGTCTTGCCCATCCCAAGGAAGCCCTTGAGTACTCAAAAAAGGCTATTGATAAGATTATGATGACGAAAGTTGCCAAGGCTATGACAGTGGATGGGACAAGCTACATCTGGAATGTAACAAACGCCAGTGGCTTGCTCGAATGGATGAATGGGCAAACAAACAAGTTCCCCTTCGGTGACTGGCATAATATGACAATAGAAAAATTTCATGATGAATTTAATGTTGGAATGGTAGGATGCTTCGGCTGCACAGTACACTGCAGACATCAATTCCGGCTAAAAGAAGGACCCTTAGCAGGTGAGCTGGGAGAGGGCCCCGAGTACAATACCCAGACGGCTATGGGAAGCTTTGGCCTGAACAATTGGGGAGATATGCTTTACAATTGGCACTTAGCAAATATCTATGGCATTGATACAACCGGTTGGTGCAATCTCGTGCGGGGCTGTATGGAACTTTATCAGAGAGGGATTATCAATAAGGAGATTACAGGTGGCCTCGATTTATCCTGGGAAAACGCACAGGAGATTACGCCAATATTGTTAGAGCTTACTGCCAAAAATGAGGGTTTTGGAGCTATTCTGGCTAAAGGCCATCTTGGAGCGATCAAGGAACTCAGTAAATACAGCGACCAGGTCGGTTACTATATCATGCACTGTAAAGGACTCGGCAAGCTCGGTAACGTAGACAGGGTGCAGCCATCCTTCTCCCTGGGGATAGCGACATCAACAAGGGGTGCCGACCATCTGACAAGTAGACCTGCCCTTGATCACTACCATCTTCCCGAAGATGTTCTCGAGAAACTCTATGGAGGACGTGTATCGAGCGATTATAGATCGTATGAGGGTAAGGCCAGAATGGTCAGATGGCATGAGAACACCTATGCAGTCGTTGATGCATTAGGTACCTGCAAGTTCCAAACTGTCTTTTTCAGCCCCAACCTCCCTTCTTTGAACGAATGGGTTCACTATCTCCGATACATTGCAGGGCTCGAATTCACTGTTGATGAGCTCTTTGAGGTCGGGGAAAGGATATATACCCTGGAGAAAATGATTAATCACAGAGAGGCAGGACATACACGGAAAGATGATTATCCACCGGAGCGATCCTTTAAGGAAGGGCTTCCTTATGGTCTCGGACCGGTAAAAGGAAAGCACATTGAAAGGAAAAAGTATGACAAAATGCTCGATGAATACTACGCGCTTCATGGCTGGGATAATAATGGTGTGCCGACGCCCGAAACGTTGAAGCATCTTGAATTAGATATGGAACCATTAATTTAAAAATAGAGGAGCTTATTATGGAAAAAATGATACTTGTTGATTACAAAAAATGTACAGGCTGCAGGCTCTGTGAAAATGTCTGTTCCGTTCACAACGAGGGGGTATGTAATCCTTCACTTGCCAGAATCAAGATAATTAAATGGGAATGGGATGGTATGCAGATACCTACCATATGTCAGCAGTGCCTTGAGCCTGCCTGTATGGAAGTCTGCCCTGTAAAAGCAATATCAAAAGACAAAGAACTTGGGTGCATAAAGATAAATCATGAAAAATGCATCGGCTGCAGGCTATGCCTTGCTTACTGTCCATTCGGTGGCATAGTATACAACTTCTCACGTGGTGAAGTATCGAAATGTGAATTCTGTGATGGCGATCCAATGTGTGTAAAATATTGTGAAACAAAAGCAATACAGTTTGTTGATGCAAATACGGCTGATGTGAAAAAGAAGCGTAGTCTTGGCGCCACCATACTCAAAGCAGTAGGTAGCAGGGAATAACGGTATTATAAGAATATAGATTTCCTGAAAATGAAAGGGAACTATAATTAAAAAATAATTAAGGAGGTTGTAAAGATGAAAAAGAAAGATGTAACAAATATTAGAGGCACACTGGAATATCTTGACAGCAAAGGTGAAGTTCTCCATGTGAAGGAAGAGGTTGACCCAATCTACGAGATTGCCGGTATTCAGAAGGCGCTTGATGGCGGACCAGCAGTTCTTTTTGAGAACATTAAGGGTTACCCCAATTTTTACAATGTAGGGAATATCTTAAGCCGACGGGAGAGGATTGCTGACCTATATGATGAAGACGACCCGATACAGTTAAAGTTCAGGTTCAGGGATGCCTTAAAGAAACCACTACCACCCAAGATCGTCAATGATGCCCCTTGCCAGGAGGTAGTAACTACCAAGAACATTGATGTCTTAGGAACGCTGCCCATAATTAAGCACGGTGAGCGGGATGTGGGACGTATACTGGGTGGAGGCATTAACCTGCTGATGGGGAAATATTTTGGCGAGGGCAGTAACGTCTCATTCAATAGGACACACTTCCGGGGTAAGGACTGGGCATCCCAATCCCATGCCCAGATAACCCATATCGGTATGGTCATGTCCAAAACCAACCGGGATGATAGAATACCTGTCACGGTCAACATCAACCCACCGCTGTCGGTGCAGATGGTAGCCGGGGCCTGGAACGTGCGCACCATAGTACCTCATGGCGCTGATGAGCTTGGTATAGCCGGCGCCTTCCAGCGTTCACCGATAGAAATCGTGAAGGCAAAAACGGTGGATACCTATGCTATCGCCAATTCAGAAATCGTAATTGAAGGTTATTACGAACCACATAGCCAGAACGTATGGGAGAGTGATGAGGCGGAGAAGTTAGGAAAACAGACGGTATTACCTTTCTTCCCGGAATGGGAAGGTTACCTTGGCAGGTCATGGATAGTTCGCAAGCTGCAGGTAACAGCAATAACTCACCGCAAGGTCAATCCTATCTTTCACACCGCAATGGCCCGCGGCTTTGAGTATGCCGGGTATGATCTGCTGAGGGAGGCCGAAATTATCGAGATGGCAGACAGGCTTGCCCCGGGCATCGTAGTTGACGCATTTGTACCGATCAGCATGCAGTGGGGCGGCGGCATGATCCTCCAGATGCGGAAAGAAAGGCCACAAGAGGAAGGATTTCAGCGCAATATACTTGTGGCTGCCCTTGCCAATTGCCCGGGAATGCGGTTGGTTGTTGCGGTCGATGAGGACGTGGATATTTATAACGCTGATGATGTAATGTGGGCAATTGAAAGCAGGGTAGACCCTGATAAAGATATACTGAGGCTGCCCAGGGGGCAGAGAGGCATAGCTGCACAGCCAATGGAGGTAAGGGAACGTGGCGTTGGCGGTTGGGAGGGAGGCGTGGCATTTGATGCCACCAAACCATTCAACGAAGCCTGGAGATTTGAACGTGGCCACTACCCATCAGATCAGGTTGACCTCAAGAAATGGCTGACCGATGAGCAGATCGCAAATGCTCGGTCACTGCAGTCTGAATATGCCAAAGCCTGCGCCAAGAGGGGTTGGTGATGGGTGTCCTTGAACGTATAAGAGTTCTGGATTTGTCTCGCTTCCAGTCCGGTCCGGTATGCGGCATGATGCTGGGTGATATGGGCGCAGAGGTTATTAGGATTGAAGAGTTAAAAGGGGCCCCGGATAGAACCTGGGGCCTCCTCGGTCCTGATGGTGAGACCCTTTCGTACAAGATTGTTGGAAGGAGCCGGAAAGCTGTCACCCTGAGCCTTAATACGGATGAGGGAAAGCAAATTTTTAGACAACTGGTAAAAAAATCTGATGTAGTGCTTCATAACTATACTCCAGGTGCCCCTTTTACTGACCAACTGGAGTATGCCTACCTGAAAAGGATAAACCGCAGGGTCATTGTGGCTGCTATTTCAGGGTTCGGTCAGAATGGACCAGATAAGCAACTGGTCTGCTTTGACCATGTTGCCCAGGCAAGGTCCGGTGGTATGTTGTTAACGGGATTTCCCGGTGACCCCCCACTCAAAACGACGATTACCAGTAACGACATTACCTCCGGACTCTTTGCTGCTATGGGTATTATTACTGCCCTTTACCAGAGGGAAAAAACAGGCAAAGGACAATTTATCGATGTTGCGTTATTTGATACTGCCTTTTTCTGTACACAACTGATGGGAGCCCTCCTTCTTTATAAGGTATACGGTGAGATAAGAAGACAGGTAGGGAATCTTGGGTTCCATTCCTATATCGGGATATTTAAAGCCAGTGATGGGGGATGGGTACTACTCTCCGGGACAACAAACAGTATCTGGAAACGATTAACAAGGGTAATAGGAAGAGAAGACATGGCAGAAGACCCGAGGTTCAGTAAAAATGATATGGTACGGTTTGATAATGCAAAAGCAATCGATGCGGCCATCGGAGAATGGGTATCAAAGAGAACCGCACAGGAGGCGGTGAAGATACTTCAGAAAGTAAGGGTCCCTTGTAGTATCGTCAATACCGTTGATAAGGTGATAGATGACCCTCAAGCCAAGGCACGGGACATGATCCAGTATGTCACCTATCCTGAACTGGGGGAGCTTCCTTTACCGGGGTTTCCTTTTAAGATGTCACTTACGCCAGGTACCATTGCTTCACGTGCTCCCCGTATAGGTGAACATAATGAAGACATATACTGTGGGTTATTAGGTTTCAGTAAAAGAAAATTTTCTCAACTCAGGAGCAAGGGGGTAATTTAAAGGAGTAATAAATGAAGGTTAAAGTAAAATTCCTTGGTTTCAATTTTGCCCAAATACAGAGAGAACTGGAGATAGAATTAAAAGGTCATAAAGATCATACAGTATCCGATCTGGTTAGAGAGCTTTCAAACAGTATTAAAAAGTTTAAAGATGCGGTTCTCAAAGAGAATGGAAGTATAAGCGAGGAGGTTATGATTGTTCTCAACGGCGAGATTCAAGCAGAGAGAGAAAAAATCGATACCATAGTGATAAACGAAGGGGATACCATTGCATTTATGCTGATTGCCGGCGGTGGTTAAAAGGAGCCAAAAATATGAAGCCAATCCGGTTTACCCAGGGAATGATAGATGATTATGTTAGCGCAGGACACTGGGATTCCAGTCTGATTTCTGATTCCTGGGATCAGAATGCTGTTCTCTATCCTGATTCCGAGGCGATTGTAGAAGAGAACTCAAGACTTAGCTGGGCGGAGGCAAAGAAGCAGATAGACAGGATTGCTGCTGTCCTTGTTAACCTTGGTATTGAAAGGGATGAAAGGATTGCTATACAGTTATACAACTGTGCTGAGCTTTTTACATTTCGTCTTGCCTGTGAAAAGGCCGGCATTGTCGCTGTAACCCTTCTTCCTAATTTCCGGCAGGCTGAGGTCAGGGCTATTCTTAATCATACGGAAGCAGTAGGAATAGTAATCCCTTTTGAATTCAGGGGTTTTAATTATTTCAGTATGATCCAGGAAATCAAATCCGATACCCCCTCTCTAAGGCATATTTTTGTTATCGGGAATGATGTTCCCGAAGGAGCCATTTCCGTAAAAGAATTGGCAGAATCACCCCTTGGAGAGAAATACAGCCCTGACTATTTTCAAAAAACGCGATTTAGTGCCTTTGAGACCTTTCAAATAGCAACCACTACGGGAACAACGGGTATGCCGAAATGTGTTGAATTTGTTTCATCTGTTCGTCAGTGTACAGGCAGGGTGATTGCAAAAAGGTTAAAGATAACAGAGGATGATGTGGTTGGCGCATTTGCTCCTGTAATAGCTGGAGGATGTTTCAATGAAGTATATAGGGCCGCTCCCCTCATGGGTGCCAGGATTGCAGTTGCAAAGTATTTTACACCGGAAGAAATCCTTGCATTGATTGAACGTGAAAGGGTCACGATCATCGCCACTGTTCCTGCAGTACTTATAAGAATCCTCGAGTACCCTGATTTTGAGAAATATGATGTGAGCTCGCTTCGAATAGTAAAGTACGGTGGTGCTGCCCTACCTTATGATCAAGCCCTTAAGGCGTGGGAAAAATTTGGACGTCCAGTATTGCCTGCATATGGCGGGTTGGACGTTGGTACTATGAGCTCATCCTTTATTGATGATACAAAAGAAAATCTCCTTAAAACGGTCGGTAAACCTCTTGATGGGGCTATAATAAAACTCATTGACGAAAACAATGAAGAAGTGCCGGAGGGTGAGGTAGGTGAAGTGATTGTAAAAGGGCCTCACTGCGAACCGGGTTATTTCGGGGATCCAGAAGCAACAAAAGAAGCCTGGTATGACGGATGGTTCCATACAGGGGATCTTGCGAGCTTTGACACTGAAGGCAGGCTTACCATCAGGGGCAGGCGGAAGGATATGATAATTCGAGGTGGTCAGAATATATACCCGTTAGAAATCGAGAGCATGCTCCTCAAGCACCCGAAAGTGCTCAAAGCTGCTGTTATTGGTATGCCTGATGCGGAAATGGGGGAAAAGGCATGTGCCTATGCGGTTATTATGAACGGTGAATCATTAAGCTTTTCAGATATGGTTCTCTTCATAAAAGGTCTGGGAATTGCACCTTTTAAGATTCCGGAGAGGCTTGAAATCATCGATGACCTCCCTCTCGCAGGAGGTATAAAGGTAGACAAAAAACAACTCAGACTGAATATTGAGGCAAAGCTCAGACAGGAAGGTATTTTAAAATGATCTTCGGTGAGACTGGATATGTGGGAAAAGGTCTATATGTTTTAGGTCTCCCATGGACGCCGTCTTATCTTCTTGATTGTTCACGGCCTGTTCTCTTTGAGGCAGGCTTTTCCTGTGTTGGAAGATTATATGAAGAAGATATCAGGAAGTTTCTTAAAGAACGCAAGCCGGAGATGCTTTTTTTAACACACGTCCATTATGACCATTGCGGTGCAGTAACGTATTTCAAGAAGGTTTTTCCCGGTATAAAGGTAGCTGCATCGTCGAGGGCGGCTGAGATTATCAAAAGACCCAATGCCCAGAAGCTAATGAAAGACTTAAGTTCCAATATAATTCCACGTGTTGCTGCGGTAAATGGGATTAACCCGAATAAACTTTTGTACGAACCCTTTAAACCCTTTGAAGTTGATATAATTCTCGAAAATGGCCAGGTTATTCAGCTTACAGAGGATATAAGTGTGGAGGTCATCTCTACCGCTGGTCACACAAGGGACCAGTTGAGCTACTACATACCGGAAAGAAAGATTCTCTTTGCTACCGAGTCAGTGGGCAACCTTGACCGTATTGGTCAAATTATTCCCGAATTCCTTGTTGATTTTGAATTATATGTAACCAATATCAAACGCCTTTCTTTACTGGATGTTGAGGTTTTATGTCTCGGCCATCAATTCGTTGTCTTAAATTCTGATGTGAAAGAGTTTTTTTCAAGCTCAATCAAAGAAGCTGAACTTTTCAAGTCAAGGGTAGAGAAGCTGTTGATTGAAGAGAATGGAGATATTAATCGAGTAGTTACCCGTATTAAAGCCATAGAGTATGACATAAATCCAGGCCCCAAGCAGCTTGAGCAGGCTTACTTTATTAACCTTACTACCCGTGTGACCCATTTAGCAAAAAAATTAAAATATAGTCATTAAGGTTATAATGTGCCCCAAAATTTGGACAATATGTAAAGTGACCCTTGAGGTAAGGAAAGAGGAGATCCATGAATGAAGATAAGAACAAAACCCATTTCACGTTTAAAGCAAAGGTAGCATCTGAAGCTTTGAGTGAAGAAAACACTCCATCTGAATTAGCAAGAGAGTGTCAGATACATCCTGGACAGATAAGAAACTGGAAGAATATAGTAATCAGGTATGGGGGTACAAAATGCCAATCAAGATAACTGGTAGATGACACCAGAAAAACAAAAAAGGAGGGTATTATGAAACGGGAAAGTATGTTTGTGCTTAGGCACCCAAGAATGTTTGGTTTGTTGTCTGCTTTAGTAATCCTGTCGGTAATCCTGTTGTTTCCTTGTATGACACAGGCGCAAGGCAAATCTCCAACACAGTCTTCAAAAGTGAAGGTCCCGGATATTATCAAGCTGGCAACCTATGACATCGGTGCTACCGGGTATATAATGTACGGTTTTCTGGGAGAAGCCATTGGCGACAAATTCAAAACGAAGTTAAGAGCTATGCCTATAGGTACTGATATAGCCAGGATGATCCCCGTAAAGAATAAACAGGTAGAGTTTTGTGGCCAGGGTGGGGACGTCTACTTTGCGGCAGAGGGATTAGACAGATATGCCGACAAAAACTGGGGTCCCCAACCTCTCAGGGTAGTCTGGTTAGCCAGGCAACCAGGTCATGTGGGAATCGTGAGAGGAGATTCGGGAATAAAGAAATGTGCCGATCTAAAGGGAAAGAGGGTCCCCTGGATCCCGGGCTCGGTGTTCAATAAGTTTCACGAAGGTTTGTTGGCGTTCGGCAACCTCACCTGGAACGATGTGCAAAAGGTTCAAGTATCAGGGTTTGGCGCGATGCTGAAAGCCCTTGTGGATGGTAAGATTGATGTAGCGATGGCTGCCATCACCGTGCCACCGGCCTATGAGCTCCAGGCAAGCCCTCACGGCGTTGGGTATATAGAGCTTCCCGCTGCCGATAAAGCAGGTTGGGGGAGGCTGAATAAAATTCTTCCGGCCCTTTCTCCCTATAAAGCAAAGTTTGGTCCTGATGTCTCAGACAAAAAACCTGTTGAATGCTCGAGCTATCCTTACCCGGCTACAGTTGCTTACGACTTTCTGGATGATGACATGGCGTACTTCATGACGAAAGCAATAAACGAGTCTTATCCTCAAATGGCCAGTAAATCGGATCTGATGAAACGTTTTTGGAGCCCGGAAGAATGTCTCGCCCTCTACGAAAATAGCAGAGGATATATATTCCATCCAGGTTCCGTGCGGTACCTGAAGGAAATCGGGGTTTGGAAGTCAAAGTGGGACCAGGTCCAGGAGAAAAGGCTTGGACGGCAGAAAGGCCTGAAAGATTTGTGGAATAAAACTATAGCTGAGGCCCGGACAAAAGGGATAAAGGATGAAGACTTCCCCCAATTCTGGGCAAAGAAACATGATGAATCCTTTGGAGTTCTGACTGAGTAAATCGGGTTCTGGTATTGCGGTTATCTTAAACGAATGGTATGTGCCTTTGGTAGAGGTCTACTGAATTCGAGGCGTGTTATATGTTTAAAAAAGTGAGGTAGCGGATATGGATCTCAGAAAATGGATAGTTATTGTGCTGTCTGCCTTTGGCATATTCTTAGCAATCGACCAGGTGTTCTATCTTTCCCTCTTTGGTAATCTCGATCTTGAGAATTCTTACAGTTACCTGCTCATAGCTCTTTTCCTTTCAACCGTATTTCTGACATTCAGATTAAAGAGCGGACAGGGGAAGTATAAGATGATATCTGTGTGGCTTGACGGTGTGTTGTTTCTCGCGAGCTTTCTTATCAGTCTGTATCTGGCCGTGAGGGGTTACGATATACTCATGAAAGGCTGGAGCGCCGTCGCCCCTACACACATGATTGTCCTCAGCACTATACTTTGGTTCCTGATATTGGAGGCAACGCGGCGCACCGGTGGTTTTGCCCTGTCCATTGTTGTGGGTACTTTTTCACTTTATCCCCTGTGGGCCGAACTTTTACCTGGACTGTTGAAAGGAGCTAGTCTCGACTTCCACTCCACAGTTGCCTACCATATTATGAGTCCTGATAGCGCCTTGGGCATACCGCTTAAAACGGTGGGCAATATCCTCATAGGGTATCTTATCTTCGGTGTTACTCTGGGTGTTACCGGTGCGGGCGATTTTTTCTTGAAGCTTGCCATGAGTCTTTTTGGCCATGCGCGAGGAGGTGTGGCGAAGGTGGCCGTCATAGCCAGCGCTCTTTTTGGTTCCGTGAACGGCAGCGCAGTGGCGAACGTAATGACCATCGGTTCCATAACGATCCCTCTAATGAAAAAAATAGGTTATCCTGCCCATTTTGCTGCTGCTGTTGAGGCGTGCGCATCGAATGGCGGGCAGCTTATGCCTCCTGTGATGGGTGCAGTAGCCTTCGTCATGGCGTCTTTCTTGAACATTCCGTACCTTCAGGTGGCACTTGCCGCCATAGTGCCCTCTCTTCTCTATTATTTTGGACTTCTTGTCCAGGTAGATGGCAGGGCCGTGTCGCTGGGGTTACGCGGGTTGCCCAAATCTGAACTTCCCTCATTTAGAAAAACCATAAAAGAAGGCTGGTTTTACCTCCTTTCCCTAATAGTCCTTTTAGCGTTCCTGTTTTATAGGATGGAGACGCAGGCACCCTTTTACACATCGGCTTTTCTTCTCCTCATAGCCAACCTAAAGAAAAGTACAAGGCTGAGCCCCAAGAAGGTTCAAGAATTTCTTTATGGTTTTGCTCAGACGATGATCCAGCTTGTAGCAATTCTCTGTGCTGTGGGGATGGTTATAGGGTCGCTCGCGATTACCGGAGTTGCCCACGCTTTCCCGAGCGAGATTCTACACCTTGCAGGCAAGAACCTGCCGTTTATGATATTTCTCACAGCACTGGCGAGCTTTATCCTGGGGATGGGCATGAGTGCAATAGCTGTATATGTTTTTACGGCCGTAATACTGGCCCCAGCTCTTGTGGAGTTGGGGCTCAATGTGATGGCAGTGCACATGTTTCTCCTCTATTGCGGCATACTGTCATTTATCACCCCACCCGTATGCATTGCGGTATATCCTGCGGCAGCCTTAGCCGGAGCCAGCGTGATGAAGACCGGGTGGACGGCCGTACGCCTGGGAGCAGTTTTATTCATAATCCCTTTCTTTTTTATTATAGAACCGGCCCTCGTGTTGCAGGGACCTATTTTAAAAATAATCTATACATCCATTACGGCCTTTTTTGGAGTATGGTTATTAGCTTCTTCCCTGGAAGGATATCTTGCGTGGGTTGGTCCTTTTGGGGCTCGTAAAGGCGATACCAAATTCGAATGGTTCTTCAATAATTTATTAAGGTGTGGACTTTTTATTTCTGGTTTCTTGTTTATCATTCCAGAAAGGTGGACAGATCTTGCTGGATTATTGATTGCAGCGTGTATAATACCCTTGCAATACAAATTGAATCGGAGGGTTGAAATGTTGAATTCTCATCCTAATGAAAAATAAGAGGATCTTATGAGACATGATAGGTTTACTATTAACACTGTCGATGCAATGAGTTTTGTCAGAGGTGGTTGAGATGGAAGGCATCATTGCTGTTAATCCTGAAAAGTGTACTAATTGCAAAGCCTGTGAAATCACCTGCTCCATCTATCATGATGGGAAGGCCTCCATTCACAATTCACGCATAAGGGTACAGGCCTGGAAGGATGTTGGTGCATATTTTCCTGTTGTTTGCCAGAACTGCGACAAACCGGCCTGTATAGAGATTTGCCCTACAAAGGCGAGAATTAGAATAGAATCTACAGGAGCAGTGGTAACAGACATTGATGTATGTGTTGGTTGCAAATCATGCATTTATGCATGTCCTTTTGCAGCACCAAGTATAAACCCTGATACAAAAAAGACCATGACATGTGATCTCTGTGGCGGAGACCCCGTATGTGTGAAGTTTTGCAAATATAATGCAATTAGCTTTGTTCCCTCATATAAAGTGGCTGTGAATAAGAAGAGGGCACATTCTGAAGTCTTAAAAAAGGCGTTAAAAGGTTAAATAGAATATTGGAGGATGAGAAATGTCTTTGCCTCTCAAGTGGAGTAGGTTGATTTTAGATATGAAAGAGAAAAAATCTTACATTGAAAATATAGAAAACGAAGTTCAGGAATATATCGGAGGTAAGGGTCTGAATCTATATTATCTGAATCACGTCAGTATGGATGAAGACATTGCAGTTATTTCTACCGGTCCCCTGGTGGGCACTGGTTTCCCCTGTGCCTCTTTTTCTTATATAAGTAAATATGACAAGAAATTGGGCTATCCTGTTACAAGTTGCTTTGGTGGTGGTTTTGGTCTTTCGATGAAGATGGCTGGTTTTGTTCAGATTGTTTTAAAAGGCAAATCAAAGGGTTTATTATATGTTTTTGTAGATAACGAGAAGGTGTCTTTTCACGAAGCTTCTGCGTTGAAAGACAAGAATGCTCTTTTGACAGATACGTACATCCGGGAAGAGCTTGATGATCGTGATATAGAGACAATCAGTATAGGAAATCCACCAGTTGATTTTTTAGACCATGCCATCCTCTTTTCATCCGGTAACTGGCCTATTAATAGATTTGGATTTGGCAAAGATTTTATAGAAAAGGGCCTTAAAGCAATAGGAATAAGAGGTGATAAGGGTTTTAATATTGAGGCAAAGGATAAGTTTTTAGGATATATTTCGAATCTATTCAGAAAAATATCTGAAGACAACATTGTAAAGACAATTAAGAACAAAGGCAGCCTTGCTTTTCTGGATAAAAAAAATGTCTATGGATTCCCCTCTAATATACCGGAAGAGATTTCAGGGAAAACTTACCTGAAATTTTTTGAGGCAGGACGAGAAGCGTGTCCCTCGTGCCCTATCGGGTGTGGAAAATTTACTAATATCAACGGTATTGCATCTTCGAGCGGACCATTATTCGAAGAAGTGTTATTTCTCGCTGCACACATGAAAGAAAAAAAATTGGATACAATTCTCATGGAAGCTATAAGGATGAGAAGGGAATGTATTGACCCCTTCATTCTTTTTACCGAATACAGGGATGCGATAGCAAAAATTCATAACATAGAAATTGAAGAAAGATATAACACGTTCAAAGTAAAAGGTATGCCCCTTTCTTTTGACCCGAGAAGACTCATTGATTTAAGCCTCTATTGCGCTTTCACAATCCAGGATTATGATTATTTTCAGTTATGTATTGGCATGGATGCACCACAGGAGGATGCATTTAACAAAGAGAACAGGGCCACCTCTTTAAAGAAAATACTCATTATCAAAACGCTTTCAGATATGTTGGGTATCTGTCCTCTCCCCATTTCAAGGGTGCCGGTGATAACAGTAGAGGACTTAAAAGAAGGTTTTAAAATCCTTTTTGGGGATGAAGTGGCTCTTGAGGTGAAAGCGAAAGGGCTTGTTGATATGGAAAGAAAAATGGGTCATTTTTCAAAAATGGATGATATGCTTGATGATACTCTTTATGAAGTGCCAACCGAATATGGGGATATGGCAGGCAAATATTTAGATAGGTCTATGTGGGAGGACACACTTAACAGGTTTTATGAAATGATGGAGTGGGATTCACAAGGGAGACCGCAGAGGTAGTATATGGAAAGTCTTTCTCGTTCAGTTTTTTACAGGATAAGGGAATCTGCAGAGGGGAAAAATAAGAGATTCGAGCCAGATACCCCTCTTGTTTTATTTATACTTTTTTCAAGGATTGCTACAGGATTTGCTTTTGCTTCAGCTCTTCTTTTTTTAACGGATAACCCCCTGAGTTTTTACCTGGTTGTATCTGCTTTCGTATCTATGGTACTGGCAACTGTTATTTCTCTTACCCATCTTTCCGCTCCCTTTAGATTCTACAGGGTTTTAAAGAATCCATCATCCCATCTTACGCTTGAGATTGCATTCAGTAGTATTTTCTTGATTGTATTGGTTTTGGTAATAGGAAAAGAATTGGTAAATATTCATGGTTTTGGTCATATTTCGGGTTTATTCTTATTTCTTAGTGCCATTCTGCTTCTCCTTGGTACAACGTACGCATATAGATATACATCCCACCCCCTATGGAACAGCATGGTGTTTTTTCCCTATTATCTGGCAAATGGGCTTGCCTTTGCATCGTTCTTCCTAAATTTTACCCTTTCAGTAAATGGCATACAAACAGGGCTTGTCTATATATTGTGTGGTTTTGTTTTGATATTAACTCAGTTGTTATGTGTTTTTTTATATGTCCTGTTTTTAAAGAAATCATCCTATGAAGCGATGAGCTATATCAGGGAAAAAAAGGTTAAATTTTTCTACATATGGTGTGGATTGAACTTCATAATACCTATCTTTCTTTCCCTTATAATTATGATCAAAGGGGTATCAGAGAGCCACTTTACATTAATGATTATCATATCAATGATATCTGGGGTTTACGGAGAAAGAATGCTGTTTTTTCTCCTTGAGAAACCTGTATTTTTTTTTAACACAGAACTGAAAAAACACTGCAGCAACAGATATTCATGAGGTTTTTCTGTAAATCTGTTTCAGTATCAATGGTGGAAGAAGGGACGGGAAGGGCATTGCAATACCGATGGTTTATTTTCTGGATTTTTTCTCTCCAATTCCTCCTCCTTTTTTTTCATAGGATTTGTCCGGCTGTCCTTGCCCCCGAACTTGTTAAGGCCTTCAATATATCCGGTGTAGGGCTTGGTGTTCTTTCTTCCGCATATTTTTATCCTTATGCCTTTATGCAGATTCCGATTGGTATTTTATCGGATTCGTGGGGAGTGAGAAAGACAGCTACTTTGTTTGGTCTGATAGCTACCCTTGGTGTTATGCTTTTTGCATTCTCCCATACAATTGGTTTTGCTACCTTTTCAAGAGTTCTCCTTGGCCTTGGTGCTTCTGCCACCTTTGTGTGCGGAATGAAGGTCTTTACAGAATGGTTCAAAAAAGTGGAGTATGCTCGAATCTCAGGTTTATTCATCTCTGTGGGAAGTGTAGGGTGGCTTATAGGTACGACACCTCTTGCCATGTTGTCCCAAAAATTCGACTGGAGAGAAATCTTTATAATCATCGGATTACTCATGATAGCCCTCACGCTTCTCACATGGCTCCTTGTCGTGGATAACCCGGAGAAGAAAGGTATTCACAATATGCAAGAACAGAAAGTCATTCCCCTTAGTAAGAGAAAATTGATTGATGATATACAATTGGTTTTCCGGGAAAAGTATTTTTGGCCCCTTGCTATCTGGTTTTTTTTCAGGGTAGCTATCCTTTTCAGTTTTTTTGGGCTCTGGGCAGGTCCTTACCTTATGGACACCTACAAACTTTCAAAAATAGAAACAGGGAATATACTCCTCATGGTTCCTCTTGCTATAATAGTAGGGAGTCCATTTCTCGGATATCTTTCAGATAAAATGCTTGGGAGTAGAAAGCAGGTCATTGTAGGCAGCTCTGTGGTACATTCGCTGTGCTGGGTTATTCTCCTTGTCTTCCATGGATCTTTGTCAATACCCGCACTTTATCTTCTCTTTTTCATAACAGGTGCTGCTTCTTCTGCCCCAGGGAGTGTGGGATTTACAGCCACAAAGGAGCTTTTTTCAGCTAACATAGCAGGCATTTCCATGGGGGCGGTTAATTCGTTCAGCTTTCTTGGTGGAATTCTCTTCCAGCCAGCTATCGGCTATGTTTTAGATAAAGCCGGAAGGGTTCAGGGTGTATATCCATCATCTGCCTATAAACTTGCTTTCTGGATATTCTTTATAATGAGCCTCATGAGCCTTCTCGGTGCCTTGCTCTCAAAAGAAACAATCAGTCGAGATAAAAGATAATCTTTTTTCTACGCATTCGTAGCTTTAGATCCCCATCATTAGTAATTTGTGCATCTGTAATTTATTTTTTTTCTTTTGAAAAAAAGTAGAATATTAAGCTTCCAGCCATTGCCAGAAAGCAGATAAAGAAGGCTAAGTGATATGCTTGGGGTGAGTAAGAATCGTGTGTGCGGGGAAAAGACTCGATTACTTTCCCAAGCCCCTGCATGAAAACTGCCCCTCCGGACATAACAAAAAAATTGGTACAAGCTATTACAGTCCCTGAAATACTGAGTGGAAACAACTCTTTCACGTGGGTATAAGTGAGCATTCCAAAGGCCCGAAAAAAGCCTAAACAAAAGAGAACAGTGGAGAATAAGACTGAGCTTTCAATACCCCATATTCCTGTCAATGGGATAAGAAACAGTGCATAAAAACTTAATGAATACATGAGGACGGTTTTGGGTGACCCAAATATTTTGTCAGATAGATATCCTGCCATTGGTGCGCCTATAATAGACCCAATTGAAAGCATCAGTAATATGTTGCCTGCCTGAATAGGTGTAAATCCTTTTATATCCATAAGATAAGGGCCGAGCCATAACCCCTGGAGGGCAACGAATATCCCGTAATTGCAAAATGATACTGCACTTATCTGCCAGAAGGATAAATTTGTTATAACGAGTTGTATAGACCTTAAAATACTTATTTGTTGTTCTGGCTGGGAAAGGGATAGCGTCTTCTTTTTCTTGCTATATATATGGTTACCCAATACCCAGAAAATTAAAAAAGAAAGTATGAAGGTTAGTCCCCCAGCAAACATTAATGTAGCCCTCCAGCCAATTGTGGAATTCAAGTATGCCAGTGGAGACGTTGCAAGTATGCTCCCCAATGTTCCAATGGAAATGAAAATTCCAAACAGGGTTGAAAATTTTTCCGGAGAGAATCTGAGGACAAAAATCTTCAGGGTTCCCATTAAAACAGAAGCCATTCCGATACCAATAAGAACCCTCCCCAGAAAGGCAATAATGAAGGTACTTGCAAGGGCAAAGATAAAGGCTCCGATTGCTCCAACTAAAGAGAAAAGGCTTATCACTACCCGGGGACCAATACGGTCAAGCAAAATACCCATCGGAATCTGAAGCAGGGCAAAAGAGTAAAAGAAAGCACTTCCAAGAATCCCGAGGGTTTCTGCATTTAGATTTAAATCTTTAATAAGATCGGGAGCTATTATGGCATTAGAGACACGGTAAAACATGGAAAAGCTGAATATAGCTGAGAGGATTGAGAAAATTAAAAAGGATTTAAGTCTTATAGTATTATCCTCATGAAAGGTTCTTCACAACAAGACTACCCAGCAGGACTCTGTGGATAGTTGTGTATGGTTTACATTTCGCCTGAACAAGAAAGGAAATTTTCCCCTTTAATCTGCTTTCTTCAGTAAGCAAGTCGTAATTTCCTCCCCCCTTTGAGATTACAAGGTCCGATCCATCTATGAGTCTTTTTAGTTCTGGAGATATTTTTTTCAACATGGTGCCGGGGAGTGGTTCCCGTATCCCATTATCAATGACACGTACTACTTTATCCATGCCCACATACAAGGCATCGGATAAGGTCGCATCATTGAGCACCGGGAATTTTCTTGTGACAAAGGTTATTTCTATATCATAATTATCCAAGATAGTTTCTATAAAAAGCCTGTCGAAGACAATTTCGCCACAGTTATCTCCAAGATACACAAGTTTCCTTGTTTTGTTTAATCTTTCTTTCAATCCCTTTATGTTTTCCTCTTTTATTGCAAATTGCTGTAGTTTCTTTATAATCTCCTTTTTTGGTTTTTTTGTTTCACCTGTCATTAGATCTATAGAGTTACCTGCGATTGAGAACCTTAAGGCTTCAAGAAAAGGGTCATAACTTTCTGAAATAAACCTTTTGGCGAAGGGGTAAATTTTTAGGGCTGCATCATTTTGTTCCTTCTTGATTTTTTTCAAGGGGTCATCAAGCCCGGAGACCTTATTGATTATTCGCCAGACGTCTCTTATTATCTCAGGGGATGTAACCTTCCAGTCTTCCCCCTTAAGGGCCTTTAATTTAAGAATTTGCTCGATGAATTGTCTTACCTGATCTTTGTTTTTCATAATGATGCGAGAGGCATTCAGGGACATCCTCAGAATACAATAAATACAGTCAGGCCATATTAACATATCAAAAACCCCTTATGATTTGAGCAATGGGCTACCAACTATTTTTTACTATAATGGATTAGCACGCTATATTCAACTTATATCTCATGATTACAAAGGTCAGCCCATTTTGCTTGAAAAATACAGCAAATTTTAATTATAGTTTCAAGGTTTAACCTTAATAGACATGAATAAGGTGGCAATCAAATCTGATTCTACATATTATCTCGTTGCTGCTGGGGTTGGATTTATAAGGCTCGTTGATAGAGATTATGTTAAACTTCTTAAGGGACGGTTGCTTTTTTTCTCAGGGATTGATATGACATTCAGGGAAATAAAAGCAGAGAGAAATCCCGATTGCATTATTTGTAAACAAGATTTAGAGGCACAACGGTGAATGTCATAGAATTTATCATTCCGGATTTTAGTGGCTGAGGAGTGTATGGTTGAAAATATGAAAAAGGTATTAACAGATTGTACCCTCTGTTACCATAGTTGTGGAACTATAGTAACTGTTAAGGATGGCAAGGCAGTAAAGGTTGAAGGACTTCCGTCTCATCCACTGAATAAAGGGAAGCTTTGCCCAAAAGGCGAGGCAATGCTTGATAATATTTACGATCCCAAACGTCTTAAGTACCCAATGAAGAGGGTAGATAAAAACTGGAAGAGGGTAACATGGGATCAAGCCCTTACTGAAATCGCAGATAAGCTCTTAAAGCTTAAGGAGGAGTTTGGCCCAGGTATATTGGGAGTTTTCAGCGGGTCTATAGGTGTCGAGAATCTGGAGATGGCTGGTCTGACACAGAGAATTAAAGCTGCATTTGGCTCCCCTAACTTTTTTTCAGTGGAATCCATCTGTTACAGGATGAGGATTCGTACCAGACAGATTACCTTTGGCAAGTATCCTACAGAGGAACTTGATTCGAGCCTCTATATCCTCTGGGGTCATAACCCGGAGGCATCTGATTTTCCTTTGCTACTTGCCATTGAGGAGAATTTGAAAAAGGGGGCAAAGCTTATTGTCATTGACCCTAAAAGGATCCCGCTCGCAGACCGTGCCGAGATGTATCTCAGAATAAGGCCTGGTACTGATGGAGCTATGGCCCTTGCAATGATACACGTAATTATAAATGAAAAACTTTATGATGCTGACTTCATTGAGAAATATACACTTGGTTTTGATATACTGATTTCCCATGTCCAGCAATATACCCCGGAGTGGGCAGAGAATATTACCTGGGTTCCTGCTCATGACATCCGCAAGCTTGCAAGACTTTTTGCGAAGACAAAAGGAGCGGGAATTTATCAGGGAACATGTACCCAGGATCAAACAGCAAATGGTACACAGAACAGTCGTGCCTTTTCGGTTCTCCAGATCATTACAGGAAATATAAATAATCCAGGTGGTTGGGTAATCAGTCCCAGGTTACCGCTGGGCAATGTGGGATTGGGTGTCGAGGGTAAGCCTCTTGGAGCAGACCAGTATCCGCTTTTTTATGAGGTATGGGGAAGAAAGAGCCCCTATGGTGTGGTTACCTGTGTTCCCGAAAACATTCCAGAAAAAATAAAGGCCTTTTTGGTCATCGGGGGAAATCCGGTTATATCCATGGCTGATTCAAATGCCTTTAAATCAGCCTTTAAAAAACTGGAGTTGCTTGTAGTCCATGATCTCTTCATGACAGAGACAGGAGAACTTGCCCACTATGTGCTTCCTGCCTGTTCACATCTTGAAAAATGGGGGGTTGCATATACATACAATGTGTGCCACTGTTTGCCCTATCTAATGCTCCGAAAAAAGACTATAGAACCATATTATGAAAGCTGGTCAGAGTGGAAGTTTTTCACAGAGCTTGCAAAAAGGCTGGGCATAGGAGACAAATTTCCATGGAAATCAGAGGAAGAACTTGTTGCGTACGAGCTGGAACCAACAGGATTGACATTTGAGGAACTTCTCATTAAAAAACCTGAAGGCGCATATTACCAGCAGAAACAATATGGAATGAAAGAAGGAATGGTATTTTCTACACCGACAAAAAAAATAGAGATATACAGTGATGCATTAGCACGCTTGGGGTTTGACCCCCTTCCTACATATCTTGAACCGCAGAGAAGCCCTGTTAGTTCACCGGAATTATTGAAAAGGTACCCGCTGATCCTTTCTACTGGAAGCAGGAACCTTTACTATACGCACGGACAGCTCAGGAGGGTTAAATCGCTTCAAGCAAAAAATCCTGAACCCAGGGCGGAGATAGGACCAAAAACAGCTTCCCGATATGGCATAAAAGAGTCGGACGAGATTATCATTGAAACAAACAGGGGCACTGTTAGAATGAAAGTCCACGTGGATGAGAGGGTAGCAGAAGGTGTGGTTTTAGTTCCTCACGGGTGGCCTGGAGAAGCCAATGCAAACCTGCTCACTGACACAAACTGCCGGGAGCCTATTATGGGTTACCCTGAAATAAAGGCGCTTTTGTGCTCTATTAAAAAGGCATGATGTGTAATTTGTATTATCCATCAAAAACTATGTTATATTGAATACTAATTATTTTGCTAAACATATACCCAGCATAATAAAAAATCGGAGCACCATACAGTGAATACAGTGAAAATTCCCGTTGTAAAATTTTCCGGAGTTGAGAACGTCAGAGCAGAAGACTATGTGTCGATGGAAGAACCGCTGGAAATATTTATTGACGATGAACCCTATTATATAACAATGCGGTTACCCGGGGAGGAGATGCCATTGGCTATCGGCCTGTGTTTTACTGAAGGGGTTATAAATTCAATGGATGATGTGACAGGTGTTAATTACTGCGGTGATAATTCCGGTAACAAAATTAATATGTATTTGAGTGCCTCAAGAAAAAATACAGAATCTTTTAAACTAAAACAGAAAAGGTCAACAACATACTCAAGCTGCGGAATATGTGGAAAGGATATGATAGAGGATATATACACGGCTCTAAAGTCAGCGGATAAAAGAGTAACTATTGAATTTTCTAAAATCCTCAAACTGCAACAGATAGTGGAGGAAAAACAGGAAGTTTTTCGGGTTACCGGGGGAACTCATGCTGCTGGCATTTTTAGCGCAAAGGGTGATTTACTATCATTATCTGAAGATATAGGAAGACATAACGCACTTGATAAAGCCATTGGCAAGTTACTGTTAAGCAAAAAAATAAATGAAGCAGCTATTATTATTTTGACTTCAAGACTTAGTTATGAAATGGTTCAAAAAGCAGGACGTTTGGGAGTGGAGATCCTTGGTGGGGTCTCATCTACAACCTCGCTTGCAGTGGAACTGGCCAGAACCCTGAATCTCACGCTTATAGGATTTCTAAGGAAAAACCGGGGTAATATTTATAGTTGTCCGGAAAGAATAATTAATGACACTATAACTTAAAAATGCTATTATTTCTTTTACTCAATTTTTAGCACCTTTGCGCCTCTTATTTTTCTCTCCTTAAGCTCGACAAGTGCTTTATTTGCTTCTTCAAGTGTGTATTCCTGAATTTCCGGCTTGATTGGGATTTCAGCTGCTAACTGTAAAAACTCGCTGACATCTTGTCTTGCGACGTTGGCAACACTCTTTATCTCCTTTTCAAGCCAGAGGTGGGAAGGGTAGTCGAGTTTTAAAAGGGATGTTTTATCTACTTCTTCTTTCCGAATAGCATTGATTACCAGTCTCCCCCCTTTTTCTAAATTTTTCAGGGCCTCAATAACTGGTTTCCAGACAGGCGTCGTATCAATAGCTGAGTGTAGTTTTTCATGTGGTTCATCTTCAATGTCGCCTGTCCAGAAGGCTCCAAGTGTTTTTGCAAATGCCCTTTCTCCTTCGCTTCTTGCGAAAACGAAGCATCTGGAATTTGGATATTTATATCTTGCAATTTGGATGACAAGATGTGCTGAAGCCCCAAATCCTATAAGCCCTAAATTTTCTCCGTCTTTGATACCTGTTAGCCTGAGGGATCTGTAACCAATTGTACCAGCGCATAAAAGAGGGGCTGCCTCTAAATCAGAAAATGTATCATGTATTTTGAAGGCAAAATCTTCAGAAACTGTTGTATATTCAGCATAGCCTCCATGTGCATCCCTGCCCGTTGCCTCAAATTGGTCACATAAATTATCATTACCTTCGATGCAGAACTTGCACCTTCCACACGCAGAATGGATCCAGGCTATTCCTATTCTATCGCCAACTTTAAACCTTTTTACCTTGCTGCCTATTTTATATACCCTTCCAACAATCTGGTGACCGAGGATAATCGGGAATATTGGCGGAGGAGTCCTTCCCTCAATTTCATCCAATTCAGTGTGGCAGATCCCGCAGGCTGAAACCTTTACAAGGATTTCGTTCTCTCCTTGAACAGGTATTGGCAAATCAATCAGTTCTAAGGGGTTTTTATTTTCCTCGAGGTTGTAGATTTTGTTTAACACCATTGCCTTCATTTTTAAAAGCCTCCTTATACTATAGATATCCTGATTATAGTCAGTATAGAGTTTTGTCGGTAATTTCAATAAATCTTTTTAATGCATCGAAATACTGTTTGAACCCTATAAACATTATATCGTTGTGGTTAGCTCCAGGGATTATGAGGAGGTGTTTTTCTTCTGTACCTATATGTGTATATAAATCTTCACCCTCTTTAAGGGGAACGAGGGTATCATATTCCCCATGGATAATGAGGGTTGGTATAAAGATCCCTTGAATCATCTCCAGGCTTTCCTTATAAAGACGGTCTAATTTTGTATCATAGACCGGGACACCAAGATGTGTAAGGATATTAACAATACTTGGAAAACCACTCTCCACTATGAGTCCCATAATATTATCCTGATAATGGTAAGCAAGTTCGAGGGCAGAAATACTCCCAAGGGATCTTCCCATTATCCACAATTCATCTCTATAACCCCTGTTAGTGAGCTCTTTTTTTATTCCTTTAAATATCGTATGGGCATCCCTGACAATGTTTGTGAGGGTTGGAATCCCTTCACTCATGCCGTAACCACGGTAATCCGCTACAACCAGATTGAGTCCTCGCTCAGTATAAAAGGGTGCAATTTCATCATAGTCACTCACCACTTCACCGTTGCCATGGAAATATAAAATCCATGGCCACCCGTCTTCTCCTTTATAAGCACGGCACAAAATGGAGACATTATCTTCTTCAACTATTACGGAT
>Ga0209610_1000081_pt1 | contig 44169 bp, 37 predicted proteins | sample LakKivw275mmetaG_FD_184137 | JGI IMG/M metagenome (GOLD analysis project Ga0209610, IMG submission 184137) | Anoxic lake water microbial communities from Lake Kivu, Rwanda to study Microbial Dark Matter (Phase II) - Lake Kivu water 275m metaG... | ecosystem: Environmental > Aquatic > Freshwater...
CATCGCCTGCGCGTTGGCAGGCGTGCGCGCCAGCTCAAACGAGACGATGCCCGAGGGCGCGGCGGATGTCGTCAGCGGGGCGCCAAGCGGGCGGAAAATGGCGAACAGGATCAGGGTCCAGACAAGCAACGCAATGAAGAGAGGCTTACGGGTTCTGCCGGGAATGAAGCCGAGGGGGTGACACATAGGTGTTCCGTTCAATCAGCTTATACGGGGGCTAAGCACCCGAAGAGCATCAGATCATCTTCCGATACACACGGTGGTTCTTGTATTCAACGCCATTCAGATTCTTCAGGTCGGCGCGCATTTGCCTCGTGGTCTCGGCAACCTGGGTCATTTCGACGAATTCGAACTGCTTGAAGTCGAACATCGTTTTGCCCATTTCGTAGTAAAGCAGGGCATTGCCGCCAGTACCCTGAAACTCAGGCATGACCCCCATGCCATTGGCGGAGACAATCTTGGTGCGCTTCATCTCGAGCAGGATGTCCACGATGCCAAAAGGGAACAGGCGTCCCTTGGCGCGCTGGAGGGCCGCAGAAACGTCCGGAAAAGCGAAGAGGAAACCGACGATATCCTCGTCATGCATGATGATTTTGATCAGGCGAGGGTCGGCAACCATGAAAACGTTGTCTACCGCGTATTTGATGTCGCCCTGGGAAAAAGGATAATATTCCCAATTATGGATAAAGGTTTTGTTATAGGTTTCGCCGATGCGCGGCGCCCACTGGACGAGTTCGCGCTTGCTCTTGAATTTCTTGACGTGCAGGTTGCCGCGCGCTTGCACACGTTGGGCGATGCGTTCGACGCGTTCGGGGATTTTGAAGGCTTTCGATGACAGATAGCAGGAGACGAAATCCACTTCTTTCTCGAAGCCTAGCGCCTCGACCAGCTTGGGGTAGTAAGCGTAGTTATAGTTCATCATGGTCATCATCTGGCGTTGCTCGAAACCCTCGATCAGGATGCCGTAGCCATCGAAGGGGGAGAGTCCCTTCGGCCCGATAAGGGTATCCAGGCCGCGCGCCCGCGCCCAGTCGAAGACTGTATCGAAAAGCGCCCGGGCGACCTCCAGGTCATCAACAGCGTCGAAGAAGTAAAACTGCGCCTTCTTGGTTTTGTGGTACTCATTGAAGGGCTTGTTTTCTCCGGCGCAGATGCGTCCCACCAGTTCGCCATCCCGCACGGCCAAGAAGAAATCGGCTTCGGAGTGCTCGAAGAAGGGGTGTTTCTTTCGATTCAGCGGAAGATAAGCATCCATGTACAACGGCGGGACCCATTGCGGGCAATCTTTATAGAGCTTGTAGTAGAATTCGACGAAGCGCTTGGCTTGAGATTTATCGGTCGTGTCTATTTTTTCGACGGTAAGCATGGGAGGCTCCTTGGGGAGAGGATGAGTTCGTGACTATAGTATATAACACATCCGCGAGGAGATGTCGCGCTTTGCAGGGTAGACTCTAAATTAGGTGTTCGAGAGTTACTCATCCTATACCGCAGAGCAAGTCATAACAAGAGAGGCTGAAATGAAGGTGATCGCAGATATATGTGTAATCCCCATCGGTGTGGGCGTCTCGGCGTCCAAATATGTCGTGGCCTGTGAACGGATTCTTTCCGACGCTGGCTTGAATCCGCGCTTGCACGCGTATGGGACAAACGTAGAAGGCGAATGGGAGGCCGTCTTCGCCGCCTTCAAGCGCTGCCACGAAGCGCTGCACGAGATGGGCGTGCCGCGCGTCTCGACCTCGATCCGCCTGGGAACCAGGATAGATAAGGAGCAAACGATTGCTGATAAGATCAAGAGCGTCAAAGACAAGATGGGGTAATTTGCCAGGAACCCGTTTTCTTGGAGAAAACGGGTTCCTGAGGTTTACGAGCGATCATCTCCGACGTCTGCCGAAGCCGGCTACCAGCGAGGCGAAGTAGAGCAATTGCATCACCGCCGTGACCAGCGCAGCGACGTAGGTCAGCGCGGCAGCGTTGAGCACAGTATTTACACCGCGATGCTCGTCCTCGCCAACGATGAGGCCAGAGTCGGTCAACAGGCGGCGGGCGCGCGCCGAGGCATTCAATTCGACCGGCAAGGTCGCCAGGGCAAAGATTGCGCCGCCGGCAAAGGCCAGCACGCCCAGCCAGGCCAGATTCGTAAAGTTCAACAGCAAACCCAGAAAGATAAGGATCCAGCCGAGGTACGAGCCAATATTGACCATCGGAACCAGGGCAGCGCGGAAGCGCAAGGGTAGGTAGTCATCACGGTCTTGCATGGCGTGGCCCAGCTCGTGCGCCGCGACCGCTAACGAGGCCACCGAGGCGCTCTCCGCCACGCCGCGCGAGAGGTGTAGCACTTTATCGCGCGGATCGTAATTGTCACTGAGCTTGCCCGGTGCAGCCTCAATTTGGACGCCGTACAGGCCGCCAGTCGAGATCAGCCGTTGCGCGGCCTGATAACCGGTCATCTGGCCGCGTGCCGGGATCCGGCTCCAGGTCCGGTACGCCGAATTAACATACCAGGTTGTCAGCAGCATGATCAAGAAAGCCGGAGCCATGTAAAGCAAATAGGTTGGGTCGAAAAAGAACATAAGCCACCTCCTGTGAGGTCTCCAGGAATCCGCTTTCTCCGAGAAAACGAGTTCCTTAATATTTACGGATTCAGCAGCAATTGCACCGCCGCGTCCAATTGCGGATCGCGTCCGGCGGTCAAATCCTCATCGGTCATCTTGACCACCACGTCGGGCGTCAGACCGACCTTGTCAATGACGCGCCCGTTGGGAGTCAGCCACCTGGCAAAGGTCACGAGAACAGCACCCTGGTTATTGGAGAGAGGCACCCAATTCTGCTCCGAGCCTTTTCCATAAGTGGTTACGCCCACCAGCTTGCCGCGTCCATGATCTTGGATGGCGCCAGCGACCATTTCAGACGCCGAGGCTGAGCCTTCGTTGACTAGCACAACAAGCGGTATTTCTGTTGCCAGGCCGCCCGAAAGCGCGTTGGTAGGCGTGCGAGTGCCATCGCTTTGTTGTTCGTAAATGATGACACCCTCGCCGATGAATTCGGAAGCGATCTGAACGGCAACCGGCACGACACCACCGGGATTATTGCGCAAGTCGAGGATCAATCCCTTTGGCTGTTGGGCCATCAGATCTTTGAGCGCATCATGGAGTTCGGTGGCTGATTTGTCGCCGAATACAGAGAGCTTGACATAGGCGATGCCGTTATCCAGCATCTTGCTTTCCACGCTGGGGATGACGATTTTGGCGCGGACGATGTCGAACTCCAGCGGTTGGTCAACGCCTTCGCGTCGAATGGTTAGGTGGATGGTCGATCCAGCCGGACCAAGCACCTTTTGCCGCACCAACTCAGGGTTCACGCCGGTCATATCCTGGCCATCAATGGCGATGATTTGGTCGCCGGATCTCAAACCAGCCTTTTCGGCAGGAGAACCTGCAATTGGGCTGACAACCGTAAGATAGTCTTTGGTGGTATCCACATAGGCGCCAATGCCCTCATATTCGCCGGATATGGAGGTTTCAGCCTCCTTGTATTCCTGCGGATCCAAATAGGCGGAATGTGCATCGCCCAGGGCTGCCATCATGCCACGGATGGCACCGCGCATCAGCGCCGTATCATCCAACGGTTGATCAACATATCGCTGATGGACGATGCTCCAGGCTTCCCAGAACGGTTGGAAGAGTGCCTGCAAGCTTTCAGGCGTTCCACCCTGATTTCCCGTTGGCGTGGTAGTGACTGACGGTGCCAGCGTCGGGATGATTGTATTGGCAGGCAATAGGCGCGCCGTTACAAACCCTCCACCGAACGAGCCAACGACCAGCACGCCAGCAACGAACAAAACCAATACAACGCGTAGCACTTTGTTCATACCCAATATCTCCTTCCGGTAACACTGAGCGTATCTTCAAAAGAGGAAGATGGGGTATGCGGGCGATCGCGAAGCATACCTGAAAGGTATGAAACCGCCCACGTACCCCTGCCCTCTAGTTTTTGAATGGTAAAACTGGACTAAAGCCTATCACGCGGTGATTAAAGCGAGATGAAATTGTAGCCGCCTTGTGTAAAAAGAACGTAAGAGTTTATCCTTCGATGGGGGGTTATCGCCCATCCAGGATTTTCGGCAAATCCACCAAACGGGCAAGCCTGACGTCAGCATCCGTTGAGCTGCCACTTTCCCCCATTAACACGGTGAAAAAGCCCATCTCACGCGCCGCCCGCGTCGTGTGGGGTAGATCGTCAATAACGACGCACTGGCCAGGGTCGCTTTCTCCTGCAAAATTCAGAGCGATCTCGAAGGCTTGGCGCATCGGCTTGCAGTATGGTTCGACGACATGCACATCCAAGATGGCAGTGAAGCAGCCGTCTAGCCCCAGGGCATGGATGACGCGATAGGCATGGGCGGCGTCCGCGTTGGTGAAGATGAACTTCTGGGCCGCCAAAGCCTCCAGCATGGCGCGCAGTTGCGCGTCAGGTTGCAAGTAATCAGTCAAGGGGAGATCGTGGACAAAGGTCAGGTAGTCTTCCTCGCTCACGTTGTGGTTGGCTTGCAAGCCGCGCAGGGTTGTCCCATACTCGCGAAAGTACCTCTCCCGAAAAATTTCGATCTGCTCCGGCGTGAAGCCCAGCCGCTCTCGCATGTACAGGTTGATGCGTTCCTTGATGGCCGGCCACAAGCCGCAGGAGGCCGGGTAGAGAGTCTCGTCCAGGTCGAAGAAGAGGGTGGTAAAAGGCATGAGGCTATTATAGCAGGTGACTGTCACCTTAATGCGGCTATAATTGGGACATGCCCATCCGACTTCTGTCGCCCGAAGTGGCCTCCCAGATCGCCGCAGGTGAAGTGGTGGAACGCCCTGCTTCGGTGGTCAAAGAACTGCTCGAAAATGCCCTGGATGCCGGCGCGAAATCCGTCTCCGTGACCATCGGCGGGGCAGGCCGGACCCTAATCCAGGTCGCCGATGATGGCTGCGGCATCCCGGCTGACGAACTGCCGCTGGCCGTTGCCCGTCATGCCACTTCGAAGCTGGCACGCGCCGAAGACTTGTTTGCCATTAGCACGCTGGGCTTCCGCGGTGAGGCGCTGGCCTCCATTGGTTCGGTCGCGCGGCTGACGATTACTTCTCGCACGACGGACGCTGCCGCTGGCGCGCGGCTGCACGTGGAGGGCGGCGCGATAGGGCAAATGGAAAAGGTTGGCGCGCCGGTCGGCACGCTCGTGCGGGTCGAGGATCTATTTTACAACGTCCCGGCCCGTCTCAAATTTCTCAAGCAGGATACAACCGAGCGGCGCGCCATTGATGCCCTGCTGACGCGTTACGCCCTGGCCTATCCCAGCGTGCGCATCAAATTGACGGAAGGGAAGACGTCCAGCTTGCAGACCAGCGGCGACGGCGATCAACGTGCCATCCTGGCCGCGCTCTATGGGGTGGATGTAGGCAAGCAGATGCTCGATGTGCTGGCCGAAGAAATGAGCATGAAGTTGAGCGGTTTCATCAGCCCAATCGCGCTGACTCGTTCCAATCGCCGCGAGATCACCTTTTTCATCAATGGCCGCTGGGTGCAAAACGCCCCTCTGTCCGCCGCGCTGCTACAGGCTTACCACACGCTGCTGATGGTCGGACGCTATCCGCTGACGGTCTTGTTCCTGGAGGTCGAGCCGGCCGAAGTGGATGTCAACGTCCACCCAGCCAAGGCGGAGGTGCGGTTCCGAAACCAGGATCGTGTCTTCAGCTTCGTGCAGCGCGCCGTGCGCCGTGCCCTGCTGGCTTATTCTCCTGTTCCACGCATCTCACCCACGCTATGGGGGACTTCGCCAAGAATCGTTGATCCAGCCTGGAGTCTTGCGCATGATGAGTTGGGAGTTGAAAATCGAGAGTCGGAAGTAGAGAGCGACATTCCCGCTGCTCAACCGCTAACGACTGGCGACTCGCGACTGACAACTCCGGAAACACTTCCCCATTCGGGAGTACCCCTCCTCCGCCTCATCGGCCAGATCGGCGCGACCTACCTGGTCGCCGAAGGCCCGGATGGCCTGTATTTGATTGACCAGCATGCTGCCCACGAAAGGGTACTGTTCGAGAAATTGATGGCCCTTCGACAGGCTCAGGGCGGCGCGCAGCACGAGCAGAAGAAAGTCCCCTCTCAGTCGCTGCTCACACCCATCGTGGTCACCTTTCCCTCCCAATTTACTGAGCTACTGATCCCTAATCTACCCATCCTTCAACATCTCGGCTTCGAGGTCGAGCCTTTCGGCCCCAATACCTTCCGGGTGCGGGCTGTCCCCGCCTTATTTGCCAGCCGCGACCCGTCCACCGCGCTGCGCGCGGTGGTGGAAGACTTCGAGGAAGACGAAACCCTTTTGCAGGCCGAGGCCGAAGCCCGTCTCGCCGGACGCGTCTGCAAACAGCTGGCGGTCAAGGCCGGCCAGGTGCTCTCGCCCGAGGAACAGCGCGCCCTGCTCTCGGACCTGGAAGCCTGTGCCTCGCCGCGCACCTGTCCGCATGGGAGGCCGACGATGATTCACTTATCCGTGGATATGCTGGAGAGGCAATTCGGGAGGAGAGGAACACGTTAGCTCACCGCGAAGAAAAGAAGAACACGAAGAAAGAAAGGATCTTACAGGAGGCAAAATGGATTTGAATTTGAAAGACAAACGCGCCCTGATCACCGGTGCCAGCCGGGGGCTGGGCTATGCTGCTGCTCGCGGCTTGGCGCGCGAGGGCTGTCGCGTGGCAATCAACAGCCGGGATGAAACCAAGATTGCTGCATCCGCCCAGAAAATCGCCGCCGAAACCGGCGCACAGGTTATCGGCCTGGCTGGTGACGTAGCTGCTCCCGACGTGCCGGAAAAGATCATCGCTGAGGCTGTGCACGCCTTTGGCGGTTTGGACATCCTCGTCACCAACGCCGGAGGGCCGCCGGCCGGGGCGTTCGAGTCCTTCGACGAAACAACCTGGCAGAAGGCGATTGACCTATCGCTGATGAGTCACGTGCGCCTCATCCGCGCCGCCCTCCCGCACTTGAAACAATCCAAAGCTGCCAGCGTGTTGACTGTCACCTCGTACTCGGTCAAGCAGCCAATTCCCGGCTTGGTGCTCTCTAACAGCATCCGCGCCGCTACCGTTGGCCTGACCAAGTCGCTGGCGCTGGAATTGGGCTCGCAGGGCATCCGCTTCAATTCCATCCTGCCCGCCTGGACAGAGACCGAACGCGTGGTGGAGCTGATGACCTTCCGCGCCAGGCAGAACGGAACAACGGTCGAGGAGGAGATCGCCAAACAGTCGAAGGACAGCCCGCTGGGCCGTATGGGCACGCCGGAAGAGTTCGCCAACGCGGCTGTGTTCCTGGTCTCGCCTGCGGCGAGCTATATCACTGGCGTGATGTTGACAGTGGATGGCGGGATGTACAAGGGGACGCTATAATCCACCACAAAACCACATATTTCTCAAGGAGCCTCCCATGCCCGACCCTCGCATCACCAAGCTCGCCAAAGTCATGGTGCATTACTCGCTGGCGCTCAAGCCCGGCCAGCAGTGCCAAATTCGCACCCACCCGCTGGCCGAAGAGCTGACCCTGGCCGTTTACGAAGAAGCCGTCAAAGCCGGGGCGTTCGTCACCCTCATGAACAGCACTCCTGGCGCAGATGAAATCTTCTACAAGTACGCCTCGGAGGCGCAACTGGATTACGTCTCTCCCATCCGCAAGCTGATCGCCGAGACCTTCGATGCCAGCCTGAATATCTGGTCGGAGCACAATACCCGTTCGCTCTCCGGCATTGACGGGACGCGCATGGCGCGCGCCGCCAAGGCTGGCGCGCCGATCAGCAAAACCTTCTTAGAGCGCGCCGCAAAAAACGAGCTGCGCTGGTGCCTGACCGTCTATCCCACCCACGCCATGGCCCAGGAAGCCGATATGAGCCTGGGCGATTATCGCGAGTTCGTCTACGGAGCGATGATGCTCAACGAAGATGACCCGGTAGCCTACTGGAAAAAGACTGGCCAAGAACAGCAGAAGTGGGTGAAGTGGCTCAAAGGCCGCGACAAAGTCATTCTCAAAGGCTCCAACGTGGACCTGAGCCTGTCCATCAAGGAGCGCGTCTTCATCCCCTGCGATGGACAGCTCAACTTCCCGGATGGCGAGATCTTCACCGGGCCGGTCGAGGACTCGGTCAATGGCTGGATCCGCTTCAAGTATCCGGCCATCGAGTACGGGCAGGAAGTCACCGACATCCAGTTGTGGTTCGAAGATGGCAAGGTCGTCAAAGAGTCCGCCAGCAAGAACCAGGAACTGCTGACCGCCCAACTGAACACCGACGCTGGTTCGCGCACCCTAGGCGAATTCGGCATCGGCGTCAACTACGGCATCACCCGTTTCACCAAGAACATGCTCTTCGACGAGAAGATGGGCGGCACCATTCACCTGGCTGTCGGCTCAGGCTACCCGGAATCTGGAAGCAAAAACGACTCCGGCATCCATTGGGATATGCTGTGCGACATGAACGACGCCGAAATCCTCGTAGATGGCGAGACGTTTTACAAGAACGGGAAAATAGTTATCTAACCACAGCGCGGCCTCACCCATCAAACGGAGTCTGAAGTCTCGTCCTGCATTCTCGCGATCAGCGCAAACCATCGTGCCAAATGTGCGTATATTAATCAAATTCCATCTTCCTGAGAGGAGAATGTCTATGATGCGCACACCTAAAGTATTGACAGGGCTGGCCTTGGTCGCCCTGCTCACTTTAACCATCGTCACGCCAGCACGCGCATTCGAAGCGCGCACCGGCGAGGACGTGGTCATTGCCGCGGGCGAGGTCATCGAAGATGACCTTTACGTCTCGGCAGCCACATTTACCCTGGACGGGACGGTAAAAGGTGACCTGGCTGTAGCCGCCCAGACGATCACTATCAACGGCACAGTCGAGGGCGACCTGATGGCCGCCGGGCAGGCAGTCATCATCAACGGGACAGTGATGGACGATGTCCGTATCTCGGGTGCGACGCTTTTCGTCGGCGAAGGAGCCAGCATCGGTGATGACCTTCTCAGTGCAGGCTATAGCCTGGAAACTCGTAGCGGCAGCGCTGTTGGAGGCAGCTTGGCCTTCGCTGGCGGACAAGCACTGCTGGCCGGTGACGTGTCCCATAACGTCTTCGCAGCTACTGGCGGCCTGGAATTGCGCGGGAAAGTCGGTGGCAACGTAAAGGCCGAGGTTGGAGAGGCGCAAGCAGCCGGTGGCCCTCCGCCCTCGATGTTCATGCCTCCCACCGGCGTGGCCATGCCGACTGTGAATCCCGGCCTGACAATAGACCCTGCAGCCAGAATCGGCGGGAATCTGGAATATACCCAGACTAAAGACTTGTCCATCCCCGGCGGCGTGGTGACTGGTCGGGTTACCCGAATCGAGCCTCAACTCAGCCCAGAAGAAATGGCTGTTGAACAAAAACCCCTGATCCAAAAGGTGGGTGATTGGTTCCTGAATCTGATCCGCACCATCCTGACCCTCTTCCTGCTCGGCCTCTTGCTCGGCTGGCTGTTCCCCAGGTTCGTCAAGAAAGCTGGTGAGAAGCTGCAAGCCAAGCCCTGGCACAGCCTGGGATGGGGCGTGGTCAGTTACGCAGCTCTGTTTTTCGCCATCCTGGTGGTCTTCATCGTCATGATCATGCTGGCCCTGTTCTTCGGCTTCCTGACCCTGGGCAAGCTGACCGGCCTCTCGATCTGGCTGGGCCTGCTGACCATCGTCTTGCTGATCTTCGCCTTCGTGCTGGCTGCCGGGTTCGTGGTCAAGATCATCGCCAGTGACCTGGTCGGCAAACTCGTCTTGAACGCCGCCAAGCCGGGCTTGGGTGAACACAAAGTCTGGCCCTTGTTGGTCGGCGTGGTAATCATTGCCATCCTGATCAGCCTGCCGTTCGTTGGCTGGTTGTTCAAGGCAGTGACAATCTTCTTCGGCCTGGGCGCCCTGTGGCTACTGGGTAGGGAAGCGCTGGCTAAGCCTGCTGCCAGTACTCAGTGATCGGTCGTCAGTGAACAGTGGGGCGGGATTCAGATTCCGCCCTATTTTTGTTTAATCAGACCCATTCAGTTATAATTCTTTTATGCTCTCCCCCTCCGAGATCGAAGCCCGCCTCGAGCGTATTCTCCTCAAAGTGCAGAAACCCGGTCGCTACGTGGGCGGCGAATTTAACGTTGTGGTTAAAGATTGGTCGCAGATCGAAACCAAAGTGGCCCTGATTTTTCCCGATATCTATGACATCGGCGTCTCCAACGTCGGGCTGAAAATCCTCTATGACCAGATCAACCAGCGCACGGACGCCCTGGCCGAGCGCGCCTACGCGCCCTGGGTAGACATGGAAGGGGCCTTGCGCGCCAGTGACATCCCTCTCTACTCGCTCGAAACGTACCACCCGTTAGCTGCGTTCGACATCCTCGGCTTTTCCCTGCCCTACGAGACACTCTACACCAACGCGCTCAACATCCTCGACCTATCAGGAATTCCTGTCCGCTCAGCAGATCGCGATGACAGTCATCCGCTGGTCATCGCCGGAGGTCATGCCTGCTACAACCCGGAGCCGATGCACGCTTTCATTGATGCGTTCGTGATTGGCGAAGGGGAAGAGGTAATTCACGAGATTATCAATACTGTCCAGCGCGTCAAAGGTCAAACGTCAAACGTCGCTGACGTTCAACGTTCAACGTTCGACAGAAACGACTTGCTTCTTGAATTAGCAAAAATCCCCGGCGTGTACGTACCGCGTTTCTACGAGGCCCATTACCGGGAAAATGGCACGGTGGCCGCGGTCGAGCCGCTCGTTCCCGAAGCGCCGCGGACGGTGGTCAAGCGCATCGTCGCCAGGCTGCCGCCCTCGCCAACGAAGTTTATCGTCCCGAATATTGACATCGTCCACAACCGCGTCTCGGTGGAGATCATGCGCGGCTGCACGCGCGGGTGTAGATTCTGTCAGGCGGGTATGATCACGCGCCCGGTCCGCGAACGATCCATGCAGGAAGTGGTCGAAGCGGCCGAGGCTGCCATCCGATCCACCGGTTTCGAGGAGCTAGCGCTGCTGTCCCTGTCATCCTCCGATTACACTCACATTGTGGCGCTCGTGGAGGCCGTCAGCCGGAACTTCGAGGGTCAAAAACTGACGGTCTCACTGCCCTCGCTGCGCATCGAGAGCGTCTCGGTGGCGTTGATGGAGCGGTTGAAGGACCGGCGTTCGTCCGGCTTTACGCTCGCCCCTGAGGCCGCCAGTGAACGGATGCGGCGCATCATCAACAAGTTCATCCCCGATGATCAGATACTGGAAACAGCGCGTGAAATCTACCGGCGCGGCTGGACGAACATCAAGCTGTATTTCATGATCGGCCATCCGGAGGAGACGCTGGATGACGTGAAGGCCATCGCCGCGCTGTGCCGGGCGGTGCTGGCGGAGGGGCGGAGGGTGATGGGCGGGCGCGCCAAAGTCCACGCTGGGGTCAGCACCTTCGTCCCCAAGCCGAACACCCCCTTCCAATGGGTCTCTTGCGATACCGTCGAGCAGATCGAAGCCAAGCAAACCCTGCTCAAACGTGAGTTGCGCGACAAAAACATCAAGCTGACCTGGACCGCGCCCGAAGACACCCTGCTGGAGGCCTGGCTTTCGCGCGGCGATCGGCGCATGGCGGAAGTGATCCATACTGCCTGGAAGAACGGCGCCAGGTTTGACGCTTGGCAAGATCAGCGCCACTACCCGGCCTGGCTGGAGGCCTTCGCCGCCAACGGTCTCGACCCAGCCTTCTACATCTACCGTACGCACCGCGCCGACGAGGTCTTCCCCTGGGATCACATCAGCATCGGCGTGCGCAAGAAATATTTGCTCGAGGATTTTCGACGCAGCCTGGCGGGTGAAATCCGCGCCGACTGCCGCGAGCAGTGCTACGCCTGCGGCATCCTGCCGCGCTTTGCACAAACGCGGCGCGAGAATCCAGGCGAGGGCTGGAAATGCCCGGAGGTGAAGTCGCCAGCCATTAGTCGCCAGTCATTAGTTGTCAGCGATCAATCGTAAATTGGCAATCGAAAATGCGCTTACGCATCACCTTCTCCAAAACCGGCGCACTGCGCTACACGGGGCACCTGGATTTGCATAAAATCTGGGAGCGGACGGCCCGTCGCGCCGGATTGCCGTTGGCCTACAGTCAGGGTTTCCACCCGCTGCCCAAGATCCAATTGGCCGCTGCCCTGCCGCTCGGTTTTTCCGCTCGCGCCGAACTGGTGGATATATGGGTTGACGACATCGTAGGGGCAGGGTTCATCCCTGCCCAGGGCGACCATAAAGGTCGCCCCTACGATGAAATTGCCTCGAGATTACAAAATGCCGCGCCGCCCGGATTGGGCATTCTAAAAGTCGAAGAGGTGGACGAACGAGCACCGGCCTTGCAGACGCAGGTCGTTTCGGCTGAGTACGAGGTGACTTTGCTCGAACCAGGTGACGGATCTGGCCTGACCCGACGCCTGTCCGCCGTTATGGAGGCCAAGTCCCTGCCGCGTGAACGGCGCGGCAAGGCCTATAACCTGCGACCTTTGATCGAGGACCTGTGCCCTCTCTCCCGCTACCCTGCGCAGCTGCTCTTTATGCGTCTAGCCGCCCGCGAAGGCGCGACTGGCCGCCCAGAAGAAGTGTTGGATTCTTTAGGAATAGCCCTCGAAAATACCCGTATCGAACGCACCCGCCTGATTCTCAAATCTGAGCTAGAATAACTATATCGAGGAGTATGACCATGGGCATGTTGACCTCACTATTCTTTGGTTTTGTCCCAGCACTGTTCTTCGCCTATATCTTATATTGGCTCGACCGCTATGAGAAGGAGCCAAAAATCTTGCTCGGCGGCGTTTTCCTGTGGGGGGCAATTGTCGCTGCGGGCAGCGCATTCATTATCAACACCTTTCTCGATATCGGCGTTTACCTCTTTACCCAGTCTGATTGGGTCACGGAACTTGCCGGCGGTTCGCTCATCGCGCCGTTCGTGGAGGAGACTTTGAAGGGGTTGGCCGTCTTTATCGTTTTCCTGATCTTTCGCAAGGAATTTGACTCTATCTTGGACGGCATTGTTTATGCAGGCGTCGCCGCGCTGGGTTTTGCAGCCATCGAAAATACTTATTACATCTACAATTTCGGATTCAAAGAGGCCGGCTGGCAGGGACTATGGTTTCTGGCCTTCGTGCGCGTCATCCTGGTAGGCTGGCAGCATCCTTTCTACACTGCCTTTACCGGCATCGGGCTGGCCGCCTCGCGCTTGAGCCGCAACTGGTTTGGCAAGCTCCTTTTCCCCGTGCTTGGCATCGGCGTGGCGATGTTCACCCACGCCGTCCACAACACCATGGCCACCTTCCTGAGCGGAATGGAGGGCCTGGCTATCGGCACATTTGTGGACTGGACCGGTTGGTTTTTCATGTTCCTGTTCATCGTCTGGGTCACGTGGCAGGAGCAGGTGTATCTCAAGAAGTCCCTTTTACAAGAGGTGAATTCAGGCGTCATCACGCCCGCCCATTATCGCACCGCCTCGTCCGCCTGGCTGCAATCCTTCGCCCGCCTTGCTGCCATCTTCACTGGACGCTTTCGGTACACTGCGCGTTTCTATCAACTATGCGGTGAATTGGCCCACAAGAAACGGCAATTCGCAGCCTTGGGTGATGAAGGCGGGGATGCCGCTGCGATCCAAACGACGCGCGCCGAACTGGCTCGCCTGGCACCCTACGTGCAGGTATGAGTGCTGACCCTTGCGAAGTTGCCGACCTTCTCAAGGGTATCCTGTGTGGTAAAATCTGCTCACCTGCCCCTGTAGCTCAGCGGATAGAGCGTCGGCCTCCGGAGCCGAATGCGGCAGTTCGAATCTGCCCAGGGGTACCAAAGCAGTCTCATCCCGAACCACGCACTTGCCGGGCCTGGAGAAGGGAATAGCGCAGCGACATGTGCTTTACCCGCGGACAGCTCCCACAGAAACGACCGGGAGGAGAAACTTGCGCAAGCGCACGCCAAAGAAGGGGATTTTAGCGAATGGCTGAAATGCCGTCTAACGTTATTGGAAGAATTGGTGGGAATTCATCCGGCAGGAAAGAGCACCAGTCCAACCGTACCGGGGCCGAAGTTGGCTGCCAACGAGATCGAGAGCTCGGTCAGCACCGAATCGCGAACATTGAACGCCTTCTTCGCCTTTTCGAGTAATGAGTTTCCTGCTTCCATGTCACGCGCATGGACAACGGCCAGGTGCACTGGCTGGTCGCCATACTCGGCCCTGCCAATCTCGATGACGCGCTCGATGGCCGTCTTACGGGTGCGGACCTTATCCTCCATGTTGACCACGCCATCACGGAGCACAGCAATCGGCTTGACGTTCAGCACCGAAGCGAGAGCCGCAGAAAGAGTGCCCACCCGTCCGCTCATGCGGGCATAGTCGAGCGTATCCAGTGTCAGAACGATAAAAGTGCGGTCACGCACGCCTTCCAAGTACTTTACGATCTGGTTCACAGGTTGGCCTGCTCGATCCATTCTGCGCGCCTCGCGGCACATGAAACCAATACCGACCGAGCCGCAAGCTGAGTCGAAGGGGATAACCTTGAACACATCCTTTACTTCTTCGGCGGCCGAGACCGCAGAGGCAAATGTGCCTGAGAGCTTGGCAGTCACGTGGCACGAAAGGATGGTATCGCCCTTTCGAGCGACCTTCTTGTAGAACTCCACGAACTGATGCGGAGAGGGCTGGGAAGTCTTGGGGATCTTCTTGGTCTCGTCCACCAGCCTGTAGAATCCCTCATTATCCAGGTCAACGTTTTGCAGGTAAGTTTTTTCGCCGAATTGGATGTTGATGGGAATGACCTGAATGTCGTACTCCTTTTCCCATCCAGCAGGAATATCCGCGGCGCCATCCGTCACGATGCGTAACATGATCCTCCTCCTTGGCGAGAATTGAACCGGCACGTCATGAAAACCGAATGAAGTGCACGCCCGCACCTCTCCTCGTCTCCTTGAACGGCAGTATAAAGTTGACCATGCCGGCAGGATTTGATAAGTTTAACCCCCCCGATTGTTAGAAGTTCCATCGCTGGTGACTGGTATAATCATCGCTTGCGTTATTTTCGCAGACTCAATTTGAAACAAATGTGCTATAATTCCCTTGTTTTATGTCGAATCGCGAATCAGAGGAAATCATGCCTTCGAATATCATCCGCGTCGTCGGCGCATGCGAGCACAACCTAAAGAATATTACTGTAGAGATTCCCCGCGATAAGCTGGTCGTCATCACTGGGCTATCCGGCTCGGGTAAATCCTCCCTGGCGTTCGATACCATCTTTGCCGAAGGCCAGCGGCGCTACGTCGAGTCGCTTTCGGCCTACGCGCGCCAGTTCCTGGGCCAGATGGACAAGCCGGACGTAGACTACATCGAAGGCCTCTCCCCGGCTGTCTCTATTGACCAGAAAGGCACATCCCACAACCCGCGCTCGACCGTCGGCACAGTGACGGAAATCTACGATTTCCTGCGCCTGCTTTTTGCACGCATAGGAATCCCACACTGCCCAATCTGCGGACGCGAGGTGGTGAAACAATCCGCCCAGGAAATCGTTGATGCCATCGAAGCGCTACCAGAGGACAGCCGTATCCTGATCCTGGCGCCAGTGGTGCGCGGACGCAAAGGCACATACCAGGCCGTATTCGAGGAGATCCGCAAGGCTGGCTTCGTGCGCGCCCGGGTGGATGGAACGGTCTACAGCCTAGATGAGGAGATCAGCCTCGACCGCTATAAAATCCATACGATCGAGGCGGTGGTAGACAGGTTGGTAGTAACAGGCTCCGGGCCTGCCCTGAGCGCAGTCGAAGGATCCGAAGAGGAGCGCAAATCAGCGCAGACGCGGCTGACGGATTCAGTCGAGACGGCGCTCAAGTTCGGGGATGGGTACCTCACCGTGTCAAAGGTCGAAAGTCAAACGTCAGCCTCCGCCAGCAAAACGTCCGACGTTCAACCTTCAACGTTAGACATTCATTTCTCCGAACACCTGGCCTGCCCGGAACACGGCATCAGCATCCCAGAGATCGAGCCGCGCACCTTCTCGTTCAACACGCCGCACGGGGCCTGTCCCGACTGCCAGGGGCTGGGCAACAAACTGGAAATTGACCCCGAACGCGTGGTTGACCCCGAACGCTCGCTGGCCGAAGGCGCGCTGGTTGCCATGGAATGGAATAACCTGCGCGAGGACATGGGAGCCTACTGGCAAATTCTCGAAGCAATGGCACACCACTATCATGTTGACCTGAACGTGCCGTTCAGAGATTTACCACCGGAAAAGCGAGACCTGGTGCTTTATGGCACAAAAGGCGGAAAATTCACCGTCCATTATCGCAACCGCGAGGGCCGCCAAGCTATTTTCGACACCTCCTTCGAGGGCATTATTGGCAACCTGGAACGCCGCTACCGCGAGACGAACTCGGAATACATTCGCGAGAAGATAAGCGAGTATATGTCCGACCGACCCTGCCCCACCTGCCAGGGCAAGCGCCTGCGCCCGGAAGCCATCGCCGTCACGGTAGATGACATCAATATCATCGAGGTCACTGCCTGGCCGATCAATCGCACGCTGGAATGGATCGAGAAGCTGGCCGGGCCGCAAACCCCTCTCAATAAACGCCAGCAGACCATCGCCGAACGGATCATCAAGGAGATCCGCTCACGGCTGGGTTTCCTTGTCAACGTTGGCCTGGATTACCTGACCCTGAATCGTTCGGCGGGTAGCCTTTCCGGCGGCGAGGCGCAGCGCATTCGCCTGGCGACGCAGGTCGGCTCGCGGCTGGTCGGCGTACTATACGTGCTGGATGAACCTTCCATTGGTTTGCACCCGCGTGATAATGGCCGCCTGCTCAATACGCTGCGCGGCTTGCGCGACTTGGGCAACACTGTGTTGGTCGTCGAGCACGACGATGACACCATCCGCACCGCAGACTGGATCATTGACCTCGGCCCGGGCGCGGGCGAACACGGTGGGCACATCATCGCCGAAGGCCGGCCCGAAGAGATCATGGCGCACCCCAAGTCGCTCACCGGGGCCTACCTGTCGGGGCGCAAGCGCATCCCCGTCCCGAAGAAGCGGCGCACGGGCAACGGCAAACACCTGACCGTGGTCGGGGCGCGGGCGAATAACCTCAAGAATCTGACCGTTCGCATCCCGCTCGGCAAATTCGTCTGCATCACTGGCGTCTCCGGCTCAGGCAAGTCCACGCTGATGGTGGACGTGCTCTACCAGGCGCTGGCGGCCAGACTACACGGCGCGCGCACCCAGCCCGGCGAACATGAGCGCCTCGAGGGGCTGGAACATATTGACAAAATCATCAACATTGACCAATCGCCCATCGGACGCACGCCGCGCTCCAACCCCGGTACCTACACCAGCCTATTCGATGAGATCCGCAAGCTCTTCGCCGAACTTCCCGAAAGCAAGGTGCGCGGCTACAAGCCAGGACGATTCTCGTTCAACGTCCACGGTGGGCGCTGCGAAGCCTGCCAGGGTCAAGGTCAGTTACGCATCGAGATGCAGTTCCTGCCGGATATCTACGTGCCCTGCGATGTCTGCCACGGGACGCGCTTCAACCGCGAAACGTTGCAAGTCCGATTCAAGGGCCTCTCGATTGCTGACGTGCTGGATACGACGGTGGAAAAAGGGTTAGAACTCTTCTCCGCCTTCCCACCAATGGTCAGCAAACTGAGGACACTTTCGGAAGTTGGATTGGGTTACATCAAGATCGGTCAGCCCGCCACGACCCTTTCGGGTGGAGAGGCACAGCGCGTCAAACTGGCGCGTGAACTTTCGCGGCGTGCCACCGGCCGGACCCTGTACGTGCTCGACGAGCCCTCAGTCGGACTCCACGCGGCCGACGTCCACAAGCTGATCAAAGTGCTGCAACGCTTGGTTGACGCGGGCAATTCAGTGCTCATCATTGAGCACAACCCTGACATCGTCAAAGTGGCGGATTGGATCATTGACCTAGGCCCAGAAGGCGGTGACCGAGGCGGGGAACTCGTTGCTGAGGGCACGCCAGAGGAAGTCTGCGCGAAGCCAGAATCTTACACCGGACAATTTTTAAAGGGGCATCTTCAGAGAAATACGGTGAGATTGTGACACGGCGGCGCGACAACACGTTTCACACAAATCCATAAAGTTCAGGTAGAATATCGTTAATAAGAGGTGACTTTCCCACTTAAGTAGGAGAGGGTGTGGGCGGCTTTGCACCCTTTGGGCAAGCCTCGCGACCGCCCGCACATCCCCTGCCCCCAGTTTATTGAGACGATAGATAAATAGGCTGAATGAATCTCACGGCCTGCCTGTCTAGTAAGGAGTAGATAATTTATGAGCGAACACCCCCCAGTCACTGCCACTATTGGTGCCTACCGGAAGAGGCGGCAAAACCGGACGCCATTCATCATTGGAGGCATAGCCACCATGCTGGCCGTGATCGGTGTGATCATCCTGGTCATTGGCTTTAGCAATGGAGGCGGCTTTCAGGGTTTTCATCTGTTCTCCACGCAGACGCCCACACCGACCCTCACGCCAATTCCGACCAATACCCCCTTCCCCACCGATACACCTACCATCACACCTACGCCAACCGAAACCCCGACGCCAACGCCCTCGGCGCCTTATGTATATGTGGTGCAGGAGGGAGATTACCTGGGCAAGATCATCCAGGATCATGGCCTGGGTGAAAATGACCTCCTGCTCATCTTTCAGCTGAACCCTTTTAGAGGGGCCGCACTGGACAATAGCATTGATCCAATCGCCCAGATTGTCTATGTAGGCCAGAAAATCACCCTGCCTCCACCCGGCATGCAAATGCTGACGGCAACCCCAATCCCTACCAACGCCGCACCTGGCACCAAGATTATTTATGTCGTCCTTCCCGGAGACAGCCTGGGCAGCATCGCCAGGAAACTGAACAGCACTGTAGACGCCATTGTCAAAGCAAATAAGGATCTTCTGACGGATGGCGACAAGACGGTCATCTACCCAGGATGGACGCTGATTGTCCCAATCAACTTGGTAACACCACAACCGACTTCAACGCTCACGCCAACCGTCACACATACGCCAACTGCCACGAGAACGCCGTAAAAATATCACGAATTGTGTGGTTCGGAACCCGGTCTCTCCAAGAGGCCGGGTTTCATTAAATCGCCAAATCCCTTTGACATTCTGCACAGCAACGACTAAAATGATATAAATGATTTAGGAGCATCCGTGAGTAAGTGGCCCGGAAAATACGTCATCGGTCTGACCGGTAACATCGCCACTGGCAAGAGCGTGGTGCGCAAAATGCTGGAACACCTCGGCGCGTATGGGATTGACGCCGACGCACTCGGCCACCGGGCTATTGCCAGGGGCGCCCCAGGCTACCAGCCTGTCCTGGATACCTTCGGCCGATGGCTTCTGGATGGCAACAAGCAAATTGACCGCGCCAAGCTCGGACGTTACGTCTTTGCAGATGCGGAAGCAATGAAACACCTCGAAGCCATCGTTCACCCGCTAGTCGGTCAGGCGATTGACTTGCTCATCCGGCGCGCTACGCAACCAATCATTGTAGTCGAGGCCATAAAGCTGATCGAGAGCAGCATGGCCAGCACCTGTGATGCCATTTGGGCAACCTTCAGCCCCGAAAACCTCCAGAAAAACCGGCTCATGGAAAAGCGCCGCATGAGCGAGGCAGAGGCTCTCCAACGCATCCGCATGCAGCCGCCGCAAGAGCAAAAAACATCTGCAGCGGATGTCGTCATCCGGAACGCCAGCACCTTCGAGGATACATGGAAGCAGGTAGTGACAGCCTGGAAGGTGGTCTCGCCGGTTAGCAACACCAATCCGGTTGTCACGAAGAAAGTCGCAGCCGGCGAACTGACCGTCCAGCGCGGCCGGCCACGCGATTCAGGAGTCATCGCCGAGCTGATCACCCGTCTCAGCGCAGGTACGCGCCCGATGACCCCAGATGATGTCATGGCTACCTTCGGAGAAAGAGCCTACCTGTTGCTCAAGTCCGGTGACCGGCACGTCGGCTTGATCGGCTGGCAGGTAGAGAATCTGGTTGCTCGTACGACCGAAATCTACCTCGAACCATCTATCCCAATCAAACAGGCCGTGAAGGCCATGGCGACTGAGGTTGAGCAAGCCTCGCAAGACCTGCAATGTGAGGCCTCGTTGCTCTTCCTGCCTCCCCAAATGGCTGCACAGGAAGCCGTCTGGCGCGAGTTGGGATATGAGGGCCGCACGCCGCAATCGCTGGGTGTCCAGGCCTGGCTAGATGCGGCCACCGAATCCATGCCGCCCAACACCATCATGCTCTTCAAACAACTTCGCCGGGATCGTGTGCTGAGGCCAATTTAGTAGAAGATCAGGCATTGGGTGAAAGAGGTTGGGCGACCAAGGTAACCTGATTCTTGACAGATGAACCCATTTTATTTGCCGTGTCAGAATTATTGAGTGATCTCTTTCTACTTTTCCAGCGCCTCGACTGGCTTGGGGTGATTGACATCCTGTTGGTCACGCTAATTTTCTTCGGGCTGCTCTACCTCGTCCGAGACACCCAGGCCATGGTCTTGTTGCGCGGTATCCTCTCGCTCTTGGTACTGACAGCATTATTTACCAGCCTTGTCAACCTGCCAGCCTTCTCGTGGCTGCTGCGCACTGCACTGCCGGCGCTCGTTTTTGCTATCCCGGTCATCTTCGCCCCGGAAATCCGCCGTGCCTTGGAACGCATCGGGCGCGCTGGCACTTTTCTGCCAAACACAAAGAAAGGACTTAACCCAGAAATACACCGCACGATCCAGGCAGTAGTCGGCGCCGCTGCCAGGCTGGCGGCCCGGCAGCACGGTGCCTTGATCATCCTGCAACGGCTGGACAGCCTGGATGAATACATCCGCACCGGCGTGTTGATGCAGGCGCGCGTCACCCCCGAATTGCTCTTGCAAGTGTTCTACCCCAACACCCCGCTCCACGACGGCGCGGCAATCATCGAGAAGGGTACACTTGTCGCCGCGGCTTGCGTCATGCCGCTCTCGTCCAGCGATATTCTGGCCCATTCCCCAGATCACCAGATGGGGTTGCGGCACCGCGCCGCGCTGGGCACCTCGGAAGCCACCGACGCGATTGCCGTAGTCGTCTCCGAGGAGACTGGCGCAATATCCGTTGCCCACGCCGGGCGCATGATCCGCCGTCTGGACTCGGAACGGCTCGAAAACATCCTGATTGCATTCTACGACCCGTCGCGCATTTCCAAGAAAACCGGCTTCTTCGACCGCCATTTTCCCTATCTATTCCCCCCGAAAGGATGAGTAGAGGCAGTATGTTACGCTGGCTCGCCACCAATGTAGGCACGTTCATCCTCGCTTTTGCCCTGGCGATAGCCGTCTGGGTTTCGGCTGTGACGGCTGCCGATCCGGATGAGACGCGCACCCTCCCAAATTCAATCCCCATCGAGTTCGTCGGCCAGGATCCGGGTTTGGTGATCAAGGGAGATGTGCCACGCCAGATCCAATTGACGTTGCGCGCGCCTAGCTCCGTGTGGGATAAGTTGACCTCACAAAAGGACGCTGTCCATGCACTGGTGGATCTCTCTGGACTTGGGGCCGGAACCCACAGGCTGAATGTCCAGGTGCAGGTCGGGGTCCGGCCGGTGCGGATCATATCCTTCTCCCCCGAACAACTCGACCTGACCCTCGAAGCGCTTGTCACCCAGTCCTTCCCGGTCGTACTTTCGCTGACCGGTACGCCGGCAATCAGCTATCAGGCTGGGGATGCGACCCTGGATCCAACCGAGGTGATCGTATCCGGCCCAGAATCGCTCATGAAGCAGGTAGCCAGCGTCGGCGTCACATTAGATCTCACGGATTTACGCCAAAACGTAAATGCCCTGCTTAGTCTCCAAGCGCTGGATAGCCAAGGTTTACCAGTCAGCGGCTTGACCTTGCACCCGGATAGTGTCCAGCTCAGCCTGCCCATCACGCAGCGAGGCGGCTACCGCGATCTGGCCGTCAAAGTCGTGACCATCGGACGACCAGCCACTGGTTACCGTCTGACCAACATCGCGCCCATTCCCCCTGTGGTAACGGTGTTCTCGTCCAACTTCGACCAGATCTCGGCCCTGCCCGGTTACGTCGAGACCGCCCCGCTCGATTTGAATGGTGCCAGCGCCGATATCGAAACGCACCTGACCTTGAACCTGCCGCTGGGCGTGACACTGGTCGGCGAGCAGAACGTTCTAGTGCAGGTTGGCATCTCGGCCATCCAGAGCAGCCTGACCCTGACCAACCGGCCGGTCGAAGTCATCAATCTTGCCACCGGCCTACAGGCGCCCACCTCCCCAAAAAATGTGGATGTCATCCTGTCGGGCCCATTGCCGGTATTGGATAAGCTGGTGCCCGCAGACGTTCATGTAATCGTGGACGCCAAGGGCCTGACCCCTGGAACATACCACCTCACGCCCACTGTTCAAATGGTCATCGAGGGCGTGACAGTCGAGTCCATCATGCCAGTGACGGTCGAGGTGGTCATTAGCAAGAAAACCACGCCATAGTACCCTCCCCCATTCCCCTTTCCCTTCAGGGAATGGGGGCGAGAGGGGATAGGTCAAATAATCATGCCCAAACCCATTGTCGCTTTAGTCGGACGCCCCAACGTAGGCAAGAGCACCCTCTTCAACCGCCTGGCCGGAGAGCGTCTGGCGATCGTTGACGATACACCCGGCACCACCCGCGACCGCATTTTCGCTGAAGCAGAATGGAACGGCATTCCTTTCGACATCGTGGACACGGGCGGCATTGATCCAACCTATGGTGGCAAAACCCCGCTCTCGGTCGGCTCGGCGGAATTCATCGAGCAAATCCGCCAGCAAGCATTGGTGGCGGTGCGTGACGCGGACGCAGTGCTGTTCCTCACCGACGGCGCAGAGGGCATCACACCGGCCGACCGTGAGGTGGCTGAAATCCTGCGCCGCTACCAAAAGAAGATAGATAACCAACACTGGCCGCCCATCTTCCTGGTAGTCAACAAGTGTGAAAGCGAAAACCGCCGCGAACAGGCGATCCAATTCTACGAGCTTGGGCTGGGCGACCCGTATCCTATCTCCGGGCTGCACGGCGTGGGGACCGGCGACCTGCTCGACGATCTCGTGACCGCATTTCCAGCCTCGGCCGAGACAGAGGAAGACCAGGCGGTCAAGATTGCCATTGTCGGCAAGCCCAATGCCGGGAAGTCCAGCCTGCTGAACAAACTGGTGGGCGAGGAGCGGGCCATTGTCAGCCCGATTCCTGGCACGACACGTGACGCCCTAGACACGAAAATCGAGTTGAACGGCCTGCCCATCACGCTGATCGACACGGCTGGTATCCGCCGACGCGGCAAGATCGAGCCGGGCGTGGAAAAGTACAGCGTGCTGCGCTCGTTCAAGGCCATCGAACGCGCGGATGTGGTTCTTCTGCTGATTGATGCCACCACTGGCATTACTGCCCAAGATGCCCACATCGCTGGTTTCATCCTGGAAGCCTGGAAAAGCACCGTGGTGCTGGTCAACAAATGGGACGCCATCCCCAAGGACACATACACGATGGACGAGTACACTCGCTTGGTGCGGCGGGAACTCAACTTTATGGATTACTTCCCTCTGCTGTTCATCTCAGCCAAGACTGGCCAGCGAGTTGACCAGGTGCTGCCGATGGCCTTACGCGTCCAGGAGGAACGCCTGGCTCGCATCACAACCTCGAGGCTGAACCAGCTACTGCGCGAGGCGCAGGATGCCCATCCCGCCCCCTCCCACGCCGGGAGGCAGTTGAAAATCTACTATGGGGCGCAGGTGCGCACTGACCCACCGACCTTCGTGGTCTACGTCAACGAGCCAAAGCTGATGCACTTCTCGTACCTGCGCTTTTTGGAAAACCGGATACGGGATCAATACGAGTTTCTGGGCACGCCAATCAAGATCGTGACCAAGGGGCGTAGAGAGGGTTAATTGCAGAGACCCCCGGCGTCTTCGAGACGCCGGGGGTCTGATTTTGCTATGGCTATCGCACAATACGCGGCGCGATCCACAGGGCGCGGTCGCCAGTCGGGGAGCCGTTGGCCATTACCGTCAAGATGAATTTGACGCTTTGCCCCGCCAGCGAACTCAGGCTGACGTCCACGCGATAATACATACCTTCGTAATTTTCGTAGTACGTCTTGAAGACCTGGACCGGCCCACTACCGATCTGATAGTTCAGCCGGAAGATGACGTTGCACGAGACCGCGTTATGCTCGCAGTTGATCAGTGTTTGGAAGCGGTCACCGCTTTGGACGGTGAAGGCCGGGTATATGCCCTGGATATAACCGTCGGTAACGTTCTGGGGGAAGGTCAGCAGGCCAGACGAACCAGTGGTACCATCCTCCATCACCGGCGCAGCGAGCGTCAGCACAAAGCCATGCGCGTCCGCATCTGTGCCGGGACAAGGGAGGGTGCCCCAGCCGCTTGACCAAGTCGCCGAGCAGGCATTGGTATAGAAATCGTATGCTGTCGTATACGCGCTGGTCACATTGATGTCCACCCAGAAAGGATCCGTGCCGCTCGGGCCGATGCCGAACTGAACGTGGGAAGCGTTGCGCAGTTTCCAATAACCACGATAGTGGCCGGTAGTATTCGGGGCGGTCATCCCAACCGAGAGGTTGACATACTGCCCCGGCGCAACGGAGGCGGACAGGTAGTTCACTGTAACCGCGCTCATCGCATCACCACTGACGAAGACGAGGGCGTAAGAGGTTGTCCAGGTGCAGGTACCATCGTTCCGCAGGCGCCAGGTTTTGGTGAAGGGAGTGCCGCCTGTGAAGGTGGTGCCATCCGGGATGCTGATGTCGGAGATGAACGTGGCGCGATCACAGGCGACAGGGCCCGGAGTGAAAGTAGAGGTCGGTGTTGGCGGTGTGCCAGTAACGGTCGGAGTGGGGGTCGGCGGCGTGCTGGTAAAGGTTGGCGTCGAGGTAGGTGACACCGCGCCGCCTCGCACGATGCGAGGCGCGCCCCACAGTGCCCGGTCCCCAGTGGCCGAGCCGGTCGCCCGGATGGTCAGGATGAACTTGACGCTCTGTCCTGCCAGCGAGCTGAGGTCGCGATCCGCACGATAATACAGGCCTTCGTACTTCTCTTTGAACGACCAGAAGTTATAAATTGGCCCAGAGCCAATCTGGTAATCCAGGCGGAAAGTGACATAGCAGCTCGTCGCACCATATTGGCAGTTGACGATGCTTTGGAAATGGTCACCTGCCTGGACGGTGAAAGCCGGGTAAACGCCCTGAATGAAACCGTCGGTCACATTCTGAGGAACGGTCAGCAGGCCTGGCGAGGAATCGGTCACGCCATTCTCCAACACCGGGCTGTCGAGCTTCAGGACGAAGCCATTGGCGCTGCCGTCCGCGCCGGGACAGGGCAGCACACCCGCGCCGCTTGTCCAGGTGGCTGAACAATAATTGGCAACGAAGTCGTAGGCAACCGAATAGCTCGTGGATACGTTGATATCCACCCAAAACGAACTGTTGGCAAACCAGCCGATGCCGAACAGGACGCCAGAGGCATTGCGCAACTGCCAGTAGCCGCGATAGTGCCCGTTGACAGACGGCGCGGTCATGTTGACCGAGACATCTATCGTCCCGCCAGGGGCAACGCTGGAGGGCAAGTTGACCACACTGGGGGCGCTCATCTGGCTCCCGCTGACGAACACCAGAGCATAGGATGTCGTCCAGGTGCAGGTGCCGATGTTCTTCAGGCGCCAAGTTTTGGTGAACGCCGTGCCAGGCGCGAAGCTGGTGCCATCCGGCACAGTCACATCCGCGATGAACTGCGCCCAGTCACAGCGCGTCACCGCGGCCGCTGCCTGGGAGCCGATCACAGCCACTGGCATGAATTGGACCAGGATGGCCAGGATCAGGACAGCTGGAATGAACATGCGTCGTGCATTCATAGGTTCCTCCTCCGCAAAATCAGTGGACAACAAAATGCAGGGCAAAGCTCTCACCAACGCGTGGGAACAGCCCCTGCAGACCACTCGAAAGACGGCTTTCTCCTGAGAATTGTTCCCACTCGATGTTCCTTGCTGTTATGATAGCGCATTTTCAATAAAATGAATATACCATTTTTGACCCTTATAAACATGAACCTTTTGCCCCCTACTCATACTGTCCGTTTACCCTGCCTGCGCGAGTATAATTTTCTCGATGCCTCGCAAAATCATACACCTCGACCTGGACGCCTTCTTCTGCGCAGTGGAAGAGTTGTACGACCCAACCTTGCGCGGCAAACCCTTTGCTGTGGGCGGGCGACCAGAAACGCGCGGGGTGGTCTCTTCCTGTTCGTACGCGGCGCGCAAGCTCGGCGTCCGCTCGGCAATGCCGATGGCGCGTGCCCTGCGGATTTGCCCGGAACTGATCGTCGTCTCGCCGCGCCATCACACTTACGGCGAAGTCTCAGCCCAAGTGATGGAGCAGCTGGCCCAAGTCACACCACTCATCGAGCAGGTCTCGATTGATGAGGCTTTCCTGGATGTAAGCGACTTGCCTGAGCCGGGCGAAGTCGTGGCGCGCCGTTTGCAAGAACAGATCCGCAAGGAACTTGACCTGCCCTGTTCGCTGGGCGTAGCGACGAGCAAATTGGTCGCCAAGATCGCCACCGATGTCGGGAAGAGGGCCTCTCTGCCTGCACCTGCACAGGTGGGTGGAGAGTCAAGTAGCGCATCGTCCCTCATGGGAGAAGCGCATCGGGACCCGCAGTCGAAAAGTGTGGGCCCTCCGTGCGCCATCACCGTCGTCCCGCCCGGACAGGAAACAGCCTTCCTGGACCCTTTACCTGCGGACATGCTGTGGGGCGTGGGGCCGAAAACTGCCGCCAAACTGGCTGAGTTGGGCATCCACACCATTGGTGACATCGCCCGCTGGCCCGAAGACGACTTGATCCGCCGCTTTGGCGAGAATGGTCGCGAGCTTTCCCATCGGGCGCGCGGACTCGATGACCGGCCAGTGGTTACCGAACACGCCATCAAGTCCATCAGCCAGGAGGTGACATTTGCCCGTGATGTGCGCGACGATAAAGCCCTCGAAAACACCCTGCGCGAGCTGTCCGCGCAGGTGGGGCGCCGCCTGCGCCGCGCTGACTTGGCCGGGGCGACGGTCAAGATCAAGATCCGCTGGCCGGACTTCACCACCCTGACTCGGCAGACGACCCTGCCCCAACCCAGCGACCAAGATGAGGAGATTGCTGTCGCCGCGCTCGACCTGCTGGCAAAGGTGCGACCGAAAGGCAAGCCGGTGCGCCTGATCGGCGTCGGGGTGAGCGGATTGGGCGCGCCGCTGCGGCAACTGGAGTTGTGGGGTGAGCAGGCCGAAAAGGGGCGAAAGTTGCAGACCGCGCTCGACGAATTGCGCGAGAGGTTTGGGGAAAAAGTCATCCGGCGCGGCAAGCCGCACCAATAGACCGTTGTATAATTATGAATAGCCGCAGCAATCAAGCGGACACGGATAAGTGCGGGGTTCTGCGATACCACTCTTATCAAATCTATCTGCGTTCATCTGTGGTTGATGTGAATTACCGAAAGCTCTCATTACGTGCACATCAAGATTCTGGAGGAGGCCATGATTAAACTCGAACTGCGAAAAGAACTGAAATACCTCTATGCTCCCTCGGCAAAGAAGATAGTGATGGTCGAGGTACCGCGCTTCCAATTTGCCATGATTGACGGGCAGATCGAGGCCGGCCAGGGGCCTTCCACATCCGAATCCTTCCAGCAGGCGCTGACCGCGCTGTATGGCGTTTCCTACACGCTGAAGTTCGCCTCCAAGCTGCGCAAAGAAAATCCAATTGGCTATCCGGTCATGGCGCTGGAAGGATTATGGTGGGTAAAAGGCGGCGAGTTCGACATTAACCGTAAGGAAGACTGGCATTACACGCTGATGATGCTGCAACCCGACCACATCACCGGCGAGATGTTCCAGGATGCCCTGGCGCAACTGCGCAAGAAACGCGGCGAGGTTCCGTCGCTGGAGAAATTGCGCCTTGAGTCTTTCCAAGAGGGATTGTGCGTTCAAACCATGCACGTCGGTCCTTATGCAAGCGAACCCGCCACTATCGCAAAGATGAACGCCTTCGCCGCCGAGAACGATTACCGCCTGCGCGGTAAGCATCACGAGATCTATCTCGGCGACCCGCGCCGCGCTGCCCCAGAAAAGCTCAAAACCGTGTTGCGGCATCCCATCGAGAAAATTGCCTGATATGTCTGTCAAAACCGGTTCTCTGACCCTGAGCACGCGCGGGGACGCGGACGTACGAGACATCACCGGCGAGCTTGCCCGCCTGGTAACCGAATCCGGGCTGCGCAATGGCACGCTGACGGTCTTCTGCCCCTCCTCCACCAGCGGGGTGACAACCATCGAGTACGAACCCGGCACGGTCTCGGACCTGCGGCGGCTGTTCGACGAGATCGTCCCGCCGGGACGCGACTACGCTCACGAGGCTGCCTGGCACGACGGCAACGGTCACTCCCACGTGCGTGCTGCCTTGCTGGGAGCCTCGCTGAGCGTGCCCTTTGTGAACAGCCAATTGACACTCGGCACCTGGCAGCAAGTAATCTACGTGGATTTCGACGTGCGCCCGAGGCACAGAGAGTTGGTGGTGCAGATCATCGGGGAATAGAAAAATTCGGTTGAACAACCATGTTTGAATTGCTCCAACCTGCGGGATGGTGATTACGCTGTTTTCGTTTGCGGTTGGGCAATCGTGAAAATCCCGAGCATCTGCCTCAGCCAGCTAGGCTCAACATCCTTCCCGCGCGCGTAGCCCACCCCAAATTCATCCAAACGGCGCAAGAAGAACGCCAATCGCTGCTGAAAGTCCCTGAAATCCTTCTTCTCCTTCGGCGTCCAGCCCGTCTCGGCAAAGGCCGTCAGGCGGGGATAGGTCTGGTAATCGAGGCGCGCCTGGTTCGGGACGAACTCAGTCCACATCAGCGCTTCGATGCCGAGGATGTTCCGCGACGCCTGTTCATCCAGCTCAGGGAAGACCGGCTCGAAGTGATAAGCTTTGCTCAGAGGGGTCAGGCTGTAACTATGATCCAGGTAGGCATACAGGTAGGACGAGATGATCGCCTGCCTCCCGTCCCGTATGGCTTCGATCAACGCCCTGCGATTCCTGATCCAATACTGCGGCACGGCGCTCGCCTCCAATCCCTGCTTCAGGATTTCGTTCCAGCCCACCAGTCTGCGGCCATGCGCGGCCAGGTAGCTGGCGATGCGGTTGGTGAAGTACATTTGGAGCGCGTGTTCGTCTTTCAGCCCCACTTGCCGGATGCGCCGCTGGCAAGCGGGACACGCTTTCCAGCGTTGCTTGGGGGCTTCGTCGCCGCCGATGTGAATGAACTGAGAGGGGAAAAGTGCCATCACCTCGTCCAACACCAGACTATGTTTCTTCAAGTATAGAGCAAATCTTCCCCGGATACAACCAACAACGAGCCAATTGCACAGGAACCGCGCTGGGGTTACAATACATTTGGATGAACGCCATCCGTAGAATCTTTCCCTGCCTGCTATCCCTAGCCGCCCTGACCCTGGTCTCGCCGCTCATTCCCCGCGCCTGGGAATTAATGCCGCAGGGATTGCAGCCCGTTCCTCTCCCTGCTTCTTTCGAGCTAGTGGAATCGCCTCCGCAGGCCGATCTGAATGGTGACGGCCTCCCCGAAACGCTGCGCCTCGCAGACGGCCACCTGGCGATCCTTTCCGGGACGCAGGTCGTCTGGCAAAGTCCCGAAGCATGGCGCGTCGCCCAGGCCGCCTTCACTGACCTAAACCGTGACGGCGCGACCGAGGCGGCGCTACTGGTCTGGCGACCGTTCCGTCCCTGGCTGGTGGACGCCTGGCTGCCGCACGGCGGGCACATCGCCGAATTCCATGACGCGGAGGGGCAATCTTGCCACCTGATCCTCATCGGCTGGAAAAGCGGACGCTACCGTGAGCTGTGGGCTGGCTCCGCCCTGGCTGAGCCGATTCGCGCCTTCGCTGCCGCAGACCTGAATGCAGATGGCAAGGAAGAACTGGTCGCGCTGGAGGCCGCGTACGACGATCCAGCCTCGGTTGCAGCGAGCAGGCTCAAAGTCTGGGAATGGAACGGATTCGGCTTCAGCGCCGTCTACAGCCTGGAGGGAAGATTCCGCCAAATGCAGATCGTCCGCGCCGTGGATGGACGTTTGCTGATCTTGGTCTCATAATCAATCATTCACGAGCCTGTAGTAACGACTTCCCTGGCCTAGCCCGCCACCTGTGCCTGCGTCAGGTGCAGGCAGGGCAGGCAGTCGTTTGGCCGAAAGAGCGACTGAAGTCGCCACTACGAAGTCTTTTCGATAATCAAACGAAAGGAGAATGTCATGCAAAAACCAAAGTACAGATCAATTTTGCCAGTCATCAGCGTTCTGCTGATCGTCTCGCTGGCGTGCAACATTCCTATACAGCTTACTCAGACGCCCGCCGCGGCCACTGAGACTGCCGCGCTCGCCACGCCGACGACGCCCGGACCGCTCCCAACCCCGCCGCCCGGCGTCTATCCGGCCGCCTTTTCCGAGTATCCGGCGGTGCAGGTCAACCTGCCGGCTGCATTCGCTGGCGGCGACTACACTCTGCCCGTGGATCTGAACGCCGTCGAGGGCATGGATACCGTTGAGCTTACGGCGCAGGCGCGGGCGCTGTTGTCGCAGAATGGCTTCGTCGTCCTGCCGCCCAATCCCGGTGAGTTCCGCGAGTTCTACCAGCTCTACGAGTCCTATCGCTACGAGCAGGCCAATATCTTCGTCACCACCGATTCGATTTACCACGTCTACCACCTGCTCTTCGACAAGATGCTGCGCGATCTGGAACGGGATTATTTCATCGCCGACCTGGGCTCCCTGACCAGCGCCATGCTGAACGCCTCGTACCAGCAATACCAGTCCCTGCGCGGCACCTCGCTCGAAGAACCAGCCCTGCGCAATGTGGCCTTCTTTGCCGTGGCCGCCCAACTGCTCGGCCTTCCGGACGCGGTGCCGGGCGAAGCCAGTAATCTGGTCAACGCCGAAGTGGGGCTGATCAACGCCGCCGGCGGGCCGCAGATCTCGCCCATCTGGGATCGCCCCGACCTGGCCCCCGACGACAAGCTGATCGAGGATTACAGCCAGTACAAGCCGCGCGGCCATTACACGCGCAGCGAGGAACTCAAGAAATACTTCCGCGCCATGATGTGGTATGGACGGCTGACCTTCCGCCTGAACGACGCCTTCGAGACGCGCCGCGCCCTGCTCCTGACCCAGGTGTTGCGTTCTGCCACCGCCGCGGACGGCACCCCAGCTGTCACGCTCTGGGAGAACATCTATGATCCGACCGTCTTCATCGTCGGCAAAGCGGATGACCTGGGCTATCACGAGTACGGCGCGCTGATGGACTCTGTCTTCGGCGCGAACGCCGCGCCGCAGGCCTTTGCCGACGAAGCCATGTTCGCCCAGTTCATGGAAGAGACCAAGAGCCTGCCGCCGCCGCAGATCAACTCCATGTGGGTATGGATCTGGCAGGATCAGGAACAGGTCATCAAGGGCTTCCGCCTCATGGGCCAGCGCTTCACCCTGGATGAGTACGTCTTCGGCCAGTTGATCTGGCGCAAGGTCGGCACCCAGTCCGATCCGCGCGCCCTGCCCAAGGGTCTGGATTTCTTCGCCGCCATGGGATCAGGCGAAGCCTACACCATCCTGAACGAAATGGGCGAATCGCACTACGCCAATTATGATACCCAGATGACCAAAGTGAAGACCGAGGTCGCCGCCCTGGGCCTGGATTCCTGGACTCAGAACCTGTACTGGTCGTGGCTGTACGCCCTCCAGCCGTTCATCGCCGTCAAGGATGCTCGCTATCCAGCCTTCATGCAGACTCAAGCCTGGGCACGCAAAGACCTGCAGACCGCCCTCGGTTCGTGGACCGAACTCAAGCACGACACCATCCTATACGCCAAGCAGGTCATGGCCGAGATGGGCGGCGGAGGCGCCGAGCAGCCGCCGCACGGCTACGTGGAACCCAATCCCGAAGCCTACGCCCGCCTGCTGGCCCTGGCGCAGATGACCGAAAACGGCTTGCAGGCGCGCAATCTGCTCTCCGACCTGATCAAGACGAATCTCGATAACCTCGTCGAAGAATTGACTTTCCTCAAGACCGCCTCCGAGAAGGAGCTGGCCGGCACAGCATTGACCGACGACGAGTACTGGCACATCCTGTATTGGGGCGGCGTGCTGGAACAATTCACCCTGGCCGCAGCCGACACCACCGACCCAATGGATCGCGACTTGAGCGACCAAAAAGCCGCGCTCATCGCCGATGTAGCTTCCGGCCCGGATGAAACCGGCATGGGCATCGTAGCCCTGGAGGAGGCCATCGGCCAGCCGACGTGGATCTACGTTGTCCTGCCCGGCCAGCCCTGGCGCATCGCTGTCGGCGCGGTCTACAGCTACTACGAGTTCACCGTCCCAGCCTCCGGCCGCATGACCGACGAGGAATGGCAGGCGCAGGTCGAGGCCGGCACCAACCCGCCGCAGCCCGATTGGACGGGCCTGTTCATCGCGCGGTGAGAAAAGCACCACTTGTAGGGGCAAGTCTCAGACTTGCCCCTACAATCCTTCTTTTATTCCTCTTCTCTTGCGGACAACCCCACACCGTCACGTTGGCCTTTTTAGGCGACGTGATGCTGGGCCGCGGCGTGACGCCCTCCGCCGATTCGCTGGCCTACCTGACGCCAGACTTGTCCGCTACGGACTTGGCGCTGGCGAACCTAGAATCCCCCCTGACTACCGCCCCCTCGCAGACGAGCGGATATAGCCTATGCGCCCCGCCCGAACGCGCCCGTCTCCTCGTCGAAGCGGGGTTGGACCTGTTGTCTGTTGCCAACAACCACAGCCTAGACTGCGGCCCAGGCGGCCTGGCCGAGACCGAATCCACGCTCCGCGCCGCCGGTCTGACGCCCCTCGACCCGCAGCCTGTGTACCTCATGATCAACGGCCTCAAGCTGGCCTTTCTGGCTTTCGAAGATGTTTCCGCGCCGTTGGATGTGGAGGCTGCCACGCAGGTCATCCATGAAGCGCACGACAGCGGCGCGCTGGCTATCGTTTCGATTCACTGGGGCTTGGAGTACCAAGGCGGCGCGAGCGGGCGGCAGAAATGGCTCGCTGAGCAATTTGCCGAAGCTGGGGCAACATTGATTTGGGGACATCATCCGCACGTGCTCCAGCCCGCCGAATGGATTGGCTGTGAGCCTTCGCAAGGCTGTGCGCTCGTCCTCTATAGCCTGGGCAACGCCCTGTTCGACCAAGGTGGCCTGGCGGATACGCGCCAGTCCGCGCTGGCGCTGGTCAAGTTGGATGAAAATGGTGTGCGGAGCGTGCGCGCTGTACCATTCGTGATTGATATTCAACACAGCCGCATCCAGGCAGCGGATGAGCAGACGGCCTCCTCAATCCTTGAACGATTGGGGCTGAAGTAATCTTCCTTCGTAGGTCGGACTGGCAGTCCGACCTACCGTCTGTGGCTGAATTTTCCCCACATCATCTTCACCACCTCCCCCGCCCGCCAGAAAGCCACCGCCGCCACGCCGTGCGCCAGTACGGCAAAGAATGGCGGCTTTTGCAGCGTGTAATACGTCCAGCACTCACGCGTCGTACCCCAACGTTCGAGAAAATAGCCGAGGGCGGAGCCAGCCACGAAGGTCAGGACGGCAAAACGATGGTCGGTCGGCGTCAGGATCAGAAAAGTGACCAACAGCAACGCCATCAGCGTCAGCGACTTGCCCATTGTTGGCCAGATAAAGTAGAGCATCAAAGCGAGGAAGGCGGGGAAGATCAGCCAGTAAATAATCTTGAACGTGTCATTGCGAGGAGGGTCGAGTAGCGAAGCGTATCGAGACCCGCCGAAGCAATCCCCTTGCAAGCCAGGGGACTGCTCCGGCGAAAGAACACCGCCGCGCAGTGACACATGTAAGAATCTTACCACCCGGTCAATTGTCAGGCTGGCAATCGGCCAAGCCGGGATGATCCACAGCGGCGGACGCTGCGCCGTGAAGTACCACCACAGGTAAGTTTGCGTGCCCCAGCCCTCGATCACCAGTCCGCCCACCGCGCCGACTAGGACGATCAGCGCGTCGGTGCGCAGGTCTGCGCCGGCCATGATGACCAGTGACATGAACAGGAAGATGCCGATCAGCAGCCAGTCCATGTAGCGCCACCAGGGGCCGCGCCAGTCAATGTAGGAGAGCACCATCTGCGCCAGTGGCCACCAGATGTAGATGATGAGTATCACAGTGGCCAGGAATGCCCCCAGGATGGCATAGCTGGAACGCGTCCAGCCCATGAAGGATATAAATCGGCAGAAGAGGGGCTTTTTTGGCGAGGAGGGCATGAAGAAATTATACTGCTTTGCTGCAACCACAGGATTTACTCAAATCAGTCGGGCTGCCTGCCCTGGCGGACATCGGTGGCACGCAGGGCAAGATGGCAGGCTCAGAGCTACTTACCCTTGGTTATTCCCTTTTGTCTTTATTCTGGCTGCTTTTCGATTTTGACAAAATTACCACAGCCTCATAATCCCCCCGGATCAGTGCTTCCTTTTTCTTACGCGACCAACCTTGAATCTGGCGTTCGTGGGCTAAAGCTTCACCGTAGAGTCGCATTCTTGCAAATAGACAAGTTCGACGGGCAATCTTTTCGAAATGTATCGGCTACCAAACCCTTGCATGTGTTGGGACATACGCGTTCCTATATCACGAGCAGTCCCAGTATAGTAAGAGTCATCGGAACATTTGAGGATATAAACGTAAGCTTTCATGGAATTTTCCGTTAGCCACTGTCACCCTTCGACAAGCTCAGGGTGGCCTTGTTTGGTTGCGCTGAGCTTGTCGAAGCGCACACCCTTCAGCAGGATCGGGCGGCCTTGTTTGGTTGCGCTGAGCTTGTCGAAGCGCAACAACCAGATTCTATCCCTTCGCCAACGAAAGGAATACATCTTCCAGCGTCGGCTCGCCGCGCGCCACAGACGCTACAGCTAAACCGGCGGATGAAAGCGCCGCGCGCAGCTCGCCAGCCGTCATGCCGCGCTGGGTGATCGTACGCAGGTGGTCGCCAGCCAGCCCAACGCGTAGGATGCCGGCCACGCTCGGGAGAGCGTTCAGGCCCTCCTGCAACGACCCAACGGAAACCTCCCACACATCGCCAGGCAGGATGTTCGCCTTCAGGTCAGCAGGCGTGTCCATCGCCAGCAGCCTGCCATCCCGCATCATCCCCACTCGACCGCAATACTCCGCTTCATCCATGTAATGTGTGGTGACAAATACTGTCACGCCGGAGGCAGCCAGCTCATAGATCAGGTCCCAGAAGACGCGCCGCGCCGCCGGGTCCACGCCAGAGGTGGGTTCGTCGAGGAATAGCAGTTTGGGTCGGTGGACCAGAGCGATGCCGAGCGCCAGGCGCTGACGATAACCGGCCGAGAGGGCACGCGCCAACTCAGACCCGTGGCCTGTCAGCCCAACCAGGGCCTGCGTCTCTTCGATTTGTTTCTTCTCGCGGATGCCATACACACCGCCGTAGAAGGTCAGGTTCTCTCCAACGGTCAAGTCGTCGTACAGGGCAAATTTCTGTGACATATAACCGGCGCGGGCGCGCACCTCCTCCGATTGGTGAAAAGCATCGAAACCCAACACGGTCGCATGTCCCTCGTTGGGCTGCAGCAGGCCAAGCAGCATACGAATAGTGGTAGTCTTGCCAGAACCGTTCGGGCCGAGATAGCCGACGATTTCACCAGCTTCGACAGAAAAGGAGATATGGTCAACGGCGAGGAAATCGCCGAAGCGACGGGTCAAGTTCTCGGTGAGGACAACAGGGGCAGGCATAATCTTCCTACGTTTGCACGTCTGCGCGTTAGCACGTTAACACGTTCGCATGTTGGCACGTTGACACGTTAACCTGCCAATGCAATGAACACGTCTTCCAGCGTCGGAGGGACGAGACGCGCCTCGACCCGTGACCCGGCTCGGGCGGGGAAAGCGTCCGCCAAAGCCGAGGTAACGGAATCCGCCCGCCCGACGGCGACGCGCAGGTGTAGCTTGTCGCCAAAGGTGCGAACATTTTCCACGCCTTCGATCTTCTCCACCAACCGCCGGAGCGCGATCAACGGTCCGCCACGCACTTCGAGGATGCGCCCTTCCAGCATGGAACGCAGGTCGGAAGGTGCGCCCTCAGCGATCATCCGCCCGAGACGCATGAATCCGATGAAGTGGCACCGGACAGCCTCATCCATGTAGGGGGTGGAAATGACCACCGCTACGCCTTCCTGTGCGACGATGCGGATGAGTAATTGCCAGAAATCCTGACGTGTCACCGGGTCAACGCCAGTGGTGGGTTCGTCGAGCAGCAACACGCGCGGGCGGCTGACCAGCGCGGAGGCCAGACCGAGTTTCTGCTTCATGCCTCCGGAAAGCTGGCCGGCGCGGCGGTCTTTATAGGCGGCCAGACCGACGAATTCCAGGATTTCCACACAGCGTGGCAGCCAGTCCTGCTGGGAGAGGCCGCGCACTTCGGCAAAGAAGCGGATGTTCTCCAGCACGGTCAAGTCTTCGTAGAGCGAGAAACGCTGAGAGAGGTAACCGATCTGGGCGCGCGCCTGCTCGGTCTGCTTGCGGACATCGAAGCCGCAGACAGTGATCTCGCCCGCCTCCGGCTTGAGCGCGCCAACCAGCAGACGGATGGTGGTGGTCTTGCCAGCGCCGTCCGAGCCGACCAAGCCATAGATTTGTCCCGCGCCCACGTTCAGGCTCAGGTTTTGGACGGCGTGGACGGGGCCAAAGGATTTGCTTAGGTTAGTGGCGGTAATCATCGTCAAACGTCCAAAGTCAAACGTCAGTGCTATACTCGATAGTTTCCTCAGAAATGCGACGTGGGCGAGGGTGGGTTTCCAAATAGTCTATAAACCGGCGACCTGCCGCGCAGATTTATCTGCCAGTTCGTAGGCTTGATTGAATTGCTCTTGCGAAATGTAGTGACAATCCAACGCAACATAAAGTTGAGAACGAACTTCTCCAGCAGATGCACGCGCACTGCCAAGAAAGCTGATAAACTGGGCATCAGTCCGGCTTTCAAAGCCTTCAGCAATATTGCTCATGACCGACACCACTGCCCGGCGGATCTGATCCTTCAGACCGAAATCCTTCGCAAAGCCTGGCACATCGGTCAAACGTTAAATCATGCCAGTAAGTTGCCGGGCAGTCTGCCAGGCTTGAATATCTTCAAAACGCGTAATCCTTGCCATTACAACCTCCAAAACTGACGAATTTTTTTCAGCCAATGTAGAACATAGAATGTTTGACGTCGAACGTTCGACGTTCAACGAAAGGTAACATCCGCCGGCATTCCTGGCTTGAGCTTCCCGCTCGGGTCTTGGACCTGGAGCTTGACAGCAAAAACGGTGGATGTGCGCCCCTCGGCGGTCTGGACGTTGCGCGGGGTGAACTCGGCCTGATCGGCGATGTGGACAATCGTCGCGCTGAAGGTCTCGCCGGGGAAGGAGTCCGCGCTCACGGCGGCAGACTGGCCGAGCGAAAGCTCGCCATAACGGTCTTCGGGAACGTAGACGGTGATCGTCAGGCTGTCCAGGCGGCCCAACGTGAGTGCGGACGCGCCAGCCGGGACGACCTCGCCGGGCTGGATGGAGCGGGTCAGGATGACGCCATCCGCGGGCGCAACGACGATCAGCTTGGCAATCTGGGTGTCAATCAAAGCCAGACTGGCCTCGGCTTGCTTCACAGCCTCGTGAGCCTGGTCTGCAGCGGCCTGCGCCTGATGCAAGGCAGCCTGAGCAGCAGACACCTTGGGCGAATTTTCGCCGGTCTTCAAGGCCAGCAGGCGGTCCTGGGCCGACTCGTAGCGCTCCTGGGCTGCGGCCAAGTCAGCGCGGGCGGCGACGATCTCCTTGGCCGCATCGCTATCTTTCAGATCGTCGTAGGCGGTCTGGGCATCCTCCAGCTCGGCCTTGGCATCGTCGTAAGCGGCTTGGGCAGAATCGCGCAAGTCAGTGTTCGTTGAAAAATTGGCACGCGTCAGCACATCCTGGGCGACGATGAGGGCAGCGCGGGCAGCGCTGAGCTGCTTCTCAGCAGCCACGAAATCGGCATTGGCCGGATCGTTGAGCAGGTCGTCGAGTTTGGCTTGAGCCGCGTCGCGGGCGGACAAGGCCGCGTCCACCTCAGCCTGGGCTGCGGCGATCTGGTCGGCGCGGCTGAAGTAGCCGCCGGGCAGGGTGTATCCGGCCGGGTTGGCGGCGCGCCAGTCCGCGGTGCGGCTTGCAGCGGATTCGGCGCGGGCGGCGTCCAGTGTCAGCTCGTAGTTCGCTTGTGCGGTTGCCAGGGCAGCATCCGCGGTTTTCGCGGCGGCAGTTGCCAGGTCCAGCGAGACCGCGGCGACGGCACGCTGCGCCTGGAGCAGGCTGTCGTCCAGGCGGAAGAGCGAATCGCCGGCCTTCACCATGTCACCTTCGTCCACAGACACTGCGGCGATTTTGCCGCTGATCTCAGGCGAAAGGGTGACGCTGACGGCTTCGATGGTACCGGAAGCGGTAAGCGCGCCGTTATCCTTGACAAGCAAGGCGCGGATGCCAAAGTAGCCGCCGACCAGAACAGCCAGGACGAGAACGATAATCACGGGAATGGGAGGACGTTTGTGGGACATGAGAACTCCTTTTGAACCTCACTCATCCCCTCCCTTACCTTCCCTTTCCCTCCCCCGCGGGCGAGGGAAGGGGAAGGTGGCCGCAGGCCGGGAGGGGTAAGGTGAGGACAGTTTAATCCAATCTCTTTCGGAAACGGACGGAGGCCGCGCCCATGATGGCGATGCCAAACAGCGTGAGGGCCAACATTTCGCTCCAGATTGGCCCTGCGCCAACGCCTTTGATGAGCAAGGCGCGGATGATGATGAGATAGTAGCGCAGTGGGATGACGTATGATATCCACTGCAACACCTTGGGCATGGCTTCGAGGGGGAAGAAAAATCCGGAGAGGAAGATGCTCGGCAGGAGCGTCATCCAGACAGTGAGCATGGCCTCCTGCTGGGTATTGGCGATGGTGGAGGCAAACAATCCAATTCCGAGACCAGATAGAAGCAACAAGCCGGAGCAGGTCAGGATGAGCCACAGTGCACCGCGCACAGGCACGCCGAACCACCAGTGCCCAATGGCCAGCACTTCGAGGGTGTCAATAAAGGCCAGGATAACATACGGCAGGACTTTTCCGACTACCAATTCCCACGGACGGATAGGCGTGACGATGAGCTGCTCGATGGTGCCGCGTTCGCGCTCACGCACAATCGCTGTGGCGGTCAGGATGGAAGTGATGGCAAACAGAATCATGCCGATCACGCCGGGGATCATGAAATGGGAACTGATCAGGTCGGGGTTGTACCAGACGCGTGTGCGAACCTCGAGCGGTGGTTGAAGGTTTTCGACGTTGATGCCGCTGCGTTCCAGCCGTTCCATCATCAACTGGGTAGCATGTGCCTGTCCGATAAGGGTGGCTGCCGAAAGCGCCGTGGACCCGGCGGCTGCATCGGAACCATCGAGGATGAAAGCCACTTGAGCATGACCCTCCGTCAGGGCGGTGTTGTAATCGGGCGGAATGATGATCCCGGCGCGGACCTCCCCTTGCTCGATGAGGGTTCGGAGTTCAGCCTCCGAGCCGACATCGTATGCCAGGCAGAAATATTCTGCGGCGCGGTAGGCGTCTAGCAGGGCGCGCGATTCGGAACAACGGCACTGGTCAAGGACTGCCAGAGGAACGTTGCGAATGTCGGTGGTTGCAGAGTATCCCAACAAGAACAATTGCATGATGGGGATGATCAGAATGATGACCAGCGTGCGCCGGTCGCGAGTGATCTGGATGAATTCCTTACGGATGATGGACAGCAGCCGTGAGTTCATACTGGCTCCTTGTCAGCGAGAACGCCATGCAGGAAGATTTCGACGAAGTGGTCGAGAGCATTGTTCTGGCTGGCGATGATGGGGGTATCGCCAATCAACAGTTCGGTGATGTAATACGAGAAGAATAAACCGAGGAAAGCGCGAAAAAAGATAATTGGCGGGATGTCGCGCAACAGTCCCTTTTGCTGGCCGAAACGCTGGATGAGTGGCAGCACGTCCGGCAGGACGCGTTCCATGATCTTCGGCATATTTCGCCCATTGAATTCCACGATCTCGATCAGCATCAATTTGATGAAATCGGGACGCCTGCCGAGTTCGTCTACCATCGCCTGCGCCGCGCTGCGGACAAAACCCTCCAGATCGTCGGCAGGGGTGTTGAGCATAATGGGCAGGATATGCCAATATGGATGCCGCTCCAGGATGAGTTCGCTGAAGATAGCTTCTTTGTTAGGGAAATGATTGTAAATCCCGCCCAGAGCAAGGCCGGCGCGTTTGGCAATCTGGCGCACGGAAGTGGCGGTGTATCCATGCTCGAGAAATAGATCGTAAGAAGCTTCCATGATGGCTTGGCGGGTGCGCTCGCCTTTGGAAAGGGCTTCATCGTTCATAGACACTCCATAAGTGAACGAACGTTCGTTTTTATTTTACACTGGTTTTTTGTATAACGTCAAGAGGCAATTTCTCCCCCCTGCCTTCTCCCAATCCTGTCGTGCGAAATGGGAGAAGGTGAGGGATAGGGTAGTGGTAGAATCGCCCCATGCCGCCATCCCTCGGACAGGAAATCCGAAAAGACCTGCGTTATAACGTGACCGTCAACTTGCTCGACGGCGCGTTTTTTGGATTCGCATTTGGCTTCAGCTCCCTGACTGCCTTTATTCCCCTGTTCGTCAGCCGGATGACCAGCTCTGCCATCTTTTTCGGACTGATACCGTCTTTGCACATCGTCGGCTGGTACTTGCCCCAATTATTCACTGCCGGTTGGGTCTCACGTCTGAGGCGTTATAAGCCGGTCGTTCTGCTGCTGACCATCCAGGAACGCGTCCCCTTCCTGGGGTTGGCGCTCGTCGCCTGGTTCCTGCCCGGGCTGGGGAAGCAAACAGCCCTCACCCTGACCTTTCTGCTGATGGCCTGGCAGGGGCTTGGAGGCGGGCTTACGGCAAACACGTGAGCCGATAGACCATGCCAAACACATCCCCGAAAAGCGGCAGCCATTCTGGCGAGGCACGCGCACCATCCTGAGCCGTGATGCCAACTTCCGCTGGTTCTTGGTAGCACGGCTGGTCTCGCAGGGCGCCACGATGGGCTCCGCTTTCTACGTTATTTATTGCGTGCAACAATTCAACATCAACGACCTGACGGCCGGCCTTCTCACTGCCTCGCTGACAGTCTCGTTGATCATCGTCAACCCTCTGATAGGCTACCTGGGGGATCGCTGGAGTCATCGCCGCATCTTGATCGTGGGTGCGTTGGCAGCAGCCTTGAGCGGGTTGATCGCCGGGCTTGCACCGGCGCTGTGGTGGTTTTACCCGGTCATGATTCTGATGGGCTTGGCAAGCGCCTCCGTCTGGACGATTGGTATGGCCATTACCACCGAATTCGGCAGTGAGGCTGAACGGCCAGTCTACATCGGGCTGGCAAACACACTGATCGCGCCCGCAGCCATACTGGCACCTATCCTGGGCGGTTGGCTGGCGGATACGGCCGGTTGTCAAGCCACGTTCATCGTTTCAGCCATCGCCGCGCTGGTTACAGCAGTGGTGCTGTTCTGGCGCGTACAGGATCCACGCCGCATGCTGCCGCTTAGGAATAGTCCTGTGAGATAACCGGAGCAACCCATGCAATGCTTGTGCTTGGTCACCGGCGCGAACCGCGGCATCGGCTTCGAGGTTCGCCGCCAACTGGCGCGGCTGGACTGGCGCGTGCTGCTCACCAGCCGCGATCCAGCCAAAGGTCAGGCCGCGGCGCAGACGCTGGCAGAGGAAAGGTTTGTCTGTTCTTTTTCACCAATTGGATGTCACCGACGAGGCCAGATTGCCGCCCTGCGCAAGTTCGTCGGGAAAGAATTTGGTCGTCTGGACGTGCTGGTTAATGTCTGCTGCCCCGGCTGGGTGCGGACGGAGATGGGCGGCCCGCACGCTACCCGCTCGCTGGCAGAGGGCGCGGATACCATCGTCTGGCTGGCAACGCTGCCGAGCGGCAGGCCAAGTGGGGGATTTTTCAAGGATAGTAAAGAGGATTGAGTGGTAGTCAGGAACCCATTTTCTCCGAGAAAACGGGTTCCTTCTTCAGGTAAAATAAACCGCAAGGAGAATTCGATGCGTCCCGTTGCTATCCTCGGAATCGGACAGACCAAAATTGACGAACATTGGGATCGCTCGCTGCGTGACCTGGCTGGCGAAGCGATCCTGGCCGCGCTGCGCGACGCCGGACGGGATTCTGCTGAGGCGTTGTTCGTCGGCAATATGATGTCGGGGATCGTCAACGATCAAAACAACCTGGCCGCCCTCATCGCAGATTGGAGCGGCCTGGGCAGCGTGGAAGCCATCAAGATCGAGGCGGCCTGCGGATCGGGCGGGGCCGCTTTCCGCGCTGGGCTGATGGCAGTGGCCTCTGGCGAGATGGAATCGGCGTTGGTGGTCGGCGTCGAAAAGATGACCGACCGCGGCCCACACGAAGTCACCGCCGCGCTGGCCACGGCAGCCGACGCGGACTACGAGACCGAGGCAGGCGTCTCGTTCGTCGGGCTGAACGCCCTCATCATGCGCCGCTACATGCATGAGTACGGCTGGAAACACGCTGACTTTGCCCCTTTCTCGATCAACGCCCACGCCAACGCCATGCACAATCCCTATGCGCGCCTGCACCAAAAGATCACGGTCGAAGATTTCGAGAAATCGTACATGGTTGCTACACCCATCAACCTGCTGGATGCTTCACCGATAGGCGACGGGGCGGCGGCCGCGCTGCTCGTCCCGGCCGAGACCCTGAGCCGGGCGTCGCGTATCGTGATCTCCGGCTCGGCCTCGGCCACGGACACCCTCGCCGTCCATGGCCGGCCCGAAGTGCTGTTCCTTATGGCGGCTTACAAGTCAGCTCAGGCAGCCTATAATATGGCAGGCGTCACGCCCGAAGAGATAGATGTGTTCGAGCTGCACGACGCCTTCTCGATCATGTCAGCCCTTTCGTTGGAGGCGTGCGGATTTGCCGAGCGCGGCCAGGGACCGAGACTCGGCCTCGATAACAAGATCAACCCAAGGGGCCGCGTGCCGATCTGTACGCGCGGCGGGTTGAAGGCGCGCGGACATCCAGTCGGCGCGACAGGGGTCTATCAGATTGTAGAAGTTGTCCAACAATTGCGCGGTGAGTGCGGCGAGACGCAGGTGGATGGCGCACGCATTGGCATGGCGCAAAACATCGGCGGCTCGGGCGCGACCATTGTCACACATATCCTAACGTCTGACGTCAAACGTTAGCTGTTCAAACATTCGAATTGGGAACGCTCATGAAAGCATACAGACTCATTCACTTTATCGTTCGGTTGATGTTCCACACCATCGCCCACGTCGAACTGGTTGGCTGGGAAAACATGCCAAACTCGAAAGGCTTCGTGATCGCCTCGAACCACATCGGGCGGCTGGATGCCTTCCTGGTCTATTACGTCCTCGATCGCCCCGATATCATTATGCTAGTAGCGGAAAAATACAAGAAATATGCCTTCTCACGCTGGTTGGCAAGCCTGGTGGACGGGATTTTCATTGACCGCTTTAACCCCGATGTGCACGCCCTGCGCGAGGCGATGAAAAGGATGCAAAACGGCGGGGTCTTGGCAATTGCCCCTGAAGGGACACGCTCCAAGTCTGGGGCGTTGATCGAGGCCAAGCCGGGGGGGATTTACCTGGCCTGGAAGGCGGGCGTGCCCATCTTGCCCGTGGCACTGACCGGCACCCAGGATGCACTCGTCAAGAACAGGCTGAAGCATCTCAAGAGGCTGGATATCAAAGCCACGATTGGGACGGCGTTCACCCTTCCGCAAGAGGCAAAGGGAAAAAGCCGTGACGCCCTCCTGCAAGGTTATACCAACGAGGTGATGTGCCGCATCGCCGCGCTGCTGCCGGAGGAGATGCGCGGGGTGTATGCAGAGCATT
>Ga0209610_1000082_pt1 | contig 44160 bp, 53 predicted proteins | sample LakKivw275mmetaG_FD_184137 | JGI IMG/M metagenome (GOLD analysis project Ga0209610, IMG submission 184137) | Anoxic lake water microbial communities from Lake Kivu, Rwanda to study Microbial Dark Matter (Phase II) - Lake Kivu water 275m metaG... | ecosystem: Environmental > Aquatic > Freshwater...
ACGATGTCATTATACTGGACCACCACCCTGGAGAATTTCCAGAACTCCCAAACCTCGCGTATCTCAACCCACATGCTTGCGGTCTGAACGGGGCAAAGGATGTCGGGGCGGCTGGTGTCACGTACTCTGTTGTGGAAAACATAGACAAAAATTTTAGGCCTCTCGTCGGGCTGGCTACAATCGGCGCAATAGGGGATCGTCAGGAGTTCTTTTCCGGTTTCACCGGCGTGAATGAAATCCTCGTGAAGCGCGGGATAGATTTGGGTTTGATAAGGAGCAATGAAGGGCTGAAGCTGATAGGGCGGGAGCTTTCGCCCGTGGTAGAGTGTCTGCGGCTGTGCATAAGGCCGTATCTGCCGAATCTGTCCGGGAACCTCACGGCATGCAGAGGGTTGGTTGAAATGTTGGGGCTCGCATCTGGCGCGAGCTTGGCTGAACTCGGGTCCGAGGCAGAGAGAAAGGTGAGGGATGCCATCTTTGCGAGGGTGGGGCAGGTCGCCACAAACGAGGAATTCTGCCATACCCTCTGGGGGATGGTGTATGAGCTGACAGCCGATGATGTAACCGGGCCGCGGGATGTTCGCGAATATTCAGCCATGCTGGATGCGTGCGGCAAGCTCCGCAAACCGGAGATAGGTTTCGCCGCAGCGCTGGGAGATCGAACGGCTTGTAACGAAGCGATAGGCTTGTTACGCAGGTACCAAGAGCAGATGGTGCGAACCTTAAACAAACTAAATGCTCAAATAAGTACATTCAAAATAACGCCCCAGATGCGTTACATTTACACAGCCAAGGAAGTTGAGCCGACGATGATAGGCGAAGCCCTCTCGCTGGCGATGGAGTCCGGGATAATATCCACGGACAGGCCGATTGTGGGGATGGCCGACGGAGAGGGGGGCGAGGTGAAGATATCTGCCAGGGGTACCCCCGGCTTGGCGATGCAGGGCGTGGACCTTGGGGGCGTTTTGATGAAGGTAGCGGCTGAAGTAGGGGGCAGCGGCGGAGGGCATGATGTAGCCGCGGCAGCCAGGATACCGCGCGAGCGCATGGAGGAGTTTATAGCAAAGTTGGACCAAACCTTAGCTATGGCAGGTGAGACATGATGCTTTATTCCGAGCAGACCCAGCACCTCTCCACAGCAGACAAAGGTTTCGCCAAGGCGCTTGAGACATTCAAAAGCCTGAAGAAAATCGAGCGCCCGAAGGTGTTGAACTACTCCCACAACGACCTCGATGGTATAGGTAGCGCAGTCGTGATGCGTCGTTTTTTGGAGCGGTACTTGAATGCCGAGGTGACGACTAAACTCCCACCCCACTTCAGACTCACCACCCCTGAACTCCAACGAGCGCTCGAATCTGACTCGTTTGACATGCTTCTCATAACAGACAAAGGCACGTTCGATTACTATGATGATTTTTTGCAGCTGATCAAGCACGTTGTGATAATAGATCATCACCCGAACGACGGCATGCCGAAGCGTTGCGTGCTTTTCAACCCGTCTGCGGAGAAATCCGTTCAGTCGGCAGCTTCCCTGCTTTGCCACATGGTGAGCAGCAAACTCAAGCTGGCGGACGAGCGCGATGATTTTGCCACGCTTTTGGGGTGCAGGGGCGATTTTGCATTCGACCCGGTACAGAAGACATCCGTTGATTTCGTCCGTCCCTTCATCGATTACGTACAAGGGGAGTTCCCGAACATGTTTGAGCCGAGGTCTGATCGTGCGACATTGTTCGAGTTAGTGGATAGGGGGAGGACGGCGCTGATAAATCAGATAGCCGAGACCCTGCATGTCGGTTGCCTCGGGCATATGTACTCTCGCATTGATGAAAACATCGACATAGACTATGGGCCGAGCTTCGTGTTCGAGGCAATACTGGCATTTTTGGCCAAACGCGCCAAAATCGAAAAGTTGCGCTCTTTGCCTGATTTCATGAACAGCTTGCCAGACGGTAAAAAACTCTCAAGCGTGTTCGAGCACTACAAACGCGATTGGAATTTGCTGAGCAGGCGGGCAGAGAATGCCGCTGTGCTGCTCGGCGAGATAAATGGGGTTGGAATCTACATAATCTTCGCGAGGGAAGCCGCGGCGATGCAGGGTGCGCCGTTCCCCGCGATCTTGCCGTATGTGGCATCCACGCGTTTGGAGCCGCTCAAGCGGCAGTTAGGTGCCCCCCACACGATGGTGATAGTGTTTTGCCCAAAGGACAGGGGGGTGCACATTTCGATGCGTGGTGGGGGCGGGCTTGTGAACTGCGGTGCGATGTGCAGCGACTTGGCGGGCCGCCTGCAGAAGCTGTATCCGGGACAAGAAGGCATAGGTGGCGGAGGGCACGACAGAGCAGCAGAGTGTGTGGTTGACAAGCCAGTGCCCATGTATGCGGTCATGCACGAGTTGATGGCGCTGGTCGAGGGGATGGTCCAGGGATTAAAAACCGCCTCATCAAGTCTTTAAAAGACAAGATAGAGATTAGTTGGGACATCATGACATTCGAAGAAACCGAGCTTCAAAGGCTAGTAGACGAGATCATCAGGCTCCTAGAAAAGTACCGAGATGATCCAAGAGCGCTAGAAATTATACTATCCGAGCTGAAGAGCCTATACCGCAAGGTCCCGATCTATCCAGGAATTATCACCATGTGTCTGCCAATGGTGGTGAAATCGGTTGACCCCACGCAATTGAAAGATGGGGACGAAGTATCCCTGCTCATGAAAGATGGTCGCGTTTTAACGGGAAATGTTTCAGGAATTTCCCAGAATGAGGTTAAACTCAAGAATTGTTTAGAGTCCAGTGGGCAGAGGCCGTGTGACGAGCACGCGGTCCAGCTGAAAGATTTGAAAGAAGCGAGATTATTCACAAGGGAAATTCTACATAGAGAATGGCCTGATCTGGACTTCGAGGAATGATGATTTGCCCGAGCTCCAACTAAAACGCGGGAACGTCGTAAAGATGGAGGGCTTAGTAAGCCTCCGCGTTAAAGAAGGAAAAGTTTCGATAGTTGGTGGTCTTCACGAGATGGGATCAAAGGTGGCGATTCCTAGGGCGAAATCTCTGCCAGTGGAGGCGGAGAGCGACGCGATTATTGAATATGCCCTCGGCTCAGGTGGCAAGGTGGAAAAATTGCCCGGGCGCACCATACCCAGAGAGTGGGATGTGCTCGTTGAGGAAATCATCGCAAAAAAACCCCGCGTCGTTCTCATCTTGGGGGAGGTGGACACAGGCAAAAGTTTCTTCTCGACTTATATCGCGAACATGTTGGTCAGGCAAAATCTACGTGTCGCGGTTGTGGACGGTGATGCCGGGCAATCTGATGTCGGCCCGCCCACGACTTTAGGAGTGGTGGTGGTTGAGAGGCCCGTGGTTTTTCTGCAGGAGGTTCAGCCGCATGCAGCGTATTTTATTGGCTCGATGTCTCCGGCAGGACACATTCTCGAGTTCATGGTCGGCATCAAGCGCATGGTGGAGCATGGGTTGGAAAAGGCCGATGTCACCGTGGTGAACACTGCGGGTTGGACTGCTGGTGGGCCTGGGAGAGCTCTAAGGTTATACGAGATGGAGCTGCTTAAACCAGATATAATTGTGGCGCTTCAGCGTGGAAAAGAGCTCGAGCATCTGTTAAAGTGCATGGACCAAGCTAAAGTTAGACGGATTTCGGTGTCCAAGCAAGTAAGGCCCAGGTCGCGCGGCGATCGCACATTTTTACGCGAGCTTGCTTTGTCGCGGTACTTTGAAGGTGCAGGAAGATTGGTTTTGGATCTCCGCAAGGTGCTACTCGAGCGATGTTACTTCCGCACGGGGGAGCCCGTTGACCTAAGAAGTCTTGGGGATGCGTCAATCGTGTACGCCGAGAAAATACCAGAAGGTTTGTTTATCGTCGTGAGCGGCGAGTTGGACGATAAAAAAGCCCAAGAGCTGAAGGCAAAATTCAGGAACCTGCACATCCTACGTTCATGGGACGCAAAAAATGTCATCGTTGGGTTAGCGAACTCGAACAACGAGCTCGTTGGGCTCGGGGTAATAGACGAGGTAGATTACGTGCGGGAGAAACTCGCCGTGATAACCCCCGTTAAAGATGCCAGCCACATTGCCGCGGTGCAGTTCGGTTCGATGAAGATAACTCCCGGGGGCAAAGAGATAGGCACGATAAAGCCAGGAACCTTTTAGGTGACAATATGCGGATGCTGGCGAAGGTCACGTGTGTTTACGGTGATGCCTCTTCTTCGCGTGCCGTGGCATCAGCATTGCGTCCAGACAACTTTCAAGCCCCCAAAGGCATCCAGGTTCAGACCAAGCAGAGGGGCAAGCGCGTGGTTACAAATGTTGAGATGGACGGAAAAACTGAGACGCTTCTGGCGACACTCGATGATTTACTCTCGTGCACTTCAACGGCGGAAAGCGTGCTTTAATTCACTACCCTATTTTCTCTATTCCCATGTATGGCCTTAGCACATTTGGAACGAGAATTGAACCATCTTTCTGTTGGTAGTTCTCGAGGATGGCGATAAGAATCCTTTCAGACGCAACCAAAGTGCTGTTTAAAGTATGGACGAACTTTGCGGGCTCACTCATTTTATCCCTATATCTTATTTTTGATCTCACTGCCTGATAGGAGGTACAATTACTGCAGGATGCCACCTCACGATACTTCCCCTGCCCCGGCAGCCATACCTCTAAATCGTATTTCTTTGCCGCGACTGTCCCGAGGTCACCACTGCAGACGTTTACTATTCGGTAGGGCAGACCCAGTTCTTGAGTTATCTCTTCAACGTTTGCGATTAGCTTTTCATGTTCCCCCCATGAATCTTGCGGCTTGCAAAACACAAACTGCTCAACTTTCTCAAATTGGTGAACTCTAAAGATTCCTTTAGTGTCTCGCCCATGTGTTCCAGCCTCTTTTCTAAAACAAGGGCTAACCCCGCCGTATTTCAGCGGCAAATTTTTTCCATCAAGCGTTTCGTCCATGTGTAGGGCTAGCAAAGCATGCTCAGATGTCGCGAGCATGTACAAATCCTCATTCTCAATTTTGTATATAGTGTCTTCAAAATCAGATAGTGCAACCGCTCCTTCAAGGGGTTTCTTTTTCAACATATAGGGTGGCTGAAATAGAGTGAATCCCTTCTTGGCAATAAAATCAAGCGCAAATTTTATCACGGCATAATTAAGCTGGACCAACTCGTTCTTCAGATAATAGAATCTGGCGCCAGACACGTTGGCAGCCGCTTCTAGGTCGATTAGGTCGCGGTCAAGACCGAGGGTGATGTGATCCTTGGGGGCGAAATCTAATTTAGGTATTTTTCCCCATCTTCTAACTTCAACGTTATCATTTTCGTCCTTGCCCACCGGCACAGATTCGTGCATCAAATTCGGCAGGCGAAGGAGGATGTAATTGGCCTTCTCTTTATGTTTTTTCGACTCTTCTTCAAGGTTCGCTATTTTCAGGGGGATCGCTTTTTCCTCTTTTATTTTTTCCGTTATACTTTTGCCCTCTTTTTTTAATCTTGATATCTCTTCCGTGATCTTGTTGTGTTTTCCTCTTAGCTTGTCGATCTTTTTTTTCAACTCTCTCCACTTCTTATCGTGTTCAAGCAGCTCATCCACCCACTTTACTTTGTCCAAATCTCCGCGCTTAGCTAGGTCATCTTTGACGATTTGTGGGTTATCGCGCACTAGTTTTATGTCCAGCATGTTTTATCTCCAACTAACAATACACTCCTTATGTAGTCTAAAAATCCTTTTGGATGAACTGCCAACAATATTTAAGTTCATGAGATAAATGAGCACTGAAAACCTAGGAGTTTGTAATATGGAAGAAGAGAAAAAGGTAGAGAAGCGGGAGCGTAAACCAGCGCGTGACACATGGCGCACCAAGGGATGGTACGAGGTGTTCGCCCCCTCGATGTTCGGCGGGACGAAGATAGGCGAGACCCCATCCGTAGACGCGCGCCAGCTGGAAGGGCGGGTGCTGGAATCCACGCTCGGCGACCTCATCGACGATTTTTCGAAATCGTACATCAAGCTCTACTTTCAGGTGAAGGGAATCGAGGGTAACCGCGCGTTGACGAAGTTCATAGGTCATGATGTCGCTCGCGATTACGTGCGTAGTCAAGTGCGCCGGCGAGTGTCCAAAATAGACGGGATTTGGACGATCACCACGCAAGATGGCTACAGGCTCAGGTTGAGCGCGTTGGTGACGACCCTCAAGCGGATTCAGAGCTCACAGATTGAATCGATGAGGGCCAGCATGAAAGATGTCATCGAGCAGCGGGCGGCGAAGCTCACGTTCGACCAGTTCATCCAAGAAGCGATTTTGGGGAAACTGTCTTCAGATGTCTATAAGGTGATAAAGAAAATCTGCCCAGTCAGGCGGGTCGAGATCCAGAAGACAAAGTTAATCAGCGAGCCAGCCTAGGCGGGGCGTTTTTGGGATTAACAGAGACCCATGGCCAAGAAAATTTGCGAGCAGGCTCAGCAGGGTTAAATCATTACATTTCAACGTCGCTTGAGTCCACGAATAAAACCTTGGGTTCAAGAGTGTTTTAAAAGCGACTTGATTGGGGCAGGTGCTGATATCGCGCGAGATGAGCTAGCGGCGCCGCAGGAGTCGAATTTTAATCACAAAAGATAGCAATCCTACAACGCCGATGAGCAACAGCCCCAGGATGGCTAACCAAGGCAAGAGATTTGTTTTTGGTGACTCAACCTCCGCCCCGGTCTCTGGCAGGCCGATGCACGCGACGAACCTACCGTGGCTGGTGACGTAGAGCTTGTCGCCGACCACAGAGAGGCCGTCTGGTACACTAAGCTTGATTTTTTGCAACAGATTTCCCGTGTAGGCGTCTAACATCCACAATTCGCTCAAATGCCAGCCAGCGAATATCACATTATCCGCAACGATCACGCGTAAGCCCGCCCAAGAAGGCAGGCTTTCCCAGACCACTGAGCCGTTGTCGGCGTTTAGGGCGAGAAGCGTGTGTACACGTTCATCCGTAGGCGGGTTTTTGAACACGTAGATCATTCCATGCGCGGCAGCTGGCGGCCCGTCTGGACGAATGTAATACGCCCCTTCCCCCATTCCGTATTTCCAAGCGAGTCCCCCGTTTTCCGCGTAGACTGCATGAATCCAGCCTTTTTTAGTTACTACAAACACTTTCCCGTAAGCAACCGTCGGCGAGGAACCGAAGAGATCGTTATCGATAGGATATATCCACACCAGGTTTCCATTTCCAGCGTTGAGTGCGGAAAGATGACCGCTCCAACCGATGTTGTCAGATGTTATGAATAACTTTCCACCAGCAACCGCTGGCGATGTTTGAACGTGTTCGTCAACTTTGCGCGCCCATATTATATCACCATTCTCCACGTTGAGTGCGTACGTGTATCCTAGCTGAGTCGTTATGAGCACTTTCCCATCTGTAACCGCAGGAGATGATATGCGCCAAGCGAGGTTTTCTGGCCCAGAAATCAGGTCGCGATTCCATATCACGTCGCCGTTCTCTGCATTGAGCGCATACGCGTTTCCTTGATCAGACGCTATGAATACCCGCCCATCAACAACCGCTGGCGATGAGAATGCAAATGTTCCAAGTTGGTCATTGTGCCACATTACATCGCCGTTCTCAGCGTTTAGAGCAATAACGCTTTTTCCAAGTCTTGCGAGAAGCCCAGGAGTGAATGACTCCACTTCGGTGGCGCCAGTACCAAAATAAATGACCCCATTTACCACGGCTGGCACAGACCATATCTCAGATGGCAAATAGTCTGGCTCCTGTGGGAACCTCCACCTTATGGAAAGCACGCTTGGTCCGGGGTTCGGGGTGTAGGAGGTGTTCGCCAGGTCGCGCCCGAACATGGGCCAATCGCTCGCATCGTTTTCTCCAGATTGTACTAACGGTGTCGTGGCGACCGCCACCAGCAATACAACCGCCAAGACCACGGATGATTTCATGGTACCCCAATCTATCTTTTTGCCGACAACTTTATAAGTGGGGGGAGGCGCCTTTCCGCGGGAGCGACAACATCCGCGTGATCGACCCCGGCAAATGGCAAGGAAACGGCAATGATCGCGGAAACAAGCCAGACGTTCCGCCCGGCCAGTCCAGCGAGCATCCGGGCCAAGGGCAGGGCCCACCCCAAACGCCTCCAGGGCAAGGCGAGCAACCTCCGGGTCAAGGCAACGGTAACCAAGGTAACAATCAAGGAAACGGACAAGGCCAGAGCAACGGGCAGGGTAACTCAAACGGCCAAGGCAATAATGATCAAGGCCAAGGAAACGGGCAAAATCAGGGCAACGGCGGGAACAACGGCCAAGGTAATGCAAAGGGCAAGGATAAGTAGTTTTATTGCGTAGCTTATTTTGGGTTCAAAAATGGGCAGGCTTTTCGGCACGTCGGGTATTCGCGGAATGGTGAACGTTGATTTAAAACCAGAACTCGCGCTTGATCTCGGACTATCGCTGGCGACCCACGTTGAAAATTCGGGCCTAATCGTTTTGGGGAAAGATCCACGCACCTCCAGCGACATGCTTGAGGGCAGTTTGGTCTCCGGCCTGCTTTCTGGCGGGTGTGACGTGAAAAAAATTGGCGTCGCTCCAACCCCGGCGGTGAGTTTTGCCGTGCCCCACCTATGTGCAAAGGCGGGCATCATGATAACGGCTTCGCACAACCCTCCAGAATACAACGGCATCAAACTTTTCGGTAACGATGGTATGGCATTCACACCCGACCAAGAAGAAAAAATTGAAGAGATATATTTCTCCGGCAGAACAAGGGCCGCGCCTTGGGATAGAATCGGCGAGGCGGGAGACGCGAACATCCTGCCAGAATATATTAAAAAAATAGCCAGCTCGGTTTCTTTGAGCCGCGGTTACAAAGTGGTTGTAGATTGCGCATGCGGTGCGGGTGCTTTGGCCACGCCGTTCATCATGCGCGAACTCGGGTGTAAGGTGATAGCGTTGAACTCTCAGCTTGACGGGTTTTTCCCCGGCCGAGCTCCAGAGCCGACACCGGAGAATTTACAGGAGCTGGGCAAAATCGTAAAGTCACTTGGAGCTGATGTCGGCCTCGCCCACGATGGAGACGCCGATCGAATCGCTGCTGTCGATGAAAAAGGCCGGGTCGTCGGCTGGGATAAATTGTTGGCTCTGATGGCCGCGCATGCCGTTGAGAGAAACAAGGGCAAGGCGGTGACTACTGTGGATGCTTCAATGATTGTGGATGAGCTCGTGACATCTGCGGGTGGGAAGGTCGTGCGGACCCGCGTGGGCGATGTGGCTGTCGCTCAAGCGGTGAAGGCAAATCAAGCGGTTTTCGGAGGAGAACCTAGCGGTGCTTGGATCTTTCCAGAGGTCCACCTATGCCCCGATGGCCCGCTGGCAGGCGCTAAAATTATTGAAATGATTGATGAGGCGGCGAAGCCCCTATCAAATCTTGCGGATGGGATTCCAGAGTATCCGATCGTGCGCGCCAAGGTCAGGTGCCCAAACGCGAGGAAGGCCACAGTTATGAAAAAAGTCGCCGCGCGCGTGAAGAGGGCATTCTATGGGGTTGGTGAAGTGCTAACGATAGACGGGGTCCGGTTGACTTTGGAAGACGGCGCATGGGTCTTGATCCGCCCATCTGGGACAGAGCCTTACATAAGGATCACCTCAGAGGCGAAGTCTGTGGAGCGGGCAAACGCTTTAGTTAAAGACGCAAAGAAATTGATTGGCAGGTGAGGACTTGCGGGCCGTTGTTCTAGCAGCTGGCGAGGGCGTGCGCATGAGGCCGCTAACTTACTCGATGTCGAAGATGCTTTTGCCCATAGTCGATCGTCCATTGCTCGAGCACGTTTTACTGACATTGAAAGGAGCAGGGGTAACCACAGCAACTGTTGTCGTGGGGTACCGTAGACAGGAAGTCGCTGATCATTTTGGGGATGGCGAGGATTTGGGCATGCGGCTCTCGTACGTTTGGCAGCAGAAACAAAAGGGCACCGCGCATGCGCTTTCGTGCGTCAACATCAAGGAGAGCTTCGTGATGGTGAACGGGGACGTTTTGTTTAACGCCCTCTCGCTCGGGGCAATGATCGAGAAACACAAGAGCACTGGTGCGGCGGCGACATTGGGCGTGTATCGCGTTGAAGACGTAACCCCCTATGGCGCGTTGGTCACAGACGGCAGAAAAGTTCTGAAATTAGTGGAGAAACCCAAGAAAAAGGAAAGCGGCTTGGTGAACGCAGGAGTTTACGTGTTTTCCCCGGTGATATTTGAGGCGATTGCCAGAACTAAATCCTCCTCCCGTGGAGAACTCGAGGTGACATCCTCGATTCAGAAGTTGATAGATCAAAACAGATTTGTGCAATTCCATGAGTTGAAGAGGTGGCAGCATGTGGGCACGCCGTGGGACTTGCTCCAAGCTAACGAACAATTTCTCAGAACACAGGCGGCAAACATGAGGGGGACGGCTGAGGCGGGGGCGCATGTCGCGAGCAACGTTTCGGTAGGCGAGGGCACGAGGATAAGGGCAGGCGCTTACATTGACGGGCCCGGCTGGATAGGTGAGAACTGCGATATCGGGCCAAACTGCTTCATACGGCCGTTCACGAGTATCGGCGATCGCGTCAGAGTGGGAAACGGCGTGGAGATAAAGAACAGCATCATCATGGACTGTACGCACATCGGGCATCTTTCATACATCGGCGATAGCATCGTGGGCAGGAGATGTAATTTTGGGGCCGGGACCAAAGTCGGGAACCTGCGCCTAGACGGAAAAAATGTGAAAATGGTCGTGGGAGGAAAACTAGTCGATACTGGTAGGCGCAAGTTCGGCACGGTAATGGCGGATGAAGTCAAAACCGGTTTGAACAGCGTGATAAACCCTGGCCTCGCGCTTGGACCAAACTCGGTTCTAGGACCGGGAGTGGTGCTCTATAAAGATTTGGCACCAAATAAATGTGTGACGATTGAGCAACAACTCAAGGAGACGCATATCAATGAGCGAAGAACAGCAGTATGAGATTCGCAGGCGTTTTCCAAACCTCTCCCAAGAAGTAGAGCGGCGGACAAGCGCCGTTCGCATAAGCGCGGTACGAACAGACCAGAAGGAGGCAGAGAAGGCAGCTCATAGTGTTCAGGGATACGAGCCAACCGTGGTCGATTACCTCCGGCGCTGCGACGCCGATGAGCAAGCGCTTGAAATAATCGGCTTCCTTGAGGCCAAAGGGGAGATAGAATCTGGTTACGCGAAGAGGCTGAGGGAGCAATTGACCCGTCATGGGTTGCGCAGCTTTGGCGGGAAGAAAAAACCCGGCCATTACATTTAGGGTTGAACATGCTTGAACTTGGACTGGTTGGGAAGCCGAATACTGGCAAGACAACTTTTTTCAACGCAGCAACTCTGGCGAATGCCCCCGTGGCCAATTATCCTTTCACAACAATCGACGCAAACATCGGCGTCACCTACGTGCGGAGCCCGTGCCCATGCCGTGAGTTCAAGGTGGCGTGCAACCCCCAAAATTCGTCGTGTGTGGATGGAGTCAGATATGTGCCGGCTCGCATGGTAGATGTCGCGGGCTTGGTTGAGGGCGCCCACATGGGGCGTGGCCTAGGAAATCTATTTCTTGACAACCTTCGGATGGCGGCGGCGCTGATACACGTTGTGGACGCAGCTGGGGCGACAGACGACGACGGCAAGCCCTGCGACCCGGGCACCCACGATCCGCTGAAAGACATCGATTTTCTTGAGATCGAGATAGCGATGTGGATGCGCGGCTTGATCATGAAAGGTTGGAAGGAGTTTGCGCGCAAAACCAAGTACGGGGATTTCGATGTGGTCAAAGAGGTGGCCAGTCGTCTGAGCGGACTCGGCATAAATGAAAAGCACGTCGAGCAGGCCCTGGATGCCTCCGGAATAGGCCGTGCGAACCCGAGTGTGTGGTCGGATGACGACTTGCTCCGCTTCGCATGCGAGCTGAGGAGGGTGAGCAAGCCGATAATGATCGCGGCGAACAAAGCCGATTTGCCAGGGGCCGAGGAGAACATCAAACGCATGAAGGAGCGCGGCTACATCGTCGTCCCGACTTGCTCCGAAGCGGAACTCGTGCTCAGGCGGGCCGCGGAAAAAGGCATCGTACGCTACAACCCCGGCGATTCAGATTTTGAAACCGTCGATGAGACAAAGCTCGATGAGCGGCAGAAGCACGGGTTGGAACTCATCCGCAAGATACTCAAAGGGCGGGGGTCGACCGGCGTGCAGCAGGTGATAGACAAGGCGATTTACGAGCTGCTCAAGTTGATTGTGGTCTACCCGGTTGAGGACGAGAACAAGCTTACGGACAAGAAGGGCAACGTGCTGCCAGACGCTTTCCTGGTGCCCCAGGGAACGACCGCGCGGGGGCTGGCCTATTTGATCCACACGGAACTCGGTGAATCTTTCCTCTACGCGGTCGACGCTCGAACGAAGATGAGGAAGGGAGAAGATTATGTGCTTAAGGATAGAGATGTCATAAGGATAGTGGCAACGAAAGGGAGATAAAATAAATTAACTTCTGGCAGGCCTTCAAGTCCACATACAGCTCAGACGCCTCCCGCGTGCACTTCTCGAAGATGGCGTTGTTCCAGAACACCATCGACTACAACGAATGGGTCCCTTGGTGCGCGGTCGACGACATCGCCGGCACCTGGCAGATCAGCCCCTCTTCTCGCGATAACCAAAAATTTATCTGATGAGAGCAACAAAATGAAGGTGGGCCGGGGGATGAGGAAAAAATGTTTGCGAGATTGTCCGAAAAAATCCGCAGACCGGGCAATTCACAGAACATAGGCTGGTGGGCGCTCCTCATGGTCATTTCATTCGTGGCTTTAGTTGTTACACATCGAAATCTTGGACCTCTTGTGCTGATCCCTCTATTTGTACCGTTCATATACATACTGAGCCGCTTTTCTCCTCCATTGGCGGCCCTGTTGGGCGGAATCACGGCGTTACTTGTGATTATCTATATACGGTTTATATGCGGATTTGGCGACGAAGCGGTTGGTATCGTCTTTGTTGGAATTTTCCTGATTAGCCCACTCAGCTTGGCAGTAGCCGACCTAGGTGGTACAGCGTCAAGTTATTCAAGGATATTGATACTTGTAGCAATTGTAGTAAATTGGGCTCTTTATGGGGCCCTCGCATCCATCGCCGCAAGGCGCCTGAAGAAGCAAAAAATTATTAAGCGGGGGCAGCTGAGTTGAGGGCGAGAGCGTGAAACATTCTATCCCCAAAAGGCCCTTAACCAGTACCACAAAATGTGTTGCGTTAGCGCTAGTAATCCTACTTGGGTTTTCTCTTGGTTCAATTTTTCCGGTTTCAGCATCCAAGGCTGTGAGCGTGGATTTTCATCCTGCTCCCGTTTTTGGTGAGCGAAGCGCAGATGCTAACATTCATGTCAAACAGCTTTCTGAACAGGTTGACGAGGAATGGACGCGGGCTTGCAGGGAACTCGAACCACGATACCAAGAATTTCTTGCACTTCCGCCGTTGAGCGAGCTGCAAGAAGCTCCGGGAGTCTTCATGATCGTCGAGAAACCCTTTGTAATTCGAAACACAAAAATCGAATCCTTGCCCCTTCAGTTAACGATAAAGCATGTGGACAACAGCGAGGGACATAACGACATATTATTCGTAAAGAAGGTTACTGTGAATTATTGTGAAGAGCAATGGGAGTTCAGCGTTGACAGGGAACTTGAGCCAGTCGGTAGAGAAATTGAAGAACTTGAGAGGGTTAAAGCAACTCTAAATGAGAACGCGGGGCATGCAGAACTAGAGAGGCTCTGGATCGAGCCCTACTGGCAGGAGTCTGTGCCGTTCGTTGTATCTGTAACGGCATCTGATGCGCTCAGCGGACTGGCGAGCGTCGAACTCTACTACAGGAGCTCCACCGACAACATAAACTGGGGCGAGTGGAGGCTCTTTGGCGTTGATAACACAGCGCCTTATTCTTGGTCTTTCGACAAGCCAGACGGGTATGCGCTTTACGAGTTTTACTCCGTAGCGAAGGACATCGCCGGAAACGTTGAGAGTGTGCCCGATGTGGCAGATGCAGCATGTGGGGTCGTAATCCCAGCCACCGTTGACATCGACCCTGACACCCTGAACCTCCGCAGTCAAGGGAGATGGATTACCGCTTACATCGAGCTGCCGAGCGACTACAGTCTAACGAGTGTCGATGTCAGTTCCATTAGATTGCAGGGCGTCGTGCGAGCCGAATCCCAACCGACGGAGATTGGAGATCACAACCGCAATGGCGTGCCCGATTTAATGGTTAAGTTCAACCGCTCGGCAGTGCAGGCGATGCTCAGCCCGGGCGAGGCAAGAATAACAGTTACTGGCAACTGGAACAAAGTGATGTTCAAAGGAAGCGACACAATACGGGTAATTAGGTGAAAGGTGAGCAGGATTAAACGTGTCACGCACCAATAATGGCAACGAAAGGGAGGTGAGCGGATGAAAGCGCTAATCGCGGATAAAATTCATGAAGACGGCGTCAAGATGCTCCGTGAATTTGCAGAAATAGACGTTTCTACGGGTTTGAAGCCAGCCGAGTTGATCGCAAAAATTGGAGGTTACGATATCCTCGTCGTTAGAAGCGCGACTAAAGTTACAAAAGAAGTCATCGATGCAGGCAAACAGTTGAAAATCATCGCCCGCGCAGGAGTGGGGCTCGACAACATCGATGTAGAGGCGGCAAAAGCCCGCGGCATCAAAGTCGTCAACGCCCCGGAGGCACCAACCGTTGCCGTGGCAGAACTCGTCTTGGGGTCGATGCTTTCTTGGGTCAGACATTTACCGCAGGCCGACGCGGGCATGAAGGCAGGGCGGTGGGAGAAGGCGCAGCTCATGGGCAGCGAGTTGCGGGGGAAGGCCCTCGGCATCGTCGGGACTGGCCGCATAGGCAGGGCGGTTGGTTACAAAGCCAAGGCATTTTTGATGAACTTGCTGGCGTACGATCCAATTCAAAGCGCCGAATTCACGGAGCGGACTGGTGCCAAATACGCAGATTTGGACACGCTGTTGCGCGAGTCGGATTTCGTGACTCTGCATGTCCCGCTCACACCGCAGACAAGGCACATGATAGGCAAGCGTGAACTTGGGCTGATGAAGGCTTCGGCAGTTTTGATAAACACCTCGCGCGGCGGGGTCATTGATGAGGTTGCGCTGGCTGAAGCGCTGCGGCAGGGCAAAATAGCGGGCGCTTGTTTGGACGTGTATGAAAAAGAGCCGCCGGTTGGCAGTCCGCTTCTCAAGCTGCCGAATGTTGTGCTCACGCCGCATTTGGGTGCTTCCACGGTCGAGGCGCAGCGGGACGCATCGATTATTGTCGCACAGAAGATAAAAGAGGCACTTGGTCAATGAATTTATAGCGGGATTTCAAAGTAGAGAAAGTGGTCGAATGTACAGGCACATCAGGAAGAACTGGGGTTCTCAGGAACAGAGGAAGCTGATGAAGCAGCGCATGCGCGAGTGGCGCCAAGGCCCAGCCGTGGTACGCGTAGATAAACCGACTAGGCCAGACCGCGCCCATGCGCTCGGATACAAGGCGAAGCAAGGCGTCGTCGTTGCAAGGGTAAAAGTTCGGAAGGGGGGGAGGCGCAAGGTCAGACCTTCGCGCGGGCGCAGACCTAAGCGAATGGGCGTCAGAAAGATAGTGCCAAAGAAGAACATCCAATTCATAGCTGAGGAGCGGGTGGCCAGAAAGTATCCGAACCTCGAAGTGCTTAACTCATACCCGCTCGGCTCCGACGGGCAGCACGAATACTTTGAGGTGATAATGTTGGACCCGGGCCATCCAGCTATACAGAGCGACCCGGACTTTATGTGGGTCACGAGCGTTGCCCACCGCGGCCGGGTGTTCAGGGGCCTGACTCGCGCGGGCAGGAAGAGCCGTGGCCTGCTGCGCAAGGGGAAGGGGGCCGAAAAAGTCAGGCCTAGCGTCCGGGCAAGGCGTCGTGGACTGAAGTGAAATTGTATGGAGTTCCCGTTCAAGAGCGCGACGGTAAGCACGTTTGCGCATGCGACCGAGGATGAACAAAAGGTCATCGCGGCCATTCAAATTTTGTTGCCGGGTGATACAGAGATTAAAAGGACCAAGCTCAAAGGTCATCACGGCAACCCAATCATCTCTTTCGAGACATTAATCGAGCAGAAAAAACCCCTGCGCGAGCTTTTGCAACGCATGGTGGAGAAGTTGCGCGCCGAAGATTTTGGGAGGTTGAGCGGGATAATCAGCGATAGGATCGACGAATCTTGCCGCCTTTACTTGAGGTTTGATAAACAAAGGGCGCATGCTGGCGAACTCACGCTGACGAACCGTGACGATGCCATCCACCTCAGACTAAAGGTCGCGGTTTACCCATCTAAGAGAGAAGTTGCAGCCAAGTTAATCGGAGAGTTCATCGCTGCGCAGGCACAGAAAAACGGTTGAATTTGGTGACAATAGATGAGGCCAAAGCGCAGGTACGTCGCGTTCGAGGTCTTGGGCGCAAAGCTGAGCAGGAGCGAGGTAACTCGAGCCATCTTAAATCCACTGCGCGGTTCGGATTTCGTCCATGCCGACATTGTCAGGCTCATCCTTTACAACACTGGTTCTGGGCGTGGCCTGTTGAGGTGTGGCCATAAACAGGCGGGGCAAGTCAAGGCGGTGATGGCGAATCTAAAGCAGGTTGGTGGGAAAAAAGCCTCTCTCAATGTTTTGGGCGTTTCGGGTACGATAAGGGCGGCAAAGAGAAAGTTTTTGCCGGCTCTTTGAGCAAAGCATTTATAGTTACAACCGATGAAGTATAGCGAATCACAATCATCAATTAAAGAGGTGTAATGAATGGCTTTTATGCCACCTGGAGCAGGCTACGATAGGGCAATTACCGTCTTCAGCCCCGACGGCAAGCTGTTCCAAGTTCAGTACGCTCAGGAGGCGGTCAAGCGGGGTTTGACGGCCCTGGGCATCAAGGTCAACGAAGGCGTGGTTCTGGCAGCCGAGAAAAGGGTACGAAGCAACCTAGTCGAGGAAGCGTCGGTGGAGAAGATTTTTCAGGTAGACGAACACATCGGTGCAGCGGCTTCTGGTTTGATAGCGGATGCAAGGGTGCTGATCGATCAAGCGCGCATAGAGGCTCAGATCAACCGCTTGCGGTACGACGAGCCGATAAATGTACAGATGCTTGCCAAGCGCATAGGTGACATAAAGCAGCTCTACACCCAACACGGAGGCGTTCGACCATTCGGTGCTAGGCTACTGATAGCCGGCGTGGATGCAAATGGCCCGCATCTGTTTGAAACAGACCCGAGTGGCGTCGTGGCGGCGTATAAGGCGCAGGCGATTGGCGGCGGAGCGCCGACAGCCGTTGGAATCGTTGAAAAAAAATACGATGAGAAGATGGATCTCGATGGCGCGATTTTGCTCGCTTTGGAAACCCTGCGCGCTGTTGCGGAAGGAGAATTCGGCGCAGACAAGGTTGAGATGGCAATTATCCCGACCAAGACAAAGCGCTACGAAAAGCTTTCGATCGAGGAAATTTCGAAGTACGTACGCCAGCTAGGTTCCAAACCGCCAGCCAGAGCCCCCAAGGAGTAGCGGCTGGGAATGGTCAAGTTAGAGGATGCGGTCGTCGCCAGGGTATCTAGCCACGGCACCACATTTGAGATTTTGGTTGACCCAGAGATCGCAACAGCGATGAGATCCGGACAAAGCGCCGATGTCCGCGGTATGCTTGCGATAGATAAAATCTTCAAGGATGCAAAGAAGGGGGACAAGGCCTCCGACGATATGGTACAAAAAGCCTTTGGCACCACCGATGTGCTGAAGGTAGCTGAAGAGATCATCAGGAAAGGGGAGATCCAAGTCACCACAGAGCAACGCCGCAAGATGCGGGAGCAGAGATTACGGCAGGTTGTTTCACTTATTTCAAAACGGGCGATAAACCCGCAGATGGGCGTGCCGCATCCGCCATCAAGGATCGAGAGCGCAATCGAAGAGGCGAGAGTACACATAGACGAGTTCAAGAGCGCGGAAGAGCAACTCCCAAGTATAATCAAAGCTCTCCAGCCAATCGTACCCCTAAAATTTGAAATCAAGAGGCTAGCCATCAAGATACCGGCCGTTTATACAGGCAAGGCCCACAGAGTAGTGAAAGATTTTGCAACGGTCAAGCAAGAGCAGTGGCTCAATGACGGCTCTTGGGCGGCGGTAGTTGAGATACCTGCGGGCATTCAGGCGGAATTTTTTGACAAACTGAACGAGCTTACTCACGGAGAGGTTCAAACGAAGGTGTTATGATGTTGCACGTTAAAAATCGTGAGCTTGTGATTCCTGGACAACTGATCGCCGAAGGCGGATATTCGACATATGGCGGGGCTTTTCGAGACGGCAACCAAGTCTACTCTTCAGTGATTGGGCTGGTAGACGCACGCGGGCAAGACATCCGCATCATCCCGCTGGGCGGCCGGTACGTTCCAAGGCGAGGGGATGTCGTGATCGGCGTCGCGATAGACAGTTATGGTTCGGGATGGATATTGGACATAAACTCTCCTTATGCCGGCAACCTTTTCGTTTCGGATTTGGCTGGTAGGAAGGTAGACCTGGATAGGGGAGACATAAGCCAGTATTTGAGCATCGGAGATGTAGTGGTAGCAGAGGTAATGGATGTGAACGAGCGGATGAGGGTTCACCTAGACGCGAGCGGGCCTGGCATGGGAAAAGTCAGGGGTGGCAAGCTGGTGGAAATATCTTCAGCGAAGGTTCCCCGCGTGATAGGGAGGAAGGGTTCGATGACGGCAACGCTGCAAGACGTAAGCGGGTGCAAACTCAAAGTCGGGCAGAACGGGCGCATTATGATATGGGGGAAAGATCAAAAGATGGTGAACGCCGTGGTAGAAGCATTACTCATGATCGAACGTGAAGCCCATACAAGTGGGCTTACCGATCGAGTGCGACAATTTTTGGAGAAAATAAAATCGGAGGGAGCATGATGGAAAAACCTGAAAAGCTTATCGTTGACGGCAAACGGCTTGACGGCCGCGAGCCGGGCGAGTTGCGCCCCTTGAAAATTCAAGCTGGGGTGCTCAAGCGGGCGGATGGCTCAGCTTACGTGGAGATGGGCCTTAACAAAGTGTTGGCAGCAGTCTACGGGCCTCGTGAACTGCACCCGAGGCATTTACAGCAACCAGACACGGCAGTTTTGAGATGCAGATACAACATGGCACCGTTTTCGGTGGATGATCGAAAGCGACCAGGACCAGACCGGCGCTCGGTAGAGATATCGAAGGTGATAAGGGACGCCTTCGAACCGGTGGTCTTCACCAAGCTCTACCCGCGCTCCGGGATTGACGTGTTTATAGAGGTCCTGCAGGCAGATGCGGGGACGCGCACGGCAGGTATAAATGCAGCGGCAGTTGCTTTGGCAGATGCTGGGGTGCCGATGCGCGATTTGGTGTCATCGGTCGCGGTGGGCAAGGTGGACGGCACGATAGTGATTGACCTGACCAAGGAAGAGGACCAGTTTGGCACGACGGACATGCCGGTGGCAATGCTGCCGCGCAAGAAGGTGATAACTCTGCTCCAGATGGACGGCCACTTCACGCAAGAGGAGTTCGAGCATGCCCTCGCACTAGCGATGAATGGGTGTGAGCAGGTATACGGGGCTCAGAAGCAGGCGCTGAGGGCAAAATATTCAACTAAACCGGAGGAGGAATGAAAATGTATGAAATAATTTCGAGCGTTAAGCGCGACTATATCGCGGATCTCGCGCGCCAGAATAAGCGGACGGACGGACGCACTTTAGATCAGTACCGAGAGGTGTCGGTTGAAACTGGCCAGATTAAAAGTGCACATGGGTCAGCGTTGGTCAAGATAGGAAACACACAGGTGCTAGCGGGCGTAAAGATCCAGAGAGGGGAGCCGTTCCCAGATACCCCAAACAGCGGCGTGCTGATGGTTAACGCCGAGCTGCGGCCCATAGCGTCGCCGACATTCGAACTCGGCCCACCAGATGAGAACTCGATCGAACTGGCACGCGTGGTCGACCGAGGGATACGGGAGTCGGAGACGATTGACTTAGATAAGCTGGGCATAACTCCGGGCGAGGAGGTGTGGATGGTGTACATAGACCTCCACGCGCTTGACTACGATGGAAACCTGATTGACGCCGCATCGCTGGCGGCAACGACAGCGCTGTGGAACATCAAAAAGCCGCAGGTTGAGGGATGGACTTTGGACGAATTCCCAGTATCGAAAAAGCCGATAGCGGTGACGGTCTCGAAGATAAATGGAAAATTGATGGTCGATCCATCGCTCGACGAAGAAAATGTCATGGACGCAAGGTTGACGATAACGACGGTGGAGGACGGCAGTATTTGCGCGATGCAGAAGGGCGGAGCGGGATATTTAACAGTGGAGGAGATTAAAGCAGCCTACGAATTGGCGAGGGCGAAAGCGGCCGAACTTCGTGAACACTTGGGGTGAAGGGATGGGGCGCGAAAAGAAAGCCGGCACAGCTGGGAGTTTTGGTCCCCGCTACGGCACAAAGTCGAGAAAGCTCGTGGCAGATATAGAGCGCAAGTTGAAGCAACGGTACAAGTGTCCGAGCTGTGGGGCGATAAAGGTGCGGCGCGTGAGCATGGCAATCTGGCAGTGCGCACGATGCGGTGTGAAGCTGGCTGGCGCGGCGTATGCGCCCTCGATGCCGATATCCAAGCCGTTGGGATCGAAAGCGGTGGTTGAGGAGAAATCTGGGGAGGGGAGCTGATGTACAGATGTGCTGTCTGCGGCCGAACCTTCGAGAAGCTTGAGCGTGGGGATGTCAGGTGCCCGTACTGCAGGGGACGAATCCTAATAAAAACCCGTTCAGACATTGTTCATAAAGTTAAGGTAAAGTAGATGCTGATAGTTACATCTCGGCGCCCATGCCATCGGGCGAGGATTTTGGCGAGGGAGCTGGCGCGCGTGTTGCCAAACGCCGAGTATATGCCAAGGGGCGTTAAGAATGTGCGAAAGCTGTATTCTCTCGCAAGTTCTCGAGGTCACAAAAAAATCATGATCGTAGACAGCGTGGCTGGACAACCAATGGTTCTGCGCTTTCTGGATGTCAGCGAAGGCTGGAAATGGGTGAACGTACAAATCGAACTCAGTAAGGTTGAATTGCAGAAGGATTTCGGTCAGAAAATACGGCTTTTGAATGCAAAAATTGTCGCCGCATCTCCCAAGGCCAAGGAACTTGCAGGCCTGCTCGAAAAATTGTGGGGAGTTAAAGCGATAAAGAAAGCGTCGGGCACCGGCGCGTTCATCATCGTTGATAAAGACAAGATCGAGTTCCGAGGGAGCCTCGCCGCAAAAATTGGACCGGCACTCTACGTGTCCCGAGTGGTGGGTGAACATGGCGAAAGCAAAAAAAGCTAGCGCGTACTTGGAGCTTTCTTTCCCGAGCACAAAGATCGCGAACGTGATATTTGCTTCGCTGAAACCAGAGGAACTCTTGCCGAAGGCGGCCAAGTGTCGGGCAAAAATCTCAAAGAGGAAAAATGTTTTATGCCTAGAGGTAGAGGCAGAGGATACAGCTGCGCTTCGAGCAGCTTTGAATTCGTTCCTGCGATGGGCGAGCGTCGCGCGGGACATGGTGAACTACTCCGCACTGAAGTGCGGGGCTTCTGAGGTCGGACATTGAGCGACATTACCAAGCCATCTTTGCCCCAGTGCCCCAGTTACGGGCTGGCTCACGACAGCCCCTACCTTGGAGACCTGCCCCAAGGCTCGTCTGCCTATGTTAAAGGCGCCATTCCTATCCGCATTTTCTTTCAACCCACATCGGGGGCACTCGAACAATCCATGACGCCCGCCGCTCCGAATTCCGATTGTACCGCATCTCCAGCACAGCTGCGAGGTGTAGGCTTCGCTCACCTCGACCACCACAATACCCCTCCAGTTCGCCTTGTACTCGATGCATTGCCGGAGCTTCCAAAACGGCCAAGAGTTCAGCTTTCGGTTGAACCGCCTTCCCCTGCCGTTGCGTCTAATATCCTTCGTGTTCCCGATTGCTATGAGAGCGTTCAACCGCTCTGCCTCGTCCACTATTACCTTTGCGATCTTGTGTAGCTGGTCGTTTGTGGTGCGGCTCTCCTTCGCACCGATTCGCTTCACCACTTTCAGCAGCTTCTTTCGCCCTAGCTTACGCCGCAGGTGGAAATAGTGCCCCCTCACTCGCCTCAGCTCCCGCCCGTAGAAGTGGGTTTCGCCCGACCGCGTGTCCACAGAACACGCCGCGTGTCGGATCCCCAAGTCTATGGCAAGAACCGAGGAGTAGGATGTTTTCAGCTCAACCTCGCGCTTGACGGTGAGGTGCAGGAAGTATTCACCGTTCCGCCTGAGTAGTTTAGACCCACATATTTCGAAGTCGGCAGTGATTTCGCAATGGGGCTTTACGGCAACCCAGACCCCACCGCGGCGGAGCCTGACAGGGATGCGGACCCAGTATCGGGCAATTTTTGTGTTGCGGCGCTCGACTCGGATGAGGTCTTTTCTGATTGAGAGCGGATATTCATGTTTGAGTTTAACGCGGTGGTAGAATCGCTGGGCCTGCTGCTTGTTAGCGGAGTAAAGTTCCACACTGGGATCACCTTGCAGGAACCGCTGGAGACCATCGTACTCGTAGTCGAGGATTTGGCGTTTAACGTTGGTCAACCCCACAACCTTAGCCTTGACGGTTTTTTGCACCCTCATCATGAACACCGATCTCTGCTTGCCCGTGGCTTTTTAAGCGATTTTTGGGGAGAGAGAGGTCACCGAAAGTAATATTTAAAGCCACCCTCATCCTTGCTTTGAGACAGGGTTTTCCCGCAGTGGATGTTTAAAAACAGGAGGGGAATAAATGGAGGAATTATCACCACAAATGCGCCATCAAGTAACGCAGTTCCAGCAGGCTCAGCAGCAGGCTCAGGCTCTTGTGGCGCAGAAACAACAGCTCGAGTTGATTTTGCGAGAAACCGAGCGGGCTGTTGAGGAACTCGACAAGTTGCCCGAGGGATCGACGGTGTACAAGAGCGTGGGCGGCATCCTAGTCAAAGCCGATCGGGGAGCCGTGAAAAAAGAGTTGACCGAGAATAAGGAAACTCTTGACCTGCGCATAAAAACCATCGAACGTCAAGAAGAGCGCGTGCTGGGGCGACTTCGCGAAATGCGTGACAAGATACAGGAAGCGCTCAAGGCAAAGCAGCCCACCGGTGGCGAAGCAGGTTGAGCATGAAGGAGATCGTGAATTTTCTCGTTGAGGCTTCGAAACGCGGCCAGCAAATCCTCGTGCTCTGTCATCATAACGCCGATCCAGATGCCGTGGGTAGCTCGCTCGCGCTTGCAGACGCATTGAAGCAACTTGGTGCAAAGGCACAAGCAGGCGTCAGCGAGAATATAGGTCTCGCGGCAAAAAGTGTGTTAGAAACGATGGGTCAGAAGATAATCATAGACCCTCCGCTCGATGCAAATATCGTGGTTTTGGTTGACACGTCCAGCCTAGATCATCTCGGAAAGCTCGGTGAAAAGCTCAAGCAGAAGTCTCACCATATTGTCGTCATTGACCACCACAGGCCGGTCGAGGGGATGCGGAAGCTCTCAAAACACTATTTCGTTAAAGAGGATGCCACATCAGAGGCCGAGATTATTTTACCGCTAATCCATGAACTTGGAGCCAAACTGACGCCATTGACAGCGTCCCTCCTCTTAGCCGGAATCGTCAGCGATACGGGGCAATTCAGGCTTGCAAAAGGTGAGACGTTCAAGACCGTAAATGTGCTTGTGGAGGCGGGTGCCGATTACAACCGTGTGTTGGATGCGTTGAGGTTGCCGGACGACCGGTCGAAGCGCGTGGCGATGTTGAAGGCCGCACAAAGGTTAGAGTTACATAAGGTTGACGAGCGCATAATTGTGTTCTCGGAACTAAGCTCTTTCGAAGCAGATGCGGCGGCGATGTTCGTGCGAATGGGGGCGGATGTTGCGGTGGTGGGGTCGGAGGAAAAGGGAAAGATCAGACTCTGCGGTCGGGCACGGGAAGGAGTACCCGCGAGCACGGGGCTGCACCTTGGAAAGCTCATGGACGAACTCGCAAAGCAGTTTGACGGCACCGGTGGCGGTCACGCGGGTGCGGCGAGCATGACTGGCGAGGGCAAGCTCGTGGATGCGAAGGAGCAGGCATTGGCGGCCCTGCAGCAGATGTTGAAGCCAAAAAGTTGATCGTGGTTAGATGCCCATTCCCGCTCCCGATCTGGCTGAGCTGGAGCAAGCCGGGTACCGCTTCGTTGGTGAACACAAGCACAGCGCGGTAAAGATCTGCCACTGGACGCGGAAGAGCCTGCTGGACCGCGGGGTTTGCTACAAAGAGCTGTTCTATGGGCGAGACCTTGGCATACAAAGCCATAGGTGCTTGCAGCTTACCCCCAGCCTGCCATTTTGTGACCACCGATGCGTTTACTGCTGGCGCAACACTAATGTGACGAGTCCCCGTTGGGTTGGCGAGGTAGATGAACCAGCCAGCATTTTAGATGGGGCGATTTTGGCACAGAGGCGATTGCTCAGCGGTTTTGGGGGTAACCCGAACGTTGACGGGAAAAAATTTAAGGAGGCCCAAAATCCCAAGCATTGCGCGATCTCGCTTGCCGGGGAACCAACCCTCTATCCAAAAATCAACGAGCTAATCGAGGAGTGCGGCAGGCGGGGGATGACGAGCTTTTTGGTGACAAACGGGCAACACCCTGAGATCTTAGATCACATCGCCGAGCCCACGCAGCTCTACATCTCGGTTGTTGCTCCAGATCTAAAAACTTACGGAGTGATTTGTCTACCCAAGCTCGAGGACGGTTGGGGGCGGTTGGGCCAAAGCCTAGAACTCATGCCATCCTTCAAATGTAGGAAAGTGATTCGGCTGACGCTCGTTAAAGGACTCAACCTCAAAGACGCGCCCGGATACGCGAAACTAATTGAGAAAGCCGAGCCGGATTTCGTAGAAGCGAAGGCGTACATGTTTGTGGGATTCTCAAGGGCGCGGTTGAGCATGGAAAACATGCCACTACATCAGGAGATCAAAGTTTTCGCTGAGGGGCTGGCGCGGGAGACTGGCTACAAGCTGGCCGATGAGTCGGAGTCGAGTCGCGTGATTCTGTTAAAAAAATAAAAAGGGTGCTGAGGCTCGCCATCTTTTTAAGGCAGGGGTGCAATTTAGATTTTAGAAGTTTGATTTGGGGGAGTTGAAATGGTCGTATACGCGAAGGACTTCATGACTAAAGAAGTCGTAAAGATTGATGCAATGAAAAGTGCCCTTGAAGCAGCAAAACTAATGGCCGAGCGGGAGGTCGGTAGTCTCGTCGTTATGGATGGCAATAAACCAGTAGGAATTATAACCGACCGCGACGTCATGGTTGAAGTCGTGGCGAATGATCTGGAGCCAGGCAGGATCAAAGTGAGCGAGTTCATGTCAAAACCCCTCGTTACGGTCGGCCTCGACACCCCGATGATTGAGATCGCAGGGTTGATGGAGAAGCACGGAATCCGTCGCGTGCCCGTCGTTGAACGTGGCGAGATTGTGGGCATCGTGACATCAACAGATATGGGGAAGGCATCAAAAATCTTGGCACCATACCTCCTGCCGAGAATACCCGAAATATACCTGACGCCGAAAAAATCCAAATAGCGCTTGCATAAGCTTTGAATAGGCCCGCCACCTAATTAGATGGGGCTAGATTTGAAAAAAACCATCGATAAGATGCGCAGGCACTTTGACACTCAAGAGGCGCTCCGCGAGCGGATGCTAGAGCTCTCTCGAGAGGTGATAAGAGCATCCTCAAGAGCGATAGCCGCGATGCACCGCGGGGACTCGGCTACCGTCAGGAAGGCGCTGTCTCAGGCCAACTCAGCACTCGCTTCTTTAGCTAAGGCGGCCAAGGGAGATCCCGCGTGGATGGATTCGGGCATAGTGCAATCCGCCTATCAGGAGTACTGCGAGGCGAGGCTCGTGCGGGCGTTGCTCAAGCAGGGAAAGCTCTTGAGGCCTGAGGAGCTCAAGGCGCCATATTTGGCATATCTCGGCGGCTTGGCGGATGCGGCAGGGGAGCTCAGGCGCCATGCTCTAGATTCCATCAGGGCCGACAGAGTAGACGCTGCAGAGCGCACCCTCAAGCAGATGGAGGACATCTACGAGTTGCTCATGAGTTTCGACTACCCAGACGCGATTTTGCCGGGCATGAGGCGTAGGCAAGACATGGTAAGAGGGGTACTGGAAAAAACAAGAGGGGACCTGACAACCGCGTTGAGGCAACAGAAGCTTGAACGGGCTCTAGAGCGAGCAAAGAGGAAGGCGAGGTAGATGGTAAAATTTGATGTCGCAAAGATCAGAGCGAGCGCCAAGAAGGATTACGAGGCGGCTTGGCTGGAGACGGCTAAGCTCATCAAGAAAGAGGGGCAGTTTTTTTCGCTCCAAAAGAAGGGCAGGCCCAATGCGCTGCAAGAACTCGTTGAAAAAGTCAGGCGCGCGCTGGTTCAGCTGGGATTCGTTGAAATTTCAGTTCCGACCATCATAGAAAAGAAGGAAGTTTTCTCTCAGTACGGCCCTGAGGCACCGGTCATCCTCGACCGTGTGTTTTTCCTCGCGGGGCTGGAGCGCCCGGACATAGGTATTAGCCACAAGAAGCTCCAAGAGATCCGTAAGATCGTTCCAAAGTTCGATAGGGTTAAAGAGCTTCAGGGAATTTTCAGACGCTACAAGGAAGGAGCCATCCCAGCAGACGATTTGATCGACGTTTTGATGAAGGAATTGGGGCTGAAGGAGGGGCAGGCGAGCGGACTCCTTTCGCTTTTCTCAGAATTCCAGAAGCTCGAGCCGACCCCAACTGACTTGACGCTGCGCAGCCACACGACCGCCGGATGGTTTCTCGTGCTCAAAGAGATGCTCAAGCGCGAGCCCTTGCCGCTTCAGCTCTTCTCAATCGGTCAAAAGTTCAGGCGTGAGCAGAGGCTCGACCCAACGCACCTCTACGAATCTTGGACGGCTTCGGTGGTCATCGCAGCCGAGAACATAAGCCTTGAGGATGGGGAGCGGATAACCCGTGAGATCCTGGGCAAGCTTGGTTTTGCCGAGGTGAAGTTTTCGATAAAAGCCGCGACCTCAAAGTATTACGCGCCGCAGACGGAGTTTGAAATTTTTGTCAAACATCCGAAGACGGGCGAGTTCATGGAAGTTGGCGACGCTGGCTTCTACAGTCCGGTCGCCCTCAGCAATTACGGTATCGTGCATCCGGTATTCAACCTCGGCATAGGTCTCGAGCGAATGCTGATGATTCAGACGGGCGAGACAGATATCCGTGCGCTCGTTTACCCATATCTGTACAAGGCCGCCGCATTTTCCGATGCAGAGCTGGCAGGCACGATAACGCTTGGACGTGCGCCGAGCACCGAGGCCGGAAAAAAAATAGCAGCCGCGATAATAAAAACAGCGGAGCAGCACGCAGACGAGCCTAGCCCCTGCGAGTTCAAGGCTTTCGAGGGCGAACTTGGCGGCAAGCAGGTCGTCGTGAAAGTGGTTGAGCCTGAGAGCGGGACCAAGCTGGTCGGGCCAGCGGGATTCAACGAGATTTACGTTTACGACGGCAACGTGGTAGGCGTTCCGCCGAAGGGGTGGGAAAAAGACGAGTTCCTGAATTCCGTCCGTAGCAATGGTACCGCGACTGGCATTACCTACATGGGCGCGTTCGCGGCCCTCGCCGCGCATGAAATCGAGCTGGCAGCGCAGCGGGGAGAAAAGCATGTGAAGGTGCGTGTGCGAGCGGCGAAGTTGCCCAGCGACATCAATCTAATAATCGGCGAAGCAGCGCTACGCTACATAACCTCGAACAAGAAGCGCATCGATATCAGGGGCCCAGTTTTCACGACAGTTGCTGCAGAGTTTAGCTAGTTCTTAAAAGTTCCCTGGTATTTTTCAGACCGACTCTCCCAACCTTCATCGGCCTTTTGAGGTGCGGGCGCCACAGCTCGAGAATTAATCGCCCACGATAGTTTATTTCCTTCAGCGCCCTCATTATCGGCTTGAAATTTATGTCACCTTCACCCGGGGGCAGGTGTTCGTCCTTTTCACCGTGATTGTCGTGGATATGGACATGGGTCAGATATTTCCTCACGAGTTTTATTTCGCCGGCGATTTTTTGTTCAGGTGCGCTCGCTCGCCCCATACGTTTGCCGAGATACGCGTGCCCGATGTCAAAAGTTATTCCGAGATCGCCGAGCTTTCTGGCCAGAGCCACCATCTCTTTGGGGTGTGAGTACGGGTAATTTGCCAACAGAGAAAAGTTCTCCAAAGTGAGTTTGATATCTCGTTTTTTCGCGTAGTTCAGGCACTCGGAGGTAAGATCGATGAACCATTTTTTCGCCATCGAGAGCAATTTATCCATCTCTGGCATTGGGCATCTCCCTGGATGAACGACGACTATGTCACCCCCCAGGATGCCACACGCATCTATGCTTCGTTTTATCTGCTTCATCGTCAGCGACCTGATTGGGCCGTAGTAGCTAGCAGCGTTGATATCCCAAACAGAGCTATGAACGGAGACATCCAAACCATGTGAATTGATCAACCTCCTCAAGCCACGGAGTTTTTTCATGTCAAATTTTGGAGGAAAATGCGGCACATCAAAAACTATCTCTATGCAGTCTGCCCCAAGCTCGGCAACTCGCTTGATGGCCTCTTCCACAGGGATTCGCGGGAACTGGAGGTTTGAGAGTCCTATTTTCACACAATCGCCTAGGGTTTGAGCACGTAGGGATTCAGCACTTTTTGTGAAACGAGCTCTTTATCGACCGTGCGCTCCATCTTGAAGCCACGCAGTACCTGTATCGCGATTTCACAGAAAACGGTAACCACCCCTTCGATTAGGTGCCCTGCTCTAACGCCAGTTTCGTTCCCGCCCGTGATGTGCAGGTGGATTTTGACCTTACCTTCGGCTTTGCTGATGTTGCCGCTGCCGATTATTTCCAAGTGCTCGTTGAAATCGCCCTGGCAGCCCCGCCTGTAAATAAGGGTGCCCTTTTTCACAGCCCCAACCGCCGACAGGATGACTCCGCTCATCACCTTCTCCTTTGAGCAAACTTTCTCCAAGTTCTCGATTACCCGCTCGTCCTCGTCAAGGCGAACAACGATAAAGTCGCCGGCCCGTTTGTACTCCAATTTATCACCATGCACACGTGTGCACTCCAGACTAAAACTTAACCCCGCATAGCCTTGGTCGCCAGCTCGTGCGCCACGCGGAGTGGCTCGGGGAGACGATTTTCACGGGTGGTTTCAAGCGAGATTTTGATTGCCGTTTTCAACGATAGCTTGTGGCCAATGCTCACGTAGACTGGCTTTGCGTCTTTTCGAGTCCTGAGTGCCGCGCCAATCACCTCCCCGCCATCTTTAAGCAGCGAATAAGCGCCCCGCTTGTTTGGGGGTTCTTCAGCCACGCCGCACAGACGATTCTTGGCCACACCCACGGTCGGTTTATTGATGAGAACTCCAAAATGGCTCGCGAGTCCAGCATGTCGCGGATGTGCGATGCCATGTGCCCCGATCATGAAAACACTTGCATCGATATTTTTGGCGACTTTCAGTATAGGGTCTACCTCCCTGAACGCGAGGAAGGTGGGGATGTAGGGGAACTTGATTTTGACCTTGGTGATTTTTTTATCGATTAGCCGCAAGCTTTTGTAATCGAGGAGGGCGCACGCAGCGTATGCTATGTCACCGCTGGCGAATGAGAGATCGCACCCCGCTATGCTTTTTAGCTTTTTTAAACGATCCTCCCGGACGACATTCTTTGCGATTTTTTCTTGGATGCGAGCCATCTCGCTCAGGTCGAACTTTGGTGGCTTTAGGATGGGGAGCATGTTCTCGAAACAAGTCTCGCACAGAAGCTATTAATTTTGATTGCCAAGTTGTTTTTGATGAACATGAAGGCGAAAGGACCGAAGTGCAAGCTCTGCGGTAAGGCGATCCAGATCATGAGCTACGACGCCGCCTACCTCAAGGTTGTGAAGCCGGGCGAGGCGAAGGCGAGCTTCGTGTGCTGGAAGTGCACCGAGGGGCTGCTTGGCGATAAGCTCGGGCAGATTGCGTGAGGGCTCATGGTCAAGGCGACCGCAGAGGACCATGCGCTGATGACGCTGGCGATAAAGCGTCGAGGGAAATTCGTCGAGCCGGGGCACATCAGGGAGAAATTAACTCGTGACGCTAGAGAGTTCTCCGAGCAAGAGGTGCAGGGGCTGCTCGACGGCTTGGCGAAGAAAGGTTTCGTGGAGATCAAAGCCGGAGAGTACTCAATCACCGAGGCCGGCCGAAGCTACTTCGAAAAGCGCTGGCGCCAAGTTCGCGAGGGGCTCAATCAGGACTACCTCAAAGTTTACCGGGCGAAGCGTTACTATCCCAACGTGGTAGATGCCCTCCTTGCGTTCTGCCGCGACAGGTGGGTTTCGGTGTTTAGGCTTTTCACCGAGCGCGCATGGCTGCAGCGGAAACTCGGCCCTCGCTACATCACGATAAAGAACGCCAAGGATGTTGAACGATGGCTCGATGTGCACGGCATAGACTTCATCCCATACATCCACCGCATCAACAGCGACCGCCCAGACTGGCTGGTGATAGACTTCGACGCGGGCAAGCAGGCGCCGATGGAGAAGACGAAGCAGGTGGTTCGAGCGGCGCACGAGGTGCTTGTCGGCTACGGCGTGGATCCCGCGATGAAATTCTCGGGGTCGCGGGGGTTCCAGATATGGGCCCAGTTCAAGCCCCACGAGCTCCCCAGGGATTACCAGCCGAAACGACTTAAGACCGAGCGGAGGGAGCGCAACATCTTCAACTTCTACGCGGACATCGTGCGGTTTGTCGAGTCGCGAGTAGCAGAGCACCTGCCCGGTCTGACAACGGCGGAGACGGCAAAGAAGGAGGCGCGCGTGGACAAGGTCTTGCTCGATGCCTCGATCATCAAGCCCATGGGGGACGTTCGTGCGCCCTACAGCATGCATTATAAAACTGGCCTGGTATCGACGCCCCTCAAACTGAAAGAACTCGGGCGATTTGATTCAGAGCAGGCTGACCCGGAACTCGTGGTCAGGCGGTACGAGAAGCGTGGTAACGAGTTCACGCTTAAACCCACTAGCGGTGACGAGCTTTTCAAAAATGTTATCGAGTGGTGCAAAGGCTGATTTTTCTGCGCTGTTTTTGCTTTATAAACCCCCTTCGACCAAAACATCGGCGGGATGTGGGTGGGAATAAAAGAATTTGGTGCAGTTTGTGATGCAAGCGTGCTCGTGGACAGAGAAAATTTCGAGACCGCGCGGAGCTTTTTTGGAGGAGGAAGCCTGTGCCTGCCGTCGGCGACTTACTCTTGGCTCGCGCGGGACAAGCTGATAGGTGTAAGGGGCAAGGCGGTAGGCTATAGCCTTGTGAGCCAGTTCGTGCGCGACGGGGAGCTGCTGGTAGTCTTCTTGCCCGAACTCTACGATGAAATCTCGCGCCGCCTGCTTTTTGATGTCGAGCGGGAGGTGCCGCTGACGGATTTGAGGGCAACCTTGTTGGCAACGCACCTCAAGCTGCCGTTGCTTGCCTTTGACGGTGAACTCCTCGAGCGGCTAAGGAACCACGTTGGTGCACAGACACTTTGGCGGATGGAGACGCACGCCGATTGGCTTGCGATGCAGGAGGCGCTTGAACTCTATAGGGAACTCGCGAGCGATGTCGGGAGTTACCTCCACCAGCGATTGACCGATGCGAACGCTTTTGATGGCTTGGTCGAAGATCTGAGGAAGTGTCGCGGTAATGATATCCAGGCGGTAACTGCGGCTGTGAGGAAGCTCAGCCAAGCTAAGGCGAACCCGGGAGTGCTTGGTCTCGAGTACCTCGCAATGGATCTTACGCCAGTCCTGCGCGAGTACCTTGAGCAACACGTGGTGTCGCCAGAAATTGTGCGAGAGCTATGCGAACGAACTCTGCTGCTTGTGGCAAGCCCGAAGTGAGGAAGGCGGGAACATGGCACGAGGAATGATACTACGTGAACAACAAAAAAAGGAAAAAGTAACCTGTGCAGCCGTCAACAGATTCGGTGTTGTTGTCGTTCCGAATAAACCTCTCAGTGGGGGCGTGAAAAAAGAAAAAGCGTGGTCTAACAGACAACACACCAGTCCGGCGGTCGCTCGTGCGGCCGCAAGCTGGGAATTCGGGTTCGAATCCCGGCGCGCCCGCGCCACCTTGCCACATCAAATTTTTAATCCCGGGGACGCCTCCTCGGGCGGCTACTACGAGCCTAGTCTCGGGTGCGGGGATTGAAATCGGGTACTAAAGGTGGTAAAATGGCAGAAGAAAAGACTGAGTGGACGACGGTTGGCTACATCCGGAAGACCCGTAAGGGGAATGCGGTTGCAGTCACGAGTGGTAACACGCGGATTGGTGTTGTGTCGCTGGCCGCACTCGGCGAACTTCTTTCAGGCAAGAAGAACTACGCCGCGATAGTCACGGCATCGGCCGACGATGTGGCGGCTGATTTGTAAGTCGGGGGGCCTGGGCTCCCCGTCTTTTTGTATGTATTTTCAATCAGCGTACCGCTTCAGCAGCTTGCCGTGCGTGTCGATTTCCCCGTACATGACTCTTACTGAAGATATCGGCGTCCCGTCTTCCGCAAGCACGAACGGGATCTCGACTATTTCAAGCGCCGTGAGCCCCTTCGATGCTCTGAGTTTGTTTAGCTCCTCCGCCCTAGCCTTAGTTTCTGGGCTTACGACTATCGCTTGTAGTCCGGTGTCACTCACGGCCGGGCCGAATGGGTCAGATATAACGCTTATCTCCGCGCGCTCGATCCACCCCTCGAGCCTGAGTGTCTCAAGCAGTGAGCGCATGCGCACTTCGATGGGCCTTATGCCTGCCGAATCCTTCCGAAGTTCCATCTCATCAGAGGCGATCCCGATGACCACACGTCCGCCGATTTCGAACGCTTTCGCCAAGATCGCAATGTGGCCATCGTGCAGGTAGTCGAACGTCCCCCCGACGGCAACCCTTTTGAATTTCATCTCGCCAGCTCTCTCGCTTTTTTGGCAGCGGCTTTTACGGCTTCCATCATGGCTTCAGGCACTTTTTTATCTTCCATCACTCTGAGCCCCTCGGCCGTTGTGCCGCCCGGTGAGCGAACCATATCTATCAATTCATCGGGCGTCTTGCCGCTCTTCAACACCATCTGCCCAGCGCCTTTTGCCGTCTGGGCAGCGAGTTTTTCCGCAACATCCTTCGGTAACCCTTCCTTAACTCCAGCTTCAGTCAGCGCTTTGATTATTAGGTAAAAATAAGCCGGGCCGCTCCCGCTCAAGCCAGTTACAGCATCCATGTACTCTTCTTTGAGGCCGACTACTACGCTAACCGCGCCGAAGAGCTTTTTCACCACTTCTGCATCTTTTGCCCCGGCGTTCTTTCCGAGGCAGTAAGCTGTGGCCCCCTCTCCGACGACGCACGGCATGTTGGGCATTACCCTGATCACCTTGGCCTTTTCTATGAGCTTGTCTTCGACTAGCTTTGTCCGAACGCCAGCGGCTATCGAAACCACGAGCTTTTCACCAACGAGATCTTTCACTTCTCCAAGAACCTTCGATATTTCCGCAGGCTTTACGGCGAGGAAAATCACATCGGCTTTTTTCACAACTCCGCTATTATCTGATGTGGCGGCCACCCCTAGATCGACAAGAGATTTCAGCTTGCCCTCGTCCTTGTCGCTGGCCACGATGTCTCCTGCTTTAAGAACCCCTGCATCTAAGAGACCTTTGATGAGCGCAGAGCCCATACGCCCTGCTCCAATAAACCCGACTTTCACAACATCACCGATGCCACTTGATTTTAGAACCCCTTTGATTTAAACTCTCGCCACGCATATAACATCCTCGCTGTTCAGCATTTCTTCTGCAAGAAGTGGTTTCAATCCAGCGGAAGCCGCCCACTCTCTAAGTTGTTCTGGGCTGTGTTTGTGCTTCAAGCTCGTCACAATCCCGACTCCACCAGGCTTCAAAACTCGCGATATCTCTTTCATCATGGTGACTGGCACGGGCACGTTCTGCAGCAGCGTGATCGACACAACAACGTCAAAAATTTTATCCTTGAACGGGAGATGATCGGCGTCCGCGCATATCAGTGCTGCTTCACGGCCGCGTTTTTTTGCCACACTCAGCATCTTCGCGGACGAGTCCACACCAACAACGAACTCGCCCTTTCCCGCCAATTCTTTCAAAAGCATTCCAGTGCCACAGCCAAGATCTAAAATGATTTTAGCACGTTCCGGTAGGTATTTCACCGCCGCTTTGTATTTCTCACGCTGAATGCGCTCGTACCGCTTGTCGTAAAAGTCAGCCGTCTCATCGTAACGGTGCCTGAGCTCCAGTTTTCGTGTCGACATCAAAAGCAGATATGCGACAAAACTTTTAACTCCATGCTCCAACTCGATTTGATATCATGTTTGAGCGAATCAAAAAACTCAAGGCCAAACTCGCTGCGAGGGGGCTAGACGCATTTGTAGCAATCGAAAATGCGCATTATCTTTCTGAAACAACCGCATCTACCGCAGTCATCATCTCGGGAAAGGAACAGACCCTCGTATGCAGCCGCTTGGATTTTGACAGGGCTAAGAGAGAAAGTGCGATTAAAAATGTTTTTGCATATTCTCCACATCGCGTCCCGCTGCGCCCGGGGGAAAGAGCCCACTTCGGCGAGCTGTGGCGAGTGATCGCCGACAAACTTTCGAGAATTGGTGCGCATGAAATCGGTTTTGATGCGATAAAACGGGGAAGCCTGCGTAAGATGCGAAACTACTACGAAGCGAGCTATGTGGAGATGCCTGAGCTTATCGCGGAGATGCGCATGATAAAATCTGCGCGGGAGGTCGCTTGCCTGAAAAAATCTGCAGCGCTCGCCACACTCGGCATGCGAACGGCAGCTGAGTTAATTGAAGTGGGGCGGACTGAGTTGGATATAGCGGCTAAAGTTGAGCATGAGATGAGAAAAGCTGGCTCCGAAGGCGCGCCATTCAACACGATTGTCGCCTCTGGAAAGAACTCTTGGCTCCCACACGCAACGGCAACAAATAAGCGCTTGCGGAATGGCGAGTTAGTCGTCATCGACCTCGGTGCCGCGTACAAAGGTTACGTTTCTGACATGACACGAACGTTTGCGTTGTCTCCGACAAAAAAACAGCTGAAATTAATCGAAGCGATAAAACGTGCGCAGAGGGTGGCGATAGCCCGTGTCCGCAACGGCGCTCGTGCGAGTGATGTGGACAACGCGGCGAGAAAGGTAGCCTCACGAGCAGGATACGCAAGGTTCTACCTGCACAGCACGGGCCATGGCGTTGGGCTAAATATACATGAACCGCCAAGCCTAGCGCCCAAATCTAAAGATGTTTTGCGAAGTGGCATGGTGATAACAGTCGAACCGGGCGCTTACGTTCGAGGGATCGGAGGAGCGCGCTGGGAAGACATGGTACTCGTGACAAAAAGAGGGCATGAACTGCTTACAAAATAAACGTTTAAGTTGGTGCTGAGTAATTATTTCAAAGGTGAATTCATGAAGCGTGAGCGGTGGCAGAAGGAATTCAGCGAGTGGTTCAACCAGATGCTGCGAGACGCTGATATCATGGACACTCGCTACCCGGTGAAGGGGCTCTACGTCTGGCTGCCGTACGGGCTGAAGTTGCGCAACTCTGTTTTCGAGATAATAAAACATCTGCTGAATGATTCCGGGCACCAAGAAGTTCTCTTTCCTCTGCTTATCCCGGAAGACATCTTCAAGAAAGAAGCCGAGCACATCCGCGGCTTCGAGGGAGAGGTGTACTGGGTCACGCACGGCGGTCGGGACAAGCTGGATGTGAAACTCGCGCTGCGTCCGACTAGCGAGACCTCAATCTACCCGATGTTCGCGCGGTGGATAAGGTCGCACGCCGACTTGCCGATCAAAGTTTATCAAATAGTCAACATCTTCCGCTATGAGACGAAGATGACGAAGCCGATGATGCGCCTGCGGGAAGTCACAACTTTCAAGGAGGCGCACACGGCGCACAAGAACTGGGACGAAGCCGAAGCGCAGGTGAAAAAAGCCGTCGAGATTTACAAGCGGTTCTTCGACGAGCTCGGCGTGCCGTATGTGGTTACAAAGCGCCCGCCGTGGGATACTTTCGCCGGGGCGAAATACTCGTTGGCGTTCGACACGCTCGCGCCGGATTTGAAAACGCTTCAGGTCGGCACGATACACAACCTCGGCCAGAACTTCGCAAAGGTCTACGATCTCAAGTTCGAAACAGCTGAGGGGAAGCATGACTTTGTATATCAGACCTGTTACGGTGTGTCTGAGCGGGTTATCGCGGCCGTTATGATGGTGCACGGCGATGACCACGGACTCTGCATGCCGCCAGCAGTTGCACCCATCCAAGTCGTGGCCGTCCCAATCCCGTTCAAAGAAGAGGAAACCCCTGTACAACAAATCGCCGAGAGTGTAGTCAACGAGCTTAATTCGATCGGCGTCAGGGCGCACCTAGATGTACGCGACATCAGGCCTGGGAAGAAGTTCTACGACTGGGAGCGCCACGGTGTGCCTTTGAGGTTAGAGATCGGGCCGGAAGACGTGAAGAAGGCGCAGGTCGTGGCGGTTAGGCGCGACACCGGCGAAAAACAGATCATCCAGAGGCAGGCTATCAGGACGAAGGTAAAGCAGTTGCTGGACGAGATAAGTGGCGACCTTAGGGACCGTGCGTGGAAGCGCTTCAAGGAAATTATTCATGAAGCCTCGGACGTGAAAAGCATCAAACAGATAATCGGGAAGAAAGGCGGCATGGTTCGTGTGCCCTGGTGCGAGCAGGAGGCCTGCGGTCAAATGCTTGAGGAGCAGGCAGGCGTGGAGATATTGGGCCAAGAGTTCGATGGCAAACATGCCTCGGGCATTTGTCCAATTTGTTCCAAGCGGGCCAAGAGCTATGTACTCATGGCGAAGACTTACTAATTGATTCTGAGATGTCTTTCTCAGATGGAAATCCAGTCGGTCCCTTGTACCTGATTTTCAGAGCTGCCGCGGCGTTTGCAACTTGTGCGGCTTTAACGGCATCTCTCGACTCTGAATATTTCACGAGGAAAGCCGCACCGAACACATCACCGGCGCCGGTGAGGTCTTTCGCATCAACTTTCAGTCCTCTGACCTCGTTCAGCTTACCATCTGAGAAAATTAAGCAACCCTTCTCTCCCTGCGTCAAAATCACCACCTTCGGGCCGAAGGCGGATAATTTCTGCAGCACCTCTCGGGCATCGCCCTGAAGCACGCCGGCTTCGTCTTTCCCAACCTTCACGATATCCACATATTTCAGGAACTTTCCAAGGTCTTCGCGCGCTTTCAGTTTGACCTCGCCGTTAGGCCCTATCTCTCTAAAAATTCCCTGCGGGTCAAGCATCACCAAATTCGTTTCCTTCTTCATCGCTTTCAAAACATCCGGCGTTATCTCATCGGCGATTGGTGAGATATAGAAACAGCTGGCATTTTGATATGCGTATGGAATGTCATCTGGAGATATTTTAGGTGCAACATGCGTGCACGCTTGCTTGCGGTTTCCCGCCTCGTCGTAAGTATTTTCAAAAGTGGTCGTGTGCTCGCCAGCTATCAGGATCCCTTCCGTGTCTAACCCCATCTTGCTGTAGAGTGGCGGGAATTTGTCAGGAAAATCTGCACCTATCTTCGCCACTATTCCAACGTTTTTCTTCAGCGCGGCAAGCGCGAAACCGGCATACGTCGGTGCTCCACCCAGGGCATTTTCTATAACCCCCCAAGGCAGCACGTTCACGTCTATCGAAACATGACCGACAACTATCGCATCGAAGTCCATTATCTCTCCCTCCTTCTGGCTATGAAATCCTCCACCGCCGTCTTCGCGTCCACGTCGGGCATCTGTGTCGGCGGGTGCTTGAAGAAATATGCTGAAACACCGATGAGCGGCCCAGAGATTTTACGATCCAGCGCGAGTTTTACTGCTCTCAAAGCATCGATGACAACGCCAGCGCTGTTCGGCGAGTCCTCGACCGAGAGCTTGACATCTATGGTTAGAGGGATGTCCCCGAACTTTTTGCCGCGCATGAAAATGTAGCAGACTTTGTTGTCCTTCAGGAACGACACGTAATCGCTCGGCCCTATGCGTAACGGCACCTCGTAAGGCACTTGGCTTGACACGGCCTCCGTCTTGCTCACGCGCTTGGAACTCAGGCGCTCCTCTTCGACCATATTCAGGAAGTCCGTGTTTCCGCCGATGTTTAGCTGGTAGCTCTCTTCGAGTTTGACGCCGCGGTCTATCAACAGCCTCGCAAGCGTCCGATGCAAGATGGTCGCCCCTACCTGGGATTTGATGTCATCGCCTGCACAGGGCAGCCCCGCCTCCTCAAATTTCTTTCCCCACTCCTTGCCAGAAACTATAAATTCAGGAATACAATTTACGTAGCCGCAGCCGGCATCAATCGCCTGCTGAGCGTAGTAACGGGAGGCTTCGTAGCTCCCGACTGGCAGATAGCTTACCAAAATATCGGCACCGGAATCTTCAAGCACCTTTTTTACATTCACCTCTTTCTGGGTCCGGTCAACAGGTATAACTGGTTTTAGGTATTTGCCCAAACCATCGAGCACAGACCCCTTCATCACTTCGACTCCGAGTTTCGGCACATCTGAAAATTTGATGGTGCAGTTCGGCGGGGCGAAAATAGCCTCCGCGAGATCCCTGCCGACCTTGTTTGCGTCCACGTCGAAAGCGGCGACGAAGTTCACGTCACGAATATGGTAGCCGCCGAAGTTAACGTGCATCAGACCAGGGACAAACTCGTCCTCTCTCGCGTTTTTATAGTATTCTATCCCTTGCACAAGCGAGGACGCACAATTCCCAACTCCGACTATCGCAACATTTATCTTTCCCGTAATATCTCCCCCTTGGTCATATTTCCAACTTTGATATACTTCAAAAATAAAAATATTTAAAGGTTGTGGTCAAGCTATATCTGGTGTTTTGTCATGGCTATGCGGCGGTTAAAACGTAAAACGACTGTCGAGATGATGTGGCCGTACATCTTAAAGTTGCTTCGCGAAAAGCCTATGTACGCTTACGAACTCAGGCAGCAGGTCGAGAAACGATTCGGGTGGAAGCCGCCGCTTGTCACCTCTTACACGGTTTTGTACCGAATGCAACGCGGAGGCTACGTGACGGCGGAATGGCATGAGCAACGTGGGAAACCGGCACGTAAGTATTACAGGATCACAGATAAAGGTAAGGAATTATCCAAGGCTGCGGAGGACCATTTCAAGGAGCTTTACGGAAAACTCTTTGAGAAGAAATCTTAGCGCAACCTGATGTAAGCGGTGACTAATCTGTGTACGGCCGTAAAGTAGGTTAATATCACTACCAGGACCACCGCGTAGCCTGTCAAGTTGAGCATGGCCCCCACTCCTAGAATGAGAAGGCGCTCCGCACGCTCGGCTATGCCCACGCTGAGTTTGCCCGAGCCGGCCGCTTCTGCACGGGCGCGGATGTAGCTGACCATGAAGCCCCCAACGAGGGCGAGCACCACCCACAGCCAGCCATACTGGCCGAGTTCAGGCACGCCTCCGAAGATTATGCCGATGAAAATTACCGCTTCGGTATAGCGGTCAACGACTGAATCGAGAACCCCACCAAATGCCGACACCTTGCCAGAGACACGGGCGACCGCGCCGTCGATTATGTCAAAAAATCCGCACATCAGCAGGACCAAGCCGGCGAAGCGCGGTTGACTAATCCCAAATAGGACACCCGCAATCAGGCTGAATATCAAACCTATGCACGTGAGGCTGTTTGGCGTAAAACCAGCGCGAGCAAACGCTCTCGCTACCGGATCAATGGCAAAATTCACTTTGTCTCGCAGCTCACTCAACATGCGCTCACCCGTCACAATAGCTTTTTTGCTGGCCCAAATAAGTGTGTTTGGGTGGTTGTGTGATCTACATCGGGCCGGCTGGAGTCCCGATCTCTTGCGAGGAACGAACAACCCTTGCTGGAATCGGATGCACCGCCAAGCTCAAGCTGAACGCCTTCGAGTGCGAGTTCGTGCGGCGGGTTGGGATGAGCAACGAGATGGCGAAGCAGGTTGGAGAACTAGCGAAAAAACTTGGTGTTCGTCTGTCTGTCCACTGTCCTTACTTCGTAAACTTGTGTTCTCAGGAGGAGGAAAAATTCAAAGCTTCACAAAAAAGAATCCTCGACTCGGTGGAGAGGGCCCATTTCATGCGTGCCGGCGTTGCTGTTTTTCACCCTGGCTTTTACGGGAAGCTCACCCCTCATGAAGCGTTGGAGGCGGTGAAACATGCGTGTGCCGAGATGGTCGATGAGATGGCATCAAGGGGGATAACGGACGTCAACCTCGGGTTGGAGACTATGGGTAAGCAGGCCACGTTTGGGACTGTGGATGAGATAATCGCGGTCTGCAAAGAGATCGAGCGTTGTGTACCCGTCGTCGATTGGGCTCACTTGAACTGCAGGTATGGGGGAATTTTCAAAACACAGGAGGATTACGGAAGGATACTCGATGAACTGAAATCTTTGAAACTGAAGCATCTCCACAGCCATGCGACGTGTGCCGAATTCACGCCAGCTGGACCGGGAGCTGGTAACGAAAAGCACCATTTGACCTTAGACGCGAAGAAGCCGGACTACGGGCCGCTGGTAAAGGAGATTTTGAGGAGAAAGATAGGCACCACACTGATATCCGAGAGCCCAATTTTAGAGCAGGACGCCCTCGTCTTGAAACGGATGTTCGAGAAACAAGGATATAAATTTTAGATTATGCGGCGCGTAGCTTCACAAAAATCTCACGAGGGGAAATTTGCATCTGCTCGCCTGTCTGCATATCCCGGAGGGTGACTTTTCCCGCCGCAAGTTCCTTTTGGCCGACTACCACAGCATATCTGGCTTCTCTCGAGTCCGCGTACGATATCGCCTTTGCCAAACTGCGCCCCATCAGGTCTACGTCCACGCGCAGGCCAACGTCACGCAACATCTGGGCTATCTCGAGGCATTTGGGCAATGCTTTTTCACCTACGGGCAAAAGCATGCAATCCAGAACTTCCTCTGCTGGCTTGACCCCCTGGCTTAGCAAAGCGTCTGAAATCCTATCGATGCCAAAGCCAACGCCGATAGCTGGGCACGGCTCACCCCCGAGGAGAGCGATGAGATCATCATAGCGCCCTCCCCCGCCGATCTGCACATCCCCAACATACAGCTCGAAAACGACATCTGTATAATACTCCAAGCCACGAGCTATGCCAAAGTCGATGTTGAATTCTTTGACCCCCAACGCCTTGAGGTGGCCGACGATTTCTTGCAAGTTCTTGATGGCCGCCTTCGCGCTGGGTAGGTTGGCTACAAGATTCTCGGCTCTATCAATAACATTGCCGCCGCGCAGCGCCACAAGTGTTTTTAAAAGTTTTTTATCCGCCGCTTTCACGGCCGTTTTGTCCAACTCCTCACTGAGTCGCACTTCATCCTTGCTGTCGATGGCGCGCATGATTGGATCTTGGAATTCATCTTTCACACCAGCATGCGCCAGAACTTCTCTTAACACCCGTGTGTGTCCAATCCTAAGTTCAAAGTTTTTGAGTCCGAGTTCGCGGATGGTGTGATAAGCGAGCGCTATAACTTCGGCATCCGCCTCTGGCTTTTCGGACCCAATCGTCTCCAGTCCTGCCTGCAGAAATTGCCGCCATCGCCTAGCCTGTGGCTCCTCGTAGCGGAAGCAATTGCCAAAGTAGAAAAGTTTCAGCGGCTTTGGCTCCGCCTTGAGCTGTTCGATGTATAGGCGCACTACGGGCGCGGTTAGCTCAGGGCGCAGCGCAAGCTCTCGGCCAGATTTATCTTTAAAAGCGTAGAGCTGCTTCACCACCGTGGCACCGCTCTTTTTTGTGAAGAGCTCGAGGTTCTCGAATGCGGGAGTTTCCACCTCATCGTAGCCATAGCGCTTGAAGATGCCGCGCATCACTTGCTCGACATGGCGAATGCTTGCTAGTTCTTCACCTAACAAATCCCTAGTTCCCCTCGGCCTTTGCATATCATCACGGCAGATTCTCGTGGTTAATTTGCATCACTTTGACCAAGCCGTTTGAACTCGTATAAGCTACTTCCATGAAATCTGGGGTAGTTCCCCGTCCTTCAAAAACGCGCATGAGTATTGGTAAACCATACACCGTGGGGGCGGTCAGCTGCGCGTACGTCTGATCCCATGTCGGTGCGGCCACCCAATCTGGCATGAGAATCCACAAAACTCGGGGTATTTCGGGGTCGGGTATTAAATTGTAGTTGAGAATCCGCCCGAGGTAACCACTTTGGTTGAAAGACACCATTACCACGCCAGCTAGGTAAAGGTTTTCTTCATCCCTCTCCACGTACGCTCCCCACCACAGAGGATCGAAAAGAACGTTTTCATCACTGAAGGTGAATAGTATTTGTTCACCCTGGGTACTCGCTGACGTGGTAACAGTTTGAACGCCACCGCGGCGAGTGGCCCAGATTGCTTCGCTATATTGGTATTGATGGAAAATGACGTAGTCAATTCTGACCCCGTAGTTGTCTCTGTAGGTCTTGAGGTAAAAGGCGAGTTCGTTATCATCGGTTAATGTTGGGAGGTATTGAATATCCGTGCGCCTGCCGTTGATTGTCCAAGAACTGTTTAAGAAAGTGCCAGTAGAGTCGCTCACGGTGTAAATGTAATCTGGAGGGGGGGATGGCTCGGTGTTCTCCCATTTCCCAATTTCCCCAAGAGTTTGGCCCCCATCACAAACAGTTGCCCGCCTAGCGGTACCCGTGAGCAGGTGCCCGAATGACCACTCTATTGCGACCACCGAGTTTTCGGGAGTATTCTCGCGCAACCACGCAAAGGTGTCCATGAGCCCTTCATCCAGCCCGTATCCATGCCACTCTGTGGGTGGCGTAACTCCTTGGGCGTACGTATGTGCGTTTATGATAAACGGCGTCGCGGCAAGAGAAAAACAGAGCGCGATTACTACTGGTTTCTGGAACGGCTTTACCCAATCCGCAGTCATGGGTTCCCAAGACAGCCGCTTCACCGACGAGACAACCACCGTAACCCCAATGCCAGCCGCGACCGCCATGAAGGGCCACCACATCCTATCGAATCGCGCTTGCCCACTTCCGGGCCAGACTAATCCCGCGAGGATAACAAGCCACGGCAACATCAACAGCCCCCAACGTTTTAGCGTCTCCCCCTGCTTTCGTGGCCAGCAAATCTTGATCAAAGCGAGAGCCATGAAAACGAGCACGAGAGCAGTCAAAATTTTTTCCGCGTAGAACCCATCAACAACGCTACTCCATGAACTGGGTGCTGCCATCTCGCCCGCGTACCTCCCAAATGATATCCCTCCCCCACCACCGATCCCGATATACGCGAGAAGGGTCTGCGGAAGGTTAACCCAGAGATATGGGCTAACCACCCCGATAAAAGTGCCGGCAATTGTCATCGCCACAAACACCGTTGCGATGCCGCCAAGCAGGGCCAAATGGGAGCGGATCCCTTTGAAAATCCCATACAGGAGGTCTTTTGCGGACATTTTGTGAAAAATCACTTCCATTATCACCGCAAGCACGAGCGCACCGACAATCGCGTACAATAGGTAACTCAGCTTCGCCGTGTACATGCCAATCACTATCCCAACGCCGAGCATCAGGGGCAGATACGTCAGCCGCTCGCTCAATGCCACGATGGCCGCCCAGCCAATCAATACTGGTATGAGGATCTCGTAACCTGTCCAAGTGAGGGCAAATATCGCAAGTACAAGGCCGGATAAGATACCAAATCTCAGTGTCTGCAATCCGCGAGCTTTTGACATTTTTATGGTGAGATAAATTGTCCAGGCTATTAGAATAAGTTGGGTTGCTTCTCGGTCGAACGCCCCCGCCTTCATCCAGTAGATACTCCCAGTAAGCACGCTCGCAAAAAATGCCGCCGTGCATCCAGCGAGATCGCCGCCGAGCTCTTTACCTATCAGGAAAATTGGGATTAATGTGAGGGCGAACAACAGGGGCGACCAATACCGGACGACATCCATCGGTGTAACGTCGGGGTTA
>Ga0209610_1000083_pt1 | contig 44138 bp, 40 predicted proteins | sample LakKivw275mmetaG_FD_184137 | JGI IMG/M metagenome (GOLD analysis project Ga0209610, IMG submission 184137) | Anoxic lake water microbial communities from Lake Kivu, Rwanda to study Microbial Dark Matter (Phase II) - Lake Kivu water 275m metaG... | ecosystem: Environmental > Aquatic > Freshwater...
TTTTTCCTCAATTTCAATAAATAAATGAAATCGCCGGAATATAAACCCTTCAACGCCACATTTTAAGCGACGTTGGTCGCGGTTGGGTGGTTTGCGAGTGGTAGCGCTACGGGGGATCCCCGCTTGAATCGTCGGGCAGGGAACCCCGCTTACCACATTGAAAGCGTGGCGTCTGCTCACGCCCGAGAACGCTCAGGCCAAAAACATTATATCCATCTCTGGGAAAACGTCAACCATCTTTTGAGCAGTAGTGGTAGCGCTACGGGGGATCGAACCCCGGTTACCACATTGAAAGCGTGGTGTCCTAACCACTAGACGATAGCGCCAAAAATTGGAAAAAGCCGGGTGAGTGACGGGACTTGAACCCGCGGCCAACAGGGCCACAACCTGTCGCTCTACCAAACTGAGCTACACTCACCATCTATATTACTCCCCGTGGGAGGTTAGAAGTCTGGTGCCGTGCCCTGCATGACAAATGATTTCAGTGTCTTAAAAAGCCGCCAAATTTAATTGATTTTTACGATCAATGTCAATGAATGTCAGCTATTTATTCCGCAACGGCCTGCTCAATCTCTAGCGGATTAAGCCGTTCCCGCCCAAAATCAGCCCGCCATTGCAATAACCGCGAGCGCTGTGCGGCGATTTGCTCCCCTAGGGTGGGCGGGGCCGACTCCGCGGCATACATTTTCTCGATGCGTGCCAATTTTTCTAACAACCGATCGAGCCTGATTTCGAACTGCCGGGCATAATCAGTGCGGGAATAAGGTTTGTGCAAGGTAGTATCAAAGAGCGTTTGTAGATCGGCATAGCGCGGGATCCATCCAATTGGTGTGGCTACCGCCCCGTACTCACCATGCACCCGGGCTTCTGCCCAAAGAATCCAGGCTTTCTTGTCAGTCTTTTCATTCAGAAAGCGACCGTGCTCGTCCTTTAGGAAATAGTTAGTTCCGAAAACCAGCGGCGGCTTATTCAGGCGCTTGCCAAATTTAAAGTGATTGGCCAGATAAAGCCCGAGCGGGACGACGATAAAGTCCAGGTTGGCCATCGGGGCAAAGGTGCGCTGACCCTCCTGGCCCAGCGTCGCAGCGGTCGTCTCCGATTCCAAGGTCGCCCCGATAAAAACACCGTGTTCCCAACCGAAAGCCTGCACAATTGGTGGGTTGGTGTCGGAGTCGCGTCCGCCGTAAATAATGGCGGAAATCGGTACCCCATCGGGATTTTCCGCCTGCGGGTCGAGATTCTCCAACTCGCTGAGCCGCATCGTGTAGCGGGCATTTTTATGGGCTAAAGGGATAAGCTTGCCCTCGTCATCTTTTTTACCCTCGAACCAGGCCCCCGAATGATTGGTCCCGCGCGCCGGTGTCGGCATGCCCATGCCCAACCAGTACGGTCGGCCGTCATTGACCAATACGTTGGAAAAAATCAACTCGCGCGGCGTCGTCAGGCATTTATAAATCAGCGGATCGTCAATCGGATTGACATCGGAAATAATACCAAAAATACCCGATTCAATGTTTACCGCATGACAGGTGCCGTCCGACCAGGCTTTCAGATAGGCAATGTCATCGCCAATTATAGTCTGGCCCGGTATCATGGCCGTGCTGGTTTTGCCACACGCGCTCGGGAAAGCACCCGCGAAATAAGTGGTGCGTTCCTTAGCAACAGGATGGACGCCCATGAGAAACATATGTTCCGCCAACCAATCCGATTGATTGGCCTGGTTGATCGCCAACCGCAGGGCCAGTTTCTTCAACCCGACACTGTTCCCGGCATACTGATTGTTTATGGTAAATACCCGGTTGGCGACCAGATCAATGTAGACACGGCGCTGAGCAACATTGCGGGCAACGCCGTCCTCGTCCAGGGCGCCGGCGGAATGAATGAAATGGAAAAAGTGGTCACTGCCCTGCAGTTTGTGGAATTCCGCATAACCGGATCTGTACAACAAGTCTTCGCTATGGGCAACATAGGCCGAATCGGTAATTTGCATGGCCGGGATGGCGAAAGCCGAACCACCCGGACCGAGGCAGAAAAAGCGTACGAACATCTCCTTGCCACGCATGATGCCATTCATCAGCTGGTGTAATTCTGCCAGTCCGGTTTTCCGATCAAGAGTATTTATCCGGGGACTGAGCGATTGACCTTCGGGTACCAAAACCTTGGTACAGGCTTTATCGCGTCCCTGGTCAAAAAAACCGTCATAGTGCACTGTGTGACCAGCAACAGAAAGCGCTTTTTCTTCACCTTTTTCAAGCGCAATTTGCCTGATTCGGGCGCGTTCCTCCGGGTCATCAGTAACGAGCGTGATTTTGTCCGGCCTGCACAGAGCGGTATATTCTGCAATAATGTCCTCGACATGGCGATTGTTCAGGGCCGCTAATTTTTTGCGTGCGCCATCTGGCATAAATTGTCCGAATCTGATCATGTTCTCTCTTTCATGCTAATAAATGTTCGCGTGTATCCTGTCCTGACCGCATTTAAATTACCAATTATTACCGGATTTGGAAAACCCACCGGAAATTTTCCTGCTTAAGATTCGAAAGGCATCAACGGGGAACGCAGGAAACCGCGACGGGCAAGGTCGCGCAGGCGGCGACGCTGGTAAGTCATCGAGGGCACAATTGCCTGCAAATCGCGCCAGAAGGCCGGGCTATGATTGGGGTGGCGAGTATGCAGCAGTTCGTGCAGAATCACGTAATCAATCAAATCATCCGGTAAGCGCATTAATTGCAGGTTCAGATTAATGTTACCGCGACCCGAACAGCTACCCCAACGAGAGATAAGATTCTTGATAAAAAGGCGTCGAAAAACAAAGCCGTGCCGCTCGGCTAATTGTGCAATCCGAACTGGCAAATCCTGCCGGGCCTCGATCCGCAGGGTTTCACTGACCGCCTTGATGATGGTCTCTTGAACCAGGGGCGCGCTGAGGGGCATATGTTCGGGGAAAGAAACCTGAATTGTCCCCTCCCGGATACAGACTTTCAATTTCTCCTGCCTGCAAGGCACAACCTGTAACCGGTGCCGGCGAGTATTGAAAGGAGTCGTGCCATCATAGGGCAGCTGGTTGTTTTCTCCAACGGATACTTTTTGCTGGGTTCTTTTCAACCAAGCCTCCTTACGGTGGATGAACTCCAGGCCTACCGATAACGGCACACCGACGGGAAGCGTAAGTCTTGCTGGTCTGCCGGCGCGTACCGACAACGCTATCCGCCGGGCGCGGCGATTGCGACATAGAACAATCGCACCGACGCCAGGGACATGAACGGTTATTAATTGCGATTTAGAAAATCCGACCCGCATCAACAGGGCGGAATGTAATGAAAAAGCGGCTCGATCCAAATAAGGAATTTTTTAAACCAGGAAATACTTTGCGAGTGATTAAGCTTCCGGGCGCCATAGCATTCTTAAAGAGGCCAGCTGCCCATGATATAAAAATGATAGCCAAATCCAAGCCCGGCGGCATAGTTATGATTTGCATCCCCCACGAGCCAGCGTTGAGTTCCGGTTGTAATTTCCCCATCGAGCATTTCCGTCACTTTATGGTGCCAGTTCCAGAAGAATGTCCCACCCTTCATGTTGATCTGGCCCATTGCTCCAACACTGACCGGAATCTTCGGCAAGTCATATTTTAGATCTAGGTTAAATGATAGCCCTATGAGGTGATTAAAATAAATATCCCGTTTGACCCACCGGAGTGTTTCCCATGCACTACCACCGTCCGGGTATAACCAGGTTTCCACGCGCGTATGCCAGGTTGATTTGGGTGTATAGCCAATTCCTTCACCTAAACCCAACGCCGCTCGACCGAGGTTGGTTTCTATTAGTGTCCAGTGCCGCACCCAGCGTAGAAACAACCAGGTATCTTCATAACTGGAAAAACCTTTATGATAAAGGATATCGTTAAGACTCAACTCAGTATTACCTATGGTACCGATGATCGAGTATTTATTACTCTGACTGGTAATCGTTCGTGGTTGGCGATTAATAATACCGATAGACAACATGAATTTATGGTTCCGGGTCAGATAGTGAAACATGACTTCCGTTGGGACACTTCCGATCGGGATTGTCTGATTTTTCGTCTCGTCTCCGATTTTCCATGCAGATAAATAACCATCGTGGAATCCTGCCGAGGCGACAAGTCCTCGATCATAACGATTTTCTTCGCTGCCGTGTCCAAAAGTAATGCCTATGGCCTTTTGGTTCCACCAGTAATTCTTGGCCACAAGCGCGGTATTAATCAGGCTGATTAGAAAGATCAAATTTAATAGTCGAATCACAGCTCACTCCTTCATATTTTTACTGTTTCGGGGCAAAGGCTATTCCTTTGACAATATTACTGGATAGCTTGTCCCATTCGGTATCAATATATGGTTTCGCAAACACCTTATAATAATAGGTAATGGCGTCCATGGGTGGTAATTGTTGAAAAAATATCTGATCGGTCCAGTGTAATTCAGTTACATTCGGCCAGGTGACAAAATCTTGTTCGCAAATCGTGCACAAATATGTTCATGGGCCCTTCCGGCTTTGCGAGCGGTAAACATCATAATCGTAAGCCTCCGGACAAGGCGGAGCCCAGTTAAGAGTAATTTGCGCAACTAATGAATCAGTCGCGGTTAAGGAATCAAACGGGCCACAGGGGGGATCTTTTTCACAAAAAGCAACCATCAGGCTCAAACCAATACCTAATCCGATCCAACGTTTCATGGTGTTTTCCTTTCTTATCTACTCACTCTCCTCAATCTGCTACCAACCGTACAGAGAATCCGCGCGATTTTCGGTTAGCAAGACTGCTAAGCGCACCGGAATTGTAAGTAATCTCCCAACACCGCCCGTAAGAAACATTTTCTTCGGTGGAAGACCAGAAAGTGGCACTGCCGCCAGTTCCTGAAAAATTTCCAAGATTATCCCGGTAGCCGCCTGCTAAGGCGCAAAAATCACTGGCGTTGGTGGCCTCGGTATTGGGCTTATTCCAGTGAGCCGTGCCTGACTCCTTCAGCTTCCCGCCAGCTACCGCATTGCCCCCCAGAAAATTAGCCAACTTCTGCCATTCGGCATCAGTTGGCACATGCCACCCTGGTGGAGCGATATTCCGCACGTCATTTACTGCGTACCAATTGTAAAGATACCCATAAGTCGCAAATTTATCAGCGCTGTTATTCTGAGCGCAACGGGCATCGGTCGTTAGAGAGGCCCATTGATTATTATCTGTCACGTTGGGGATTTCGTCCCCGTTCCGATAATGGGTTACCTTCAGGTTTTCTGCCATCCACCATTGATTCGCAAGTTTTACGGTCAAATAAATATTTCCGTCTATATCAGTGACCGTGCCAAATTCGGTGGCGATTTTCGTAGTAAATTTAACTGCATCGCTGTATCCGGTGCCGATACTGTTCGTAGCATATGCCCTGACGTAGTAAGTTATACCCGCAGTCAAATCGGTCAGGTTACTTGTAAAGCTACCGGCACCGAAACCATCGACAGTCTTGCTATCAGATAAATCGGTATACTGGCTGGTGCTCCAGCATACCCCACGGGCGATTATGTCCTCGCCACCATCAGACTTAATCTTTCCTCCACAGACAGCGGCATGACAAGTCACCTCACTGACCACTGCCGTAACAACAGCCGGTACTCTGCTTTCACTATCAGTTGGATTTTCACATGATTGGAGCAAATGCAGGCTTATAATACCCAGGGAACCATAAACCACAAATTGTCGATTCATCTAAATATCCTTCTTATAGTTACTGGAAAGTGTTCCTATTAGTTGCTTTCGATATGAAATGCTGTCTGTTAGTTTACTAAAACCACCTTTATCTTCTTTTTCCGGAAATCGCCGGCCGGGATCCAATTTTGCATTTAAACATGTTCAAGCCTGATGCTAAGTGGTGCAAATACCACTATTCCCTAGTATCAAGTTCCTCTTTCAGAAAAAACGTGAAAAAATTTTTTTAGTATCCTTTATCTAAGTTAATATCCAAAATACATCGTTACCAACTGTCATATTTAATTGGCTAAAAAGGGACACAATCAATCGCATCCCTTTTTACCAGACAATCTTGGGTTTTACCTCTTATACTTTCGGCAGACCGGCAATTTCCTGCAAATTCTTATTCAGAATGTCTTCCGAAAAGTGATTATCTTCCAGTCGCTTGCCGAAATAGGCGTCGTAAGCACTCATATCGAAATGTCCGTGACCACTGAGATTGAACAGGATGACGCGCGATACGCCTTCCGCATCGGCTCTCTTAGCCTCGTCAATGGTGGCCCTGATTGCGTGGGCTGATTCGGGAGCGGGAATGATACCTTCACTGCGAGCGAAGGTCACCGCGGCTTTGAAAACCTCGGTCTGCTGATAGGCGCAGGCTTCTATTAAACCTTCCTTGACCAACAGGCTGACCATGGGTGAAGCGCCATGATAGCGCAATCCGCCCGCATGAATTTTTGAGGGAATAAAGTCATGCCCCAGCGAATACATGGCAACCAGGGGAGTCAATTTACCGGTATCGCCGTAGTCATAGGTATAAATGCCCCGGGTCAGCGATGGACAGGCGGTGGGCTCGACGGCGATTGCCCGCAGGTTGCGGCCGGCGATTTTATCGCGTATAAACGGGAAAACCAGGCCGGCAAAATTGCTGCCGCCGCCCACGCAACCGATGACGACGTCCGGGTAGTCACCCGCGATTTTCATCTGCCGATAGGCTTCCTCGCCGATTACAGTTTGATGCAACATGACATGATTGAGCACAGAACCCAACGAGTACTTGACCTTGGCATCACCGGCGGCGACTTCGACCGCCTCGGAGATAGCTATGCCAAGACTCCCGGAACAATCCGGATCGTCCGCCAAAATCCGGCGGCCAGTAGTGGTCTGGGGACTAGGGCTGGGAAAAATCTGGCCACCCCAGGTCTCGATCATCGAGCGGCGGTAGGGCTTATTGTCATAACTGACCCGTACCATAAAAACCAGACATTCCAGCCCGAAACAATTACAGGCAAAAGCCAGGGCGCTGCCCCATTGTCCGGCGCCGGTCTCGGTGGTCAGTTTTTTCACCCCTTCCCGGGCATTGTAATAGGCCTGCGCTACCGCGGTATTTGGCTTGTGACTGCCGGGCGGACTGACGCTCTCATTCTTAAAATAAATTTTCGAATTGGTTCCGATCGCCTTTTCCAATCGAGAGGCGCGCACCAGCGGCGTCGGACGCCAGATGCGATAAATATCCAGCACCGGCTCGGGTATAGCAATAAACCGCTCAGTACTGACTTCCTGCTCAATAATGGCCATGGGGAAAAGCGGCCGGAGATCATCCGGCGTGATGGGTTGCCGCGTACCGGGGTGCAATACCGGGGGCAATTTGACCGGCAGATCGGCGTTGAGATTGTACCATTGCCGTGGTATTTCAGATTCCGGCAACACAATCTTCTGTTGTAACATAACGACTCCTTTCCTATTGACTTACTCATAAAAAACAAAACCCGCCTCGCGGGCGGGTTTCATTAACTTGTATGTGTTTCCTCTAACTCACACTGTAGTAACCGCCCCCGTTATCAGCCCCTTCCACCAGCCGTTGGTGAAGTTTTTTGTTTTGGACGTACCACAGTTATGACTCATCTTGCGGTTAATTAACAAAATAAAACCGGAAAAGCAAAGAAATTTTTTCAATTTGACCTCCCATGGGTCTCCCTGACCGCTGATAACGATTATTGACCGCCGGCCGGCAGGCCGATCAGTCGGTCAAGGTTCCCCAGCCGACTCTATTCAGATTGCGGTAAATCGCCAGTGCGCCAGCCGCCGCCAGGCAAAAATATCCAATCGCGACGCCGTAAGCATGAAATAGTAATTTGCCTATCCCGAAAAGACTGGCGTACACTACCACCACACCGCAGGCCCAATTGAAAAAAGTCCGCCCGAAGCCGCTGTCGCCTCTGACTTCCGGGAGCAGAACCGCGATTTTCCGCCAGCCGATTCCACCGGGATGCACCCGACGATAAAAATTCAGCAACACCGACTGATCTTCCGGTCGGCTGATGAAAGTCACCCCGAGCCAGATCACCGTCGTTCCGAACACCACCGGATACAGGGTCAGCGGCGACTGCATTCCAAAATGATAGCGCGCAATCGGATAAATGATCAGCGGGGCAATCATCGCCGAGATCTCTGACCAGGCATTGATCCGCCACCAGAACCAGCGCAGAATCAAAACCGCGCCCATTCCGGCGCTGGCGTTGATAATGAACTCCCAAGCGCCGGAAATCGTGGTCAGAAAATAGCGGGTCACGACCAACGAAAACACGATCAGCAACAGCATCGCTACCCGCGAAACGAAAACATAATGCTTTTCACTGGCTTGCCGACGGATAAAACGCCGGTAAAAATCGTTGATAATGTACGAAGTGCCCCAGTTCAACTGCGAGGCGATGGTCGACATGTACGCCGCCAAAAAGGTGGCAATTAACAAACCCAGGAGACCGGTCGGCAGATAATACATCATCATCTTGGGATACATCACCCCCGGATCGACAGTGTTTTCATATTTCTGGTAAAATTCCCGGAATTCGGGGGTATGGTCGACCTGCTCGGTTACTCTGACATTGGTCTGATTCTTATACGCATCCGCGACCTGTTCGAAAAGTACCGGATTTTCGGCTCGCAATGTTTCCAAGCTGTCGGCGCGGGGCAGGAGCACCAGCGCGGAAAGCGCCACGATAATCCACGGCCAGGGGCGTAAAGTATAATGCGCGATGGTGAACCACAGAGTGGCGAACAGGCTGTGTTTCTCGTTGCGGGCTGACATCATGCGTTGGGCGACATATCCGCCGCCGCCGGGATCGGCGCCCGGATACCAGGTTGACCACCATTGCAGTCCGATATGCGCAATAAAGGCTCCGACCGAAAGGGCCAGGACACCACCTGTAATTCCTTCGGCTCCGAGACTCCCGACACGTGGAAAAAAGCTCAGCACCTGGGGTGCCAACCTGGTCTTCAGGGCCACCGCTCCGCCTACCTGGGGCAGAACAATAACAGCCAATACGATACAGCCTAACATGGCAAACACAAACTGAAAGCTATCCGTCCGCGCGGTCCCCAACAGCCCGGAAGCGGAGGCGTAAATGGCTATGGCACCGGCTACCAGGACAACCAACAAAAACGGATCGGCGCCGGGTAGCGTGACGTGAAAAATCTTTTCCATCGCCTTGTGCACCCAGCCCATGACAATCGCATTCATAAAAATGCCCAGGTACAGCGCGCGGAAACCGCGGAGCACCGCCGCGGGCTTGCCTGAATAGCGCATTTCGGTGAACTCGACATCGGTCATGATGCCTGCCCGGCGCCAGAGGCGCGCAAAGAAAAATACCGTCAGCATGCCGCCGATGGCTAAATTCCACCATAGCCAGTTGCCGGCGATGCCATTGCGGGCAATCAGTTCGGTGACCGCTAACGGGGTGTCCGCCGCAAAGGTCGTCGCCACCATCGCCGTGCCCGCTAGCCACCAGGGCAGGTTGCGTCCGGATAGAAAGAAGGTTCCGGTATTTTCCCCGGCCCGGCGGTAAAAGTAAAAGGCAATGGCAAATACCAGCAGAAAATAACCAGCCACTACCAGCCAATCAATCCAGCTAATCACCCGAACAGTTTCCACGCTTTTCCTCCTTTTTCCTGATTTTGCTCAGCCTGCGGATGCAATTTCCTGTAATCGTTAATCGTCGGGCTGAAAAAACTTTGCCGATCACGCGGCCGGCAATTGTTTCAATGCCTGGCGGGCGGCTTCCTGCTCGGCGTTGCGCTTTTTTTGCCCGACTCCGGTGCCGAGCACTTTGCCCCTGACAAAGACGGCAATTTTATAGGTTTTGGCATGTTCCGGCCCGGTGGTCTGCAGCATCTTATACTCCAGCGACCAGCCGTGTTTCTGACACACTTCCAGCAGCCGACCTTTGAAATTTATGTTTGACTGAACCTGCTTTTTATTGGTAGGAGCCATTATCCAGCGGGCAATGAACGCCTGCGCCGGCTTCAGGCCGCCGTCAAGATAAATCGCGCCGATCAGGGCTTCCACAGTGCTTCCGACCAAGGTACGTTTGGTTGCGTGATTGGCAAGGTTCAGACTTTTATCAGTTAGAATGTGCGGGGCAAGGTTCAGCTTGAGACCAACCTCCGCCAAGGCTTCGCGATTGACGACGGTGGCTCGCATCACGGTTAGTTCGCCTTCGCGCTTGTCGCAGTAATGCTGAAACAAGGTTTCGCTGATTACCATTTCCAAAACGGCATCTCCCAAAAATTCCAGCCGTTCGTAGGATTGCTGGCCATTGATGGCGGAAGAACGGTGGGTTAGGGCCGTTTTGAGCAATTGTTGGTCAAGAAATTTATACCCGGTAATTTTTTCGACCGGCGTAACCGACCTGAAATAGCGTTTTAACTTAAGCATTGTTCTCATGGTAAGTGCGTACGGCAATGACGGCGTTGTGCCCGCCAAAACCGAAATTATTACTTAGACCTGCAATAAAGGCGCAGGGCTGGGAATGGTTGGGGGTATAGTTAAGATCGCAGGCGGGATCGGGAAATTCGTAATTGATGGTCGGCGGAATGATCTGGTGATACAGGGCTAAACTCAGCGTGGCAAATTCAATCCCGCCCGCCGCGCCCAGCAGATGGCCGGTCATGGATTTAGTCGAGCTTATGTTCAGCTCGTAAGCCTGGTCGCCGAAAACTTTTTTGATCGCAGTGGTTTCGTTGACATCGTTCAGCGTAGTGGAAGTCCCATGGGCATTGATATAACCGAAGGTGCTTTTGGGCAAACCTGACATACGGATCGCGGCTTCCATGGAAAGGGCTGCGCCACGTCCTTCCGGGTGCGGGGCGGTGACATGGTAGGCGTCCGCCGAAAAACCATACCCCACGACCTCAGCGTAAATCGGGACACCCCTGCGGAGCGCATGTTCCAGTTCTTCCAGCACCACGACGCCGGCTCCTTCGCCGATGACAAAACCATCACGGTGCAGGTCGAAAGGCCGGCTGGCTTTTGTCGGTTCATCGTTGCGTCGCGAGAGCGCTTTCATATTGGCAAAGCCCGCCACGGCAAGCGGGGTAATTCCGGCTTCGGCCCCGCCGGTAATTATTACGTCGGCATCACCATGAAGGAGATGCAGGAAAGCCACCCCGATGGCGTGCGAGGCGGTGGCACAGGCAGAAGTCACGGCATAATTCGGGCCACAGAATCCGAATTCCATCGCAATCTGCCCCGGCAAAATATCCGGTATCATCATCGGAATGAAGAACGGGCTGACAAACCGGTTGCCCTTGGTCATTAACACCCGGTGCTGGTCCTCAAGCGTTTTGATCCCGCCAATTCCGGAACCGACGATTACGCCAACCCGGTCCGGATCGTACGTTCCACTGGCTAATCCCGCGTTGCTGACTGCCTGGCGCGCGGCAACAACCCCGAATTGGGTCACCCGATCCATCCGGTTGGCTTCCTTGACGCTGAAATGGGCGATGGGATCGAAATCCCGCACTTCCGCCGCTATCTTTACAGTAAACTCGCGCGGGTCGAAGTGACTGATGGCCCCCACTCCGGATTTACCCGCCAACAGATTGGTCCAAAAAGCAGGGGCATCATTTCCCAGCGGGGAAACGATGCCCATACCGGTCACGACTACTCTTCTCTTCATGCAGTCGTGGAAATACTACTTGACTTTAGCGTCCAAGTATTTGACGACATTGCCGACCGTTTTGAGTTTCTCGGCTTCTTCGTCCGGGATCTCGATGCCGAATTCCTCTTCCATCTTCATGATTAATTCGACCGTGTCGAGCGAATCCGCTCCCAGGTCCTCGATGAAGGAAGCCTCGAGTGTGATCTTGGACTTTTCCACACCCAGCTTTTCGGCTACGATTTCCTGCACTTTTTCTAAGTTGCTACTCATTCTATCCTCCATTATTGGTTTTACATGATCATGCCGCCGTCAACCGCAATAACCTGACCGGTGAGATAATCAGCCAGCGGCGATGCTAAAAACAGTGCCACGCCAGCGACGTCCTGCGGAGTTCCGGCGCGATTCAGGGGTATCTTTTGCATGAATGCCGTTCGCACCTCCGCCGACAAAGCGGCCGTCATCGGCGTCTCAATAAAGCCGGGGGCAATGACATTGACGGTGATGTTGCGGGGCGCCAGCTCGCGCGCCACCGATTTCGAGAAGCCCATCAACCCGGCTTTACTCGCGGCATAATTGGCCTGCCCGATATTGCCCATCAGGCCGACTACCGATCCGATATTGATGATCCGGCCGCTTTTCTGACGCAGAAAATATTTAATGGCGGCGCGAGTGACCAGGAAAGCACCTTTCAGATTGGTTTCCAGCACGGCGTCCCATTGTTCGTCCTTCATCCGCATGAGAAGCGTATCGCGGGTGATGCCGGCATTATTAATCAGGATATCAATTTTTCCGAATCGGCTGGCGACTGCATCGCATAAGGTCTGGACTTCCGCCGCATTAGTGACATTGCAGGGAAATGCCGCGAACGGATATCCCTTTTGTTCAAATTCCTGGCTGACGGCGGTCAGCGCCTCCTGATTGAAATCGCTCAGCGCCACCGTTGCGCCCTGTCCGGCAAAAGCCTCCGCAATCGCCCGACCGATGCCGCGCCCCGAGCCTGTAATTAAAGCCACCTTTCCATTAAAATTCATCAGCATGACAACTGCTCCAGATCTTTGACGGTCGAGATCCCCGTGATGGTTACTTTATCCAGGGTGCGTTTGGCCAGTCCCTGCAGAACTTTTCCGGGACCGACTTCAACGAAGCGCCGGGCTCCGGCCTTTTGCATATTAATCAGTGTATCCGTCCAACGTACCGGCGCGGTCAATTGCTGAAGGAGGCGCGTGCGGATTGTTTCCGGATCCTGCGTGGCGGTCCCGGTCACATTGGAAAAGATCGGGCAAACGGGTGCTTGGAAAGTGGTCTTGGCTAAGGCTGTGGCCAATTCCTCGCTGGCCGGTTGCATCAGGGCGGAATGAAAAGCCCCGCCCACTGTCAACTCGACCACCATCTTGGCCCCGGCTTTTTTCAGCTCGGGCATGATCGCCTGCACCTTGACCACATCGCCGCTGATAACGATTTGGGCGGGCGAATTATAATTGGCGACCTGGCAGATACCGCCAAAATCGGACGCGGCGATCACCTCTTCCACCTGGGCGGCTTCCAAACCAACAACCGCCGTCATCGTTCCGGGATTCTGCTCCGCGGCGGATTGCATCGCCCGGGCGCGCAGTTTAACCAGATTCAGCCCATCTTCGAAACTCAATGCCCCGGCGGCGACCAGGGCAGAATATTCTCCAAGGCTGTGACCGGCAACCATGTCCGGCTGACAGCCGCGCTTATTCAGCTCTTCGTGAATGATCACCGAAAGCACAAAAATCGCCGGTTGAGTCACGTGGGTGCGGATCAGCTCGGCCATTGTCCCTTGAAAGGAGATCGTCTTCAGGGAAAAATCGAAAAATGTTTCGGCCTGGTCATACCGTTCGCGGGCCAGCGGCGAGTGACTGTAAAAATCGGCACCCATCCCAACACATTGCGAGCCCTGGCCGGGAAAGAGATAGGCGCTTTTACCCACGGCGTAAACCCCACCGTAAAAGCACACTGCCCCAGGTAAAACCGGCTCCAAAAGCCGCCATCAAAACCAGGTCGCCCGGTGCTAAACGCCCTGCGTCGTATCCCTCCACCAGCCCCAGGGGGATTGTCGCCGCGGTCGTATTGGCGTAACGATCAATATTGATCATCACCTGCTCAGGTGTCAGTTTCAGTCTCTGCACGCTGGCATCGATGATGCGTTTATTGGCCTGGTGCGGGATGAATAATTTGACATCTTTGCCGCTCAGTCCCTGGCGTTCGAGTAGTTCCACGGACACATCGGCCATACCCTTGACGGCAAACTTGAAGACCGTTTTGCCTTCCTGATAAACATAGTGCAGTTTTTTGTCCACGGTCTCATGGGTCGCCGGATGAAGACTGCCTCCGCCCGCCATGTACAGGAATTCTTTGCCGGCGCCGTCCATTTTCATAATGAAATCCAGTATGCCGGACTCATCGCGGGCCGGTTCCAACAAAACCGCTCCCGCGGCGTCGCCGAACAGAACGCAGTTGTCGCGGTTGGTATAATCGGTAATACTGCTCATCTTGTCAGCGCCGACGACGAGTACCTTGCGACTCGTGCCATTTTCGATAAACTGGGCGGCTATAGCTAAGGCATATACAAAGCCGGAGCAGGCGGCGGAAACATCAAAGCCAAAGGCGTTACGGGCGCCAATCCCGTCCTGAATCAGAGCGGCGGTAGAGGGGAAGAACATATCCGGAGTAATCGTCGCGACAATGATCAGGTCTATTTCGAGAGGATCCACGACAAAACGTTTCTGCATATCGCGGAAGGCGGCGATCGCCATGGCCGCCGTAGCTTCGTCCGGCGCGGCGATATGACGCTCGACAATCCCCGTCCGGGTGCGAATCCACTCATCGGTGGTAGCGACCATTTTCTCCAGCTCAAAGTTGTTCAGAATTCTGGCAGGAGCATATTGACCAAGAGCGGTAATTGTTGCGCGTTTTTTCTGCATTTTGACGGCCTTTAAATAATTTGACGGGTGCGGGACATGCGGTGGCTTCCAGCTAATGTAGCGATACGGCAAAATAGCTCGCCGGATTCATGTCCGTAATGGTACATTGGAACCCCTGATGGCTGGCTGTCCAGTGAGGAAACCTCTACTTGGTTTTGACAGAGACCACCGGACGACCGCGGTAATAGCCGCAGTTCGGACATGCCCGGTGGGGCAACTTTGGTTCCCGGCACTGCGGGCATTTGGTTACCGCGGGTGCAGTCAGTTTCTTGTGGGTGCGGCGTTTGTCGCGGCGGGATTTGGATATTTTACGTTTCGGTAGAGCCAAGTTAATTTTCCTCCGTAATACAAGTTTTAAGACTATTGAGCGGTTCCCAGCGTTCGTCTTCGGTTTGAGCCTGACAGCTACAGGGATTGACGTTCCGGTCGGCTCCGCAAACGGGGCAGAGTCCGCGACAGTCCTCGCGACAGAGTACTTTCATCGGCAGGCTGAGCAACAGGGCATCGCGGATGAAGCCGGTCAGGTCGATCTCCTGAGTATTGGGGGTGATGACGATCAGATTATCATCCCTGGTCAATTTGGTAGCCGTACTCGCAAACACCTCAAAGGTGCTTTGCAGGTTCTGATCAAAGGCGCTCAGACAGCGATCACAGGTGAAATTGGCCGTAGTGGTGACGGTGCCGATTATCCGCATATCCTGGGGGCCTTTGTCCACGTCGAGCTGCAGGGCGATGGGCTGCGTCAAACTGTCGTCTGTAATCTCCAGCTCCGCGCTGGACAGTGCGGCTTTGATCGTCTGGAAACCTTCTCTTAACGCATTGATTCTGAGTTTCATAACCGGGCAAATTTAGAGGAAAGTCGGAGTATAATCAAGATTTTTGCCTTTTATCGACGGAGACGGGGCCGATCAAAACTTGCTGGATTTTGGGTGGCCAATTTAAAAAATGCGGTGGAACAGGGCGGTCATTTAAAGCGTATAACTGGTGTTTTTTCAAAACAGATTTGCGGGGAGGTGTCTGACACAGTGGGGTCTTTTCCCGTAAATAAAATCATCCAACTTCCCTCCTTCCTTGGGAACTCCTCCCGTTTTTTCTCCGGACGCCTCCCCCAAAATTAACCTGCCCTTTAATAAAATGGCTTGGCATTCCGCAGCCGGCGTGCGAAATTGGCGCGTTTAAATTTATGCGATAAGGGAAATATAAATGCACGACAATATCTCATTCGTGGAAAAATGCCTAAGCAGTCAGGAGGTTTTCAGCGGCCGTCTATTGCATGTCTTTAAAGATACGGTACGCCTGCCGGATGGAAGCGAATCGACCCGGGAATATATTAAACATCCCGGAGCCGCAGTAGTGATACCTTATTGCGGCGACCGTCGTATTCTGATGATCCGGCAGTACCGTTATCCGGTGGGGCAGACTCTGCTGGAACTGCCGGCGGGAAAGATCGATGGACAGGACTCACCCGATGCAACTATCAAGCGGGAACTGGCGGAAGAAACCGGTTACCGACCCGGAATTATAATTCCCATCGGGCTGATTCACACCTGCGTGGGATACAGCAGTGAACGCCTTTATCTTTACTGGGCCGAACAGCTGCAGTATGCTCCGTTGACTGCCGACGATGATGAAAACATCGTCACGCTCGAAGTGCCCATTACGGACGCCATGCAAATGGTTTATGCTGGTCAGATAACGGATGCCAAGACCCTGATTGGCCTCTTCTGGGCGGAAAAAATTATCAACCGCCAGGCCCTGTTAGGCCAGGCAAAACTATAACCCGCGACGATGGCAATTAATTCCTGTTTGTGGACGGGCATTGAACTTCAGCACCAGACCGGCCAGGATATTGTGAACATAACTGGCATTGACATTCACCTTTGGTCGAGCTAAATTTATGCCCGTAATGCGATTACGGCGCTCGCCGAGAAAACGATCCTGGTTGCTTTTATCGCTCCTGCTGGTGGCGTCCGGGCTTTGGAGCCAGACTTTGAATGTGGTCGCTGAACATCCGGCCGGTGCCGGTCTGCTTGACGTACTGGTCGAGAAATCCGACAGCTTATTACAGCCGCGGGTCTGGGTTTTCGAGACTTCCGCCAAGAACGTCACTGATAACACCGAATTTGCCCGCTGGGCTTTGCCTGCCGACGGGTGGTTGTCGCCGGCCAACAGTCTCTTAAGTTTTATCACTTTCGGTGCGCCCGGATCAGTACAGGATGAACCTCGGAAATTCGAATTGCGGGTGCGTAACGCACAGGGCGAAGATTTCTTTTACCGACAGGGCGCCCTGCTGGATATACGCGAAAAACCGTTTGTTTTTCCGTCCGAAACCCAGAAGGCGGTCGTGGTCTGTTCTTACTGGGGCGACCGCTTGACCTTCTATGGGCGGGAAGGACGGCGATTGAATGAGCGCCAATTCAATCTGGAGGGCACGCGTCTGAAAATCAATCCCAAGGGACTTTTCACAGCTGACGGTCAGAAATTCCTCTTCAACCTCAGCCGCACCCTGATTGAACAGGAAAAAGCCGGGCCCGACTTGTTCCTCTTTCTTAGCAATGGCGCCTTGCAGTGGCAATATCAATTGCCGCTGAAAACGACTCAGGGGGTCGGCCTCGCACCCAGCGGGCGCACCATCGTGGTGTGTGGAACGATAATTAATCGCCGACCGCCACAGCCACCGCAACAGACCATTCTGTTCGACAGCACCGGGCGGGTTGTCACCACCTTTCCCGTGGCTTTTCAGGGTCTTGATTTCAGCGCCGATGAAAACTGGCTATTGCTATCTGACCGGCATGCGTTCACGCTGGTTAATTTGCTCTATCGAAACATACATTTAAGTCTTAAGCCGGTCAGCGGACGCCGCAGGGTGACCGCCGCCTGTTTTCTGCCATATAAAAGGATTTTGGTGCTGACCGGCACCGACGCTGTTTACAACGATCAGGCGATTTACGATGATCCGGAAATCTTGGTTTATGACTACGACGGGCATTTGCTTCTGCGGCATATTTTTGACCAGGATTACACCTTCAAAGGTAAAATCATCGCCAATGCTGACCGGACTCTGTTCGGCCTGACTTTCCAGAACCGTTTTCTAGTCCTGACACTTGATAAGTAATTGGGTGCCGGACTCGCATATACTGAAATTTTAATGTGAGGCATATATGAATTACATCTGGTTGGGGTTAATGATTGTCGCCCTCGTCGTGGGCGCGATCAATGGGCGGATCGACGCAGTTACCCAGGCCGCGGTTAATAATGCGGCAACGGCGGTCGAGATCGCGCTGGGGCTGATTGGGATCATGACGCTGTGGTTGGGCATCATGAAAATCGCCGAGCAGGGCGGGATCATCAAAATCCTTTCAAGGATCATTCGCCCCCTGGCAAAATTCCTGTTTCCCTCGATTCCCTCCGACCATCCCGCCATCGGCTCGATGCTGATGAACATCATTGCCAACTGGCTGGGATTGGGCAACGCCGCCACGCCGTTAGGGCTGAAAGCGATGGAGGAACTGCAGAAACTGAACCGGTCACGGGACACGGCGACCAACGATATGGCGACTTTTTTAGCGCTTAATACTGCCAGCATTTGTTTGATTCCCATGACCGTTATCGCGGTCCGGGTGCAAATGAAATCCGCCAATCCTTTTGAGATCATCAGTACAACGATTGTAGCCTCCACCTGCGCTACCATCGCCGGGGTAACGGCGGCGAAACTTTTGCAAAGGTTGCCGGGTATTCGCAAATCCGACCCTCAGCGCCAGGTTGACGCGCCTTCTAATGAGAAGGGGGTTGCCCATGACTAATCCGCTTTTCGCACAAACCCTGACTGATACGCTGCAAACGGCTACGACCCAAGCGGCGAGTACGCCGGGATTATTCGTGACTATAATGAAAGCTTTCTCGGCTTGGGCGGTGCCGATTTTGATTTTTATCATTCTTATTTTGGGCTGGACAAAAAAAGTCAAGGTTTATGAATCGTTCATCGAGGGCGCCAAGGATGGCTTTACCACGGCCATCAAGATTATCCCATATTTAGTGGCTATTTTAGTCGCCATCGGTATGTTCCGGGCTTCGGGAGCCATGGACGTGTTTGTTACCCTGCTTGCACCACTGACCGGCCTGATCGGTATGCCCGCCGAAACCCTGCCGGTGGCGCTGATGCGTCCGCTTTCCGGTTCTGGCGCACTCGGGATCGTAAGTGAATTGATGAAACAGCATGGTCCGGACAGTTTCATCGGGCGACTGGCCTCGACGATGTGGGGCAGTAGCGAGACCACTTTTTACGTCGTGGCGGTCTATTTCGGATCCATCGGTGTGCGTCGCGTCCGGCATTCTATTGCCGCCGGGCTGATCGGTGATTCGGTTGGTTTGATTATGGCGGTGCTGATCTGCCGCCTGGTTTTCGGCGGTTAGGTTCTCCTGATTAGCGGCAGATGCGGGTGGCATTGCCTGTACCTGCCTAACCAGCAATCCGCCGGAGAGTAGAGCGGGTGCAGCGCATCGGCGGCAAAACGATACTTTTAATTCAGCGCGCTTTTCTCTATCTTATGACTTGAGTTTAGTGCTTTTACCGTCTGATTAAATTACCTTATGGAGTACAATTGATGACCAAAATCCAGAATCGAGCCCATATCCTGACTGAGAAAATTAATCCCAAAAGTCAGCTGATCGATACGCTCACTACCGCACAGATCGTCCGCCTGATTAATGAGGAGGATGCCACCGTCCCCTTAGCCGTGCGGGAAGCCATTCCCCACATCAGCGCCGCCACGGAATTGATCATCGAAGCTTTTAAAAACGGCGGGCGTTTGCGCTACATCGGTGCTGGAACCAGTGGGCGTTTGGGCGTGCTGGATGCCAGTGAATGTCCGCCGACTTTTTCCGTCAATCCCGATCTGGTGCAAGGTATTATTGCCGGGGGGTGGGTCGCTCTGCGGCAGGCGGTAGAAGGGGCCGAGGATAATCCGGAATTCGGGGCGGAAGACTGTCGCGCCGCCGGATTGACCGCCCGGGATGTACTGATGGGCATTGCCACCGGCGGAACCACACCCTATGTGCATGGCGCCATCCGCTATGCCCGTTCCATCGGTGCCCGGACGATATTTTTTACCTGCACGCCGAAGAAAGATCTCGACCTGGAGGCCGATGTATTTATCGAAGTATTGGTCGGCCCGGAACTGATCACAGGTTCCACGCGCATGAAAGCCGGGACGGCGACCAAAATGGTGCTAAACATGATTACCACGACGGCAATGATCCGTCTGGGCAAAGTTTACCGCAACTACATGGTTGATCATCAGGCGATCAATGCCAAACTGGTTGACCGCGGCACCCGCATAATCTCCGAGCTGACCGGACTGAATTATGAGGAAGCATACCAGGCCTTACTGGCCTCCGACAAACATGTCAAGGAGGCCATTGTCATGGTGAAACAGCATGTCACCCTGCCCCAAGCCCGGGAGTTGATCAAGGAGCACAACGGTTTCATCCGCTTCGCTTTCGGAGAAAATGAATCCTGATCATGATTTATCTCTCTTTTGGCAGGAGCGGCACCCAACCACTTCCGCACCATGAAGAACCTCATCGCGCTCCATAACCGTCCGAATCTGAAAGCACTGGGTCTGATGTCCGGCACTTCTCTCGATGGGCTGGATCTCTGTCTGGCCAATTTTCAGCATGTTGGTCAGGAGGTCCGCATCATGCCTTTGCGATTCCGTTCGTATCCTTACGCTCCGGAGACGGTCGCGCTGGTGCGCCAGACAATCAGCGGCTCAACCGCACAGGTTTGCCGGGCCAATTTCAGCCTGGGTCGGCTGTATGTTGACTCGATCCGACGCTTTCTCGCCGACGAACACTTGGACAGCCGCGATATCGATCTGATTGGCAGTCACGGTCAGACGGTCTGGCATATTGACGGCGACAGCACCCTGCAAATCGGCGAATCGGCACTTTTGGCCGAAGCTTTTGGTGTTCCGGTGATCGCCAATTTCCGCGTCCGGGATATTGCCGCGGGCGGGCGAGGTGCTCCACTGGTTCCCATCCTGGATTATTACCTTTTTCGCGAAAGCAACGCCAACATCATGGTTCTCAATATCGGCGGTATCGCCAACTTTACTCTGGTCCCGGCCGGCGCAGCGTCTGTTGCCGACATTCAGGCACTGGACACCGGTCCGGGCAATGCCCTGACCGATGCTTTTGCCCGCCAAATAACAGAGGGACGACAGAACTGCGATTTGGATGGAGAAATTGCCCGTCGGGGTACTATCCTGCCAGATGTGTTACAATTTCTGCTGGGACATCCCTTTATAGCGGCTCCGCCGCCCAAGTCTACCGGAACGGAGGTTTTTGGGGCGGATTTGGTGGCTGAGACAATCCGCCTATTCCAAATCAACCCGCACCAATGGCCGGACCTCATGGCAACCCTGACGCGATTTACCGCGGCAGCCATTCATAGCAATTATCAGCGCTTTTTCAGCCAGCATTTCCCGTTAGACAAAATCGTCATCAGCGGCGGTGGGGTGCATAACCCGGTCCTGATGGAGCATTTGCAATCTCTTTTTGGGGGAGTGGTGTTTCAGCGCCCTGAGGATTTCGGCATCCCTGCCGACGGCAAAGAGGCACTGGCATTCGCCCTGTTAGCCGCCTTGACGGTTTGGGGCGAAGCGGGCAATGTTCCGGGTGGCACAGGCGCAAAGCATCCGGCGATTTTAGGACAAATCAACTTTCCATAAACAGGAGAACGATTTATGAATCCCTACATCTTTCGGGAATATGATATTCGGGGTGTGGTAGCCGAAGATTTCAATGACGAAGTTGTGGAATGCCTCGGCAAAGGCATCGGCACCTATGTCCGCTCCCTTGGCGGCCACAGCGTAACGCTCAGTGGGGACGTGCGTTTGTCCACCCCGCATTTGAAAGAAGTGCTGAGTCGCGGACTCCTGGCTACCGGCGTTGACATCGTAGACATTGGCATTGTGCCTACACCGGTCAATTACTATAGCATGTACGTCCTGCCGGTGGACGGCGCGATCCAGATTACCGGCAGTCACAATCCACCCAATATGAATGGTTTTAAAATCAGCTATGACCGCCAGGCAGTTTACGGTCAGCAGATCCAAGCCATTAAAGCCATCATTGACCGAGGCGACTTTGCACAGGGTACAGGCAAAATCTCCTACCAAAGTTTGCTCGAACAGTACAAGGACATGGTCGTCGGAAAAATTAAGCTGGCCCGACCGGTACGCATTGCCATGGATTGCGGCAATGGCGCCGGAGCCCTGACCGCTCCGGAAATTTTCCGCCGGATTGGCTGTCAGGTGACCGAACTGTTTTGCACCGTGGACGGCAACTTCCCCAACCATCATCCCGACCCGACTGTCCCAAAGAATCTGGCCACTTTGATCAAAGAGGTTCAAAAAGGCGGCTATGAATGCGGCCTTGCCTTCGACGGTGACGCCGACCGGATCGGGGTTGTCGACGACCGGGGTGAAATCATCTGGGCGGATTATATCATGATCCTGTTTTTGGACGAAGTCGCCCGCCCCGGCGTGCCGGTCATCTTCGATGTCAAATGCAGTCAGGCGCTCGAAGAGTCCATCCTCGCCAAAGGTGGCGTACCTCTGATGTGGAAAACCGGACATTCCGTGATCAAGCAGAAAATGAAGGAGGAGCGGGTGCCTTTTGCCGGAGAAATGAGCGGACACCTGTTCTTCGGCGATGATTATTTCGGCTACGATGATGCCATTTATGTCGCGGCGCGCTTCGTACAAATGTTAGCCCGCAGTGGGGAAGCGTTAACGGCGCGGATGCAGCGTCTGCCGCATTATTTCTCGACGCCGGAAATGCGTCTGGATTGTAAGGATGACGCCGCCAAATTCGCAATCACCAAACAAGCCCTGGCCTATTTCAAGGCTAACTACGACTGTATTACCGTAGATGGCGTGCGCATCAAATTCGGCGATGGTTGGGGGCTGGTGCGGTCTTCGAACACTCAGCCGGTCATTGTGACGCGCTTCGAAGCCCGGACAGCGGCACGCTTAGCGCAAATTCGTGATTTAGTTCTAAACAAATTAAGGGAGTTTGGCGAAATTTCCCTTACGGCTGGTCATTAATGATGGTATTATCCGATACGATGTTGTCTCTTAAGAATCGCATCGACCTCGCGCTGAGCGAGCTGGCTTTTCCGGGAGTGCCTGCTGGCTTGTATGAACCGATGCGCTACAGTTTGAATGCCCCGGGCAAGCGTTTGCGTCCGATTTTGACCCTGCTGGCTGGCACAGCATTCGGGGCCGAAGCCGCGGACTTAATGCCGGCCGCTTTAGCCGTCGAGATTCTGCACACTTTTAGTCTGGTACATGACGACATCATGGATAACGCGACCCAGCGGCGCGGGCGTCCGACCCTGCAGATCAAATGGGACAACAACACCGCTCTCTTGGCCGGAGATGGCCTGATGGCGCTGGCGTTTCAGACCCTGATACAGACCGAGAGTAACAATATCCGCCGGATGGGTGCCGAATTCAGTCAGGCCATGCTGGAAATCTGCGAGGGTCAGGCCCTGGATGTGGAGTTCGAACGCCGTCCGCGGGTGACGCCCGCCGCCTATTTAGAGATGGTTGGCAAGAAAACCGGACGCCTGTTGGCGCTCTGCGGACAGCTGGCGGCCCTATATTGCCAGGCGGAGGAAGCGGTCGTCCAGGCATTTTACCATTTCGGACGGGAAATTGGGCAAGCTTTTCAGATTCAGGATGATGTGCTCGAGCTGACGTCGGACGCCAAAACCATGGGCAAGAGCCTTACCAGTGATCTCGCCGCCGGTAAAAAAACCCTGCCCGTGGTGCTGATGACTGAGGGCATGACCACTGATCAGGTGGAACAGTTCCTCGTTCATTTGAAGGAAAACTGCCAGAATCGCCAAGCTGTCCGACAGCTTTTTGAAGAGCGCGGGGTACTGCAAGTTGCCCATGGCGAAGCCGAGCGGTTATTCGAATCGGCCCGGGCGCGATTGACAGTTTTGCCGGCTGGCGCCCAGAAGCCGTTAGTGGCACTCGTCGGTCTAATCCGAGAGCGGCGGTACTGATTATGATCAAGCAGAAGGTCAAGATAACCAACCGGCATGGTTTACATACCCGACCCGCCACAGTTCTGGTGACCAAGGCCGCTCAGTTTCACTCGGAAGTTTTCCTGACCTACAATGGCATCCGCATCAACGCCAAGAGTATTTTAGGGGTCCTGGTATTAGCTGTAGAACCCGGCTCAGAGGTGATTCTGGAGGTCAACGGCGACGACGAAGCCGCGGCTACGCAGGAACTACTCGATTTGATCAAACATAAATTCTACACGGAAGAATGAAAATCCTGAAAGCCACCCGTATTGCGCCGGGAATCGTCAGCGGACCGGTATTTTTCTTCGAACGTAACAAATGGCCGATTCCCCGCTATCTCGTCGCATCCGGTGAAACCGAACGAGAACTGCGGCGCTTTCAGGAAGCCATCGCCAAAGCCGATCAGGAACTTAATCAGGTACGCGGTCTGGTACTGAGCGGGCTCAGCAAGGAACACGCCCTGCTGATTGATGCCCAGTTGATGGCGCTCCGGGATACCGATTTGCACCGCGCAGTAGAGACGCTGGTCTGCCAGCGCCGCTACAATATCCTGCGGGCCTATGTGGAAGTCATGACCCGTTATGCCAAAACACTTGCCGAAACTGTCAACGCCTACCATCAGGAACGATTGGTAGACCTGCATGATGTCATGAAGCGCGTCATCCACCATCTGTCGGTCAAACGGGATTACACCATACCGCGTTTACGGGAGCCGGCTATTTTTGTCAGTGAGCGCCTGTCGCCGACCGACCTGATCAATCTCCATAATCAGCGCGCTCTGGGAATCGTTACGCAAGTAGGCGGAGTAGATTCGCACGCCGGCATCCTGGCCCGGGCTTTTAATCTGCCCTACGTTTCCGGCCTGCTGGAAATGGAAGAATTGCGTAATTGCCCGCGAATCATCCTCGACGCCGACGAAGAAGCTGTACATCTAAATCCTTCCCGGGAAACCGAATTGACATTTTCCTCCCGTCTGCAGGCTTTCCGCCAAACCAAGGAACAAATTAGCTTCCAAGAAGCACCGCCTCTACCGATGGTAACGGAAAAAGTCGAGGTCCTGATGAACGCCAGCTTTGTCACCGAAATTGAAGCTGTGGCCCCTACATTGTTCCCTGGTATTGGACTCTTTCGGACCGAGTTCCTGTGCCTGGAGCGGAATGCGATCCCGGATGAACAGATCCAGTATCGTGCCTATTCTAAAATCCTGAACGCGGCCCGGGGTAAAATTGTGACTTTCCGGACTTTTGACTTCGGGCGTGAGAAATTGTTTGCCTTATTGAATATCGAAGCGTTACAGAAAGAGTCGGCTCTTGATAACTGGGGTGGGATTGGCTTCTGCCTGGATAATCCGGAAATCCTGATCACGCAGTTGCGCGCCCTGTTTCGCGCCAGCCGGCACGGCGCCATGCAGATCATGATCCCGCTGGTAACCGGCATTGACCAGATTCGGGCGACCCTTGCAATCACAGAGGCCGCCAGAGCCAACCTGGGTAAAACGGTGGCCCCGGCCTCCGCCAAAATTCCCTTTGGCATCATGGTGGAGACCGATACCATTCTCGAACAACTGGACGCGGCCGCCAAACTGGTAGATTTTTTCAGTGTCGGAACCAACGATCTGGCGCTTTTTCTACTGGGTTCCCGCCGGGATGCCACTCTGGTAAAAAATTACTATCACCCGCTGATCTTCCGCGCTTTGGATAAAATCATCACCGCCGGACAGCGACATAACATCCCCGTGACTGTCTGCGGCGAAATGGCGGCTGATCCGTTCGGGGCGCTGGGATTACTCGCCTTAGGATATCATTCTCTCAGTATTAACGCCAACGCATTACCGACCATCCGGGAATTGGCAAGTAGTCTCGATCTCCACGCTTTGGGCCAACTGCGCACGGCGCTGATTGAAGCTGCCGATGCAATTTCAATCTATAATCTGCTGAAAGACTTCCGGAACCGGGCATCTCATCCTGATTGAGTGGGGCAGAATATCAATATTTATACTTGCTTCTACCCCTAAGTCATAATATATTCAGGTGATGAAGACGGTTTTGGTCACTCTGCATAAGATCGTGTTTTATCAACCTAACAAAGGCTACGCCCTGCTCCTCAAAGAGGTCGGCGGCGAACGGCAGCTTCCTATCATTGTCGGCGCCTTCGAAGCCCAGTCCATCGCCCTGGCGGTCGAGAACATCGCCACTCCCCGACCTTTGACCCACGATCTGTTTATCGAATTCCTCCGGGCTTTTTCGGCCCAGATCGAAGAGGTGATTGTGAGCGACCTGATCGATACCACTTTTTACGCCAAAATCTATCTCGCGCTTCAGGAAGGGCATCGGATAGTCATTGACGGGCGACCGAGCGATGCCATCGCCCTGGCTCTGCGCATGAAAGCGCCGATTAAAGTCGCCGAAAAGGTCATGCGTGAAGCCGGTCAAATCTTCACTGAAAAGCGCCGCGAAACAATCGAAAAAGATGACAGCGTCCCGGAATTGCAGAACTTGGATCGTTTATTCGAATTGCAGACCCAGCTTCAGAACGCCATCGAAGAAGAAAATTACGAATTGGCCGCCCGCCTGCGGGACCAGATCAGTGCGCTGCAACGTGACTCCAATGCCAACTGAGCTGTGCGAAAATTCCCGCACTTCCCTGACAGAGCGGGTCCTCTGCCGATTAATGTTCCGGCAAATTGCACATCCGTATTCCAACCCAACCCGGGGCAATACGCCCGGTCTATTGAAACAACCTATCCGCGCTGGTGCGATAAAGTAATCAGAATTCGACGAAAGGGGAGTTGGTAATGAATAAAAATAGCGATAACGGTTGCAGGATTCGCTTCTTTGGAGTGCGGGGTTCGATTCCTTCCTCTCCGGATAATTCCGAAATGGAGGAGAAGCTGTTCTGGATTTTGAAAAACCTGCCGGACCAGAGTTTGTCTGACGACCGGGCGATACAGGAATATATCCGGACTTTGCCTCCGCATCGCAAACACTTTGTCGGCGGCAATACCGCCTGCGTCTATATCAACATTGCCGGTCAGCATATCATTTTCGACGCCGGGTCGGGTTTACGACGGCTGGGCGAGCAATTGATGCGCGGGGATTTCGGCCGCGGCAAGGGACGCGCCCACATTTTTCTCAGCCATACCCACTGGGACCACATCCTGGGGTTTCCGGCCTTCCTGCCGGCCTTCCGCTCCGGCAATCAGATCACAATCTATGGCGTGCACAACAGTCTCGAACAACGCATCAGTACCCAGCAGGAAGATGAGTTCTTTCCGGTTTCGCTCTCGGCCATGGGCGCCAACATAGATTTTGTCCAGTTGCGCAAGGAAGAATCCATCAACCTCGGCGAAGTCACCATAACCAATCGAATGTTGAACCATCCCGGCGGCTCGTTCGGGTACCGACTAGATTATCGCGGGCGCTCCTTGGTTTACGCCACTGATTCCGAATATAAAAACCTCGCTGCGGAGATAATGCACCGTTATATTGAATTTTTCCAGGACGCGGATGTGCTCATCTTTGACGCCCAGTTTACCATCGAAGAGAGCATCGAAAAGGAAAATTGGGGACACAGCACTTCCATTCAAGGGGTCAATTTTGCCCGCGAGGCGCGGGTGAAAAACCTGTTCTTCTTCCACCATGACCCCACCTATTCCGATAATAAATTGCAGGAAATCCTGGACGCCGCCATCGCCTATCACCGTCAAAATGGAAACCATCCGCCGATCAACATCGCACTGGCTCGTGAAGGGCTGGAATTTACCCTCTGAGACGATTGGATCGTCGGCGCCAATCGACGCCGGGCGCATGGCTCTTGAATTGAGTCTTAAAAAATCATAACTTTCGCTGGTTATAGCATAACTTCGGATTAACAGCTACTATGGGTATTTTCGCCAACGCAGTCATTCTCTGGACGTACCATTTCGGATTTAAATAAATCCCCGGTCTTTCTCCGCACCTATCCGAGACCAAAATCTAAAAAAATATCCAAACCAGAAGGAATAACTTGTTATGCATAAACGTAAAGTAATTATCATTGGAGCCGCCGGCCGGGATTTTCATAATTTCAATACCTTCTTCCGTGACAATGAACTCCTGGAGGTGGTGGCTTTCACCGCCGCGCAGATTCCCGACATTGACGACCGTAAATACCCGGCGTCCCTGGCAGGCGCACTTTATCCTCAGGGCATTCCGATCTATGCCGAAGAAAACTTGCCCTATTTGATCCGCTCTCTACACGCTGATCTGTGTGTCTTCTCCTATAGCGATGTCAATTATCAGAAAGTCATGGGGATCAGCGCGATTGTCAACGCCGCTGGTGCGAGCTTCATGTTGCTCGGTCCCCACGACACCATGCTCAAAAGCCACAAACCCGTGATTGCGGTGTGCGCGACGCGTACGGGGTGCGGTAAAAGCCAGACCTCGCGCAAGGTCATCGAAATCCTGATGCAGAAAGGCTTGCGGGTCGTTGCGGTGCGCCACCCCATGCCCTATGGCGACCTGGTGTCCCAGCGGGTGCAGCGCTTCGCGTCCCTCGACGATTTACAGAAGCACCATTGCACCATTGAAGAGATGGAAGAATATGAACCGCATGTCATGCGCGGGAATGTCATTTACGCCGGCGTGGATTATGCCGATATTCTCCAGGCCGCAGAACAGGATCCCGCTGGGTGCGACGTCATCGTCTGGGACGGTGGCAACAACGATTTCCCGTTCTTCCGACCTGACTTGATGATCACTGTCGCTGATCCGCATCGTGCCGGACACGAACTCAGCTATTATCCCGGCGAGGTCAACCTGCGTCTTGCCGATGTCATCATAATCAACAAAATCGACACCGCTCCGCCGGAAGGCATCAAAATGGTTCGCGACAATATCGCCCGTCTCAATCCACAGGCGACTGTTGTCGACGCCGCCTCGCCTATCCGGGTTGATCGCCCGGAGGTGATCCGCGGGCGCCGCGTGCTGGTTATCGAAGACGGCCCAACTTTAACACACGGTGAAATGCAGCTCGGCGCCGGCATCGTCGCCGCCCGTACCTATGGAGCGCGGGAACTGGTTGATCCGCGCCCTTTTGCAGTCGGTCGGTTGGCCGAGACATTCCACAAATATCCCCGTATCGGCACGCTCCTGCCGGCGATGGGTTATGGCACTCAACAGATCAATGACCTGCAGGCGACCATTGCGCGCTGTGACTGCGAGGCGGTCATCATCGGCACACCCATAGACCTGAATCGCATTATTCAAATTGATAAACCCAATACCCGGGTCTATTACGAACTGCAGGAAATCGGGAGTCCGAATCTGGGCGAAATTCTGACGGCTTTTATCGCCCGCCAAGGTTTGCCAGGTAACTAAGGAGTCCCAGAATGCACCGTACCGCAGTCATCGCCTTAGGTGGCAACGCCATTTCGCCCCGCGCGGAAGAAGACACCATCACCAACCAGTTTCGCAATACCCGCAAAAGCCTGCAGGCGGTTATGCACCTGATCCGGCAGGATTATCATCTGGCGCTCACGCATGGCAATGGTCCGCAGGTTGGCAATGCCCTGCTGCGAGTCGAATTGACGATTGGCAAGGCGCCGGTTTTGCCGCTCGGTATCTGTGTCGCCGATACCGAAGGGGGCATGGGTTATATGATCGAGCAGTCACTGCAAAACGCCCTCATCCGCGAGCAAATTCCCCGCGAAGTAGTCTCCCTGATCACGCAGGTCATAGTTGACGCCGATGATCCCTCCATACACAATCCCACCAAGTTTGTCGGCAGTTGGTACAGCCGGGAGGAAATCGAACAATTAGCCGCGCAACATGCCTGGCAGATCAAGGCCGACGGCACTCGCGGCTGGCGCCGGGTGGTGCCATCGCCTCAGCCGCGACGGATCATTAACCGTCAAGCCATACGTCATTTGGTAGATTTGGGAATTATCGTGATTGCCGCCGGCGGTGGCGGTATCCCGGTCTACATCATGGAAAACGGACTCTACGAGGGCTTCGATGCGGTCATTGACAAGGACCTGGCCGCCGCCGTCCTGGCGCGGGACATCGCGGCGCAGGAACTTTATATTCTGACGGAAGTGGACAATGTGAAAATCAATTTCGGCAAACCTGATGAACAGGACATTGACCTGATCCATGCCGCCGAATTGCGAGAACTTCAGCAAGCGGGACATTTTCCGCCGGGCTCCATGGGTCCAAAAATTGAAGCCGCGCTAAACTTCCTCCATTTCGGCGGCGAACGTGTCGTGATCACCTCCCTAGAACGCGCCGTCGCCAGCCTGAATGGCGACAGCGGCACAACCATCATCCCTTAAAATGCAGGAAACCAAAATGGATAAAACCTTAGCCATCCTAAAACCCGATTGTGTAGCCCGTCGACTCTGCGGTCAGGCCCTGGCCTTTATCGAATCGCACGGCTTCAAAATTTTAGCGCTTAAAATGATCCGCTTAGAGCGCCGGGAAGCGGAAGCTTTCTACGCGATACACACCGGTAAGCCTTTCTTCGCCGACCTGATCAATTTCATGACCTCCGGACCGTGCGTGCCGCTGGTGCTTCAGAAAGAATCCGCCGTCGACGCTTTCCGGCAGGTCATCGGTGCGACCGATCCCGCCCGGGCCGACGAGGGCACCCTGCGACGCCTGTTGGCTGAAAATGTGCAGCGCAATATTGTGCACGGATCCGATTCCGCGGAAAATGCAAAGAAAGAAATTGCATTTTTCTTTCCAACAGTTGAAATTATAACGTGATTATTCCTCAATCTTTCTCGGAGGGTACCTTGATGAAAAATGGCCTTTGCGCTATAGCACTGACTTTGACTCTGATCAACGGTTGCAGTAAGCAGCCGCCTGTTCCCGGTTTCGTCGGCAAACCGCTGGAGTTGATCCCCACTTTGAAAGCCCCGGAAGATACCGCCGGGTGCACCTTTAAATGGTCTTTCACCAGTAAACCCGCCGAAAGCAATTTAGATGTGCTTTCCTTTCAGCCGGACAGCCGCTCATTCAGTGTAACGATCGTTCCGGATGCCATGGGCGCTTTTGAGGTGCAATTCGTGGCGACCTCTGCAGAAAACAAAGATGTTGTTAAACAGATCTTCAAATGCGACATCCAAGGTGCAGATCAGGCACCTCCTGACAGTAGCTCTGGAGTGATCACGGAAGCCGCCGCGCCCTTACCGCAGTATGCCAAGCCGGGCACCGTTGCCCAACCACCGGTCCCCGTCTATGCTCCGCCACCTTCTCTTAAACCGAAAGCCGTAACCAGGGCTGTCGTCCGGGGACGGAAGATCCCCAAGGTGGCCGGCAAATACACCATTCAGCTCTCGTCTTGGAAAAAATACAACCAGGCCGAAGACGCGCTAAAAAAACTGGTGGATGCTGAGATTGATGCCTATATTCAGAAGGCTTTCTTTCAGGAAACCAAGGAAACTTTCTACCGTGTGCGTACCGGCACTTTTGACAGCTACGAAGAAGCTAAAACGGCGCTGAATGCCATTCAGAAAAAAGTACCGCATGAAAAACCCTGGATTGATTTCGTGCGTGAAGATCAATAAGCGAAAAGGAGACTATCATGAAGAAGTTACATTTTGACGTAAGAGATATTTTCCTCACCCCGCGTTTAGCCCTGAGCGGTAAAAAAATCTGGGTGCACTTCATCGGATTGGTCGCGGGTTGGTTGGTTTACCTGCTGTTCGCCTATCTGGCTCTGCTCCTGAACGGCCAAACTTTGGGTGAGATCTGGGGCCAGTACCACTTTTTCCCCTGCCTTTTCCTCGCCGGTCTGCCGATTGCCTGGTATACCTGGCTGGTAGGTGGCATCGGCATGCTGGCCTGGGTTGTTCTTTATCTCTGGGCTTCCCTGGCGGTGTCCCGCATAACCTTTAAGCAGTTAAAGGGGGACGAATTTTACTCTTCCGGAGACAGTTTCAAATATGTGAAGAAACATGGGCTCGCGGTCTTTATGGGGCCGGTTTCGATTCTGCTAATCATCGCCTTCTTTGTCGTAATGGCGATTATCGCCGCCTGGATTGCCAAATGGCCGGTACTGGATATCATTTTCCTGGGTCTTCCCTACCTGCTCTACTTCATCGTTTCCACTTTCGTGGTGTACTCGATGGTGGTTTTTGTCGTTTCCTTCATTCTGGCACCGGCCATCGTCGGTACCGCTGAAGAAGACACCATGGAAACCGTTTTTCAAAGCTACTCGACCCTCTGGGCTCAACCCTGGCGCCTGGTACTTTACGAAGGCTTGATCGGGGCTCTGACCATCGTGGCGACATACATTTACGGGCTGGCACTGATCCTGGGTTACAAATTCTTCAACTTCGTCTTCGGGGCCAGCTGGCTGATGGACGGTAAAATGGCGCGCATCGTCGAGCAGGCTTCCTCATATATTTTTGGAACCAATTCGCCTTTGACATCCTATATCAGCCGTTTCTTCGGAATCTATTCAGCGGCTTCACTGGGCATCACCAAACCGCTCTATCTGGGGATCACGGACATTATCACGGCTGTACTGATTGGTATTGCCCTGTTTGTCATCGCCGGAACGGTCGTAGCGTATTTGCTGGCTAACGTGAGCGTCGGTCAGTCTCTGCTGTACATCATTCTGCGCAAGAAAAAAGACGATGAGGACCTGGTCGAACGTAAAGACGAAGACGAACTCAAGGAAGAAGAAGAGAAAAAAGAGGAAGAAAAGAAAGAAGAAGAATCAACACCTGCCGAAGAAACTAAAGCCGGCGAGGAGCCAAAAGCTGAAGAGTCTGCTCCCGCCGCATCTCAGCCGACAGAATAATCAACACTTACACAGCTTCGTATTTAAAGGGCGCTCGCAGGGCGCCCTTTCTTTTTTTCCTTGATGATTTCGCCGAAGAACCTGAAAATGCCCCCGCTTTTTCTGCCGCAGTCCGCACTTGTTAAAAATCTGCAATCACCGTAAACTTAGCGCCGGTTTTTAACATAATTCCCGATTAACTCCAAGAGGTTTAAAAATGACACCAAAAACAATCAAAACTCCCAAGTATGTCTACTTTTTCGGGGGTGGTAAAGCTGACGGTAACGAGAGCATGAAAAATCTGCTCGGTGGCAAGGGCGCCAATTTAGCCGAAATGGCTGGTCATCCAGACCTGCGCCTGCCAGTGCCCCCCGGGTTCACCATTACCACTGAGGTTTGCACTTACTACTACGCCAATAAACGCAAGTATCCGGCTGAACTGCAGGCACAGGTTGCCAGGGCCCTGACCAAAGTCGAAAAAATTCTCGGTCGTTTGTATGGCGATCCGCGCAATCCACTGTTGGTTTCGGTGCGCTCCGGCGCCCGCAGTTCCATGCCCGGTATGATGGAAACCGTACTGAACGTCGGTCTGACGGAAAAAACGATTCCCGGCCTGATCAAGCAGAGTGGCGGCAATACCCGTTTCGTTTACGACGCCTACCGCCGTCTGATCATGATGTACTCTGACGTAGTCATGGAAAAAGCGGCGGGGATCGAGCCCAAGGACGACAAGGGCATCCGTCGCCAGCTGGAAAAAATCATGGACAATCTCAAAAAGGCTAAAAACTATACCAGCGATACCGACCTGACCACCGCCGATCTGCAGGAACTATGCAAAGCCTTTAAAAAGCAAATCCGCAAAGTGCTCGGCAAGGAATTTCCCGATGATCCTCAGGAACAGCTGTGGGGTGGCATCGGTGCCGTGTTCGCTTCCTGGAACGGCAAGCGCGCCATCGCTTACCGCCGCATCGAAAACATACCCGATGAATGGGGCACGGCAGTCAACGTCCAGGCCATGGTTTTTGGCAATATGGGCGCGGATTGCGCAACCGGTGTAGCTTTTACCCGCAACCCGGGCAGCGGCGAGAATGGCTTCTATGGCGAATATCTCATCAATGCCCAAGGCGAAGACGTCGTAGCCGGCATTCGCACCCCTGCTCCATTAAATAAATACTCGACCTCCGAACACAACAAGAACCTGGTCACTCTTGAAAAAGGCATGCCCCGGCTTTATCAGGAACTGAATGACTACCGCACGCGCCTCGAAAAACACTATCGCGACATGCAGGACATCGAGTTCACCATCGAAAAGGGACGCCTGTTCATGCTACAGTGCCGCATCGGCAAACGCAACGGGCCGGCGGCAGTGCGCATGGCCATTGATATGCTGAAAGAACGATTGATCACCAAAGAAGTGGCGGTTCGGCGGGTTTCGCCGGCACAGCTCGATGAACTTTTACACCCGATTATTGACCCGCACGAAGAGAAAAAACACGAACCTCTGGCTAAGGGCCTGCCTGCCGGGCCGGGCGCGGGCAGCGGACAGATCGTATTTACTTCGGCGGATGCCGTTAAGTGGGCTAAAAATGGCAAAAAGGTGATCCTGGTGCGCGAAGAAACCAATCCTGAAGACGTAGACGGCATGCGCGCCTCGCAGGCAGTCCTGACCGCCCGCGGCGGAATGACCAGTCACGCCGCTCTCGTTGCGCGCGGCTGGGGCAAGTGCTGTATCGTCGGCTGCGGCGCCTTACATATTGACTATCAGAAAAAGATTCTTGCCGTTGCCGGCAAAACCTTAAAGGAAGGCGACGTCATCACGCTGAACGGCACCAAGGGCTACGTCTATGCCGGCGCCCTGCCGATGATTGACGCCACCGAAAATCCCGACCTGGTCAAGTTCCTGAAAATATGCGACACGGTGCGGCGCCTGGGTGTGCGTACCAATGCCGATACGCCCGCCGACGCCAGACGCGCCCGGCAGTTTGGCGCCGAAGGCATCGGTCTGTTTCGCACCGAGCACATGTTTTACGGTGAAGGCAGTGACGCTCCGCTTTTTGCCCTGCGCAAGATGATCGTCTCCAAAACCGAGACGGAACGTCAGAAAGCGCTCGATGAACTGTTCCCTTATGTTAAAAAAGACATCAAGGCAACACTGGAAGCCATGGACGGCCTGCCAGTAGTGATCCGTCTGCTGGATCCACCACTGCACGAATTTGTGCCACGTAAAAAAGAAAAACTGGAAGCTCTGGCCAAAGACCTCGGTATCACCCTGGCGGAACTCGAGAAACGCGCCGCCGATCTGCACGAATCCAACCCCATGATGGGGCATCGCGGCGTGCGCTTGGGCGTCACCTACCCGGAAGTTTCCCGCATGCAAATCCGGGCCATCTTGGAAGCCGCGGCGGAACTGCTTAAGGCCGGCAAAAAACCTTATCCGGAAATCATGGTGCCCGTCGTCGGTGAAGTCCGGGAACTCACCGACCAGAAACGTCTGGTAGACGAAGTCTATGCCGAGACCCTGAAGAAATTCGGCCTGAAGAAAATCAAATTCCTGTACGGAACAATGATCGAAATTCCGCGCGCCTGTCTGGTCGCCGACCAGATCGCATCCGTCACCGAGTTCTTCTCCTATGGCACCAACGATCTGACCCAGATGACGTTCGGCTTTTCGCGGGATGACATCGGCGGCTTCCTGCCCGACTATCTCGAAAAGAAAATCCTGCCGGTGGATCCGTTCCAGTCCATTGACCAACTGGGCGTGGGCGAATTGATCCGGGTCGGCATCGAGCGCGGGCGCAAGACCCGTCCGGAACTCGAAGTCGGTATCTGCGGCGAACACGGCGGCGAGCCGAATTCGGTCAAGTTCTGCCACCGCGTCGGAATGAACTACGTTTCCTGTTCACCCTTCCGCGTGCCGATCGCCCGCCTCGCGGCGGCGCAGGCGGTTGCCGAAGAAAAAACCAAGTAATTCAAATACGCAATCTTCCCGAAAAAACCGCGGGGTAACAGCCGCGGTTTTTCGTTTTACGCAAAGCCTTGGGTATTTACCCCGCCTTAACTTAAATATAATAGATTAGGCTGAAGTTGATGCTCCCGGAATAACGCCATTCCCGCAAGGTCGTCTTATAATTATTAGAACTGGTTTGTAAGTGGGAGCGTGACCCGGTACGGGTGAGCTGATTAGTACTGCTGACATTTAGTACACACTGCGGGTTTAGATAATACTTCACCTGGGGGATGAGGTGCAGTATGCAACTCGTTGTCCTGCCATCATCATTTGGAACGTCTTGTGGCGAGTGCTGCCTTTCGTTCATGTAATACCATTCCACACCCACGCCTACCGACGCAAGCGACCGGCTGTCCCATTGATAGTACCAGCTCGAAGAAACGCTCAGGCGGGAAAAGGATTGCTTGCCACGGTTTCTATCTGAAATTATCGTGGTGTCGTTTGCTGAATACTGTCTGTCTTTTTGCTGGAATTGATTTTCTCTTTCCTCATAATTCAGATCGGAAGAAAGCTGCATCCAGAACCGCCAGCTATAAATTTTATTGTAGCTGGCGTTGATCCCGACTGCCCGGCTTTCAGAGAATCGTTTTGATGAAAATAACCTGTGCGTTTTGGTAGAACTTAGCAGGCTATCCTCGACAACCTCGTCCTCGCTGTCTAAATGCGCCCTGCATTCCTGGCGACTAAAATCGTATTCGTGCTTGTTGTAATCATCGCTTTGAACGATGCTCCCGTAAATGGAATATTTCGTCCCGAATGGGCGCGACTGAATCGGCGCAAACAGATAAATGTCATGCAAGGCAAGGTAGGCTTTTGTATCATTGGGTAAAATGGCTCCGACTGTTTTCAGATACTCGATTATTGTACCCATTGCTTCGAGATTTTTTATCCGACTGTCGTAGTGGTAGCGTTCGCGCTGCCGAAGAATGAGCTGGGCAAGCTGAACAAATTCCTCCCTGCTCAGGTCTCTTTGCAGTCGACCCTGTTTTCTGAGTTCTGCCATCAACTCCTCAGCTTTGGCGGCATATTGACCTTCATATACCCGACCGTAAGATAGTCGCGGCCCAAATAACAAGCCGTAGGAAGGATTATCTTTGTGAGACTTGGTGTAGTCTTTTAGTAGTTTGAAGATTGGTTCATTAAAAGTATTCTCCCTGTCCCTCACCTCCTGAATGCTACTCTGAGCATTGACTGAAAGGCCGGCGCCAATTCCCCAGCGCGATTTGAAATATTCGGTCCAGTTCAAACTTCCTGTGAAAGAGGCTATCATATTCCGATCCCGATTATTCTCGTAAGTACTCCAGTCGATAGAGAACATGTCCCTTTCGGAGTCATGCAGATACAAAACGAGGTCTCGCCGATAGGTCAGACTGGTCGCAGAGGATATTTCCCGGCTTTTGGTGATCTTTTTGTAATGGAGGTCTATTGCCGGTTGGAGAATAAAATTCAAGTTTTTTCCTGCATGGGGAACCGTCAGACCGGAGTCGTCGAAGTGGAAATCATTTTCTCCAGCGGATGTACTGCCCGAGCTATTCAAGGCGAGACTCGGCCGGAAGAGCCAGGTAGTCAACGAGTCCGGAATATAATCCACTATCCGGTAGGATTGCGCATAAGTGAATGAGGTCAGCACCAGACCAACAATTAGATTAATAAGCCGCTTTCTCATTGCCAACCCCCTGTATTATGCATCCTCAACTATAGGTTTTCAAAGGACATTGCGAATCTTCTACAATTTAAAGAAAATTGCTGATGATGACAACGGGTGCTTTGTTAAAGGCTCTGCACTGCGACAAAACCTTTGCAGACTTGCCAAATGTTGAAGATATTTAGCCGTCAATGCTGAATCGCAAAACCATGAAAGACCCTCAGATGTTTTCACGGATGATCCCCAAAACAATTATTGTTCTTTACTTACTGAGCGACTGGCTTGCGGCCGCGCAGTTGGATACACTGGCCATCTCCAGCCCGGCCATGCAGAAGAACCCAAAAGCCGTGGTCGTCCTGCCCGATCAGTACCAGCAAACCGCCAGCCGTTATCCGGTGGTTTACCTCCTGCACGGCTGGAGCGGTTCGTATCGCGACTGGCCGGCGAAAATTGACTTAAAGCCCTTGGCCGATAAATACGGTTTTATCATCGTCTGCCCGGATGGCGGTTATGCCGGCTGGTATGTCAATAGTCCAATCCGCAAGGACTCTCAGTACGAGACTTACATCGCCCAGGAGGTCGTCGCATTTATCGATAAAAATTATCGGACGGTCGCTGATTCGACCGGGCGCTTCCTCTGCGGATTGAGCATGGGTGGGCACGGCGCTTTCACTCTACTGGCCAAATATCCGCAGCAATATGCCGGAGCCGGTAGTATGAGCGGCGCCATGGCGATGTCCAGCGGCGACCGCCGCGCCGGGCTGGCCGATATTCTGGGTGATTATGAAACCAACCGGCCCTTATGGGAAGGCAATTCCGCCTTGTTTCTGGCCGACCGGTTGACCGGTCGCGGCAAAGCGATTTTAATCGACTGCGGCGTTGATGATTTCCTGTACCAGACCAATGTTGCATTACATAAAAAACTGTTGGACTTAAAGATACCCCATGACTATTTCGAAAGACCCGGCGCGCATAGTTGGGGCTATTGGACAAATGCGCTCGAATATCACCTGCTGTTCTTCAGTAAAAATTTCAAGACGGGAATGAAATGAATAAAAATATTGTTGCCAAAGCACAGGCTTTAAATACCAAGACCGCTGATTTTCTGGCTGAAATCGTTTCAATTGCCTCTCTAAGCAGTAAAGAGGAAAACATAATCAAGCGCCTGAAAAAAGAAATGGAGGCGATTGGCTTCGATGACGTGATTATCGACGGCCTGGGTAATGTCATTGGTCGTCTCGGCAAGGGGCCGGTGAAAATCGCCTTCGACGCCCACATTGATACGGTGGACATTGGCAATCGCAGTTTATGGAAATTCGATCCATATGCTGGTCATGTTAAAGACGGCAAGGTTTGGGGACGTGGGGCGGCCGACCAGAAAGGCGGCATGGCGTCCATGTTGGCCGCCGCGCGGATCATCAAAGAACTCGATCTGGCGCGAGGTTGCACCATCTACATGATCGGCACAGTCATGGAAGAAGATTGCGACGGTCTGTGCTGGCATTATATCATCGATGAGGAAAAAATCCGTCCGGACTTCGTTGTGCTCACCGAACCGACCGGCTGTCGTATTTATCGCGGTCACCGCGGGCGCATGGAAATTGAAATTTCCGTGGCCGGTCTTTCCGCCCATGGTTCCGCACCGGAACGCGGCGACAACGCTGTTTATAAAATCGCGCCGCTGATTAAGGAGATCGAATTGCTCAACGAGCGTCTGGCGAATGACGAATTTTTAGGCAAAGGCACCGTCGTTCTCAGTCAGATCCGGTCAGTCAGCCCGTCATTATGCGCCGTACCGGATTTCTGTTCGATTTATCTGGATCGGCGTCTGACCTGGGGCGAAACCAAAGAGTCGGCCCTGGCGGAAATTCAGGAAATCATCCAACGCCTGAAAATCGAGGCCAAAGTTGAATTGCCGGTTTATCGTGAAAAAGCTTTCACTGATAAGATCTATCCAATGGAGAAATATTATCCGACCTGGAAGCTGGAAGAAAATCATCCGCTGGTGCGGGCCGGTGTTGCGAGTTATCGGGCCTTGTTTGAAAAAGAGCCGGTGATCGACAAATGGACGTTCTCGACCAATGGCGTGACGATTTGCGGTGTGCATGGCATTCCATGCATCGGCTTTGGTCCTGGTTTCGAGGAACAGGCGCATGCCCCAAATGAATGGACACCCGCCGAACATCTCTGGCAAGCCGCGGCTTTCTACTCCGGACTGGTCGAAAATCTTAGTCGTGGGAAATAAACCGCAGAGGGCGCAGAGAACGTGGAGTAATTTTATGTTTAAAGATATTAACCAACTGACGGAAACTGTGATCGGTTTGGCGATCAAGGTTCATCGCCATCTTGGTCCGGGATTTTTAGAATCGGTTTATCAGGCGGCGCTGGCGTAAGAAATGCAACAAGCCGGAATTAACTTCGAAAAAGAAAAATATTTACCGGTTAAATATACCGATATAGTAATTGAAAAAGGTTTTCGGTGCGATTTTTTAATCGATGAACAATTAGTCGTCGAATGTAAAGCCGTCAATGAGTTAACAGGCATAGAACAAGCGCAACTGTTGAATTATCTTAAAATCTCACATCTCCAAGTTGGATTATTGATTAATTTTAACTCCAGTATTTTGAAGAATGGAATTAAGAGAATTGTGAATAACTATAATGGAAATACTCCGCGGTTACAATGAAAGGACTGGATATGAACGAAACTTTACTGCGAGGAAAACACCTCATCACCTTCCAGGAATGGACGAAGAACGAAATCAATATGGTGCTGGGTGTGGCCGCCGACCTGAAACGCCGCTTCGCGCTTGGTGAGCCGCATCGGCTGTTGCAGGACAAGACGTTATTCATGATGTTTTTCGAACAATCGACGCGCACGCGCAATTCGATGGAAGCCGGCATGACCCAGCTCGGCGGACATGCGCATGACCTGACGCCCGACAAAATGCAACTTTCACACGGCGAATCGGCCAAAGATACCGCCATGGTGCTTTCGCGCATGGGACACGGCATCGCCTGCCGCAATTGCTTTTATGGCATCGGCAACAAGTATCTGCGCGAGCTAGCCCAATATTCGTCAGTGCCGATTCTTTCCCTGCAGGATGATATATACCACCCGATGCAGGTCATTGCCGACCTCATGACGATTCAGGAATATTTCGGGCAAAACCTGCAAGGACTAAAGGTCACGATTTCGTGGGCGTATGCCACCAGCCACGCCAAACCGCTTTCCGTGCCGCTGTCACAGATATTGATGTTTCCGCGTTTCGGGATGGATGTCACCGTCGCTGCGCCAAAGGAATTTCCATTGAAAAAAGAATACGTCGAACAAGCCCGGGAAAACGCCCGGCTGAACGGCGGCAAACTGTCATTCACCGATAATATGGACGAGGGTTTCCGCGATGCGCAGATTGTCATTCCGAAAAATTGGGGCGGCTTCGGCAATTATGAATTCGACGAATACCTTGCCAATGAAGACGCCTGCCGTAAGGAAATGAAAGCCAATCTCGAAAAACATAAAGACTGGATTTGCGACGCCCGCCGCATGCAATTGGCCGCGCCGGAAGTCAAGTATATGCACGCCCTGCCAGCCGACCGCGGCAAGGAAGTTACCGACGAAGTTATCGACAGCCCGGCGGCGATTATTTACGATGAGGCCGAAAACCGCCTGCATACCGCCAAAGCCGTGATGGCCTTGACCATGGGTGGCAGACCGTAAAACCGCTGAGGTCGCTGAGAACGCGGAGTAATGAAAGATCAAATACGAGGTTATATTTATATTAGTTACATCTTCATCCATTTCATCAATTAAAATGTTAACTTTAAAATGAAATGACTCTGAAACCCGCCAGTGTCGAAAATATTCTGGAAAGCATCTCTGACGGCGTTTTTACGGTGGATGAGAACTGGCGGATTACTTCATTCAACCGGGCGGCCGAAGAAATTACGGGTGTGAAGCGAAAAGAGGCGATCGGCCAACGTTGTTCGGAAGTTTTTCGCTCGAATATGTGTGGCGCCGAGTGTGCTCTGCAAAAGACCCTGAAATCCGGTAAACCAATCGTCGGCAAATCCGCCTATATCATTAAGGCGAACGGCACCCGAATCCCGATCAGCGTGTCAACCGCAGTGCTGAAGGATGAAACCGGCCAAATCATTGGTGGCGCCGAGACCTTCCGGGATTTGAGCGAGATTGAAACCCTGCGTCAGGAACTGCGCGGTAAAATGGGTTTCGGCGACCTGATCAGCCGCAGTCCGCTAATGCAAAAAATATTTGAGGTGTTGCCTGCCATCGCCGCCAGTCCCAGCACCGTGTTGATCACCGGCGAAACCGGCACTGGCAAGGAATTGGTTTCCCGCACGATTCACCAGCTGAGTCCGCGTTCCAAAGGACCCTTCGTGGCGGTCAATTGCGCCGCTCTGCCGGATGAATTGCTTGAGTCGGAATTATTCGGATATAAAAAAGGCGCTTTCACCGGCGCCAATCAGGATAAACCCGGGCGCTTTGCCTTAGCCAAAGGCGGAACGCTTCTCCTCGATGAAATCGGCGAAGTCAGTCCGGCGCTCCAGGTCAAACTGCTGCGCGTCCTCCAGGATCGCATCTACGAACCGCTCGGCGCCACCCGTTCCGAAACCGCGGATGTCCGGATCATCGTCGCCACCAATCAGGATTTAGCTGAAATGGTCAAGATCGGGACCTTCCGCGAAGACCTTTACTATCGCGTGAATGTCGTGCGGATTGCCCTGCCGCCCCTGCGCCGCCGGAAAGAGGATATTCCCGTGATTGTCGATCAGCTGATTGAACATTTTAACCGCCTCTGGCGTAAATCCGTCAGTGGAATCAGCCTCGAGGCGCTGTCGCTGTTGATGGCGCATGACTGGCCGGGTAACGTTCGGGAACTGGAAAATGTTATCGAACGCGCCTTTGTACTTTGCAGTGAGGGCGAAATCGCCAGGAAACATCTGCCCGAAGAATTGAATGCGTATCACCCGGACAACTCATTGCCCGGCGATAGACGATCGGTTTATCATACTATGGAAGCCCAATCCATTCAATCGGCCCTCGAGCGCAATAATTTTAACCGAATCGCTGCCGCCCGCGAACTGGGGATTCATAAGACGACTCTGTTTCGTCGCATAAAAAAACTCGGCCTTTCCTTTCCCGTGAAAGATGGCCGCTCGCGCCGCATAGAGTAGCGATATTGCAACTCTGGCCGGGTGACGGGGTTGCGTTGCGGCTACTATATCGCCGCAATTAATTAAGCGCAAGAAATTTTCAACCTGTTATAATCTATAGTCTTACAAGACGACAATCAGAATGATTTGATCGTGGCATGATAATTGTATTGAGAAAAACGACATGCTGAAATGGAATAGAAAATAATGAAAGTCGCCTTTGCCATCTGGAACAACCGGATCGCACCGGTTTTCGACGTCGCGGGATTACTGCACATCGTGGAAGCCGAAGGTAGTGAGATAATCACATCCGCTAAGGAATTTTTAACGATTGATCTTTTACCCGTTCAAAAGGCCGTGCGTTTGACGGATTTGGGAATTTCAACCTTGATTTGCGGAGCCATTTCCCGGCCGTTATACGATACGATCGTAGCAAACGGCGTCAAGGTAATACCATTCATTGCCGGCAATCTTGATGAAGTTGTTCAGGCCTGGTTAAACGGACGTTCCGATTGGAATCTTTTTGCCATGCCGGGTTGTTGTGGCCGAAGAGCCCGGTGGCAGGGTGGTTTAAATACTGATTATCAGGAGGTGAGTTGTATGAATGGAAGTGGACGCGGAATGGGCCGCGGGGCGGGTCAGGGCCGCCGGGGCCAGCGCATTGGCCGGATGGGCGGGAGTTCGGCCGCCGGTCCATGCGGGAATTGTGTTTGTCCGCAATGTGGTCATAAAGAACCGCATCAACGTGGATTGCCTTGCTTTGAACAAAAATGTCCGCAGTGCGGTGCGGCTATGGTAAGAGAATGAAAGACAACAATAAAAATAAGGAGAAAAGAGTATGCCAAGAGGTGATGGTACTGGTCCCGCCGGGATGGGACCGATGACCGGACGCGCAGCGGGATTCTGCGCCGGGAATAACAGGCCGGGTTGCGCCAATCCGGGAGCCGGACGTGGATTTGGTGGCGGAACGGGACGAGGCCGGGGATTTCGGCACTGGTTTTATGCGACCGGATTGCCGGGGTGGTTGAGATTTGGACAGGCGGCCGCATCCAATGTGCCATATAGTCCCGAGATGGAAAAACAAGTCCTGATGAATCAGGCCGAACGTTTAGGATCGGAATTAGATGCCATCAAACAACGTCTCACAGTGCTTGAAGAAAATAAAAAAGCGTGAGTATTTTTTGCTCTTTGTGACTGATCCAATCAGGAATACTCTAACAACTAAAAATAAAGGAGTAAAAATGGAAACAAACAAAGACACTCAGGTTGTATCTATGCCCCGCATCGGCGAACAGGCTCCGGCTTTTAAGGCCGTAACCACCCAGGGCGAAATTAACTTTCCACAGGATTACTCGGGAAGCTGGGTGATTTTATTCAGCCATCCGGCCGATTTTACACCGGTCTGCACTTCTGAATTTATGACCTTCGCTACAATGGAGGAGCAATTCGCTAAAGTGAATTGTAAACTCGTCGGCCTCTCGGTCGATGGCCTGTACAGCCATATCGCCTGGCTGCGCACCATCAAGGAGAAAATTGATTACAAAGGTATGAAAAATGTCGAGGTTAAATTCCCGCTGATCGAAGATATCACTATGGAAGTTGCTTCCAAGTACGGCATGATTCAGCCGGGTGAAAGCAATACCAAAGCCGTGCGCGCCGTATTCGTGATCGATCCCAAAGGCATTATTCGTACGATCATTTACTATCCGTTGAGTCTGGGACGGAATTTCGACGAATTACTGCGGGTGGTAATCGCTCTGCAGATTGCCGATGCTTTCAATGTTGCTACTCCGGCGGACTGGCGTCCCGGTGATGATGTCATCGTTCCGACGGCCGGCTCCT
>Ga0209610_1000084_pt1 | contig 43670 bp, 43 predicted proteins | sample LakKivw275mmetaG_FD_184137 | JGI IMG/M metagenome (GOLD analysis project Ga0209610, IMG submission 184137) | Anoxic lake water microbial communities from Lake Kivu, Rwanda to study Microbial Dark Matter (Phase II) - Lake Kivu water 275m metaG... | ecosystem: Environmental > Aquatic > Freshwater...
GAATATTTCCTGAAGATATTTGGCAATATATTTTTGATTTCAACAGAAAAAATATCATTAAAAAAATCGAAGAAACCGCCTTCGTTAATATTTATTCATGGGAATTAATTAAACAATCTATTAACAATTGCGAAGTAAAGTCCGTTTGGCAGACGCATGACAGAAGAGTAGGGGCGGAGTTTAAAAACGGAGAAAAACTGTCTGCCGTTGAACCGGAAATCGACGATATAATAGATTTGGCCGTTGCCGCCGAATCCAAGTGCGGCAAGATTTTAATGAGAACGGAATAATTTTTAAAAAGACAACCCTTGAAGTTAATTGATAGGGTCGGATTATAGAAAGGACGAGGTTTCACTTCGTTCTTGTTTAAAATCTTCCGAAAATGAAAAAAAATTGACAGGATCCGTCCCTGTCAACGGGATTAAAAAAAATAGACGAGAGGTCTCGCCTCGTACAGCCTCTTGACTTTTGTTTGATTTTTTGCTATAATTTTGACAGAGAATTTAAGGAGGATATTGTTATGGATCTTAAAAAAATTTTTTGGGCGGCGGTCGGCTTTTTCGTCGTGGGAGTGGTAATCGGCGCGTTGATTATCCCCGGCGGCTGGAAGGCCTACTGTGAGGACCCTGCCCCCCTTGTTGAATTCACAACCAAGATTGGGGGGACGTGGGCCGTTATTGGCGCGCTGTTTAGCGGGATTCGCCAAACGGACTGGTGGCGGGAGTCTTAGAGAAGTTAAAAAATTTGGGAGTAGAGTATTATTCCCAGATTTTTGTTTATCTAAATTCGTTTTTTTATCCACGAGAAAGTTTATCAAAAAGGGTGGCTAACGGGATTCGAACCCGTGATAAGACTTCCACAGAGTCTTGTGTTACCACTACACTATAGCCACCATTCTGGTACCCCCGAGAGGAGTCGAACCCCTATCCAGAGCTTAGAAGGCTCTTGTTCTATCCGTTGAACTACGGGGGCAAAAGTTGTCAGTGGGATTCTAACGGTTTACGTTTTCGGTCGTGAAAGGTCTGATAAACCTCTTTAAGATGTTGGTCGGTAACGTGGGTATAAATCTGAGTGGTGGTAATGTTTTTATGTCCGAGGAGCTCCTGGACCGCCCGAATATCAGCTCCGCCGGTCAAAAGATCGGTGGCAAAACTGTGTCTTAAACTGTGAGTTGTTATTTTTTTGGTGATGCCGGCGATTTTGGCATATTTTTTAACCAGTCTTTGGATTGAACGGGGAGTCAGATTGGTTGTTTGTTGTTTGCTCGCCTGGCGCGGGGCGGCTCGGTCATAGCGAATAAACAACCAAGGTTCCAGATCGACTCGTTTTTCTAAATACTTTTTAAGCCAATACTTGGCTTGGTTGGAAAGGAAAACCACCCGGTACCTGTTGCCTTTGCCGCGGATGCTGAATTCATTTTTCTCCAGGTTTATATCTTCAATTTTAAGATTGGATAATTCAGAAACGCGCAAACCAGTGGAAAAAAGTAATTCTAAAATAGCCTTGTCTCTTAATTGAATGATTTCGTCATTTTTGATTTTTTCCGTTTCAGCCGGAGATTTTTGTTCCCTGATTGACGAATTGATCTTGGGAAAAGAAATTGGCGCTTCTAAAAATTTTTCTAAATCATCTCCCTGCAGGAAAGAAATTTGCCTTTCTCCGATTTTGGCTAAATCGATTTTTTCCCGAGTCAACGTTTTAATGTCTCTTTTAGCCAGATATTTTAAAAAGACCCTGATAGCGATTAAGTGATAGTTTTGAGTGGCCGAAGATAAATTTCCGCCGCGCTGGTTTTTTATTCTTGACAACCAAAGACGGTATTTTCTGACTATTTCAGGGGTGATTTGGTTTGGGGAGCTAATTTTAGTTTGGTCAAGAAATCTTTTCAAATAAAAATGATAATTTCTTATAGTCAACTGGCTGGCGCCTTTTTCAATTTCCAAATGTTCTAAGAATTCGGTAGTTAATTGTTGAAGCTCGCTGGGCATACTTTTGATTATATGGCTTATTTGATTTATGTCAAGATTTTGCGACACTAAATAAGAGGGGAAATAAAATTAGTTTGCTTTTAGGTTTGGATTTTGATATTTCCATATTCCAACCAGGTAGCCCAAAAAGACTCCGGCAGAATCAAAACAAACGTCGGCTAAAGCCATACTTCTTCCCGGGACGAACGATTGGTGAAATTCATCGGAAAGAGCGTAAATAAAACAAAGAAAAACAGCCCATTTTAAAGATTTTTTCATCGGCTTGGCTAAAAGCAGGAATAAAATGCCGTATTCCGTTAGGTGGGCGACTTTCCTCAAAATAGTGTCCCAAAGCGGTTCTAAACCGCTTTTAAGGTTGGGAAGAGAAGACAAATAAAAAATCAATCCGGCCCAGCAAATTACCGGCAACCATAATTTTAGGAATTTTTTAGCCATAAAATTATCATATCAGATAAAGGGTCTTTACTCAACATTCAGTACTCCTGGGATTTGCTATTTTTTTGGCTTTATGGTAAAATAAATATACTTATGCTATAATGATTAATAAATTTAGAATTTATGCCTAGGATTAAAAAGACAGAAAAACGAAAAATTATTGAAGAGTTGCAAAAAAACAACAAAGATACCGGGTCGGTCGAAGTCCAGATTGGTTTGCTAACCAAAGAGATTAAAGATTTGGTTGAGCATTTGAGAGTCCATATTCACGATTTTTCTTCCCGTCGGGGATTATTAAAGAAAGTTAGTCAGCGCAGAAGTTTTTTAAAATATCTACAAGTTCACGACCCCAAGAGCTACGAAAAAATGGTTAAGAGAATAAAGTCGTAGCCGTAAAGGCGAATGCCCGGCAAAAAATCGTTGTTTTAGAACATTTAGGGCGTTCGGGTGTATTTGTAGATTTGAATTATTATGAAATATAAAAATCAAAGAGTCGGAGTTTTTGTTGATGTCCAGAATATGTATCATTCGGCCAAGAATTTATACGGAGCTAATGTTAATTTTGCTAAAGTTTTGGAAACCGCCGTTGCCGACCGTCAACTTATTCGGGCTATTGCTTATGTCATCAGATCAAAAACCCGGGAAGAGCAGGGTTTTTTTGAAGCTATTTTTAAACAGGGATTTGAGTTAAAGATAAAAGATTTACAGATTTTCCCCGGCGGGATGAAAAAGGCGGACTGGGATGTTGGCATGGCTGTTGACGCCATTAAAATGGCTGATAAATTAGATGTGATTATTTTAGTGACCGGCGATGGGGATTATATTCCTTTAATTTTTTATTTAAGGGAGAACAAGGGATGTTTAGTTGAAGTGGTCGCCTTTGGCGAAACAACTTCATCTAAACTAATTGAGGCGGCTGACGGATTTACCGATTTAAGTCAAAATAAAAGAAAGTTTTTAATTAAAAAGTAAATTGACGCTTGATATACGAATAGATGCTAATGGTACGAATTATTTAAATTTGGGGAACATTCGCGCTATTAGCATATATTGGTATATTCGGCGTCGCGAGGTAAAAAATTATGCAGTTTGAAACAGAAGTGGGAGGAAAAAAATTGACAGTGAAAACCGGCGAAGTGGCTGGTCAAGCCAATGGGAGTTGCATTGTTCAATATGGCGAGACAACAGTTTTGGCGACGGCGGTTTTAGGAGAGGAACAGGGAGAATTGGATTATTTTCCTTTGTCGGTTGAATACGAAGAACGGTTTTACGCCGCCGGCAAAATTAAGGGTTCGCGATTTATTAAAAGAGAGACTAAACCGCCGGATGAAGCTATTTTGGCTGGTCGGTTAGTTGATCGTTCAATCAGACCGCTGTTTGATGAGGAAAGCCGTCGGGCAGTTCAGGTTGTTTTAACCGTTCTCTCGGTTGATCAGGAGAATGATCCGGATATTGTTGCTCTTTGGGCCGCTTCCATTGCCTTATCTATTTCCGATATTCCTTGGGCTGGGCCGGTCGCCGGCGTCCGGGTTAGTCGAATTCCTTCGTCAGAGATTGGTCAGCCAACTGATCCGGAGCGGGGTGGAGAATGGGTTTTGAACCCGACCTACGAAGCTAGATCCAAAAGTGATTTAGACTTGGTAGTTTGCGGAGCCGATGGTCGAGTTTTAATGTTGGAAGCGGGAGCGGAAGATATAGAGAATAGAATAATGTTTGAAGCGATTAAGTACGGGGTTAAGCATTTGGAGAAAGTCAATTATTTTATCAAAGAGATTCAGGAAAAAACAGGCAAGCAAAAGCGCTCTCTAATCAGTGATTTGACCGGCGACGAGGTTTTAGCGAAACAAGAGCTTAAAAAAATAACCGAGCAAATAGTTAAGGATGAAGCGCCTGAATATTTGTTTAAAAATGTTTTAAAGACTAAAGAGGATAGGATTGAAGCGGTAGAAAAAATTAGAAGCCGGTTAGAAGAGCTTTTAATTGAAAAACAAATTGGGAAAGAAAAGAGGGCTAAAGCCGTTGAGTATGCCAATAAGCTGGTTTATACCCAGGTCAGTCAGGCGATTTTAAACAAAGACCAACGAATTGACGGACGAAAAATTGATCAAATTCGGCCGATTAGCTGTCAAGTTGGAGTTATTCCCCGGGTTCATGGTTCAGCTATATTTAATCGGGGAGAGACCCAAGTTCTTTCAACAGTTACTTTAGGCGCGCCGGGGGCGGAGCAATATTTAGACACAATGGAGGAAAGTGGTCGTAAGCGCTTTATGCATCATTATAATTTTCCGCCTTTTTGTTCCGGCGAAGTTAAGGGTCTAAAATCAACCTCGAGAAGGGAAATAGGACACGGGGCTTTGGTGGAAAAGGGACTTTTGCCGATTTTACCAAGTAAGGAGGAGTTTCCTTATACCGTCAGAATTGTTTCCGAAGTTCTTTCTTCAAATGGTTCAACTTCAATGGCTTCTGTGTGCGCTTCGGCTTTGGCGGCGATGGATGCCGGCATGCCGATTAAAAAGTCGGTTGCCGGCATAGCTATAGGGCTGGCTTCTGAGGAAGACGAAAGGGAAAATAATTTCAAACGTTATAAAATTATTATTGATATTCAGGATTTGGAAGACGGTCCTGGAGGAATGGATTTTAAAGTCGTCGGGACGACCGATGGAATTACGGCTATCCAAATGGATACCAAGACCAAAGGTCTTAATTTTGACATTATTCAGCAGGTTTTTGAGGTTTCAACCGGAGCGAGACGGGAAGTTCTAAAGGAGATGGGTCGGGTTTTGGAAAAATCCAGGCCCGAGTTGTCTCCTTATGCGCCCCGAGTCGTTGTTTTTAAAATCGATCCGGATAAAATTAGAGACGTTGTCGGCCCTGGCGGTCGCATAATCAACGAGATTATTAATAAAACCGGCGTAATGATTGACATTGAACAAGATGGCACGGTCTCTATTACTTCGCCGAGTAAAGAGTCACTTAAGAAGGCCGTTGATTGGGTAAGCGATATTACTCGGGAACTCAAAGTAGACGAGGTATTTCAAGGAAAAGTGACCAGGATTATGGATTTTGGCGCGTTTATGGAACTTGTTCCCGGTCAGGAGGGTATGGTGCATGTTTCTGAAATGGCGGATCATCGAGTCGAACATCCGAGTGATCTGGTTCAGGTGGGTGATGTCGTTCCGGTAAAGATAATTGAAATTGATAAGCAGGGGAGAATTAATCTAACAATGAATATGTCGGGGGACGGGCCAAGCCCTCAGAGGCGCCCTCGGACGGATTTTCGATCGCGGATTGGGGGACCGCGTCGGTCTGCTTATTCAGCGGCCAGACCGCGGCGGCCTTCAGGATACAGCAGAAACAGACGATAATTGAAAAATAGAAAATGAATCGCCGCTGACCAATTATATTTATGGAAAAACAAAAAAAATTTTATCCCGGAGAGAAGAAGAATGTTTTAGTTACCGGGGGGGCCGGATTTCTAGGTTCGCATTTATGCGATCGGTTAGTCGAGGAGAATAACGTTATTTGTTTGGACGATTTTATCGGAGGAGGGGATGTTAACAACATTAATTCTCTTCTCCAAAATCCAAACTTCCGTTTTATTAAACATGACATTAACCAGTTGATAGATTTTCAAAAGTTTTCAGAGTTAAGAGATTTTAGGGTGGATATACATGGTCTTTCCGAAATCTACCATTTGGCTTGTCCGACTTCAGCTAAAAATTTTGATCAATTGAGGATTCAAACGCTTCAAGTTAATGCCGTCGGGACGATTAACATATTGGAGATGGCCAAAATTTATAAAGCCAAAGTGCTCTTTACTTCTTCTTCGGTAGTCTATGGCCAGCGGACAGAAGATAAGACCCATTTTAAGGAAACCGATTTCGGCCGGGTAAATTTTGTCGGACCGCGGTCCTGTTACGATGAAGGGAAAAGATTTTCTGAAACCGCCATGATTACTTATCGGGAAATGTATGATTTGGATACCAAGATTGTTCGTATTTTTAGAACCTATGGGCCGAGGGAAGCGCTTTTCGACGGCCAAATGGTTCCTGATTTTGTCCTTCAAGCTCTGAACGATAGACCGTTGATTATTTATGGTGATGAAAATTTCTCCACTTCGCTTTGCTATGTCGAGGATATAATTGAAGGAATAATCAAAATGATGAATTCTCAAGAATCAGGGCCAATTAATTTAGGAGGGTCTGAAGCTTGTCGGTTGGTTGATTTGGCAAAAAGGATTATCGAGCTTACTGGGTCAAAGTCGGAAATTGAATTCAGACCCCCGCTACAATTTATGACTCCCTTGGGACTGCCGGACATAAATTTAGCCAAAAAAAGATTAGAATGGTTGCCAGTGACCGACTTAGATGGTGGTTTGAAAAAATTGATTACTTACGTTAAAGCCAATAGAATGTTGCTCCAACCCTTGATTAATAAATATGACGGAGAATAGAAGTTATTAAAACGTTATAATATGGGAGTATCGGAGGATAAAAACATAAAGGAAAAGGGAAATAAAAAGGTTTTTGTAGTGATACCGGCCTATAATGAGAGGAAAACTATTGTCGAGGTGATAAAGGGGGTCAAGCCGTTGGTTGACGAGATTATAGTCGTTGATGATGGGTCAACCGACGATACTAGTCGGTTAGCTGAAGAACAAGGGGTGACGGTTCTGCGTCATTTTATCAATCGGGGACAAGGGGCGGCATTACAGACGGGCGATCAGTATGCCTTAGACAAGGGAGCCGATATTATTGTTCACTTTGATGCCGATGGCCAGTTTTTGGCCAAGGAGATTGGAGATATTGTTGAGCCGATAAAATCGGGAGAAGCTGAGGCAGTTTTTGGTTCTCGTTTTTTAGGGAGAAAGTCAGACATTCCCTGGCTCAAAGAAAAAATTATTTTGCCCTTGGCCAAAATAGTAAATAAGATATTTATCGGTAAAAGTTTAACTGATTCTCAGAGCGGTTTTCGGGCCTTATCAAAAAAGGCGGCTCGGCGAATTGAGATTGAAAACGACAAAATGGCCCATAATACTGAAATTCAAGGCAAAATTTTCAAAAATAATTTCAAAATTAAAGAAGTGCCGATAAATGTTATTTATCATAAGTTTGGGCAACGATTTAAAGGGGGGATTAGAATTGTCAAAGAGCTATTATTGGCCAAATTAATGGATTGAACTTATGTTTCAGAGAATAATTGCTTTGATAATAATTGTTTTTTTCTTATCTCGCCTTTTTTGGCAAAAAAAGAAAAAACAGATTGGGGGTAATGAGTTTGCTTTTTGGCTTGTCTTTTGGTTAGTGGTGGCTGGTTTAATTGTTTGTTTAAAGTGGATTGATAAATTGGTGGCTTCTTTAGGATTTTCCGCATCCGGGATAGAGATATTGCTTTATCTGGGGATTGCGGTTTTATTTTATTTTGTTTTTAGGTTTAGGTTAAGGTTAGAAAAAATAGAAAAAGATATTACAAAAATAGTTAGGGCCGTGGCTTTAAACGAAAAAAGAGATGGACCAAAAAACATTTGATGCCCTTAAGAATTTGAGAGAAAGACGTGGGACTCTCGATTTGCCGCCCTTTTTAGCTTTTCTATTCGATTTAGTCAAACTGGTCGTTGTTGCTTTTATTATTGTTTGGCCCATTCATTATTTTATTTTTCAGCCATTTTATGTTGTTGGCCCGTCAATGGAACCAAGTTTTTACGATAAAGAATATTTGATTATTGAGAAAATCAGTTATCGCCTGAATGATCCAGAAAGAGGCGAAGTGATTATTTTCCAATCGCCCTCCAGTTTGAAAGATTATTTAATCAAAAGAATAATTGCTTTGCCCGGCGAGAGAATTGTTATAAAAGAAGGGAAAATTTATATTTATAACAGTTTTTTGCCTCAGGGTTTTCTTGTGGATGGCGGCGGATATTTATTCCCCGGGACGACGACGCCGGGAGCGGTTGATTTAACCTTATCAAGCGATGAATATTATGTTTTAGGCGATAATCGGAATATGAGTTTGGATTCAAGATCGTTCGGTCCGGTTAAAAGAGAGTATATTACTGGGCGGGCCTGGTTTCGCGGTTGGCCATTTAGTAATATGGGGCTGATCAAGACACCAGTTTTTACTTACTAATGCGGAACAAGGGAAATTTAATTTGTCTAAATTTATAACAGGATGGATTTATATGAAAAAAATTAAAAAAATAAAAAAACCGTCTCAAAAAGTTCGTCTAAAAAGAAAGTTAACTAAAAGAAGCGATATTCAAACCAATGAGGGGGTTTCTATCCCCGAGATCAAAATAAAACAGGAGGTCCAGATTTTGAGGGGTGTGCGGGATATTTTGCCGGATGAATTGGTATATTGGGATTATTTGTTAAAGAAATTAGTTAGTCTGGCTGAGGCTTACAGTTTTAAGGAGATTATTGTGCCCGTTCTTGAGAGACAATTGCTCTTTGAAAAATCCACCGGGATAACGACCGACTTGGTTGAAAAACAAATGTATCAATTTCGGGATAAGTCCGGCAATCAAGTGGTTCTTCGCCCTGAATTTACTCCGGGAGTAGCCCGGGCTTATCTTGAACACGGTATGTTTAATCTGCCGCAGCCGGTAAAATTATATTATTTCGGGCCTCTTTTCCGTTTTGAACGGCCGCAAGCCGGCCGAGGGAGACAGTTTCATCAGTTTGGGCTTGAAGTTTTGGGCTCAGCAGAGCCGGTAGTTGACGCTCAACTTATTTTATTTTCTCAAAGTTTATTTAATAATTTAGACATTAAAGCAAACATTCAGGTTAATAGTTTAGGTTGTCCCACATGCCGAAAATCGTATCGTTCAAAGTTGATAAATTATTTCAAGTTTAAAAAGAAGTGGCTTTGCCCGGACTGTCAAAGGCGGTTGAATAAAAACCCCTTAAGAATTTTAGATTGTCAAAATAGCGGCTGCCGGAATTTGGTTCGGCAGGCGCCGCAATCGGTTGATGGCTTATGTGGCGATTGCCAGAATCATTTTATTAAAACCTTAGAGTATCTTGATGAGGCAAATGTCATCTATAGTTTGAACCCTTATTTAGTTAGGGGGTTGGATTATTACACTCGGACTGTGTTTGAATTTTATCCGGATCGCTCCGCTTTACAAAATAAAATCCAAGAGAAGGGCGAAGCCGAAGTTAATTCTACTAAATCCGGCAAAGGTCTTCGTCTTTTGCCAAAAGGAGAGAAAAAACAGTTTAATAAAGCTGATTTTGAAATAAATATGCTAGGGTCTCAGAGCGCTTTAGGCGGAGGAGGGAGATACGACAATTTGATTGAGAGTTTAGGTGGACGGCCGACTCCGGCCTCTGGTTTGAGTTATGGTTTGGAAAGGATAATTGAAGAAGTTAAGATCCAGGGAGTCAAGGTTTCTAAAAGCAGGGGCCCGCAGATTTTTTTGGCTCAAATAGGAGAAAGGTCATCCCGCCGAGCCTTAAAACTCTTTAACGAGTTACAAAAACAGGGTTTTAGGATAGCGGAAGACCTGACTAAAAACAGTTTAAAGACTCAGATGGAGAGAGCTAATAAATTGGGCGTTAAATTGACTTTAATTCTTGGGCAGCAAGAAGTGATTGATAATACGGTTATTATTAGAAATATGAACACGGGAAATCAGGAGGTAGTTGACCAAGAGAAAATAGTTAAGGAGTTGAAAAAAAGACTAAGATGACTATAGGTTTTTGTACTTTCGGCTGTAAATTGAATCAAGCGGAGACAGAAGAGATAAAAGGAAAATTTAAGGAAAAAGGATGGCGGGTGGTCTCGCCGTTTCTGACCGCTGTCGATGTCGCGGTAATCAACGCTTGCGCTGTTACCCAAAAGGCGGAAAAAGAAGTCAGGCAGACTATTCACCGAATAAAACGTTTATTTCCCAAATCTTATTTGGTTGTGGTCGGTTGTTTTACCGAGCAAATGAAAATCCAAGAGCGGGCTAACGTTGATTCCTGGATTGATAATAGTAGAAAAGAGGACTTGGATAAACTAATCTTAAAAGAATTATTTGATAATAAGTATTCACGACATCTTGATTTTAAGTTCCAGACGTTGAATTCCAGGCAAAAAAAAGACAGGACAAGGGCGTTGATTAAGATTCAATCCGGCTGCCGGCGGCGTTGCGCTTACTGCATCGTTCCTTATTTACGAAAGAAAAATTATAGCAAGCCCTTAAGACAAGTTATCCGAGAGGTTAAGCAGAAGCAAAAGAAGGGATTTAAAGAATTTGTTTTGGTTGGAGTGGATATTAGCCAGTATAATGATCGCGGGAAAAATTTAGTAGATTTATTAAAAGAAATTTTAAGGCAAACCACTATTTTAAGAGTCCGCCTTTCTTCTCTCTGGCCGACGGCGATCAGTGGCGAATTAATAGATTTGATTAAAAATAATGTTCGGATCTGCCCTCATCTTCATTTGTCGGTGCAGTCGGCTTCTGATGAAATTTTAAGCAAAATGAATCGAAATTATAAGTTAGAAGAGCTGCGGAAAATTATTAAAAAATTAAAACAGATTCCGGGGATGAATTTAACCGCAGATGTTATTGTCGGTTTCCCCGGAGAAAGAGAGATAGATTTTAAACAAACGAGTGAGTTTATTAAATGGGCGGAGTTTTTGAAAGTCCATATTTTTAAGTTTTCGCCCCGTCCAGGGACTGAAACTTCTACTTTTGAAGGCGGTGTTTTAGATGAAATAAAACAAAAAAGATCTCGGATTTTAAGAAAATTGGAGCAAAAAGTATCTGGACAAGCGAGAAAGAGATATCTTAATCAGACTTTACCGGTTTTATTTGAGGCAGAACAAAATTCTTATTGGTCCGGTTTAACAGCGAATTATTTGAAAATCTTTGCTAAAAGCGAAAGGAATTTGACTAATCAAATAATTAAAGTTAGGTTAGTTGGATTGCATAAGGATGGGATAATGGGTGAGATTGTTTAATTAGATTTAATATAAAATTATATGGCTAAATTTAAAAGAATTTTTAAAACGGGAGTTTTGGGGACTATTTTTGGGGTAATTTTGGGCGTGCTTTTTGCCAAAAAATCAGGCCAGAAAACCCGGGAAGAATTAAAGCGAAAATTCGGTCCGACTAAAGATAAATTGGTTGACGCGGTTAAAAAAACCGCCGAAGACGCTAAGGGGGTTAAGCAGGAGATAGAAGAGGGAGTTAAAGAAATTAAGGACATATTTAAAGAAGGAGAGGGAAAATAGAATTAACCTAATTAACCTTGGAAAGTGGATTTTTTAGATTTATTTTTTAAGTGTTATATATGCCAAAATATAGAGTTACAGTGGACGAAAATAAGTGTATTGGGTGCGGAAGTTGTTCCGCTGTTTGCCCGGCTAATTTTGAAATGACTGCCGGTGGAAAAGCAAAGTCCATTAAACAAGAAATAGAAAGCATGGGGTGCAACCAATTAGCCGCAGAGAGTTGCCCGGTAGAGGCTATTAGAATTGATCCCATAGTTGCTCTTCCTCAACGGGAATCAAATAATGGCTAGTAGTCAAAAGTGGAGTGTTTATGCTTATTGAAGTCAATAAATTAGTAGTTTGCCGGTTAAATAGGAAATTGATTAAGTCGGCCTTGAGTCAAGCGTATAAAATTGCTAAATCCAGAAAGAAAATAAATATGATTTCAGTTGCTTTGGTTGATAAGAAGGCGATCAGGATTCTTAATAGAAAATACCGTCGGGTTGATAAAGTAACCGATGTTTTAGCTTTCGATGATCCGGCAGAAATAGTTATCTGTCGGGATCAATTAGTTCGACAGGCTGAAGAACAAAAACATGGTCAAAACAGAGAACTGATTATTTTGCTAATTCATGGTTTACTTCATATTTTAGGGTATGACCACCGGTTCAAAAAAGATAAGATGAAAATGAGGAGGATGGAGGAAAAGATATTACAATTGATTGGTTAAAGTGTTTTTAATCAAGAGAATTTAATGATTTCACAAAATAGAGGATTTATGTTAAACTACTAGATTAGAGCCTTTTTAAGTTGAATTTATGAGTAAACAGAAAATTATTACCGGTATTGACCTTGGTTCTCGGACAATTAGAATTGCTGTCGGGCAGATTCAGTCTAATGGAGATTTGCATATTATTGGTTTGAGTGAAGGGTCTTCAGAAGGGATTAGCAAGGGGGTGATTGTTAATATCGAGGACACGGTCTCGAGTATTTCAGCTTGCGTTGAAAAAGTTGAGAGATCTATTGGTTTGCCCATAGAGCACGCTTATATTGGTATTTCCGGCAGCCATATTGTTTCACAAGAGACCCGCGGAGTGGTGGCTATTTCCCGAACCGATGGCGAGATTAAACAGGATGACGTAGAAAGAGTTTTAGATGCGGCTAAAGATGTGGCTACCCCGGCTAATTATGAAATACTTCATGTTTTGCCGCGAAGTTTTTCTGTGGATAACCAACCCGGGATCATGGACCCCATTGGGATGACGGGGGTTCGTTTAGAGGTTGAGGCGCAAATTATATTAGGGTTTTCCAATCAAATTAAGAATTTAACTAAGTCATTCTACCGGGCGGGTATTGGCATTGATGAGTTGGTTTTTGCGGTTTTGGCCACCGCCGAGGTAGTCCTAGATAAGAGACAAAAGGAACTGGGCGTTTTATTGGTTAATTTAGGCGAAACGACGACTAGCGTTGCCGTGTTTGAAGAAGGCGATATTTTAACGGCCAAGGTCTTGCCAATTGGCGCCAGGCATATCACCTCTGATATTGCTATTGGACTACGTCTTCCTATAGATTTAGCCGAAATAGTCAAACTAAATTACGGGACTTCGTTACCGAATAAGGTAAGCAAAAGTGAACAGATTGATTTTAAGGATTTAGACAGCAAAGAGGAAGGAAAGGCCTCGAAAAAAGAAGTGGCTAAAATTATTGAAGGTAGGTGCGGGGATATTTTTAAAGTTGTTGATGATGAATTAGCAAAAATTGACCGAAGAGGGAAGTTACCGGCTGGGGTGGTTTTAACCGGGGCAGGGGCCAGGTTAGACGGTTTAGTTGAAACAGCTAAAAAGGTCTTTAAAATTCCGGCCTCTATAGGTTTGCCGCAAGGACTTGTCAGCACGGTAGACGAAACGCTTGACGTTAGTTTTTCAACCGCTCTCGGTTTAGTCTTATGGGGGAAACGGCCAATAGACAATAGAAAAGTTAAGTTAAATTCTGGGGCGGGATTTAGTTTAAAATTGAAAAATTGGCTTAAAAATTTATTGCCGTATTGAAAATTAACGAATCGACACGAATTTTAGAACGAGTAAATGCGAATTATGAATTTGTATGCAATTTAAGCCACCTAAAAATGACGATAAAATTATTTGGACTAGACACGTTGTTTCTAAAATGCGTCAGTATGGTTTGTCAGAGACGCGTCTTCGATATTTACTTAGACATTATCAACGATTAGAAAAAGGGATTGCCCCGGGGACTATTGCCGTTATGCGGTCGGCGGAGACAAAAAAACACCCAAGCGAGGTTTGGTTAATGTATCAAGCAGTCGAAGGCCGGATAAAAATAATTACTGCTTGGCGTTATCCGGGCGTTAGTTCGGAAGGGGAGGGGGTTCCTATTCCCGAAGATATTGTTAAAGAATTAACTCCTTGAGGAAATTTGCCTCATTAGAAATTTCATATTAAGGAGATTTTTTTATGGGAGGTAGAGTAATTTAATTTATATATAATATAATTAGGTGTGAAGAGAAAGATTGATTTTATCAAAGCATTGGCTGTTTTTGGAGGGACCGTGTTAGGAGTGGGTATTTTTGGTTTGCCCTATATTGCTCTCCAAACTGGATTTTTTGTTTTGGTTTTATATTTTTTATTTGGGGTGGGAGTGGCGATTACAATTCATTATTTTTTGGGCGAAGTAGCTCGTGACACTCAACGAATAGCCAGAATACCTGGTTACGCTGAAGAATATTTGGGGCAGAGAGCAAAAAAGTTTAGTTTGATTGTTTCCTCGGCGGGATTAGCCGGCGCTTTATTGGCTTATCTTATTTTAGGCAGTCAATTTTTATATTTATTTTTATCTCCTTTTCTCGGCGGGTCGTTTTTATTCTATCTGTTAGTTTTCTTTGTCGCCGGTTCATTTTTGATTTATCGCGGCATTGAAACGATAGCTTCGTTTCAATTGGTTATTCAAGCCGTTCTTATTTTTCTTTTATTGTTTTTCTTTTTTAAGGCTTTTCCCTTTTTAAATTTAGAAAATTTATTTACTTTCGACGTTCGGTCGGTAGTTTTGCCTTATGGAGCGGTCTTATTTTCTTTATGGGGAATTGCTCTTGTCCCAGAGGTGAAAGAGATGGTTGAACGCGATAGAAAGAGATTGTTAGCTGTGATAGCTTCGGGAATTATTATTGTTGCTCTTTGTTATATCTTTTTTACTTTTATCGTTCTTGGAGCCAGTGGGGCTGGCACAAGCAGAGATGCTATTTCGGGATTTAGCAAGAGTATTGGTAACAAAATAATTAACCTAGGTTTTATCTTTGGGTTGATTGCTACCTTTACCTCTTTTATTACCCTTGGGTTGACTCTCAAAAAAATTTTTTGGTATGATTTAAAATTACCCCAGAATATCTCTTGTTTGATTGCTTGCTTTGCTCCGTTGATTTTATTTTTATTTGGACTAAGAGATTTTATTGATGTTATTGGTTTAACTGGGGCAATTTTCTTGGGTATGGAGGGGATTATAGTAATTTTAATCTATCGCAGTTTTCTCAAAAAGAGATTTCAACGTCAAGCCGGATTTCATACTTATTTTTTAATTTTTTTGCTCTTAGCCGGCATGGTTACAGAGTTAATCTATTTTTTCCTGCGATGACTCGTCAACGAATAGTCAAATAAAATAGATAATTTTTTGGGGAAAATTTAAGACGATAATAAAAAACTAAAATTTATAAGGGAATATGGCAGAGCGTCGGATAAAAATAAAAAAGAAAGCAGATTTTTTTAAGAGTATGCCTTTTAATTTTTGCGACCGCTGGTGCGAGAGGTGCGACTTATATGATAAGTGTAGAGCTTTTCAAGATATGTTTGTTAATCGGATTGAGCACATTGCCAAGGGCGAGGACCCGGATAGCCCGGCGGCTATTTTTGCCGATATGAGAAAGGCTTTTGTCTTGGCAACTGAGGTAATCAAAAGGGATATTCAAAAACAGGGGATAGACCCCCAAAAAGTTAAGGTTACCATAGTCAAAGAAGAGATTGATAAAAGATTAAGGCCGGAGATCTTTCCTTTGTGGCGTTTGGGACATAAATTCACATTGGAAACCCAACGCTTATTAACAAACGTTTTTTCTGAGCAAGACGAGGAACTATTAGAGATTTTTGACCGCCTGAAAAAAGGAATTGAGGAGCTTAATTGGTATCATACATTTTTTGATTCTAAGCTTTACCGAGCTTTAGTCGACCATCAAGTTTTAGAAAAGGAAAAGGACAAGATATTTAGATCGATGGTAAGACAAGATATGAATGTTTCGGCTAAATTATCTTATCAAGCGTTGATAAGTTGTCAGAGGGTTTTGGATCAGATTTTTCAAAATTGTCGCGGATATATGAGTTGGGCAAGGGATTTATCTGTTTTGACTAAATTTATTGCCGAAAAAATTGAGGCGCAATTTCCAGGATTAAATAAGACAAAAGTGATTTTTCATGGCGCTGTCACGAAATAGTAATTTTTAGGGGGTTAAGCTTTTCCACAGCTGATCTTGACGTTTATGGGCGATATGTTATAATATAAGGTAAGTTGATTGAATCAAATACGCCCAATATTCCATATTTTGGGTATTTTTTAGTTTTTAATTTTAGTTGTATTAAATGTTTTAGTATGTCAGATTTTTTAACGCCGGAGGGACGAGTAAAAATTGAAGAGGATTTATTTGAGCTTAAACAAAAAAGGCCGGAGATTGCTAAGCGAATACAAAACGCTAAGGAGATGGGCGATATGAGCGAAAATGCGGAGTATACTATCGCTAAAGATGAGCAGGCCTGGGTAGAATCTGAAATAGTTAGGTTAGAAAATTTATTGAAAAGCGCTGAAGTTATAGATCAAAGTCGTGTCAGCAGCAGGGTTAAGATTGGTTCAAAGGTTGAACTTAGTAATCTCGGGATCAAGACTAAAATAAAATATATAATCGTCGGCAGCGAAGAGGCTGACCCGTCTGAAGGTCGTATTTCTTATCAATCCCCGCTTGGCCGGGCCTTGATTAATAAAAAAATTAATGATCAAGTAAGTGTAGAGACGCCTGGTGGCGTAACAAATTTTGTAATTATTAGGATTGAGTGAAGTATAAAAATATGAGGATGTTAAAATAACCCCAGTTTTTTACAGAGGATGCTGGGTTGTTTATTTTTTCAGAAATGTTATCATTTAAAGTACTAAAACGTTAGAATAATCCCGTATGAGCGAAGAAAAGGACAGAATCAAAAAATTAAACGAGATAAAAAAAGAAAAGGTAAATCCCTATCCCTCGTGGTCAAAAAGGACTTTTACTTGTCGGGAGGCGGCGGAGAAGTTCGACTTGGGGAAAGGGGCGACTTTAGTCGGTCGTTTGGTTTCGATTAGATTGCACGGTCGAGCTTGTTTCGCCCATTTGGAAGATAATAGCGGTCGTTTTCAGATATTTTTAAATGAAGGGGATTTGGGGCGGGAGAATTACCGTTTTTTTACCAAACAGATTGATGTCGGAGATTTCTTGCAGGTTGAAGGCGAATTATTCGAAACGAAAATCAAAGAAAAAACTTTGAAAGTTTTATCCTGGGAAATTTTAAGCAAGGCGATTTTTCCTTTGCCGGAAAAATGGCACGGCTTGTCCGACGTCGAAACGCGTTTTCGGCAGCGCTATCTCGATATTTTGGCCAACAAGGAAGTAAAAAAAGTTTTTCTCAAAAGAAGCGAGATTATTTCAGCCATCAGGGAGTTTTTCAATCAGCGGGATTTTGTCGAAGTAGAAACGCCGGTGTTACAGCCTTTGTCCGGCGGCGCTGCGGCTCGGCCGTTTGTTACCCATCATCAAGCCCTGGATATTGACTTATATTTAAGGATCGCGCCGGAATTGTATTTGAAGCGGTTGATTGTCGGCGGGTTTGAAAGGGTTTATGAAATCGCCCGTTGTTTCCGCAACGAAGGCATTGATTGGGCGCATAATCCGGAGTTTACTCAGATCGAGTTTTATCAGGCCTACGCCGATTATCAGGATTTAATGAAATTGACTGAAGATTTATTCAAGGTTTTGCTTAAAAAAGTAACTGGCGGTTCGATCGTCAAGTATCAAGGAAAAGAAATCGACCTTACCCCTCCTTATCCGAGAATTGACTATCGGGAAGCGATGCTCAATCACACGGGTATTGATATTGACAAGGAAAAAAATTTGAGTGAGTTAACTAAAAAGGCGGAAAAACTGAAGATACCCGTGGAGAGAACATGGGGCAGAGGGAAGATTATTGACGAGATTTATAAAGAGAAAGTTAGACCCAAAATTGTTAATCCGGTCTTTTTAATAAACCATCCATTGGAAGTTTCGCCCTTGGCGAAGCGGATTCCGGATAGGCCGAACTATACGGAAAGATTCCAATTATTGGTGGCCGGTTTGGAAATTGGCAACGCTTTTTCCGAGTTAAACGACCCTTTTGACCAAGAGGAGCGGTTTGAAGAACAGCAAAAGTTATTGGACAAGGGCGACCAGGAAGCCCAGCCTTTTGACCAAGATTTTATCAACGCCCTTAAGTACGGTATGCCTCCGACGGCCGGGGAGGGCATTGGCCTTGACCGTTTAGTTTGTCTTTTAACCAATACCCGCAATATCAAAGAGGTAATTTTATTTCCGACAATGAGACCAAGACCGGAAGAACATTAGAACATTTTATAAATGTTTTGCAAAAATATACTGGAATAAAAAATTAAAAAGATATAAGCAATGGAAAAAATTTGGGAGGTTTTACCAAAAATACCTGATGATTTTAAAGAAAGATTTCCGGAAATTCATCCAGTAATTTTGCAATTACTTTATAATCGCGGTTTATGGACGCAGGAACAAATAGATGAGTTTTTGTTACCGGACTATTCTCAGGATATTCATAGTCCGTTTTTATTTCAGGATATGGAAAAGGCGGTTGACCTCATTTATCAAGCGATTGAACAAAAGCAAAAAGTGGTTATTTGCGGCGATTATGACGCGGACGGAATTACGGCCACGGCGGTTATTTTTTCCGTTTTAGAAAAACTGGGGGCTGAGAATGTCTCCACTTACATTCCGCGCCGAGATGTGGATGGGTATGGTTTAAACGAGACGTTGATAAAAAATTTGATAAAACAAAAAACAGATTTGATTATTACTTGCGATTGTGGCATAAGCAACGTTAAGGAGATTGGTTTGGCAGAGGAAGCGGGGATTAAAGTTATTATTACCGACCATCATTGTCAGCCGTCGGAATTGCCGAAAGCCGCGGCGATGATTAACCCCCAGTTGGCTAGAGAAAATTATCCTTTTAAATCTTTAGCCGGTGTTGGCGTGGCTTTTAAATTGGCTCAAGCGCTCTTGGCTGACGAAAGATGCCAGGTGGAAAACAAAGAGGCAACGGAAAAGTGGCTTTTGGATTTGGTGGCAATTGGCACGGTGGCTGATTGTATGCCCCTCTTGGGCGAAAATCGCACTCTGGTTAAATATGGTTTGCTTGTTTTAAATAAGACGGCAAATCAAGGCTTAAGGTCATTAGTTGTTAAGAGTGGATTGGTTTTAGGAAAAATCGACGCGGCGAATATCACTTACCATTTTGGTCCGCGATTGAACGCCGCGGCGAGAATTAAACACGCCGACGAAGCTTTGAAATTGGTTTTGGGCAAAGATAAAGATGAGGCCGATAAATTAGCCGACGATTTAAACGATTTTAACAGAAAAAGGCAGAATTTAGTGGAGAGAGTTTTTTCCGAGATTGTTAAAGTCATTGGGCCGGAGCCAAAGGATAAAATTATTATCGTCGCCGGTACTGACTGGCCCAAGGGGGTTATCGGTTTAAGCGCTTCGAAGATTGTGGAACAATATTATCGTCCGGTTCTTGTTTTTACGCGGGAGAATGAGGAAATGGCTGCTTCGGGTCGTTCAACCTCTTCTTTTAATCTTTATCAGGCCTTAAGTCAACTGGAGAATTTTTTTCTTCGTTTCGGAGGTCATGCCGCTGCGCTCGGTTTGACCTTAAAGAGTCCGGATGTTTTTGAGGATTTTAAACAAAAACTTTTAGCCATCGGAGAAAAAAAGATAAAAAATGAGGATTTGATTCCCCGAATGACGATTGATACTTTAGTTAATTTAGAGGAAGTTGATTGGCCCTTATATGAGGAATTGGCGAAATTCGAACCTTTTGGCAAGAGCAATCCGCAACCGAATTTTCTGGTTAAAAATGTTCGTCTTAACGAGATAGTGCCGGTCGGTCAGAACGGCCAACACTTTCGGTTGATTGTCGGCCCGGGAAGGAAAATGATTTATTTCGGCGCTAACCATAAAGTCAGCGGCTTAAAACCGGGTGGCGAAATTGACGTTGTTTTCCAGTTGGGCGTCAACCAGTGGAACGGCCAGCAAGAGTTGCAGATGAAAGTCATTGATTTAAAAAAGAGCGAAAAATAAAATTAAATTATGATTAAATACGTTTTGTCAAAGAATGTCTTACTAATTGCTCAGCAATATTTGAAACACGAGTTTCGCAAGATTTTTAACGATATTGGAGATTTTAAGATTTGGAGACAGATTGATAAATCCATTGAGGGTTTTATTAAAAGGGAAGACGAGGTCTCCTTTTGGGAATTAGTGGCGGCTATTTCAGAGGGTTGGAAACTTAAAACTGTCCATCACTATCTGTTCAATAGTAAATATAATTGGAAGCTTAAGAAAATTCCTTTTTCTAAAGTTGTCTTAACCGGGATGTCGCCAGTTATTGACGAATACACGATTAAAAAATTTAATCGTAATCCTTTGGCTTTTGCTAAATCTTGGAAAATTGATAAAGAGATGCGTAGAAAAATTTTAAAGACAGGTCTCTCCCCCCACAAGGAGAGAGACCATTTCCCCATTTTGGTTTTTCAAAGTAATGACGGTTTTCGCGTTTTTGACGGCATGCGCAGGACTCTTTTAGCCTTAATTAATAATGAAACGGAAATCAAAGCCTGGGTTGGTTATGAAGCCAATCCAAGAGGGAAGCCCTTAGTCAGTGGCAATCGTTGTTATTTTTTGTCAAATGTTTATACTTTAGCGAAAAGAAAGGATAAAAATTTAGAGAGATCTATTGTTAGGATGGGCAAAGAAATTATTTTTCATTATCGGAATGGTCGGGATGTTTTGATAAAAAGAATCGCTGGCTGGTCTTATAATCCAGAGATTAGAAGGATTTTTAAGAAGATGATAAAATAGGTGATTTATATGGCAAAATTAGTAATTTATACCGACGGCGGGGCGCGAGGCAATCCCGGACCGGCTGGTTGCGGTGCGGTTTTGCTTTTTCCCGACAAGAAGATAAAAGAATTTTCCCGATTTTTAGGTAAAGCCACCAATAATCAGGCAGAATATGAGGGTGTGGTTTTGGGGTTGGAAAAAGCCAGAGCGTTCAAAGCAACGGAAATTAATTTTTATTTGGATAGCAAATTGATAGTCGAGCAGTTGAACCGGAGATACAAAATAAAAGACCCGAAATTGGGGTCTTTGTTTATCAAAATTTGGAACTTATCCCAGTCATTCAAAAAAGTCAATTTTTACTATATTCCTCGGGAAAAGAATAAACCAGCGGATAGATTGGTCAATCGGGTCATTGACGAAAATGCAAAAAGGTGAAATAAAAAATAGACTCAAGCGGGTTATAAGCCGAATTCTGTGTCCCTTAAGGGGGGCGCGACCATTTATCTAGGACCAATCTTGCGATTGGCCTCAAGCGGCCTACCTTCCTTGATTTAATTCAAGGATTTTTTGGCCTTTCACCCAGGTAAGGATTTAGCCGTTTCACCCCTATATTACTATAGGACTATCCCGTCGTTTAACGGGTTGTTTAACCTTTCGGTCAAACGCGTCTCTGTTCGCACCTCTATACCAATACTTCGTATTGGCACGACGGGTATTACCCGCTACCAATTTCCCCGCTCCTTCTTAAATACAGACCGCAAATATTTTTTTATTTGGATAGAGTAAAATTTTTTCAACTCCGGCTGATTTCCGTATTTAAGAAGGGGCGGGGGAGTGTTCGGACTTTCCTCACCCGGTCGTGAAACGGCCGGGCGCGGTCGCTAGCCCGCTTAAGTCAATTCTATTATATCTGATTTCCCTTGATTGTCAAGTTTTTTTTTGTTAGAATAGAATAAACACTATGAGAAAGACCGACCTGACAATTTCCGCTTTTTTGGTTCCTTTCGACTATCTAGTGCTGATTTTAGCCGGGATTTTTGTCTATTATTTGCGTTTCGACGCTTTAGTCGCTTTACGACCGGTGATTTATGAGATACCCTTTAGTCGGTATTTTATTTCTTTATTAGTCATTTTTCTAGTCTGGTTAGGCATTTTTGCTTCAACCGGTCTTTATAGTTTAGGCGAAAAAAGACACTTTTCCAAAGAGTTTTCTAAAATATTCCTGGCTTGTTCAGTCGGGACAATGTTGATTATTCTTTTTATATTTTTTAGAAGAGAATATTTTTCTTCGCGTTTTATTATTTTAGCCGGCTGGCTGATGACTATTATTTTTGTCGGTTTTGATAGAATCTTAGTCCATTATTTCCAATTAGTTTGTTATCGACGGGGTAAAGGATTAGAGCCGATTTTGATTTTTGGCTCTTCAGAGTTAGCCAAAAAAATTGTCAGATATATTCAAAATGATCCAGGGGTGGGATATAAAATTTTAGGCACGCCTCAGACCGTTGATGAATTAATTAAGGACTGGTCATCAAGGGCTTACTCCGTTAGTCAGGTTATTCAGGCTGACACCGGTCTTAATCGCAGTGATACTTTGAGTTTGATAGAGTTTTGCAATGAGCATCAAATTATTTTTAAGTATACGGCCGATATTTTTGACGCTTTATCCAGTAATGTTAGAACAGAAACTCTGGGCGGCATACCGGTTATTGCTATTCAAAAGACCGCCCTTGACGGGTGGGGACGGATAATCAAACGGGTAGTTGATTTAATTAGCGTTTTTTTGGGTTTATTGGTTCTTTCGCCGGTTTTTATAATTTTAAGCATAATTATTAAATTAGATTCCAGCGGACCGGTTTTTATCGGTTTGCAAAGAATTGGAGAAAGGGGGAGGAGAATCAAAATTTATAAATTCCGTTCAATGATTAGAAATGCCGAGCAAATGAAGGCTGATTTATTAAAATATAACGAAAGAAGAGGGGGACCTCTTTTTAAAATAGAGAAAGACCCGCGGATTACTCGCTTCGGTCATTTTTTACGCAAATCCAGTTTTGACGAGTTACCTCAACTATTTAATGTTTTAAAAGGGGAAATGAGTTTAGTGGGGCCAAGGCCTCACGAACCGCAAGAAGTGGCGCAATATCAAAGGCATCATAAACAGCTTTTAACCATTAAACCGGGGATTACTGGTTTGGCTCAAATATCTGGCCGTTCCAAATTATCATTTGAAGAAGAGGCGAAATTGGATATTTACTATATTGAAAATTGGTCTTTGGGTTTTGATCTTCAAATTATAATAAAGACCATTCCGGTTATTTTATCGGGGAAGGGTGTCGCTTAACATTGTCTTATGGTAAGAGATTACGAAAACGTTATTGGTTTAGAAATTCATTTAGAGCTTAAAACAAAAAGCAAACTCTTTTGCAGTTGCCCTAATCAAGAAACAGATTCTCCTAATTTAAATGTTTGTCCTATTTGTTTGGGACATCCGGGCGTTTTACCGGCGCTTAATAAAGAAGCGGTTGTTAGGGCTTTGAAGTTGGGGTTGGCTTTAGACGGCAAGATTTCCAACGATTGTCACTTCGACCGCAAAAACTATTTTTATCCTGATTTACCCAAGGGTTATCAGATTAGCCAATATCAACGGCCTTTAATTAAAGGAGGGATAGTAAAAACTAACTTAGGCGCGGTTCGTTTGCAAAGAATTCATTTAGAGGAAGATACGGCCAAACTTTTTCATTGGGAAAATGAGAGTTTGCTCGATTTTAATCGCGCTGGTATTCCGTTATTAGAAATTGTTACGGAACCGGAAATTAAAAGTCCAATTCAAGCTAAGATTTTTCTTGAAGAGTTGCAAAAAATCATTAGATATTTGGAGATTTCCGACGCCGATATGGAAAAAGGACAATTACGTTGTGATGCCAACATTTCCCTAAGGCCAAAAGGCGATAAAAGGCTTTATCCAAAGACGGAGATTAAAAATCTTAATTCTTTTAAAGCGGTGGAAAAAACTTTAGCCTTTGAAGTGATTAGACAGAGGGAATTATGGGATAGGGACGAGCCGCCAAGATATCAAGCCACCCGGGGTTGGGATGGAGAAGAAACAATTGAACAAAGAGGCAAAGAAGAAGAGCAAGATTATCGGTATTTCCCGGAGCCGGACTTGCCGCCTCTTAATAAAAGTACTTTTAAAGAGCAAGGGATTGATTTAGAGATTTTAAAAAAAGGTTTATCAGAATTACCTATAGATAAGAGAAAACGTTTTATCAGAGAATATGGTTTTAGTCTTTCGGGAGCGGAACTTTTAACAGAGAACAAGAAAATGGCTGATTATACCGACAAAGTTGTTTCCGGATTTAAAAATTGGCTTTTATCTTTAGAAACTATTGAGGGCTCGGAAAAGGAGGCGTGGAGAGGTAATAAGAAACAATTTAGTAAATTATTGAGCAAGTGGTTGATAAATAACTTGATGGTTTGGCAAAAAAGAGCGCGAGGGGAAGAATTCTGCGTCAGTCCGGAGAACTTTGCGGATTTTTTAATTGCGGTTTATGAAAAAAAGATTACTGGAGTCATAGCTCGGGAGGTTTTGGAGAAAATGTTTAATACCGGCAAAGACGTTGGTCGGGTATTGGGAGAATACGATTTTAAAGCTGCGGGGAGCAAGGTTGAATTGGGAGATGTTATCAGGAAGGTGGTTGAAGACAATCCAGAAATAGTGGAAAAGTATAAAGGAGGGAAGCAAGTGGTTATTCAATATCTGATCGGGCAGGCAATGAAAAGGACCCGGGGGAAAGCCGAGCCGAACGCGATTAAAAGGTTGTTGGAAGAAAAACTGAAAAACTAAGCCAGAAAATTTTTAATCAGCTCCTCCGCTTTTTTCAGAGAATCAATCCATTGGATTGTTTTATTTTTTTTTCCGCCAGAGGCGGATCCGCCGTGGGCGGAAAACCAGGTCATTTGGCGGCGGGAGTACCGACGTGTATTTTTTTTAATTAAGTCAGTCGCTTGTTTTAGGGTGATTTTATTTTGTAAATAAGAAAGGATTTCTTGATAGCCGATGGTGTTTAAAGACGGGAGAGAGGGAGAATATTTTTTAGTTAAATCTTTAGTCTCTCTAATTAGACCTGTTTTTATCATTCCCTCCACCCTTTGGTCAATTTTTTGGTCTAGTTTTTTAGGGGGCAACTTAATCCCTATTTCTAAAACATCAAATAATTTCTGGCCCCTTTTTCTTAGTTTTGAAAAAGGTTTTTTTGTTTTCAAACAAACTTCAAGGGCCCTAATAATCCGTCGGGGATTTTTTTCTTGGACAAAACTGGCGGCGTCGGGATCCAGTTTTAGTAGTTTTTTCCAAAGATAATTCAGTCCGCGTCTCTCAATGTCTTTTTCCAGTTTTTTCCTTAGCCGTTTATCAGGGGGAACCTTGGGGATATCCAAATTATTAATGATAGCGCTGATATACAGCCCGGTGCCGCCCACCAAAAAAGGCAATTTGTTTCTTTGATGAATGCCTTTAATAATTTTAAGAGCTTTTTGTTTGAATTCGGCAACGGTGAATTCTTTGTTCGGCTTGACAATGTCTATCATATAGTGGGGGATATTGTTGATAAGAATCGGTTTTTGGTAACTATCCCTTTTCATATTATATTTTTCATCTCGTTGCGGTTTTGCCGTGCCAATATCCATTTGTTGATAAATAGTTCGGCTGTCGGCGCAAATTATTTCCCCGTTATATTTTTTTGCCAACTTTAAAGATAGCTCGGTTTTACCCGAAGCCGTTGGGCCGCAAATAACGACTAATTTAGCTAGATCTTTCTGCATTTTGTTATAGTGTTATAATGTTGGGATGAGGGGCATTATAGATTCATTTGATTATTTATTTACTATTCTCACTTGGCAGAAGTCATTGTTATTTTTATTGTTATCCGCCGGGCCGACCTTATTATGGCTCTTGGTTTGTTTGAGATTTGATCGTTCAGCCCCCGAGCCTAAAATTCAAATTTTTAAAACCTTTGTTTTTGGGGCGGTTTTAACCATACCGATTATTTTTGCGGCCGGATATTTAATCGGTTTTTTTGAGGGTAGCTTTCATCTGTCTGATTTAGCCCGTATTTTTGTTTTATCTTTTTTAATCGATGGCCTAATTGAAGAGTCGGCTAAATACGTTATTTTACGCTGGCGTGTTTACAAATCAACTTATTTTGACGAATTGCGCGATGGATTTATCTACGGCATGGTTTTAGGGTTAGGATTGGCTTTTGTTGAGAACTTTCTTTACGGGTTGATTGGCAGTAGTCTTGCCGACTCAGCGACTACTATTTTATTAAGAGGATTTACCACTACTTTCCTGCACTTTCTTTGTGGCGGAATTATTGGTTATTATTTGGGTCTGGTTAAATTTCGCGCCAGGCGGTTCTCGGTCGCTCTTGAGGGATTACTTTTAGCTATTTTATTCCACGGCCTTTATAATACAGTGATTCGATTTGACTGGTGGTGGAATATATTTCCCTTGATCATTCTTTTAATTGGAGTTTATAGGGTTATTCTTAAGAAAATTAAGAGTTTTTCCTGAGCGTTTTGAATTTTCCTTTTAAACCCCAGACATTAGCTTCGTTAATTTGGCATTTATAAAATCGGCCAATTTTTAGGAATCTATCTAAGGCTTTTTGCCCCTTACTTGATTTTGTCGAGCGGGGGAGTTGAATTTTTACATTTTTAAAAGTTTTGGTTTTACCCAAGAAAGAGTTGTCTTTTATCCTTTTTTCAATCAGAATTTCAATGGTTTTATTAATGTATTTTTTGTTATTTCCTAAAGCGGTTTTTTTTAAGATATCGGTTAATATTTTTTCCCGTTCTTTTTTTTCTTCGCTGCTGATATTGTCTTTTAAATTCGCCGCAACTGTGCCGGGACGGGGAGAATACCTGGCAATGTAGACCATATCAAATTTAGCCCACTTCATCAATTTAATTGTGTTATTAAATTGATTTTTTGTCTCGCCGGGGAAACCGACAATAATGTCAGTAGAGATGTTGATTGTTTTAATTTTGTCGCGAATTTTACGAACTAAATTTTTATAATCTTTAACCGTATAACCGCGGTTCATTTTTTTAAGGATTTCATTATCGCCTGATTGAACCGGCAGATGGAGATAGGGCATTATTTTTTTCCCCGAAGCCATCACCTTAATTAGTTTATCGGACAAGTCTTTGGGATGAGAGGTAATAAACGTCAACCAGAAATTGTCGGGGAGGTTATCAATTAACCCAAGAAGGTCCGCAAAGTCGACGTATTTTTCCATTTTTAAATTTTTCGATTTTTGATTTTTGATTTTTCCTTGGTATGAATTGACGTTTTGTCCTAGCAAAATAATTTCTTTATAACCCTTTTTAATCAGGCATTTAATTTCTTTTATTATTTCTTTAACTGGTCGGCTGATTTCCTTTCCTCGGGTGTAAGGGACAACGCAATAAGCGCAGAAATTATTGCAACCGGTCATAACGGGAACGTAAGCGGAGAAAGTTGAGGCGCGTAAAGGAGAAAGGGAGAGATAATTGGCAAATTTATTTTCCGATTTGACGAGCTTTAATAAAAAGGGGAGTTTGGATAAATTCCGAATATCAAAAATCAAATCAACCCTATTTTCCATTTTTCTTTTATCCGGCGGCAAAATGCATCCGGTGAGGATGATTTTTTGTTTTCCCGGTTTTATTTTTTCAATTAATCCATAGACGCGGTCTACGGCCGATTGGCGCACCGAACACATATTGATAATAATTAAATCAGCCGACGATATTTTATCTGTCGCTTGGCAGCCGATTTTTTCCAATACCCAACCAATCCGTTCTGAATCAGATTTATTCATTTGACATCCAAAAGTGATAATATGGTATTTCACCTCGTTAGAAATTTTTATTGGCATATTAGTTAAATAATGAGTTTATACAAACACCGATAGATGATTTCTAACGTGGTTCATAAAAACATTAAAACATTAGAACATTAGAACATTTTAATATTTTAACAAAAAGTTAGGTTTTAGTAAAACAAAAAGGGCTGGAAATTCAGCCCATTTTTGTTTCTAATCATCTTGATTATCTTTGGGGCGCAACTTTATTAATTGACTTTTGTGTTTCAACTTGTTTTTGAACAGGAACCACTTTCTCCACTTGATTTAGCTGCAAATTCGTGGTCGGTATTTCCCTTTGAATTCTCGGGTCTGCGGAATTCGGACATTTGTCCACCTTGGCCCAACCGTCAGGCACGTCGCAGGGAGTGGGGAATTCTTTACATACCCCATCTTTCATTGCCGGGGTAATGACTTGAATACAGGTGCCCGTTTCTTTTTCTCTTTCTCTGGAAGGCAGGGAAGAAGAAGGAATGGATTTAATTGGTTCGATTATTCGCGGTTGAGACGGAATCGCCGGTTGTGAGGAAGTGGTTGGCCGAGTTGGTTCTTCCGGCAATGGTTTTTCTCCCAATTCCATACATTCATATTTCAAAGGACAGTCGTTTTTATCTTTTTCTACGGCGATTAAGACGCCGTTTTCGCAGGCCGGTTTTGATGCTTCGGGGCAGACAAGGCCGCGGCTTGGAGTTTCTTTGCCGCTGTTTTTGCCGCATTCACCCCTAAATAAAGCCCATTCTTCGCAATCCGTGCCGTCAGGCAAATAGCAGATTCCGAATTGGCCCCTATTTTCATCAGTTTTCATTTCTAATTTTCCGCCCATTTTAATACAGTATTCCGAAGCCGGGTTGGCGATTTGAGTTTTTCCCTCTTCGGTAACTATTGGCGAAATTATTTTTTCTTTTAATTTTTTTGCCGTGTCAATAAGCATTTCTTCCGGAATGTCGTTTAGTCTTTCTTTTATCTGTTGAGGCAAAATTTTAACCACGTCTTTTATTTGTTCTTTTTCTTCTTCAGAGAGATTCATTTTATCCAAAGGCAGTTCCACCGTTTTTTCCGAAGTAAGCAGCGGCTCAACGCTTTTTTGGTATTCCAACCATTCCTTTTCTAAGGTTCCTTGTTTAATCTCATTGGAAATTTTTTCCATTACCTCCGTTCCTTGCCCGCTTTCAGTTTTAGTTTTTAGAAAATCACTAACCAGATTCTCCATTTTTTGTTCCATTTGCTGAACCCGGTCTTGCGCCACATTTTGTCGCAATTCTTTTTCTTTAATCATTCTTTTTAAGGAAGCGATTTGTTGCAGGCCGGCTGTAGCTTGACCAAAGGCCCGTCCGAAATCACCCTGATTAAAAGCAATTTCGGCTTCGGTGAGGTGTTTTTTGGCGACCTCAATCAAATTTGAGTCGCTTAAGTACTTTTTAAACAATTCGTTTCCAACTGTTTCTTCTAAAGAGGATTTTGCTTTATCTAATTGTTCTTTGGCTTTTTCCGAAGTTATTTCTTCAATTTTTTCTTCAATTTTTTCTTCAACGCGGTTGAGAATTTCCGGCATCTTCGTTTTCAGTTCCTGTTCCACGTTTTGCATTTTTTCTTTAAGATACTGGATTTTTTCCACGTCTTGGATATTTTGAATTTTTTCTTGGATTTTTTCCGCTTGTTTATCTAAAATTACGTTTACGATCTCTTCTGGCAGGCCGGACTCTTTGATAGTTTCTATTTGTTCGGGAGAGTTGCCGGCGATTTTCTCCAAAACCAGATTTTTTTGTTCTTCAGTAACGGCGGCGCTAATTTCGTCTTTTATTCCGTTGACGATTCTTTCTCTGGTTTGAGTTAATAATTCTTTTTTTTCCTGGGAGACAATTTTTTCCACTTCTTTTATAATTTCCAGTTGTCTGATGTCTTTTACTTTTTCAATTTTATTCAAAAGGGTAGTTTGTGTTCCGGGGAAAGCGGGGTTTTCAAGATTTTTTCTCAAATCGTCAATAGCTGTGTTTTTGACTTCTAGAACTTTATCGACAGCCTCCGGAGGAAGATTGTTCTCCAGCTCTTTAAGTGCTCTTAAATTTTCTATATTTCCTTGCTGTAAAGGAGCAAGAAAATTGTTTTTTTGTTCTTCGTTGAGCGTTTGTATTTTCTTTTCCACTTTTTCAACGGTTTTTTCCGCGGCTTTTTCCAATTCTTGGCGAGCAACTTCCGGAATATCTTTTTGAATCACTTCCTGAATGATTGTTAATTGAAGAGCCTGGTTGCCACTGACGTTTTCAAGATAGTTTTGAAGTTTTTCTTTTTCCTGCACTTGGTTTATTTTCCTTTCCAAATTTTGAAGGACGTTTTCTTGAGCTTGACGGATGGCTTCGCGGGCCTGCTCGGGAACTTTTTGTTCCACCGCCTTTAAGACCTCCAAGTTTTTAAAATCCTTAAATTCGCTGCCGGTTTGATTTTGCAGGGCCAAATTTATTTGATTTTGTATTTGTTCCGGCGGGACAAGATTGACAAGGGCCGTGCCCAGGTTTTCCAGACCTTGGTTTTTCGCCTGATTGGTTTCATTGGTTTGTTCTCCTCCCAGATTCTTTTCAATGCCGTCAATCAGATTTTGTTGTTTAAAAGAGCTATCAATGATTTTTTTTGCCAGTTCGTCGGCCCTTTTTTGCAGTTTGTCAGAAAAATTTTCTACCGTTTTCGTCAGCCCGTTAATTTCTCTAGTGTAACCTTTCAGGACTTTGGCCGCCAATTCGGGCTCATTTTTTAGCTCCGCGGTTTTTTTCGCTTCAATCAGTTTTTCATTGGCGTATTGGAGTTTGAGCTCAATTTTTTTCATCGGGTCAAAAGTAAGGGTTGATTTCAGACCTCGCCAGATGTTTTTAATTTGATAATACGGACTGGTGGGCAAAATGGTCGGTTCTTTGACGTTCAAGTCCGCGGCCGTGACGTTTTCGTCCATTTCCGCTTCGGACGAAACAACCGGGACCGCCGAAGTTTGTTCGACATCTACGGTTTCCGGCTGGGATTCTTGAGCTTTAATTTTGCCGAAAGGCAGAATCAGAACCGCGGCAAAAATTAAAGCAAAAATTTTCATAAACGCTTGTTTTTTGTCCATAAAACGTAAAATTAACGGATTATTATATTGTTTTTTTAAATAATTTTAAAGGTTTTCATGTTCGAGTTTTATGCCGTCCTGGTCGAATCTCGCAAATAAGCCGTAAGTTCTTCTCGGATCGTCTTTTCTTTGCAAGGTTATATGTTCGCCTGAGTAAGGATTGAGATAATGATAAACCGTATATTGTCCCGCATCGGGCTGTTTTTTCAGCCAGTCCATCGCTTTCTCGCATTCTTTTACAAATTCCACCGCCATTTGTTTTAAAGAATCCTTGTCGATGTTAAATTCCTTGATTTTATCTTGAAAAATATTTTCCTAACGACTTAAAACGCTTTCAGGGGTCAATTCATAATTTTCTTCAGGTTCGCCGTCGGTGAGTTTGAATACTTTGCAGCCCGTTTGTTCAAAGTCGTCCAGCGATATCCGAGGCGGTTCAGGTTTTTTTTCCAAATCATTGTCGAAATTATTTTGAGAAGTTTCTTTAAGCATATTTTTTCCCGTGGAGCAGGGGATTATGTACGTTATGTACGAGGCGAGACCTCGTACATTTAAATTCAACCGTACGTACGAGGCTCATGTACGAGACGAGATCTCGTACACGGCTATCCGAAGTTTTTGGAGGCGACGAAGTCGCTGACAAAAATTTAGGATAGCCGACAGTTATGCGAAGTTGCGAAGCGACGAGCAGAACTGGCGGGAACCGCCGCCCATTATGCAAAATCGCTTCGCGATTTTGCATAACTCGTTATTATGCGAAGTGTTTGTGTAATAATATGTAAAAATCGGTATATTATATGCCCTTTAATTCTATTTTTTTTCTTCAATTTCCTTGAAAATTATCTCAATAAATTTCTTTTTGGTCATTTTTTTAACCACATTGCCTCTTATCCGAACATTGAAATTTTTACCCTTGGCTTCTTTGTCGCCAATAACCAAAATATAGGGGATTTTCATTTTTTCCGCCTTGCGGACCTTATAAGAAATGGTCTCGTTCAAAAAATCGGCCTCAACCCTCAGGCCCTTTTCTGATAATTCCCGAGCCAGTTTTTTAACCGCTGATTGATGGGCTTTACCCACCGGGGTGAGATAAACCTGGGTGGGCGAGAGCCAAACCGGAAAAGCGCCGGCATAATGTTCAATCAACACGCCCATAAATCTTTCCAAAGAGCCGAGCAAGGCGCGGTGAATCATAATCGGTTGCTGTTTTTTTCCTTTATTGTTGATATAAGTGACATTGAATTTTTCCGGCAAATTGAAGTCGACTTGGATGGTAGTACACTGCCAGGCCCGCCCCAAACTATCTTTGATTTTAATGTCAATTTTCGGTCCGTAAAAGACGCCGCCGGCCGGATCGATTTCGTACTTGATTTTTAATTTTTTCAAAGCACTTTCCAAAGATCTAGTGGCTTTATTCCAACTATTTTGGCTGCCGACGGATTTTTCCGGCTGGGTCGACAAATAAACGTCGTAATTTTTGAAACCGAAATTTTTTAAGATTTTTACGGCGAATTTGACAGTCGTTTCTATTTCGTTATTTAATTTTTCCGGCTGACAGAAAATATGAGCGTCATCTTGAGTAAAACCACGCACTCGAGTCAATCCGTGCAAAACCCCCGATTTCTCGTAGCGGTAGACCGTGCCCAGTTCGGTGTAACGCAGGGGCAATTCGCGGTAACTTTTGACCGCATTTTGATAAATAGCGATATGAAACGGACAATTCATCGGTTTGACTTGATAATCGTCTTTTTCTTCTTTATTCATTTCCGACATATGCATTACCGGAAACATATTTTCCCGGTAAAAATTGTCGTGCCCCGAGGTTTTCCAAAGATTTAACTTCGCCAGATGGGGCGTGCCGACCAGCTGGTAGCCGTGAGTGATATATTCGTCCAAAATATAATTTTCAACAATTCTTTTCAGGGTCGCGCCTTTGGGGTGCCAAAGAATCAGTCCGGGTCCGATATTGTCGTTGATTTGGAATAAATCCAATTCCTGTCCTAGTTTGCGGTGGTCTCTTTTTTCCGCTTCTTCTCGAATTTTAAGAAAATCATCCAATTCTTTTTGGCGCTTAAAAGCCAATCCGTAGATTCTTTGCAACATTTTATTTTTTTCCTCTCCCCGCCAATAAGCGCCGGCGATTTTATTAAGTTTAAAAGCGCCAAGTTGGCTAGTAGAATCAACGTGCGGCCCGCGGCACAAATCAATAAAATTCCCCAATTGATATATGGTAATTTTGTCTATTTTTTTTATTTTTTTATTTTGATGTTCCAATGTTATAATGTTCTCATGTTTTGACGTTTTTGTTGTTCCGGTTTTTTTAATATCTTGCAAAAGTTCAATCTTATATGGCTGATTAAGTTTTTTAAATAATTCCATCGCTTGATTAATCTCTATTTCCTTTTTGACGAATTTCAGTTTCTTTTTGGCTAATTGCCGCATTTTATTTTCTATTTTTATCAAATCCTGCGGAGTTAAAGTTCGTTCTAAATCAAAATCATAATAAAAGCCGTTGGCAACCACCGGGCCAATGCCGAGCTTGACCTCAGAAAACAATTCCAAAACCGCCGCGGCCATCAGATGGCTGGTTGAATGACGAAGGATTTCCAAAGATGTTTGCTTTTTGTCCATATCAGGTTAGTGAAATGTAACTTACTGAAGATTTTTAATTACAATTTCTATTTTATTTGCGTCCCACGGCGCTTTTTTAATAATCAGAGGCGGCCACAATTTGATTTGGACCTGTTTGATTTCTTTAAAGTTTTCAAGATAGTTTTTAATTTCTTCAGGAGAAATTCCTTGAAAGTGGTTTTTTTCTAAAATTTGGTGGTCGTTGGCGATTGTCATATACCCACGGAACTGAACCTCTAAGGCCGCTTGGCCTTGAGCGAGATTATGCTCTGTCAGACGATAAGACAGGCTGCTTGGTTCATAGGCGGTTAATTTTTTACCCGAGGGGACTTTTTCTTTTAAAGAATTGACTGCTATATCTAAAAGATTTTTTTCTTTAAAAGCTATGGCTTTGATGTTCAGTTTAACTGAAGCGGTGAACTCCGCTTTTTCATCGCCAGCTTGAGCGTCGCAACTTTGTTCTAAAACTTTTGATTCAACAACGATTTTTAAATCCGCTTCCGGCAGTTTTTGTTCAATTTCGTCCATTCCTTTGTTATAGAGTTCTTCTTTAAGTTTTTTTATTGTTTGGTCAATGTCCGTTTGCATAACTATCCCGGTTTTTTTTAGACCGCCAGTCATTGATTTTTCGCTTTTAGCCAAAATATTTTCCTTTAAATAAGGGTCGTGCAAATTGGGGATAGTGAATGTCGTTGGTCCAAGATCATAAGTTTCTCCAGTTTTATCGGCTTTGACCAAAACGGTTGTTTGGTTTTTAGGCGGTATTCTTATTTTGCTAACGGCTCGGAAAATCAGACCTTCCGGAGAAGAGAAACGAGTGCCAGCAATAAAATTTATTGATGTTCCGGTATTGTTAGTTAAAATAACTTCTCCTTCAGCGTAGTCTTCTGTGGAAACCGTAGCTTGAACTGTGTTTTTTTCCTGCGCTTCCTGAGTCGTTTCCAATATTTGGCCGGTCAAGGCCTGATTATCTTCGGTAATGATATCTTCGCTGATTTGAATTTTAAGGTTTGCGTCGATTTCTTCTGGTTCGGGCGTGATAATAATTTTCGCCCCGTAAGAGGTGCTAAACAAACCAAAAATTATGCCGGTAAGAGACAGGACGGTTAATATTAGAAACAAATAGCCGATTTTATTGTGAGGGTCGATGTAGATATTAGGCATAAATCAAGATGTTTTATTTTTCTCTCATTTTACTTTATTTTTAAGATTTCAGCAACAGGTCATCAAGGGTGTCTTTTGTTACTTCCCGGGCGTCTTCGGCGATTACTTTTGGCACGCCATCTTTGTCAGAAAGGCGGCCGGAAACGCGGATTATTTTGTTTTCTTGCCAAAGGCCAGGGGTGAGTTTAAAAATTTTGGGGAAGACAATAACCTCAATTTCGCCGGTTGAATCTTCTATTTTAACGAAAAGCATTGTTTGTTTGTCTGAGGTGATGATTTTTTTGATTTTGGTTATTAGCCCGACAATTTTAACCGGAGAACTTACGACTGATTGGGAACCATTTTGCCCATTTATCCGGTTTTCCGGGCGGGGAGGGAAAATTTTATTCTGGGAGTTTATTTCCGCTTCGGGGTTTTCTTCATTGGCGCTAATTTTAAATTGTCCAATTGGTTGGGCGTATTTTTTTAGAGTCGCTTCATACTGTCTCAAAGGGTGGTCGGAAATAAAAAGTCCTAATAATTCTTTTTCCCAGAGAAGTTTTTGTTGGTGTTCGGCTGGAGGGTATTTTTTTAATTTTAGACTTAATCTACCGCCCAGGGAGAACAAACCGAAGAGAGTTGTTTGTCCATTTTCTTTGTCTTTTTGTTTTTTTCTGGAAAATTCGAGCAACGTCTCCACGTTTTGCAATAATTGGTTGCGTTCGCCAAATTGGTCTGTCGCTCCGCCTTTAATTAGACTTTCCAGGGATTTTTTATTCAAGTCCTTAGAGTGGACTCGGCTTAAAAAGTCTTCCAAGTCTTGATATTTCCCGTTTTCTTCTCGTTCATCAATGATACTTTTGACTATCCCTCCGCCGACGTTTTTAATTGCTAAAAGTCCGAACCTTATCTTGTCTCTTACCACGGTAAAGTTCTTATAACTCTCGTTAACATCCGGCGGGAGAACCTCGATATTCATTTTTCTCGCTTCCTCAATTTCAATCGCGATTCGGTCAATGGCATTTTGGTCTGAGGTTAGAAGAGCGGCCATAAATTCAATCGGGTAGTTGGCTTTTAAATAAGCGGTTTGATAAGCAATGGTAGCGTAACAGGCGGCGTGACTTCTATTGAAGCCATAGCCGGCAAACGGCTCGATAAAAGCGAAGGTCTGTTCGGCTATTTGGCGGGGGATTTTATTCTTAAGGCAGCCGGAGATGAATTTCGCCTTTTGTTCTTGAAGTAGTTTAGGGATTTTTTTGCCTACAGCTTTTCGTAAAACGTCGGCTTCGGACAAAGAAAATCCGGCTAAATCGCGGACAATTTGGAGTAGCTGTTCTTGGAAAACCGCTACGCCGTATGTTTTTTCCAAAATAGGTTTTAATTTTGGGTGAAGATAATATGGTTTTTTGCGGCCGTGTTTTCCCGCAATATATTCCGGGATTAACTCCATTGGCCCGGGTCGGTAAAGGGCGACCATAATGATAATGTCTTCTAATTCAGTTGGTTTCAGTTGTTTTAAATAGTGCCGCATCATATCGCCTTCCAGCTGAAAGACTCCGGTGGTTTCCGCTTTTTTAAAGAGATTGAACGTTTTTTTATCATCGAGCGGAATTTGGTCAATATCAATGTCTTTTTGATGATTGTATTTGACAAGCTTCAGAGATGTTTCAATAACAGTTAAATTTTTTAATCCCAAAAAATCCATTTTCAAAAGTCCGAGACTTTCAATAGCATTCATTTCATATTGAGTAATAATGGTTTTTTCTTGACCGGAGACATCGTATTGAGTTGGAGCATATTGGGCTAATGGTTCCGGAGTAATAACCACGCCGCAAGCATGCCTTGAAGCGTGGCGAGCCACACCTTCTAATTTCTTAGCTGTGTCAATGATTTTCCTGGCGTCGGCATTGGTCTCGTAAGTCGTTTTTAAATCCGCAGCCATACTCAGGGCTTGTTTAAGAGATTTGTTAAAAGGGACCATTTTAGCCAGTTTGTCGCAAAAGGTGTAAGGGTAATCCAAAGCTCGGCCAACGTCTCTAATGGCGGCTCGGGCAGCCATAGTGCCGAAAGTGATAATTTGGGCGACGTGGTCGCGGCCGTATTTGTCTTCAACATAGCGGATTACTTCATCGCGTCGGGTATCAGCAAAATCTAAATCAATATCCGGAGGGGCAATCCGCGAATCGGTTAGGAATCTCTCGAAAAGAAGGTTATATTTTAAAGGGTCGATATTGGTGATATTGAGAATATACGAGACAATAGATCCCGCGGCTGATCCGCGGCCTGGCCCGGTAACTACCCCATTTTCTTTAGCCCAGTTGACAAAGTCTTGGACAATTAAGAAATACGAGGCAAAGCCGGTCTCTTTTATTACCGACAGTTCGTATTCCAGTCGGTCTGAGATTTCTTTGGTTTTTTTAGAGTAACGAGCGGAAATATTTTTTTCAGATAACTCTTTTAAGTACTGGTCTGCCGTTTTGTTCTCGGGCAGAGGGAAATAGGGGAGTTTGGTTTTACCCAATTCAATTTCTAAATTGCACTCCTGGGCGATTTTTTCCGTGTTCGAGATAGCTTCGGGATAATTTTTAAAACTGTCCACCATTTTTTTTGGAGAGCGGAGTGAAAAATCGTCACTGAGCATATAGAGTCGGTCTTTGTCTTTTTTCTTTTTTTTAGTTTGTAAACAAAGCAGGATATCTTGGATCTCGGCGTCTTCAGGTTCGATATAATGAACGTCATTGGTCGCGACGAGGGGGATATTATATTTTTTAGATAATTTGCAAAGAGCTTTGTTAACTAAAATTTGTTCTTTAATTCCGGGGTGGTCTTGAACTTCTAAATAAAAATTTCCTTGGCCGAAGAGTTCGTTATATTTTAAAATTGCCTTTTCCGCTTTTTCTAACTGATTTTCAATAATTAATTGCGGAATTTCTCCCTGACAGCAGGCGGTTAGGGCGATTAAACCCGAGCAATATTTTTGTAAAATTTCGTCGTCGACCCTCGGTTTATAATAAAAGCCCTCGAGATGGGCAATGGTGGTCAGTTTAATTAAGTTTTTATATCCCTGGTCGTTTTTAGCCAAGAGGATTAGGTGGTAAGGTTTTTCGTCTATTTTTGGTCTTTTATTTAAATGTCCGTATCGGGCTAAATAGGCTTCAATGCCGATGATTGGTTTGATGCCAGCCGCCTTGGCTTTAGAATAAAATTCAATGACGCCGTACATAACACCGTGATCGGTCAAAGCTAAAGCTTTCATTTTATGTCTTTTTACTGCCTTGATTAGTTCATCAATTCTAGCTAAGCCGTCCAGGAGTGAATAATGACTATGAACGTGAAGATGGGTGAACATAATTTCATTATGGCGTTATAACATTTTAGCAATGGAACATAAAGGATTTTTTTACAGAAATTTATTCTTTTGTCCGCCGAAAGCGGAGAACGTTTTTATGTTCCCATGTTCTTATATCATCATAAATTTTATTTTTTATTCTTTTTCTTGCTTTCTTTTTTTTCCCTGATGAGGTCGACTAAATCTTTTAGTCCTTCGCTAAATACGCCGATTAAGGCTGAAATTTTTACTTTTTGTTTTATTTCTTCCAACGTTTGGCTGACTTTTTCTGAGGCTCTTGATAAGTTGCGGGAGAACTTGGCGATTCGGCAAGCAATAATAATAGCAATAATTGCTAAAACAATACAGAGAATAGCGATGAAAATAATCGCTCCGCTGGCAGTGATGTAAAAAAGGTTTTGACTAGTCATAATAAATTATTTAATAATTAAACGTATTAACATTTTAACACATAATAATATCTTGCCAAGCCTTTACTTGACGGAGAATTTTTAGTATACTGGGTATAAGTGATTAAGTCCATTTAATTATTGGAGTATTATTTGTCCTAAAGTATGGATGACGATTTAACCCTAAAACAATTAAGGTTTGCTCGGTGGTATCTAAGTCATAAAAGGAGATTTTATCAAATATTGGTTGGTTTCTTAGGCGTTTTTAATCTTATTGTTTTGGCAGCGGCTTTATACCAGTTTATTATTTATGTCGCCTTAACCGAAGTTCATGAACTAATGCTTAAAGAGTTGACTTTTGAGAGAATCGATTATGTTTCACTTAACCGACATTTTGCCCCCGATGATTTAATAATTGGCGAGAAAACATTGGTTTATTACCCGGGAACCCAACAATATGATTTAGTGGTTAAGGTTAAAAATCCCAATGGTCAATGGAGAATTCCGGTAATTGAGTATTATTTTTTCTGGGGTGATAAAAGAACAAATCCAAAGGAGAGTTTTATCTTGCCTAATCAAGAAAAATATCTCTTTGTTTTTAGACAGGCGATAGAAGGAGAGCCGGCGAATCTTGGAGTTGCCTTTTCAAAAATTGACTGGCGGCGGGTTCGACCAACTGAGCAGAGCCCTTTGCAAATTTTGTCAAAATTAGAGGTCAGTGATATCGAGCTTGGTTTCGCTGTCCCGGAACAAAAGATGATTTCTTTGCCCAAAATCCTTTTTAAAATTAAAAATCACTCTGTTTACAATTTTTGGCAGGTGAATTTTATCGTTATTCTTTACCAAGGAAACAAAATTGTCGGGGTTAATATTTTGCCGGTTAAAAGATTATTAAGTAATGAAGAACGTCAGATAGAGCTGAATTGGCCGTCTATTCCTTATTCAACAGAAATACAGGTTATCCCGGAGATTGATATTTTTGACCCGACGATTTTTATTCCTTCTTATTAGTCAATTAATTTTTAAAAAATCATCGGAAGAATCCCGCTTTCAGATTGTGGATTTTTTTGTTTTTTATTTTGTTGTTTCTTTTTGAGATTATTTTTTGAAAAAAGTTAAGAAAATTTATTGTCAATTGTCTTTATTCCTGTTATAATTATTTATATGAGTGAAAGCGCTAAAACCATTACCTGTATTATTCCCGCTTATAATGAAGGTCAAACCATTGCCGGGGTAGTAGAGGTTTGTTTAAAAACGCCTCAGATTAATGAGGTTATTGTTGTCAACGACGGTTCTCAAGACGATACTTTAGCTAAACTAAAACCGCTGGCGAAGAAGATTAAAATTATTAGTTTAGCCAAGAGTCGCGGCAAGGGTTACGCCGTAGCTCAGGGAATTAAGGCGGCTCTCAATCCGTATCTTTTATTTCTTGACGCTGACCTTCTCAATCTTGAATCTCGTCATCTCTATTCTCTCTCTCGGCCGGTTATAGAGGGCTGGGCTGATATGACCGTTGCCGGTCTTATTTCTGCCCAAAATCCACTTCGCCGCACTTACTGGCGGTTTTGCGGCCAACGTTGCTTCCAAAAAGACAGCCTTGTTCCTTTAATTAAAGAGATTGAAAAAACTAACTACGGATTAGAGGTTTTCCTTAATGAAAAATTCAGGGAGAAGAAGATGATTATCGTCCCTCTTGTTTTCCGTTCCGAATACCATTTTGTCAAACAAAAAAAACAAAAGGACTGGCTAATGGCTTATGCTCGGGAAGTGTGGCAGGTTTTTCAGCAAACCGTTTCCGTCAAAACTTCTCCCCGTAAAAAAGTCAAATCGGAATTTTTACACGGTTTGGCTGATTACCTTAAAATCAGCTACCAACGGCTGAAAAAAATTATCTTTGAGGACTTGGAGGGATGAAAGAAGAAGGGGCGCAAGGAGACCCCTTCTAATTTTGGGGTTTGAAAATGAAAATCAAAGAAATTCGGGCAAAAAATATTCTTTCGAAATCAGGGGTTTATGATTGGACTATTAATCCTTATCTTGGTTGCCAGCACGGCTGTTCGTATTGTTATGCTAAATTTATGAAAAGGTTCAGCGGCCACAAAGAAAAATGGGGAGAGTTTGTTGATGTTAAAATTAACGCGCCGGAATTACTTGCTCGGGAAATAAAGAAAAAGAAGATTGGCCGGGTTTGGATAAGCGGGGTCTGCGATCCTTATCAGCCGATTGAAAAGAAGTACGAGCTGACGAAAAAATGTTTGGAGATTTTACAGAAGAGCGATTGGCCGGTCGCCATTCAGACAAAATCGCCCTTGGTCTTGAGGGATTTGGAATTATTTAAGAGATTTCGGGGGATAGAGGTCGGGTTTAGTGTCGCGACAGGAGATGAAAAAATTAAAAGAATTTTTGAACCAAGAACCTCTCCGGTTAAAGAAAGAATTAAAGCTTTGGGCAAATTGCATCGACAGGGAATCAAAACTTACGCGATGATAGCCCCTCTTTTGCCAAGAGCGGAGATTTTGGTCTCTAAATTGAAGGGGAAGGCGGATTATGTAATAATTGACAGAATGAATTATCATTATGCCGATTGGGTTTATCAAAAACATCAATTAAAAAAAATACAAAACGGGGATGGGTTGGCCTGTCTTTTTAAAAAAGAAAATATCCCTTGTCAAGTTTTATTTTAGGATATATGGGCAAGAATCAGAGGGGGAAAAATAAAACTAAATACTGGTCGGATTATGTTACCAAACATAGTTTTGCCTTAGAATTGGAACAAGGCGTTTTTACTTGGAATAATCCGCAAAAAGTTGCTCAATCGCTCAAGAAATCGGCTGAGCAGAGTTTGAATCGCAAAGGAACTTCGTTTCAATCGGCCATGTCAATGCTTAATTTTTATATTAACCGGGCCGGCAAAAATTTAAAGCCGGCGCGGAAAAGGGTTTTAGAACAAGCAAAAATAGAACTGCGGAAATTATTTAAGATTTGACCTATTGGGAATATTGGAATAATCTTGTCAAGGTAGGGTATTTTAAGAGAAGTTTGGTTGTGATATAATGGATTGTATGAAATATGATGTAGCGGTTATCGGTGGCGGACCGGCCGGAATAATGGCGGCTGGCCGGGCTGGCGAGTTTGGCGCCAAGGTCGTTCTAATTGAGAAAAATGTATCCCTTGGGAATAAGCTTTTGATTACCGGCAAAGGGAGGTGCAATATCACGAATAAAAGAGACGAATTGCGGGAAATGACGGATAGGTTTGGGGAAAACGGAAAATTTCTTTTTTCCGCTTTTTATAAATTTGGGACTGATGATGTTATCGCCTTTTTTGAAAGCCGAGGTGTAAAAACAAAAACTGAAAGAGGCGGGAGAGTTTTCCCCCTAAGCGATAAAGCGCGGGATATTGTCAAAGCGCTTGGTGGTTATTTAAAGGAGTCAAAGGTTGAAATAAGAACAGGGACGAAAGTTGAAGAAATAGTGAATAAAAACGGGAGAATTGATAAAGTTCTCCTCGCCAATAAAGAAGAAATAACGGCCGATAAATTTATTGTTTGTCCGGGCGGGAAAACGCGCCCGGAAACCGGCTCAACCGGCGACGGTTATAAATGGCTAAAGAAATTAGGTCATACCATTACTGAATTATCTCCGTCTCTTACGCCGATTATTGTCAAGGAGAAAATAGTCAAAAGTCTTGAGGGTTTAAGTTTAAAAAACGTTAAGATTTCTTTTTATAAGAATAATAAAAAGGTTGATTCGGAGTTTGGAGAAGCCCTTTTTACCGCTAATGGGATGAGCGGGCCAATCATCCTTGATTTAAGCAGAGAAATAGGTCAAGAGTTGCCGGGGGATATCAGGATTCAAATAGATTTCAAGCCAACTTTGAGTTTTACCGAGCTTGATAAAAGGGTGCAAAAAGATTGGCGACAAATGAGTAACAAGATATTCAGGAACGGGCTTGATAAACTCCTCCCCCGGAAACTTATTCCTGTTATCGTCGGGCTTTCTGGGATTGAGGCGAATAAAAGAATCAACTTAATCACTCGGGAAGAGAGGAAAAGATTGATTCATTTTCTCAAGGAATTTAATTTGGAAGTCAAGGGTTTAGCTGGGTATGATAAGGCGATTATTACTTCGGGCGGGGTGGATTTGAGTGAGGTGGACCCCAAAACCATGAAATCAAAATTGATTGATAATCTGTATTTTGCCGGCGAAATACTTAATCTTGACGGTCCGACCGGCGGGTATAATTTGCAGTCCTGCTGGAGCACGGGTTATCTTGCCGGGGACAGTGCCGGGAAAAACGGAATTAATTTATCTTAATAATTTTTTTAGATAATTCTATGGTAGTTCAAAATCTTTTTGTTCACAATCAATGGGTAGTCCCTTTAATTGTTGTCTGGGTCTTGCCTTGGAAGGGCGTGGCTTTATGGAAAGCCGCTCAACTTAAAGACAGATGGTGGTTTATTTCTTTGCTGGTTTTGAATACTTTGGCTGTTTTAGAAATTTTTTACATTTTCATTTTCAGCAAAAGAAAAAATTTAAAAACCAAACAACAGAAATTGCCTTTACCCAATTAGAAAATCATACTAGACTAGTGTATTTTTTGGGTTTACTAGGCGAATTTTCTAACGGAGATTAGATCAAGAAAAATGATCAGAGAACAGGGTTTAGAGTTGTTAAAACAAAATGTTCAAAATCAAAATTTGATTAAGCACTGTTTGGCTGTGGAAGCGGTGATGAGAGCTTTAGCCGAATATTTTAGTCAGGATAAGAAGAAATGGGGAATGGCCGGTTTGTTGCACGATATTGATTATGAAACGACGAAAGATAAACCAAATGAACATTCTTTAATCGGAGCGAGGATGTTGGAGGACTTGGGGATGGAACGGGAGATTTGTCAGGCGGTTAGAGCTCATAATGAAATTCATAAAATACCCTTGCAAACATTAATGGATAAGGCTCTTTTTGTCTCTGACCCTCTTACCGGGTTGATTGTTGCCTCGGTTTTGGTTTTGCCGTCAAAAAAGATAATTGATTTGCAGACGGAAAATATTTTAAACAGATTTAAAGAAAAAAGTTTTGCTAGGGGGGCTAACCGGGAGATAATCCAGCAATGCCAGTCGCTTTTAAATCTGAGATTGTCGGAGTTTGTCCAAATATCCCTTAAAGCTATGCAGCGGATTTGTTCCGATTTGGGTCTTTAGAAATTGGTTTAGGGGAATCTCCTCTTTGTTTGCCAAAAAATTATAATTATTCTATCTCTTGCCTAGCGGGGTTGACAGGATTTTAGGGTTTCGTTATAATTAGCACTGAAAGGTCAAGAGTGCTAATAATTAG
>Ga0209610_1000085_pt1 | contig 43556 bp, 41 predicted proteins | sample LakKivw275mmetaG_FD_184137 | JGI IMG/M metagenome (GOLD analysis project Ga0209610, IMG submission 184137) | Anoxic lake water microbial communities from Lake Kivu, Rwanda to study Microbial Dark Matter (Phase II) - Lake Kivu water 275m metaG... | ecosystem: Environmental > Aquatic > Freshwater...
GATCGGAACGGAGCGGCAGGACGCGGCTTGGCCTATCTCAAGAGCTGCCTCGACGCCTCGGGCGGCATCGGCGTCGCCCCCGGAGACGCGAGCGGCGGCTGGATGGCCTACGCGGGCCTGCTGGCCTTCCACACCTTCGGGGCCGAGGCCGAGGCCGCTCGTCTCGCCGACTGGATCCTGAAGCTCGAGGACGCTTCGTCCCGCTTCTCTTCGGCCGATATCGCCGCGATCGCCAGGACCTACCGGTACGACGCCTCGATCCCCGGCTGGTCGTGGACGCCGGGCGCGACCGCCTGGATCGAGCCCACAGCCCAGTTCATCCTGGCCCTGGCCAAGGCGGGTGTTCCTCCGTCAAACGCCAGGCTTGTCGCCGGGGTGAAGCTCATCATCGACCGGGCCGCCCCATCATCGGGAGGCTGGAATTTCGGGAACCCCTTCAGCAAGGCCCACGAGCTCGCGGCGACGCCCCTCTCGACGGCTATCGCCTTGACGGGCCTGGCCGCTGCGGGAGCCGCCGAGGATCTGCCGGCTGTCGCCCGGGGGCTCCGTTTCCTCGAACGGTCGCTCGAAGGGGACCTCAGCACGGTCGTCCTCGGCTGGACCCTGGTCGCTCTTCGGGGGTATCGCTCGCGCGCCGAGCTCATTCCGCGGGTCGCCGCGCGGCTCGAAGGCCTGAGCCGCCCCGATGGGAGTTACCGAGGGAATCCCTTCGAGTCCGCCCTGGCCTATCTTGCCCTCGTGAACGCGCCGTCTCTCGTCCCCCAGGCGGGAAAGCGGGCCGGAGAGGAACGGCCATGACCCGCCGTGAGCTTCTCCGCGCCCTGGGGACTTCCGCACTCTTGGCCGGACCCGCGGCCTCCGGCCCCGCGGGCGCTTCGCAAAACACCCCACGGGCCGGCGGGGGCGTCCCTCATCAGGTCGGCGTCAGCGCTTGCCCGAGCTACGACCGGGAAGCGCTCCTCGAGGCCGTCCGGGCCGGCTGGCGCTTGTCCCGGCCGCCGGACGTCCGCGGCAAGCGGGTCGTCCTCAAGCCGAACATCGCCGATTTCTTGCTGGATCGGCCGATCCACACGGACGCCCGTCTCGTCGAAGCCATCGTCATTCATCTCAAGTCCCTGGGGGCGGCCGGGATCGTCATCGCCGAGGGCCCGCCCCACGACCGCGATTCGGAGTCGCTCTTCCGGCGGACCGGCTTCGAGGCCCTGGCGGAACGTCAGGGCCTTCGCCTTGTCGACCTCAATTACGATGACACGCGCCTCGTCAAGAACGCGAATGCCCGGGCCACGCGGCTCCGGGAGTTCCATGTCCCGGCGACGATCCTCGCCGCGGACGTCCTCATTTCCGTGCCCAAGATGAAGACGCATCGGCTGGCCGGCGTGACCCTGGGCCTGAAGAACATGTTCGGGATCCTGCCCGGGATCGTTTACGGCTGGCCGAAGAACGTCCTCCACTGGAACGGCATCCCGCAGAGCATCTGCGATATCAACGGCACGGTCAAGCCGAGCTTCGTCCTCATCGACGGCATCGTCGGCATGGAGGGCTACGGTCCCATCCTCGGATCCGCCCGCAAGGCCGGTGTCCTGGTCATGAGCGCGAACGCTCTGGCCGCCGACGCCACGGCGGCCCGGATCATGGGTATTGAACCGGCGCGGGTCGAGTATCTCGCCATGGCCCAGCGGGCTAGGCTCGGGTCCCTCCGGCCGCAGGACATCTCCGTCGCCGGCGAAAGGCTTTCCGATGTCCGGACCGATTTCGCCTTGGAGCCCGAATACGCCTATCTCCGGGCGCCAAAGATCTAGGCCGGGGATACGTACGCGGCGTAAATGTCCCCGAAGAGAAAAAAAAGGGGGCGGCCGGAGCCGCCCCCTGTGCGGGTGCGTTAGACTTCAGCTAAGGTCAAGGAGTGGTGCTGCCGGCGGCGTCAGCGGAGGTGGAGCGGGGAGCGACGATCCAGTTGCCGGACCAGGCCGACAGGTCGTTCGTGAAGGCCTGCATGCTGACGATGTTGTAAAGGGTGGCTTCGGGGTTGGTCATGTCGTAGTCGTTGAAGCCGATGATGGGGCCCGCGACCCCGCCCCTGGCGTAGCTGTAGACCACGAAATCCTCATCCGACAGCTCGGTGTCCGGAACGTTCCCGATGTTGCCGGAACAGGCCCCGCCGACATGGACGAAGTAGGTCGTGTTCCAGGGGTCGTTGACCGGGACGGACTTGACGTAGAAGGGCGCGAGCGCCTGGATGAAGGGGTTGCCCTGGACCAGCGGGCCGTCCTGGGCGACGTTGAGCCAGCTGCCGTTGTCGGTGATGTAGTCGAGGGCGCCGGTCGAGACCGTCATGATCTCCTTCATACACGACTTCTGCTTGGCCTTCTGGAGCGCCTGCAGGGCGTTCGGGACGAGAAGGGCAGCCAGGATGCCGATGATCGCGACGACGATCAACAGCTCGATGAGGGTGAATCCTCTCATCTTTTTAAGCATTGAAAACCTCCTTTAAAATTCCCTGGCTGATCTCCTCAGCCGGGTTGTTCTTGCCACTCATAGTTGGCACCCCTAATATAGCAATTTGCGTGCCAAGTTTAATATCATTTTAAGTTATTGATATTAATTCAAATACATAAATTGTCCGGGCTGTGGCCGAAAAAAAGACGCCAACTTTTGTCGTTTTCGCCAATTTTTGTCGTCTAGATAGGGTTGCGCTCGCCGTTCCCGTTCCGCCGCTCGGCCTTGCGGACCTGATTGAGGTCGTACTTGCCGATGAGATAGCGGATGGTGCGGTAGCTCAGGCCGAGCAGCGGGGCCGCCTTCTGGAGGCTGCCGCCGGTGACGCCCAGGGCTTCCTGGATGTATTTCTTGGTGATGTCGTCGAGGTGCTGGGTCAGGCTGAAGCCGGGAGCGAAAAGGACCTGGGTCTCGAGCTTCTTCTTCTGGGGCGAGACGATCTCCTGGGGCAGGCAGCTCGCCGTGACCGTCTCCCGGTCCTCGATGGCCACGATCCTCTCGATGACGTTCTCGAGCTCGCGGATGTTGCCGGGCCAGGGATAGCCCTCGAGCAGGCCGACCACCTCGGGGGTGAACCGCTTGGGCTTCTTGCCCATCTTGTCGCAGTATTTCTGGAGGAAGTGGGAGATGAGGAGCGGGATGTCCTCGACCCGCCTCCGGAGCGCCGGCATGTCGATCGAGATGACGTTGAGGCGGTAAAAGAGCTCCTCCCGGAACTTGCCTTCCTGGATCCTCTTCTTCAGGTCCTGGTTGGTCGCGGCGATGATGCGGACGTCGACCGGGATCTCGTCGGCCCCGCCGACCCGGCGGACCTTCCTCTCCTGGAGGGCCCGCAGGAGCTTGACCTGGGTCCAGGGCGACATCTCCCCGACCTCGTCGAGGAACAGGGTCCCCCGCTGGGCCAGCTCGAACATGCCCTTCTTGTCCGAGACCGCGCCCGTGAACGAGCCCCGGACATGGCCGAAGAGCTCCGACTCGAGGAGGTTCTCGGGCAGGGCGGCGCAGTTGATCGAGACGAAGGGATGGTCGCGGCGCGCGCCCTGGAGATGGACGGCCCGGGCGGCCATCTCCTTGCCCGTCCCGCTCTCCCCCGTGATGAGCACCGTCGAATCGGTCGAGGCGACCTTCTCGATGAGGATGTAGATCTCCTGCATCGCCCGGCTCTTGCCGATCATCTGCTCGAAGCCGTAGCGGTCCTTGAGGTCGCGCTTGAGGAGCAGGTTCTCCTGCTTCAGGCGCCGCGAGGCCAGGCCCCGGCCGACGATGATCTTGAGCTCCTCGACGTCGAAGGGCTTGACGACGTAGTCGAGGGCGCCGGCCTTGAGGGCCTCCACCGCCTGGGCGATGCTGCCGTAGGCGGTGATGAGGATGACCGGGAGGTCGGGCAGGTTCTCCCGGGCGTAGCGGAGGATGTCCATCCCGTCGGCCCCCGGCATCTTGATGTCGGTGACGACCAGGTCGATCTCCTCCTTGGCCAGGGCCTCGAAGCCCCCGGCCGCGGTCGAAGCGGTCTTGACGCCGTAGCCTTCCTTCTTGAAAACGACCGTCAGGAGCTCGAGGAGGCTGGCCTCGTCATCGATGATCAGGATCGTTTCCATGTTCGTCAGCTCGCCTGCGGCGCCGCTTTCCGCAGCGGCAGGGTGATCAGGACCTCCGTGCCCTTCTCGAGCTCGGAGCGGACCTCGATCCGCCCGTCGTAATCGTCGATGATCTTGCGGACGATCGCCAGGCCCAGGCCGCGCCCGTTCTCGAAACCCGAGAAGAAGGGCTCGAAGAGATGCTCCTTGTCCTTCTCCGGGATGCCCCGGCCCGTGTCGGCGACCAGGATGCGGAGGTCCTTCTTCCGGGGCTCGGGGAACTCGAGGGTCAGGCGGCCGCCGTCGGGCATGGCCTTGACGGCGTTCTTGATGAGGTTCCAGAAGATCTGCTTGAACTGGCCGGCGTTGCCGAAGTACGGGACGTCGGCGGTCCGGAAGTTCCCGAGGAGCTCGACCTTGCCGTTGAGCTCGCCGCCGGCCTGGAGGATCTTGACCGTCTCGTCGAGGAGGTCGCGGAGGTTGATCAGCGAAAAGACCTGTTTCGCGGGCAGGGCGAAGTCCAGGAACTGCTCCAGGCTGTGCGAGACGCGCTCGGATTCCTTGAGCACGATGCCCATGAGCTCCCGCTGCTCGGGCGTGAGCGCGAGCTCTTTCTTGAGCACCTGGACCGAGCCGGAGATGGCCGCCAGAGGATTGCGGATCTCGTGGGCCAGGCTGGCCGAGACCCGCCCGGCCTCGGACAGGCGCTCCCGGACGAGGAGCTCCTTCTCCGCGGCCCGGAGGGCCTCGCGGGTCCGCCGCAGGCCCCCGGCCAGCCTGCTCATGAGGGCGGCGATGACGAAGAACACGCCCCAGGCGATGAAGATCGTGACCAGCATCGACCCCAGGGTCGTCCGGACGGCCTGCTCGGGCCGGAAGACGCGGATGAAGCCGAAATAGATGCCGTCGGCCAGGACCCCGTACAGGATGGCCGAAAGCGAGGCGGCCAGGAAGCCGGCCCGCCCCGAGATGACCAGGCCGGCGGCGATGATCGGGAAGAGGTACAGGAAGTACATCGAGGAGGCGATGCCGCCGGAGATGTAGACGAAGGCGGTGATCAGGAAAAGGTCGAAGACGACCTGGGCGTAGGCCTGGGCCAGGAGGCCGCGCCCCCCGGCGTAGAGGGCGAAGAAGACCGCCGAAAAACCGTAGGCCCCGAGGATGAGGTAATAGAACGGGAGATTGGGCTGGGCCTCGGGCGAGGACAGCTGGATGATGAAGGCCGCGGCGAGGAGCGAGGTCAGGACGACGAGCCGGTAGATGTTGTAGAGGAACACGTTGCGCCGCTCGACGGCGGCCTCCCCGTATCCTCTCCCGGTTTTCATGCGAGCCTGCCCTTGCCTCCCCGGGCCCGCCCTAGAGGGCCTTCATCAGGCTGAAGATCGGCAGGTACATCGAGATGACCAGGCCGCCGACGATGCCGCCGACGAAGATCATCATGACCGGCTCGAGGATGGACAGGAGGGCCGACACGGTGGTGTCGACCTCCTCGTCGTAGAAGATGGCCAGCTTGTTCAGCATCTCGTCGAGCGTGCCGGTGGCCTCGCCGACGTTGATCATCTGGAGCATCATCGTCGGGAAGCGCCCGGCGGTCTTGAAGGACTCGGCCATGGTCTTGCCCTCGGAGACGAGCTTGCGGGCGTCGACGATCTCCTTTTCGATGACGACGTTGCCGGCCGTCGTCGAGGTGATCTTGAGAGACTCGAGCATCGGCACGCCGCCGGAGATGAGGGTCGCCAGGGTCCGGGTGACCCGGGCCATGGCCACCTTGTAGACGAGGCTGCCGAAGAGAGGCATCTTCAGCAGGAGGCTGTCGGTCGACCAGCGGCCTGCCGTCGTGCTCCGGTAATAGCGGAAGCCCAGCACGAGGCCGATGAGCCCGAGGAAGACGAAGAAGATATAGTTCTGGACGAAATCGCTCATCTTGATGACGAAGGCCGTCAGGGCCGGCAGCTCGGCGCCCAGGTCGCGGAAGATCGAGGCGAAGATCGGGATGACCTTCCAGAGCATGAAGACGGCCACGATGACGGCGAAGCAGATGATGGCCACCGGGTAGACCATGGCCTGCTTGACCTTGGCCCGGAGGCGGACGTTCTTCTCGATGAACTCGGCCAGGCGGCGGAGCATGATGTCAAGGGAGCCGGACTGCTCGCCCGAGGCGATGAGGTTGCAGTAGAGGTCGTCGAAGGCTTTGGGGTGCTTCCGCTTGGCCTGGTTCAGTGTCGAGCCCGCCTCGACGTCCTCTTTGACCGTCTTGATGACGTTCTTGAAGTAGGGGTTCTTCTGCTGCTCCTCGAGGATGCCCAGGCTCTGGATGAGGGGCAGCTCGGCGTCGATCAGGACCGACAGCTGCCGGCTGTAGACGGCCAGGTCCTTGTACCGGACCTTCTCCCGCTTGAGAAACGGGATCTTGAACCCGGCCTTGGCCGGGGCGACGCTGAGGACCTGGATCTGGTCCTTCTGGAGGAGCCGGCCGAGCTCTTCCTTGGACGCGGCGACCCGCTCGCCGCCGACGGTGTCTCCGTAGCGGTTCTTGCCTTTCCAAACGTAAGTCGGCATCGTTCACCTCGTCGGGGGCGGCCCCTATTTCCGGGATATTCCCTGCTGTCCGGACGGCGTCCCCTTGACGCCCTCGCGGCGCTGGATGATGTCGGTCAATTCCTCGGGGAAGGAGGTCATGGACATGACCGTGTCCAGGCTGACGAGCTTGCGGAAATACAGGTTGGACAAGGATTGGTTGAAGGTCTGCATCCCGAACTTCTCCTGGCCCATCTGCATGGCCGAATAGATCTGGTGGATCTTGTTCTCGCGGATGAGATTGCGGATGGCCGGGTTGGGGATGAGGATCTCCATGGCCAGGACGCGGCCCTTGCCGTCGATGCGCGGCAGCAGGGCCTGGGTCATGACGGCCTCGAGGGACATCGAGAGCATGATCCGGACCTGGGTCTGGTACTGGCTGGGGAAGATGTCGATGATGCGGCTGATCGACTCGACGGCCGAGTTCGTGTGCAGGGTCGAGAAGGTCAGGTGGCCCGTCTCGGCGACGCGCAGGCTGGCCTCGACCGTCTCGAGGTCGCGCATCTCGCCGACCAGAACGACGTCCGGGTCCTCGCGCAGGACCGAGCGCAGGGCGTTGCCGTAGGACTGGGTATCGGCGTAGAGCTCGCGCTGGTTGATGATGGCCTTGCGCGGCGTGAGGTAGTACTCGATGGGGTCCTCGATGGTGACGATGTGGACCGGCCGCTCGGCGTTGATGTGCTCGATCATGCAGGCCAGGGTCGTCGATTTGCCGCAGCCGGTCGGCCCGGTGACGAGGATGAGGCCCCGCGGCAGGTAGCAGAGCTGCTGGATCCGCTGGGGGATGCCCAGCTGGGCGAAGCTCCACATCGACGGCAGGAAGCGGCGGAAGGCGCCGGCCACGGCGCCCTTCTGCATGAAGACGTTGGCCCGGAAGCGGCCGAGCTCCTTGACGCCGAACGAGAAGTCGATCTCGAGCTTCTCCTCGAACTGCCGCTTCTGTTTGTCGGTCATGATGCTGTAGATGATCTCTTTCGTCTCGGACGGCGTCAGGGGCGGGTGCTCGAGGTCCTTGAGGATGCCGTGGACGCGGATCCGCGGCGGGATGTACGTCGTGATGTGAAGGTCGCTGGCGTCACCCTCGACGCAGGCCTTCAGCAGCTCGAAGATCGGCTTGGCCATTCATAACCTCCGTATCGTCGCAACCCCGGTCACTCGTCCCGCACGGTCTCGCGCAGGACCTCTTCGACCGAGGTGACGCCGTTCTTGATCTTGATGAGGCCGCTCCGCCTCAGGGTCAGCATGCCCTTCTCGATGGCCTTCCGCTTGATCTCGCGGGACTGGGCCCTGGTCAGGATCATCGTCCGGATGTCGTCGTCGATCTTCATGACCTCGAACAGGGCGGTCCGGCCCTTGTACCCGGTCTTGTTGCAGGTGTCGCAGCCGCCCGGCTTCATGACCTGGAGCCCCTTGAGCTCGTTCTTGTGGTAGCCCATCTCGAGCAGGGCCGACTCGGGCAGAGGGTGGGGCTGGGCGCACTTCTTGCAAAGACGGCGGACGAGCCGCTGGGCGGCGACAAGGATGAGCGAATCGGCGATGAGGAAGGGCTCGACGTTCATGTTGACCATGCGGGTGATGGAGCTGGCCGCGTCGTTGGTGTGGATCGTCGAGAAGACCAGGTGGCCGGTCAGGGCGGCCTTGATGGCGATGTCGACGGTCTCCTGGTCGCGCATCTCGCCGACGAGCATGATGTCGGGGTCCTGGCGGAGGAAGGTCCGCAGGCAGGAGGCGAAGGTCAGCCCGATCTCGTCCTTGATCTGGACCTGGTTGATGTTGGGCACGTTGAACTCGACCGGGTCCTCGGCGGTCATGATGTTCATGTCGGGCGAGTTGATGGTCGAGATGGCCGAGTAGAGCGTGTTCGTCTTGCCGCTCCCGGTCGGCCCGGTGACCAGGACGATGCCCCAGGGCCTGTGGATGGCCTCATCGAAAACGGCCAGCGATTCCTCCTCGAAGCCAAGCTGGGTCAGGTCGAGCTTGAGCATCTCCTTGTCGAGGATACGGGCGGCGATCTTCTCCCCCCAGAGGGTCGGCAGGGAGGAGATGCGCATGTCGACTTCCTTCTTCTTGCCGTTGTCGAGGCGGAGGCGCATCTTGATCCGGCCGTCCTGGGGCAGGCGCTTCTCGGCGATGTCCATGTTCGACAGGATCTTGACCCGCGAGATGACGGGGCTGCGGTACTTGAGGGGCAGGTTGACGATCTCGTAGAGGTCGCCGTCCATGCGGTAGCGGACGCGGAAGCTCGTCTCATAGGGCTCGAAATGGACGTCGCTCGCCCCCCGCTTGATGGCGTCGACGAGGGTCTGGTTGACCAGCTTGATGATCGGGGCCTCTTCGGCCTCGCCGTCCGTTTCGGTCAGGACGTCGGTCTCCTGATCGTTCTCGATGATGTTGACCCGGCCGTCGTCGGCCAGGGCGATGTCCTCGATGATCTTCTTGACCCGGATGGCGTCGGCCGTGCCGTAATACTTGTTGATGGCGTTGACGACGCCCGTCTCCGAGGCGATGACCGGCTGGATCGACAGGCCGGTGCGGAAGCGCACGTCCTCGATGATCTCGAGGTCCGTCGGGTCGACCATGGCCAGGGTCAGGAAGGACCGGATCTTGTGGATCGGCATGATCAGGTACTTCTTGGCCACGTCGACCGGGATGAGGTTGATGACCTCCGGGTAGACGTCGAACTGGTCGAGGTCGATGTAGGGATAGCCGAGCTGGCGGCTGAGGGCCTGGGCGATGTCCTCCTCGGTCAGGTAGCCGAGCTGGACGAGGGAGGTCCCGACGGGCAGGCTGTTCTTCTTTTGGAAGTCCAGGGCCGATTTCAGCTGTTCGACGGACAGGACTTTTTCCCGCAGAAGCAGCTCGCCCAGGTTGGATGCCATTTTTTATCCACTAATCTTATTATTTTGGACAAATCCTGTCAATTTTGCGTCCCGTAATCTCCCGTCCCCATAAAGACGCTCGGAGAGCCGGATTTTCTCTTGCCTGCCATATTTTCTCGGGTCCAAGGCTTCGCTCCTACGGGGCCTATTCTCCCGCTTGGCCAAAATCCGTCAATCACCCGGGGTGAGCATTGCCTGGGTGAAATTAGCAAAAATTGTCTCATCGGCAGGGGTGAGAAGCCTCCCCAGCCGCGGGAGCGCCCGGACACCCGAACTACGGAGCCCCCCGGAAAGGGTCAAACCTACTTTTTTCGAAAAAAAGTAGGTTTGACCCAGGCCTGTCCGGTTATTATTTGAATAAAATCAGTTGGTTAGGATCGGTCTCATATTGAACCTGTTCTTCGTTTTGGCTAAGTAGCTCATTCAACGGGGTTTGGCTGAACGGGTTCACGCTGATCACCTGTAGAATGCTGTAGAGGGGGCGGTCGATTTTGAGCTCCTTTTTGATGAGGGCGACCAGGACATAAGTAGCCACCGCTGTCCAGACCTGGGTCATGACGGCGTTTCGGGAGGTGCCGAAAAAGGACTTGATATGCAGGTGTTGCTTGATCCAACGGAAGAACAGTTCGACTTTCCAGCGATGCTTATAGAGGGCTGCGACGGTCTCGGCGGGAAGCCCGAAGTGGTTGGTTAAAAGAACGAGGTTCGGTTGCTCGGGATCCAGGACACCGACGCGGCGGAGTCTGTCGGGATAGAACTTTGGAGTCGCCATGCCCGTCAACTCGATTTTCTGATCGCAGAGCGGGCCTTGCGATGGATGGACGGCCCGGGATGAGACTCGCCGAAACCGCAAGTCTTTACGGGCCCGGACGATAAAGAAGGCTCGGGCCAGATGGAGCCTGTAGAGTCTCTTGAAGCAGATATAGCCACGGTCGAGAACATAGAAGCTGCCGGGCTCGGGGATGATCTCATCGAGGACGAGGACATCGTGGACACGGCCGTCGGTGACCCTGATAAAAGTGGGGATGGACCCGCGTAAGTCGAGCAAGGTGTGGAGCTTAATGGCGGCCTTCTGGTGTTGGAAGGGGGCCCAGGGGAAAAGCGAGAGGCAGAGATCGATCGTTGTCGAGTCGAAGGCATAGACGGTCTCGTCCAACTGCAGTCCCAAGTCTTCGTCACGATAGAGGAACCGAGCCCGGTCGATCAGGACTCGAGCAAAATCGGCATAGATGCGCCAATCGCGGTTCTCATTGGCGTCGGCCAAAGTGCTTCGGGAGACCCTGCCTCGGAAGCCGCAGTGATAGAGCCGGCCGGCGATCGATCGGAGGCAAGCCTCAATATCGCGCAGGCTCTCCCGGAAAGTCAGCTGGGCGAAGGTCAAGCAAAGGAACTGGTCCCAGCAGGAAAAGCTCTGGACCTTGTAGTGACCCCGATAGCGCGCGACACAGCGCTTGAACTCGTGCCGGGGGATGAAATCCATAAGCTGAGCGAGGACTGTTCGGCCAGCGTTCATCGGCCACTCCTGGCCCCTCAACGGGGGTCCGGAATGGCCATACACCCAACAGGGAAGGCCGTTCAAATCGAAAACGGTCGAAAGTGACTCTTACTGAAAAACCTTCAACAACTTAGCGACCTTTAGAAAAACAACAACCGGACAGGCCTGGGTTTGACCCTCTCTTTCAATAGAGGACGGAGGCCTCGCCGTACTGCTTGATCATCCCGTCTATCTCGGCCTCGATCAGCTTCGTCCGGGCCACGATGGACTGGATCTCCCTTTGCGTGAGGTAAGGCCCGACAGCCTGGCTGATGGCGGCCGCGTCCAGGGCCTTGATCCTCCCGTAGAGGTCCCGGGGGACGCGAAGGATGAGATAGGGCTTGCCGGTGGACTGGTATTTCTTGATCCCGTCGACGCCGAAGACGAGCCGGGTCGTATAGGTTTTGTCCGACCGGAAGGCCCGGGAATGATCGATGAGGATCATCCGCCAGTCTTCGGTGAACCTTATGTTCTCCTGGGTCGGATCGTCGTTGGCGATAAGACAGCACCAGATCCGGTAGAGATAGCCCATGTCCTCGACGTGTTTCGAGGCCGAGGCGGGGAACCTGACGCCCTCGTCCATGATGTCCAGCAGGCTGTACTTGGCGTCGATCCAGAGGGACAGGGAGCCGGCCTTGTTCCGGAACGTCTTCTCGACGGCCGGGGGCACCATGTTCAACCCGATGAGCTTGTCGATCCGGTAGGCGGCGACCTCGTATCTCCAGATGTCCCGTCCGCCGTCGCTGAGCTTCTTGTCGACGTCCTTCCAGGCCCCCGTCGCTTCGACATCGCCCATCTTGAGGGTGAGCTTCCAGGGCTTGGTCACGCCCGTGCCGATCCGCTCGAACGCGACGATCTCGGCCCCTCGCATGAATTCCTCCCATTGGCCCCTCTGGCTGACCTCCTGGGGCAGGAACTGGCCTCTGCCATCGGTGGTAAGAAGCCCCAGGCCCGCGAGAAAAAGGCCGACGGCGAATATCCTCTTATTCATGGCGCCCCCCCCCCCGGCTCTTCCCGTTTGGATCTCGATGACCGAAAGATAACTCCGGAAAACGCCAAAGTCAATTCCTCTTGCCTCCCGTTCCTGAGCCCTCGGAAATCCTCTTTAAAGGGGATTCTTTCGCGCCGGATCCGGACGAATATGAAGGCGTAGAGTGACACCCATGAAGGCGTTCGTTTTCTGGCTCGACAGGCCGTTCGATCCGCGCCGCGGCTCCAAGGCGCTGCGGCGCAGGCGCCGTTCTGTGACCATCCGGTACACTGGCTCGTTCGGCCGGACGGCGGTGAAGGCCCTATTCGTGCTCGCGCTCCTGGCGACCATGTCGAGCATCATCGGCGAAAGGACCCTTCGGGACCTGGATGCCGGCGAAGCCGCTTACGGTATCGGCACCGTCGCTCTCGGGCGATAGACCTCATCTCACTCAACGCGGGCGGCCGGAAGCGCCTCTCCCGCTTCGATCGTCACCGCCAAGCCCCCGCGAGCCCACGGCTTTTTGACATCGGACAAAGGCCGGACTATCCTTTAAAAAGGGGAGGGGGGAAGGGCCTAAGGGACAAACGCTCCTCCACTACGCCGCGCGCGACGGCCGGACCGAGACGGCCCGGATCCTCCTCGACCGCGGCGCCCCCCTCGACGCCCGCACGGTCATGGGCCAGGCCGCCGCCAACGTCGCGGCGGAGCGGAAGATGGACGCCGTCGCGGCCCTGCTCGCGGAGAAAGGGGCCGATCGCTCGGACGCGCGGTTCCCGGTCCTCAAAGGGGATTACCTGGGCCAGAAGCCGCCGGCTGACAAACCCGAGCTCTTTGCGCCGGGGATCATCTCTTCGGTCTGGGGGCTGCACAGCACGGCCGTCTTCTCCCCGGACGGGACCGAGGTCTGGTGGGCGCCGATGAAAAGGCGAGGCTGAGAGGATCTGGACGACCGACCGGACCCGTGCCGGCTGGTCGTCGCCCCGCCCCCTCGACCCTGGCGTCAACGCCGTCGACAAGCACTGGCAATTCTCGCTCGACCTCGAGGGCAACCTCTATTTCGCGGGCCGTCCGCCCGACAGTCGCGGCGCCAGCGACATCTCCCAGGCCCGCTTCGCCGGGGGCCGCTACGAAAAGCCGGCCAATCTGGGCGACCCCATCAACACCGCGGGGGTCGACGACACGCCGTTCATCGCCCCCGACGGCAGCTACCTTCTCTTCTCGCGCCGGTTCGACCTCTGGGCGAGCTTCCGGGGCCCGGACGGGGCTTGGGGAACGCCGGTCAACCTGGGCCCCGAGGTCAACAGCGCCTCGATCGAGCTCTGCCCGATGGTCACGGCCGACGGCAAATACCTGTTCTTCCTGAGCCAGCGCGACGGGGAGAGCCACGCTTACTGGGTCCGCGCCGATGTCATCGGGAAGCTCCGGGCGAAAGGCCGGGTCGAATAGGCCAGCCCTCGCCCGCCTCGCTGTTGTGGGGGCCGGGGCCCTGGGCCTGCGTGTCGAGCCTGTTTCCCGGCTCGATCTCGGCTCGTTCTTGAAAGGCGCGGGAGCGCCGGGGCGGCTGAAAAGGCACGCCTTGATCCGGCTCGTCGGGTTCAAGTACCGGAGGCTCAAATCCTCGAGCCTCCAATCCCTCGAACGGGGCGAACGGACCGAGATCGATTTCCTCAACGGATACATCGTCGCGCGGGGCCGCGAGCGCGGCGTGAGAACGCCGCTCAACGAATTCCTGACGGCTCGCGTCAAGGACATCGAGGCCGGCCGGCGGACGATCGGCCTGGCGAATTTCGACGACCCCTTCCTGGAGGCCTACCGCTGAGGGCCGCGGCCCTCAGGCGAGCGGCAGGAGGACCGAGAACGTCGTCCCCTCGCCGAGCCGGCTCTTGACGGACACCGTGCCCTTGTGGGCCAGCGCGATGTGCTTGACGATCGACAGGCCGAGGCCCGTGCCGCCCAGCTTTTTCGACCTCGATCTATCGACGACGTAGAACCGCTCGAAAACATGGGGGAGATGCTCGGCGGCGATGCCCGGCCCCGTGTCCTCGACCTCGATCGCCAGCTTGGCCTCGCGGACGGAGAGCCGGACCTTCACGCTCCCCTTCTCCGTGTACTTCACGGCATTGTCGACGAGGTTGAGCAACAGGCCTTCCATCTGTCCGGGATCGGCCTGGACGATCGGAAGATGGGCGGACGCGTCCAGCGAGAGGGCCAGGCCCTTTTCCCCCGCCCGCTTCTCGAACATCTTCAGGATCGCCGCCGCCATCGGCCTCAGGTCGACCTCCGTCTTGTCGATCTTCGGCCCCCGTTCCTCGAGCTCGGACAGGACCAGGAGGTCCCCGACGATGGCGATCATCCGCTCGGTGTTCCTGCGGATGATCTCCAGGTAAGGCCGGTTCTCCTCTTCCGTCCTGGGCTCGATCGTCTCGAGGAAGCCCTTGATCGCCGTCAAAGGGGTCCGGAGCTCATGGGAGACGTTGACGACGAAATCCTTCTTGGCCTTATCGAGGGCCCGGATCTCGGTGATGTCATGGAGGGTCGCTACCAGGCGGTCTCCGGTCGCGAGAGGTGCGACGCTGCAATAGAAGACGCGGTCCTGGATCGTCCCTTCCTCGGACGCGTCGCCCCTGGAGACGCGGGCCTTGCGGACGGCCTCGGCCAAGGCGGTGCTCCGCACGACCTCCCAGAAGTGGCGGCCTTCGGGGCTCTCGTCCCCCACGGTCCGGCGGAAGCTGGCGTTGCAGAGCTCGATCCGGTCGTCCGCGGAAAGGACGCAGAGGCCCTCGCGCATGGACCCCAGGATGCCCTGGATCTCCTCGTTCTTCATCCGGATCTCGTCGAACAGCGTTTTGAGCCGCCCGGTCATCGCGTTGAAGCTCTGGGCGAATCGCCGGAATTCCCCGCTCCGCCGGGCCGAGACCGTGACCTCGAAATCCCCGGCGGCGACGCGAGAGGACGCGTCGATGACCTCCCGGACCGGCGCGGAGACGGACTTGCTCAGGAAGAACACCGTGACCAGGGCCACACCGATCATCAGCCCGACCACTTTGAGGAGCTCCCGGCGAAAGACGTCCAGAAACGCCTCGAGGCTCTTCATGAAGACGCTCAGCCGCAGAGCTCCGACGACCCGCCCGGAGTCCTTGAGCGGAACGCTCATGTACATCATTTCCTGTTTCAGCGTGGAGCTGCGACGGATGGACATGCTCTTTTTGCCGCCGAGAGAGGCCTGGATCTCCGGCCGATAGAAATGGTTCTCCATGTCCCGGGCCTCTTTCTCCGAATCGGCCAGCACCTGGCCGGTCAGATCGATGACCGTGATCCGCGTCCCCGTTTGCTGGCTGAACGCGATGACGAGCCCGCGCAGATCGCCCGGGCCGGAGCCGGCGAGATAGGGGACGATCTGGGGCTCGAGCAGGATCGCCATGTGTTCCAGATAGGAGGCTTTCTCCTCGATGTTATGCCGCCGCATGAGAGGGGGAGCAAAGAGCGTCACCCCCACGGCGAGCAGGATGATGGCCGCCGCATAGCCCGAGAAGATCCGGAGAAAGAGCGTTTTCTTCATTCTTCGAGCTTGTAGCCGACGCCGCGGATGTTCTTGATGAGCCCGCCCGCTTCGCCCAGCTTCTCCCTCAGGTTGCGGATATGGACGTCGATCGTCCGGTCGATGACGGCCTTCTCGTGGCCCCAGAGGAAATCGAGGATCTGATCGCGGGAGAACACCCGGCCTTTACGCGAGGCCAGGAGCTGGAGGATCTTGAATTCGGTGGCCGTCAGGTCGACCTTGACCCCGTCGGCGATGACTTCGAACTTGTCCAGGTCGATGATCAGGGAGCCGATGACGATCCGACGTGCGGACTCGCTTCCCCCGGGGGGTCGCCTGAGAACGGCGTGGATCCTGGCGATGAGCTCCTTGATCGAAAAGGGCTTGGTGACATAATCGTCGGCCCCGAGCTCGAGCCCGACGACCTTGTCGGATTCGTCGCCCCGGGCGGTCAGCATGATGATCGGGATGCCGGCCAGGTCTTCGGACCTCCGGATATGCCGGCAGACCTCGAGGCCGTCGGTCCCGGGCAACATCAGGTCGAGAAGGATGAGGCTGGGCCTTTCTTTGGCCAAGAAGCGGTAGAGGTCCTCGGCCTCCTGGAAACCTTCGAACCGGTAGCCGGCCTTCCTGAGGTTGACCCTTAAAAGCTCAAGAAGGTCAGGCTCATCATCGAGGGCGGCGATCATCTGCGACATGGCGCCGGGTTCCTTCGGTCCCCGGTCAATTATAAACAAAATCCCTCTCCAAGGCACGCGGGCTAACGCTCAAGGAGCGCGTGCAGGGCCAGGACCGCGCCGGCCGCCGCGGCCGCGAAGACGAGCGAAAGGAGCCAGGGGAAGCCGAGAAGGGTCCGGTAGCGCCGGATGATGCCCCGGAAGCACCAGCCGGAAAGGACGAGGCAGCCCGCCAGGACGAGGCCGGCGGCGTGCGGGCTCACGGCTCTCTCCTGTCACGGCGGCCCTCCGGTCCGGCCGGCCGGTCCTCCTCGACATGGTGCTTGATGGTCTTGCCCCGGACCATGTAGATGACATCCTCGCCGATGTTCGTGGCGTGGTCGGCGATCCGCTCGAGGTGCCGGCCCACCAGGATCAAGTCCACCGCCCGCGGGATCGTGTGGGGGTCCTGCATCATGTAGGTCAGGAGCTCCCGGAAGACCTGATCGTTGAGCCGGTCGACCTGGTCGTCCCGCTCGCAGACGTCCCTGGCCAGCCGGTCGTCGCCGTTGACGAAGGCGGTCAAGGCATCGCGGACCATCTCCTGCGCGATCCGGGCCATCCGGGGGATGTCGATCAAGGGCTTGAGCTGGGGCTGCTGGAGAAGGTCGAGCGTTCGCTCGACGATATTGACGGCGAGGTCGCCGATCCTTTCGAGGTCGTTCGAGATCTTCAGGGCCGCCGTGATGAAGCGCAGGTCGGCGGCCAGGGGCTGGCGGAGGGCCAGGAGGCGAAGGCTCCTCTCGTCGATCTCGATATCGAGGAGGTTGATGGCCGGCTCGCGCTCGAGGACCTGGCGGGCCAGGCCTTCGTCGCGGTCCTTGAGCCCCCGGACGGCCAGGGCGATCTGGTCCTCGGCCCGGGTCGCCATCTCCATGAGCTTGGCCTTGAGGGCCTTGAGCTCCTCGTCGAACGGGCGTTCCGGTCTCGACATGGTGTCCCCTCCTGTCCGCGCGCCGCTCATCCGAACCTGCCGGTGATGTAGTCCTCGGTCAGCTTGTTCGCCGGATTGGTGAAGATCTTCTCCGTCCGGTCGAACTCGACGAGCTCCCCGAGCATCATGAAGGCGGTGTCGTCGGACACGCGGGCCGCCTGCTGCATGTTGTGGGTGACGATGACGACCGTGTAGCGCGACTTGAGGTGCTCGATGAGGTCCTCGACCTTGGCCGTGGCGATGGGATCGATGGCCGAGCAGGGCTCGTCGAAGAGGATGACCTCCGGCTCGACGGCCAGCGACCGGGCGATGCACAGGCGCTGCTGCTGCCCCCCCGAGAGGGCGAAGGCGTTGTCGTCGAGGCGGTCCTTGACCTCGTCCCAAAGGGCGGCGCCTCGGAGGCTCTTCTCGACGGTCTCTTCGATCTTCCGCTTGTCCTTCATCCCGTTGATCCGGAGGCCGTAGGCGATGTTGTCATAGATCGATTTCGGGAACGGATTGGGCTTCTGGAAGACCATGCCGACCCGGCGCCGGAGCTCGACGACATCCACCTCGGGCGCGTTGATGTTCTGCCCGCCGAGGAGGATCTCGCCCTCGACGCGGGTCCCGGCGATGACGTCGTTCATTCGGTTGAGGGTCCGGATGAAGGTCGACTTGCCGCAGCCCGAGGGGCCGATGATGGCCGTGACCTTCCGGTCGAAGCAGTCGATGCTGACGTTCTTGAGGGCCCGGGCCGTTCCGTAATAGAAATCCAGGTTCCGGGTCCGGACCTTGACCGCGTTTTCTGCGCTCGTCATCTCTGTTTCCTTCTCAGGCGGTAGCGGATGATCACGGCCGTCAGGTTCAAGCCCAGGACGAGGGCGATCAGGACGAGGGCCGTCCCGTAGGCCAGAGGCCGGACCTGGAGGACGGCGTGGTGCTGGGTGGCCATGATGTAAAGGTGATAGGGCAGGGCCATGAACTGGTCGCTCGGGGACTTGGGCAGGAAAGGCAGGAAGAAGGCCGCCCCGGTGAACAGGATGGGCGCCGTCTCCCCCGCCGCCCGGGCCAGCCCGAGGACCGTCCCGGTCAGCATGCCGGGCACGGCGTAGGGCAGGACGCTCGTCCGGATCATCTGCCACTTCGTCGCCCCCAAAGCCAGGGCGCCTTCGCGGTAGGAGTTGGGGACGGTTTTGAGGGCCTCCTCGCTGGCCGTGATGGTCCAGGGCAGCGTCATCAGCCCCAGGGTCAGCCCGGCCGAGAGGACGGACGTGCCAAAACGCATGACGTTGACGAAAAGGATGACCCCGAACAGGCCGTAGACGATGGACGGCACTCCCGAAAGGTTGCGGATGGACAGGCGGATGAAGCGGGTCAGCCGCGTCTGGCGGGCGTATTCGTGGAGGTAGATCGCGGCCGACATGCCCAGGGGGACGGCCAGCAGGGCCGTGATGGCCGTGACCAGAAAAGTGCCGAAGATGGCCGGGAAGATGCCGCCCTCGGTCATGCCTTTCCGCGGGGCCTTGGTCAGGAACTCCCAGGTGATCGCCCCGTGGCCCTTGCTGATGATGTCGTAGAGGAAGAGCGCCAGGACGGCCAGGACAAGGCCCATGGCCAGCCGCAGGGCCAGGAAGCCGAGGGCCTGGACGATCTTCTTCCGGGCGGCCGGCTTCACTGTTCCCGCTCCTGGTATTTATGGAGGACGAGGTCGGCGACGAGGTTGACGGCGAAGGTCATGACGAAGAGGACCAGGCCGATGGCGAAGAGCGCATAATAATGGGTCGTGTAGTAGGGCACCTCACCGAGCTCGATGGCGATCCCGGCGGTCATGGTCCGGACGGCGTCGAAAAAGCTGTTCGGGAACGACCGGGCGTTGCCGGTGGCCATGAGCACGGTCATGGTCTCGCCGATGGCCCGGCCCATGCCCAGCATGACGGCGGCGATGATGCCCGAGAGGCCGGCCGGCAGCTTGACCCGCAGGAGCGTCTGCCAGCGCGACGCGCCGAGGGCCAGCGAGGCCTCGGTGTAGGCCCGAGGCACGGCGTTGAGCGAGTCCTCCGAGATGCTGATGATCGTCGGCAGCGCCATGATGGCCAGCAGGATGCTCCCGTTCAGGGCGTTGAGCCCGTTGCCCGTGTGGAAGAGCTTGGCCAGGGCCGGCCCGAACAGCACGACGCCGAGGAACCCGACCACGACCGAGGGGATGCCGGCCAGGATCTCGACGACCGGCTTGAGGACCTCCCGGACGCGCCAATGGGCGACGTCGGAGAGGTAGGCCGCGACGCCGATCCCGATCGGCACGGCCAGGACGAGGGCCCCGCCCGTGACCATGAGCGTGCTGACGATCATGGCCAGGAGGCCGTATTCGGCCTTTTCCGGTGAAGTGGGGTCCCAGTTCGTGCCGCCGAGGAATTCGGAGATCTTGATCTCCCGGAAGGCCGGGACGGCGGTCGCGACGAGGGTCAGGAAAATGCCGACGAGGACGAGGACGGCCGTGATGCCGGCGGCGAAGAAAAACGCCTTGATCGCGGCCTCACGGACGTCCCGTCCCCTTTTTTTCATCGGTGTTACTTGAAGTTCTTGTCGTTGGCGGCCTTGTACTTGCCTTCGCCGACCGTGAAGAAGCCCTCGCGCTCGACGACGGCCTGGCCCTCGGGGCCGACGATCCACTGCAGGAGCGCGGCGACGGCGCCCTTGGGCTTGCCGTTGGTGGCCATGTAGAGGGGCCGGGAGATCGGATAGGCGCCCGAGTCGACCGCGGCCTTGTCCGTGGGCAGGTAGCCGGTGCCGTTCGGCTCCTTGGAGATCTTGAGGATCTTGATCCCCTTGCGGATCTGATGACTTTCGTCATAGAGGTAGCCGACGCCGACGTAGCCGACCGCGCCCTCGTCCTGGATGATGCCCTCGATGATCTGGGCGTTGCCGTTCATCTCCTTCATGTCGGTCGAGTAGTTCTTGTTGCCGAGAACGAACTCCTGCATGAAGACGTAGGTGCCGGAGTTGGACTGGCGGCCGTAGAGGGAAACGGCCTGGCTGGGGCCGCCGACGGCCTTCCAGTTCTTGATCTCGCCGCGGTACATGGCGCCGACCTGGGCCATCGTCAGCTGCTCGACGGGGTTCTTCTCGTTGACGACGATGCTCAGGCCGTCGACGGCCACGACGAAGGGCCGGGGGCTGACGCCCTTGTCCCAGGCCTGGTCGATCTCCTTGGGCTTCCACTCGCGGGAGTGGTCGGCGATGTCGCAGGTCTGGTTGATGAGGCCGGTGATGCCGGTGCCCGAGCCGCCGCCGAGGACGGCGATGGGCGTCCCGGGGTTCTTCTCCATGTACTGCTCGGCCAGGATCTGGACGAGGTTGACCATGGTGTCGGAGCCCTTGATCTGGATCATCTTGGCCCCGCAGAGGAGGCCGCCCAAGAGGGCCAGGGTCACGAGGCCGATGATCATTGTCTTTTTCATCTCGATCCTCCTTTTTTCACGATCTCGCGCGCCCTAGAAGGACAGGAAGAAGGTCATGTTGAAGACGACATCGCTGTTCTTCGTGGCGCCGGCGTTGTAGCGGACGCCGTCCTTGTATCGATAGAACCAGACGTTCGGCTGGAGCTTCCAGGAGGCGTGATAGGGCGCCCAATCGAGCCCGGCGATGACGAGGCTCATGTCGAGGCCGCGGTCCAGGCTGTTCGGCACATAGCTGTCGTAGCGGGCGAAGAGCTGGAGCTTGTCGGGCGCGAGGGCATAGCGGCCGAACACGGACCAGCCGCGCCGGTCGAACTTCACGCCGGCCGTCTGATTGAGGTCGGCCTTGAAGGTGAACCACTCGCCGGCGATGACGAGGTTCTTGATCCTCTCGAAGAAGGCGTCGACCTTGTAGGTCGCGGCGGCGGGCTTGGTCTCGGCCGGGAGGGACGCGACGGGGAGCTTACGCTCGGAGTCCATGTAGGCGACGACCGAGAATCCCGCGACCGGGGTGAATTGGGCCTGGAGCTCGATCTCCTTGTATTGATCGGTCTCGGCGTGGGAGTAATGCGCGCCGTTATAGAAGCCCGCCGCGAGACGGAAGCGCTTGGCGATGGAGTACTTGAGGGTGGCCCCGATGTCGGCGCTCGTGGCGGCGATGCTTGCCTTGGTGATGTCCTGATACCCGTCGACGAGGGTCTTGGCGACGCTGCGGAGGCCCCAGCGCTCCTCGGCCGGCTTGAAGGTCAGGGTCTCGATCATGCCGACATTCAGGACCATCTTGGGAACGAGGAAGTTGGCGTATTCGAGGTAGAGGTGCTTGATGAACGGGCGGAGCTTGTCGTCCTTGCCCAGGGCAACGCCGGAGACCGGGGAGCCGGTCAGGGTGACGCCCGTCACGTTGGCCGTGTTGTCGGCGTCAATGCGGAAACGGAACTTGAGGTTATCGTTGATCTTGTTCTCGTAGGTGAAATAGGCCCGGCGGAACACGAACTGGTTGTTGAGATAGGCGGTAGCGTCGCTCGACGGTTTGAGGGTCGTCGGGCCGGCGTTCGACAGGAAATAGCGGTAGTCGAGATAGATGGTGGCGGAAAAGGTCTGCGGCGGCGGAGTGGTCGTCTGGGCCGTCAGGCTCATGATGGTGACCATCGGCAGCATGAGGATGGCCCCGGCGAGGTCGACCGCCTTCTTCAGGATCTTGCGCATTCTCCGGTCTCCTTATGATCGTTTTCGGCTCCATCCTAAGGGGACCGGGTTAAGGAACAATTAAGGAACGCACAAATTTCGGTTAAGTTTCTTAATCAATTCTTAACAATCGCCTGCTCTAATCAGGCTCGGAGCACGGATCATGCCGCCTGTCGGACTCGCCCTGGTCGTCTTCATCATCCTCATCGCCCTGGCCTTCGACTTCACCAACGGCATGCACGATGCGGCCAACTCCATCGCCACGATCGTCTCGACCCGCGTCCTGACCCCGCGAATGGCGGTCGTTTGGGCCGCCTTCTTCAATTTCCTCGCCTTCCTCATCTTCGGGACGGCCGTGGCCCATACGATCGGCGAGGGGATGATCCAGCTTCAGGCCGTGACGCCGTACGTCGTTCTCGCCGGCCTCCTCGGGGCGATCTCCTGGAACTTGACGACCTGGCTGCTGGGCCTGCCCACGAGCTCCTCCCACGCCATCATCGGGGCCTACGCCGGGGCCGCGGTCGTCAGGGCCGGGGTCGGTGTGATCATCGCCAAGGGCTGGGTCAAGACGGTCGCCTTCATCTTCATCGCTCCCGTCCTGGGTTTGATCCTCGGGGTCTTCCTCTTCTGGATCACGATCTGGATCGTCCATAAACAGCATCCCGCCAAGGTCAACAGGGGGTTCAAACGCCTCCAGCTGGTATCGGCCTGCCTGTTCAGCCTGGGGCATGGCGGCAACGACGCCCAAAAGACGATGGGCATCATCGCCAGCCTGATGTTCTCTGCCGGCTACATGAAGACCTTCCACATCCCGCTTTGGATCGTCCTCAGCGCCCACGCGGCGATCGCGATGGGAACCCTCTCGGGCGGCTGGCGGATCGTCAAGACGATGGGCCAGCGGATCACCAAGCTCCGGCCGATCGACGGCTTCTGCGCCGAAACGGCCAGCGCGGCCAGCATCTTCCTGGCGACGCACATCGGCGTTCCGGTCAGCACGACCCATGTCATCACGGGGGCGATATCAGGAGTGGGGGCCACGAAAAGGCTCTCCGCGGTCCGTTGGGGCGTCACCCTCAGGATCGTCTGGGCCTGGATCTTCACCATCCCCGGGGCCGGCCTGATGGGCGCGGCCTACTATTTCCTCATCAAGCTGTTCTTTCGGACCTAGGGCCGGCGCCCCCCGGCCGTTGACGCGGAGCACCCTTTCCCATAGAATCGCGAACCATGAGCGACGGACGCGTGGCCCTGTTCTGCTTGTCGGCCGTGGTGATGCTCTCGGTCTCATCCGCGGCCGGCCAAGCGCAGAGGACCGCCGCCGCCGTCCGGGCCGAAGGGCCGGTCAAGATCGACGGCATCCTGGACGAGGCAGCCTGGGCCGGAGCGGCGCCGCTCGCGGATTTCGTCCAATTCCAGCCCGAGCGGGGCGCGCCGGCCTCCGTCGGGACATCGGTCCGGATCCTCTACGACGACGCGGCCGTTTACTTCGGGTTCGAGAACGCCGACCCCGACCTGGCCCGGATCGCCGCGAAGATCTCGAAAAGGGACTCCGACCTCAAAGAGGATGATGCGATAGGCGTTTACCTCGATACCTACGCGGATCGCAGGTCCTGCTACTTCTTCATGACCAACCTCTTGGGGACCCAGTACGACGGGAGGGTCACCGATAACGGCCTGACGACCGGTACGACCTGGGACGGCATCTGGAGATCGGCCGCGAAAAGGACCGAGACCGGCTGGACGGTCGAGATGGCCGTCGAGCTCGTCAGCCTGAAGTACAGGCCGGGCCGTCAGCGGGTCTGGGGACTTGGTCTGGTCCGGAGCCTTCCGCGCCGGTTGGAGCAAAGCTGTTGGCAGGGCTCCGTCGATTCGCTCCTCAGGGTCTCCCAATTCGGGCGCCTCACCGGCCTCGATCTCGAGAAGGCCTCGAAGAGGCTGCAGGTCATCCCTCATGTCGTCGGCAGGCTCGAGGATTGGAGCACGGTCGGGGCCGAAGCCGGCCTCGACGCCCGCTACGCGTTCAGTCAGACCGTCTCGGGGAACCTCACCCTGAACCCGGATTTCGCCACGGTCGAAGCCGACCAGGAGCAGATCAACCTGACCCGGTTCGAACTGAGCCTGCCGGAGAAGAGAAACTTCTTCCTCGAGGGGAAAGAAGCCTACAACCAGCGCATCCAGCTCTTCTATTCCCGCCGCATCGGCGACATCTACGGCGGGGCCAAGATCTACGGCAAGGCGGGAGGGATCGAGTTCTCCGCGCTGACGGCCCAGACCAAGCCCGATGACGCGCTGGCCGCGGATTCGGCCAGCTTCTTCGTTTTCAGGCTCAAGAAGGACGTCTTCAAGGATTCCTTTGTCGGGTTCCTCGCGGCCAACCGGCTCGTCGACGGCCGGAACACGGGGACCGCCGGGCTCGACACGTCCGTCAATTTCTCCCGCGTTTTCCACTTTACCGGCCAGATGGCCGTGAGCTACGGGGACGCCAAGGGCAGCAACGTCGCGTTCTTCCTTCGCCCTTCGATCGACACGGCGACCTTCCACTTCCACGTTCGCTACACTCAGCTCGGCGAAACGTTCGGCGACAACGCCAACGCCGTCGGGTTCATCCGCGACGACGACCGCCGCGAGCTCGATTCAGCCCTGGAGAAGACCCTCTGGCTCAAGAAAGGGTTCCTCGAGAGGATCGACTACGGCTCGAACTACAACATCTATTGGGGACTCAACGGAGTGATGAGGTCCTGGCAGATCGACCAGACTTTGGGCTTCGATCTCAGGAACAAGCTCTCGCTCGAGACCGACTACACCGAGGAATTCAAGCTCTTCGAGGAGGAGTTCCGCAATCGCCAGACCCAGTTCACGCTGGGCTACAACACCCGGGAATGGCAGTCGGTCAAGGCCGTCTACGGGTTCGGCCGCAACTTCGGCCTGGACTTCGACCTCTTCGAGGCCGCGGTCAATTTCCGGTTCCCCAAGGACCTTTCGGTGGAGTACGGCCTGACCCGGCTCGTCTTCGATCCGGACCCCGAGGGCGACAGCACCTGGATCCACTCGCTCCGGACGACCTACAATTTCACGAACGACCTGTTCCTGAAGCTTTACTATCAGGTCAACTCGTCCATCGACAAGATCGCCGTCCAAGCGCTTTTCGTCTGGCGGTTCCAGCCGCCCTTCGGACTCATCCAGTTCGCCTATCAGCGGGGGTCGACCGTCTTCGGCGTGGCCGGGGAGCGCGTCGACACCCTGTTCATGAAGGTCGCCTACATGTTCTAGGGCGGGACGACGCCGTCCGGCAGGCAAGAAGACAGAGCGGGCGAACTCGAGGTTGAGCACGTCGCGATCCGTTAGGACCGCTCAGTCTGGGAGTGGCGGGCGGGCTTATCGCCGAGCCCGTAGATCTTCAGTTTGTAAGATAACATCCGTTCCGTGATGCCGAGCGCGCGCGCGGCCCGGCTCTTGACGCCCTCCGCTTGCCGGAGGGCCATCCGGATCTCCTGGGCCTCGAGCCGGCGGACCTTATCGGTCAGCGAATCGCCCTGCGAGCCCGGATCGGCCCCCTCCCCCTCCGTGAAGAAGACCGGCAGGTCCGCGACACCGATGACGTTCCGTTCGGCGAAGACGACCGCCCGCTCGACAACGTTCTCGAGCTCGCGGACGTTGCCGGGATAGGCGTGCTTCACGAGGACCGACAAAGCCTCGCGGGAGATCCCGTCGATCTTCTTACGCTCCCTCTGGGCGTATCTCTTGATGAACAGATCGGCGAGGAGCGGGATGTCCTCCTTCCGCGTCCGGAGCGGCGGCACGTCGATCGCGATCACGTTCAGCCGGTAAAAAAGGTCGGCCCGGAACTTGCCCTTCTTCATCAGGGCGTCGAGGTCCTGGTTCGTCGCGGCGATGACCCGGACGTCCGCCCGGAGCGCCTGGTTCGAGCCGAGCCGGTAGAATTCCCGGTCCTGGAGGAAGCGCAGGAGCTTGACCTGGACCTCGGGGGCCAGGTCGCCGATCTCGTCGAGGAAGACGGTCCCGCCGGAGGCCGCCTCGAACTTGCCGATCTTGCGCTCGTGGGCGCCGGTGTAGGCCCCTTTTTCGGCCCCGAAGAGCTCGGCCTCGATCAGCGTTTCCGGGAGGGACGGGATGTTCAAGGCGATGTAGGGGCCGTTCCTCCGGGGCGACGACTGGTGGATCATCCGGGCCACGAGGTCTTTCCCCGTCCCGGTCTCGCCCGAGACGAGGACCGTGGCCTCGCTCCGGGCCGCCTTGACGATGAGCCGGGCCACGTCCTCCATCCGCGGCGAGGCGAAAACGAAGTTCTTGTCGCTGAACTTCTCGTCGAGCCGATCCTGAAGGAGGGAGATCTCCCGCCGGAGCTTCTGGCGCTCCGTCGCCCGCTCGAGGATGAGCAGGAACCTCTCGAAGTCGAGGGGCTTGACGATATAATCGTAGGCCCCCGCCCGGACGGCCTCGACGGCCCGCTCGATGTTGCCGTAGGCCGTGACCATGATCGGGGTCACCAGGGGGTTCGCGGCGACCACGTCCCGGATGACATCGATGCCCGTTTCGTCGCCGAGCTTGTAGTCGACGACGGCGACCCCGACAGGATGGCGGAGGACGGCGTCCAGGGCGTCCTTCCGGGAGGCGGCCTCGAGGACGGGATAGCCGCGGGCTTCGAGGTTCTCCCGGATGAGCCGGCGCTGGACGGGATCGTCCTCGACGACCAGGATGAGGGGCTCGTTCATGTCAGGCTCCTGGAAGCTCGATCCGGAATTCCGTGCCCTGGCGGTCCCCGCTCCGGACCGCGATCGTCCCGCCTTGGGCCTCGATGATCCTCTTCGTGAGGTATAGGCCGATGCCCATCCCTTTCTCCTTGGTCGTATAGAAGGGCTCGAAGACGCGGCCGAGCGCGTCCGCGGGGAGGCCCGGTCCCTCGTCGCGGATCCAGATCCCGGCGTTCTTGCCGATCCGGCCGCCTCTCGCCCGGACGGGCGCGTCGGGGGAGGCCTCGAGGGCGTTCTTCAAGACATTGAGAAGGGCCTGGACCAGCAGCTCGCGGTCGCCGGCCAGGCGGACGCCGGGCGCGGGCTCGATGACGAGGCGCGACGCGGCCTCCGGGACTTCGGCGGCCAGGCTCTCCGCCGCCTGGCGCACGACGTCGTCAAGGAGGAGGGGCTTGACGTCGGGAAGGACGTTCTTGACGACCCGCGAGAACCGGTCGACGATGCGGGCGATCGTCCGGACCTGGTCCTTGCCGAGGTTCACGTCCCCTTTGGCTTCGGGCGGCACCTTGCGCCCGAGCAGCTCGAAGACGAGGGCGAGGCTGTTCAAGGGGTTCTTGATCTCGTGGGCGACGCCGGAGGTGAAGGCCGAGATCTCCCGGAACCTCTCTTTCTCCATGCGCTCGGTCTCGGCTTCGCGGGCCTTGGTCACGTACCGGGTCTGGAGCTGGAACAGGCCCCGGAAAAAGAGGGCCCCGGCGAGCAGGATGAACCCCCCGATCAAGTACGACGAGCGCCGCGACTGGGCGATCATCTCCTCCATGCCGCCCAGGGCATACCCCACAGAGAGAAGATAACGGCGGCCGTCCGCCGCCGTCAGGGCCGAAACGACGCTCAGGAACTTCCCGGCCGGGGAATCGATGATCCCGGATGCCCCTTCGCGAACCTCCTGGAGCGAGATCGGGAGGTAGCCTTCGTAGCGGGAGCTCCAGGCGAGGACTTTCTTATCGGCGTCGAGGAGGGCGACGAAGTACAGATCCTCCTCGGACAGGATGGCCTCCAAAGCTTCCTCGGGCGGCCTCCCGTCGCCGAGGAAGTGGGCGACCGTCGTCCCCAGGATCCCGGACGTCGCGGCGAGCTGGCCGCGGACGAGAGCCTCCGTCCGTCTCTTCAGATCGGACTGGGCGAGGACCGAAGCGAGGGCGAAAAAGACGAGGACCCCCAGGAACGGGATGACGAAAAAGAGGATAACGCTGCGCCGCTTCAAAAGCCGCCGAACCTCCTGATGCCGCGTTGTCCCCGGGGACCGCCCTGCCAGTTGGGGAATCCCCGCTTGTCCCTGAGCGTGAGCGTCTGCCCCCGGAGCTGGAGCTGCCGCGCGATGATCGTCGCCGCTCCCCCGGGGGTCTCGGAGAGGGAGCCGATGCCTTTCACCTTCTCGCCGCTGTGGATGTCCTCGCGGAAGAACCACGACGGGCTGACTTCGACCGTGACCGTCTTGGCCAGCTTCGCCTCTTCGACGCGCAGGACCAGGAACGGGGCCGTGCCCTTGTAGCGGGGCTCGAAGACGACCTCGCGGACCGTCCCCTCGAAGCGGACCTCTTTATCGACGTCGTAGAAGTGCCCCGGCGGCGGCCCTCCGGTCTGCCCGGCCGCCGGGCCGGCGGCAAGGACCGCGGCCAGGGCCAGGAGAGTGACCTTGGATCTCATGAGCCTCCTCCCTTCCGAGCGGCCGGCAGGCTCCACTGGAACCCGCCCATGACGTAACCGCTGCGCCAGACGAACAGGGGATCGCTCGAATCGTTGGCGATGTGGGAATACGCGACGAAGACCGTGAGCCGGCGGAAGCTCTTTTCGAGACGCGCCTCGATCAAGTCCCGCGTGTCGTTCCGGACGAGGCCGAGCGGCAGTCCGTCGAGGCCCATGCTGTCGACGCCCGGATAGGTCTTGTCGGAATGCGTATAGCCGGCCTTGAGCTCGACGCTCCCCGGCAGGTTCAGCGTGATCCGGCCCGTGAGCTGATAGCCGTCCCAGGAGAAGGAATCGGAGCTCGGGTTCGAGACGAGATAGAACTCCTCGATCGACAGGAAGGGGTTCTCCCCGGAGACGATCCATTGCCGCAGGGCCGAGGCGCTGAGCCCGACGACGTCGCCGAGGCCCTGGGCCACGAGGGCGGAGACGGAGGCATGGCCGATGCCTTGGCCGCCGCTCCCGGCCCTCGGGATAAAGCCGTAGCTGCCTTGATATTGCCGCCCTCCCCAGCCGGACCCGCCGCCGAAGCCGCCGCCCGAGGCCATGACGGCGCTGCCGGCCGTCTTCGGCGAGGTCATCACGCCGGTATCCGCCATGAAAGGATGCAAAAAGTACTTGTATCCGTATTCCGCGTCGGCCTTCAGGGTCGTCCGGGTCGGGAAATACTTATCGATCGACAACAAGGCGACCTGGCTCACATAGTCGAAAAGCCTGTCCGCGTAAGACGCGTAGTTGCCCTGCCATTGGAGCTTCAGGATGGATGAGGGTGTGACATACGTCTTGAAGGCCCCGATCAAGCTCGCCCCGAGCGTGCTGAAGCCCGCGTAATCCTGGCTGTAGAAGGCCCCCGCGCCGCCGGCCGCGAAATAGAAGGCGCTCTTGGAGCCGGACGGGACGAGATAGTCGAAGCCGAGGTCGGCCGCGAAGGAGTCCAGACCGGACGTTTGGTGGAACGCCGAATAGCCCACGTTGGCCATCAACGAAAAAGCCGAGATGTCCTGATCGAAGGCGAGGGAGAACGACGAGATCCGCTCGGCGACGGACTCGCTCGTCTGGAACAGGTTTTGCGTGGCGTGCTGGTTGAAAGACAGGGTGACCGTGCCGCCCTGGGCCGAGACGGCGGCGGCCAGCAGGAGGGGGGCCAGGAATCGCATCTTCTTCATCATGATGGAAAACTCCATATCAATCAAGACGGAAGGGCCTCCTTCCCGCGCGGACGGAAAGGAGGCCCTTGATCTCCGGGATTATCGGCGGCCCTTTCTCTGAGCGCTGCCCTTCGGGCCGGTGCCGTCGCAAACGCCGGTCCCCGAGGCCCTTCCGGCGGCCGTCAGGCCGGTCCGGAACGCGCCCTTGCCGATCTTGTGCGCGGCCTTGTGGCCGGTGCCGTCCTGGGGCTTGACCCAATCGGGGTCCTGCCCGTTGGGGATCCCGTCCCCGTCGGCGTCCCTGGCCAGGTCGTTGATCCCGTCGCCGTTCTCGTCGATGAAGGCGATCCGGTTGCGATGACGGAACTCCGACTTCGCCTGGACCTTGTTCTGCTGGGTCGCGCCCTGGGCCTCGAGCGCCGTCTTGGCCTGGGCCTTCTCTTGGGCCTTCTCCTGGGCCTGCCCGAAGGCGAGGCCGACGAGGAGGAACCCGACCGTGATGGCTAGAAGCTTTTTCATCTTATGACCTCCTTGTGTCATGAGGTCAAGCTTATATGCCGACTCCGTGCCAATCCATATATACATTAATATGAATAACATATATAAATAGCCGAGTGAAAAAGCCGACAATTTTGTCGGTCCGCTCGACATTTTCGTCCGGGCCAGAACTTCATCTGTCCGTTGCCCGGAGCGGAGGCCTCCCTTATAATGGACTGGGCGAGGACGCCTGAGCCATCATGTCGGACAGACCCGCGGATCCGTCGCGAAACGAACCGGGGAACGTCCCCGCCCCCGACGTCGAGATCCTGGTCGGCATCCCGAGCTTCAACAACGCCGCGACCATCGGGCACGTCGTTCGGGCCGTCGAGGCGGGCCTGACCAAGTACTTTCCCGGCCACCGTTCCGTTCTGGTGAACTCGGACGGCGGCTCGACCGACGGCACAACGGATATCGTCCGCGAAGCCAGCGTCGACTACGAATCCATCCTGGTCGACCACAGGCAGGGCGGTCTCCGCAAGCTCGTGACCCCCTACCACGGCATCCCGGGCAAAGGCAGCGCCTTCCGGAAGATCTTCGAGATCGCCCGGGAGCTCGGCGTCCGGGCCTGCGCCGTCGTCGATTCGGACCTGCGGAGCATCACGCCCGAATGGATCGAGCTCCTGGTCAAGCCCGTCCTCGAGGAGGGCTACGAGTACGTCGCGCCCTATTATCTGAGGCACAAGTACGACGGCACAATCACAAACACCATCGTCTATCCCCTGACCCGGGCCCTCTACGGCAAACGCATCCGCCAGCCGATCGGCGGCGACTTCGGTTTTTCCGGCCGGCTGGCGTCGCTCTACCTAGACAAGAACGTCTGGGAGAGCGACGTGGCCCGGTTCGGCATCGACATCTGGATGACGACGACGGCCCTGGCCACGGGGGCCCGGATCTGCCAGGCCTTCCTCGGGGCCAAGATCCACGACGCCAAGGACCCCGGGGCCGATCTCAGCGCCATGCTGCACCAGGTCGTCGGCTCCGTCTTCGGCCTCATGGAGGAATACGCCGGGACCTGGCGGCCGGTCCGGGGATCGGAGCCGGCCCCCACGTTCGGCTTCGCCTATTCCGTCGGGCTGGAGCCCATCCACGTCAACCTGGACAGGATGATGGAGATGTTCCGGCTGGGCATCAAGGACCTCGGCCCGTTCTACCGGTCGTTCCTGCCCCAGGAGGTCCTGGCGGCGCTCGACGGCTTGGCCGGAGAGACGGACCGGGACCGCTTCGTCTACCCGGATGAGGCGTGGGTGCGGACGGTCCTGAGCTTCGCCCTCGCGTGTCACCGGCAAGTGGCCAGCCGGGAACACATCATCAAGTCCCTCACGCCTCTTTACCTCGGAAAAGTCGCCTCCTTCGTCATCGCGACCTGGGACAGCAGCGCCGAAGATGTCGAAAAGAGGCTCGAGGAGCTCTGCCTCGCGTTCGAGAGGGACAAGGACTATCTCGTCGGGGAGTGGGAGTCCAAGGCCTGAGGGCCCGTCCCCCCAAGGAGGTCGCCATGAAGGCATTCTTCGACAAGGTCATCGTCGGGCCGCTGCAGGAGGTCGTCCGCAAGATCGTGGCCTTCCTGCCCAGCCTCCTCACCGGGATCCTCGTCTTCGCGGCCGGGCTCGTCCTGGCCTGGCTGGTCAAGCTCCTGGTCGTCCGGATCATCCGGCTCTTCAAGCTGGACGCGACGCTGGCCCGGGCGGGCGTCCCCGACGCGCTGAAGAAGATGGCCGTCAAGGACCCGCCCGACCGGCTCATCGGCCGGACCTTCGCCTGGCTCGTGGCCTTCATCTTCTTCATCCTGGCCCTCAAGGTCATGAAGGTCCCGGTCATCGACGAGCTCCTCGAGAAGCTGCTCCTCTATGTCCCCAACATCATCGTCGCCCTGGTCATCCTGACCCTGGGCTGGCTTCTCGCCAACTTCCTCGGGCGGGCCGCCCTGATCGCCTCGGTCAACGCCGGCGTCAAGCTCGCCTCCCTGCTGAGCCGGGGGGTCAAGGCCGTCGTTCTCCTGTTCGCCTTCGTCATGGCCTTCGAGCAGCTGGGCATCGGCCGGCACACGGTGGTCGCCGCGTTCGCCATCGCCTTCGGCGGGATCGTCCTGGCCCTGGCGCTGGCCTTCGGGCTGGGAGGAAAGGACCTGGCCCGGAAGTTCCTGGAGAAGCGGATCCGGAAGGACGGAGAGGCCGGCCCCGACGACCTCAAGCACCTCTGACGCGCCTTATCTTCCGTCTCCTGAGGGAGGGGCGACGGATCCGCGGGTTGACACATCCGCCCCGGCATGGTACTTTGATAACAAGTTTGGTTCACGAGGGTTCCCGGTCGGCGGGCCGGCTAAGCCGCTGATAACGCTCATGAAGCTGACCTGATTCCGTCCACTCCTTGTGCGCTCCCGCTGAACGACGGCCTGAGATAATCGGGGTCGCCGGCGAGAAATTCTGGTCAAGGAGGTTTTTCATAATGACAGACAAGGCCCTCGCCTCCGTCCTCGTCCCCGCGGGGATCATCGTCGCCTCCGCTGTGCTGGGAACGTTCCTGCAGAAATTCGTCCTCGGCCGGCTCGGCCGGGCGGCCGAGAGGTCGGCCGCGGTTTGGGACGACGTCCTGGTCAAGAGCCTGAGGGGCGTGGTCTTCGTCTGGGTTCTTCTCGCCGGACTGGAGGGTGGGCTCAAGTATCTGCGGCTGCGGCCGGAGGTCGACAGGCCTCTCACCCAAGTTATGACCATCCTGGCGATCCTATCGATCACTTTTTTCGTCGCCCGCCTGGCGACCGGCTATGTCACGCTCGGCCTCAGCCGGGCGCCTGGATTTCCCGTGGCCTTTATCCGGAATCTGACATGGTTCGGCGTCGGCGTCCTCGGCCTCCTTTCGATCCTGGATTACCTGAAGGTCCGCCTGACACCCTTGCTGACCGCCCTTGGGGTGGGCGGCCTGGCTGTCTCCTTGGCCCTCCAGGACACGCTTTCCAATCTCTTTGCCGGCCTCCACATCCTGGCCACACGGAAGATCCGGCCGGGCGATTACATCAAACTCCAGTCCGGCGAGGAGGGCCATGTCCGAGATATCTCGTGGCGGAACACGACTGTGGAAGCCCTGGCCGGCAACCTCATCATCATTCCCAACAGCAAGCTGGCCTCCGGCATCCTGACCAATTTCGACCTCCCCTTGAGCGATTCGGCCGTCCTCGTGGAGTTCGGCGTGGCCTACAAGACGGACCTGCGCGAGTGCGAGCAGGTCGTCGTAGACGTGGCTAAGGCCGTCATGGCCCGCGTCCCGGGCGGGGTCCCGGAGTTCACCCCGTTCGTCCGTTTTCACACGTTCGCCGATTCCGCGATCCTGGGCACGGTCATCCTCCGGGGCCGGACGTTCGTCGACCGGTACGTGATCAAGCATGAGTTCATCAAGGACCTCCAAGAGCGCTTCGCCCGTGAGGGCATCGAGATCCCCTTCCCGATCCGGACGGTACGGATCCAGCGGCCGGAGGGTTGACCATGGCTTGGGACAGGATCGCCTTGCAGCAGGCGGTGGCCGAGAAGATCGGCGACCGGAAGTTCATCGTCGTCTCGAACCGCGAGCCCTACATCCACGTCTACGCCGACGAGGGCCTCCGCTGCATCACGCCGGCCAGCGGTCTGACCGTGGCCCTCGACCCGGTCATCCGGGCCTGCGGCGGCATCTGGGTCGCCGCCGGCCTCGGCGAGGCGGACCGCGACGTCGTCGACTCCCGGGACCACGTCGCCGTCCCGCCGGAGGACCCAAGCTATGTCCTCCGGAGGATCTGGCTCAGCAAAGAGGAGGAGGACAGGTTCTACTATGGCTACGCCAATGAAGGCCTCTGGCCGCTCAGCCACATCGTCCACGTCCGGCCGGTCTTCCGGGAGGCCGATTGGAAGGTCTACCAGGAGGTCAACGCCCGGTTCGCCGAGGCCGTGCTCGAGGAGCTCGAAGGCCAGTCCGGGTTCGTCTTCATCCAGGACTATCATTTCGCTCTCCTGGCCCAGATGATCCGGGAGAAACGGCCGGACGCCGTGACGGCCCTGTTCTGGCACATCCCCTGGCCCAACCCCGAGGCCTTCCGCGTCTGCCCCCAGGCCACGAAGATCCTGGAGGGGCTACTGGGCAATGACATCCTTGGCTTCCACATCCGCTATCATTGTCTGAACTTCATGGAATCCGTGGACCGCTTCCTCGAATCGCGCATCAGCGCCGAGACGTCGTCCGTCATTCGCCAGGGCCACGAGACCCTCATCCGCGACTTCCCGATCAGCATCGATTTTGAGGCCGCCGAGCGGAGGGCCCTCTCGCCGGAGATCGAGAGGAAGCGGTCGGCCATCCTGGCCGATCACAGACTGCGGAACCGGCTCCTGGCGGTCGGCATCGACCGCATGGAATACACGAAGGGGATCATCGAACGCCTCGACGCCGTGGACCGACTGTTCGAGAAATATCCCCGGTTCATCGGCCGGTTCGTGTTCCTCCAGCACGGGCCCCTCTCCCGGATCCATATCCGCAAGTACCGGGACTACAACGACGAGATCTACCATCGGGTCATGGACATCAACGAGAGGTGGCGGACGAAGGACTGGCAGCCCGTCATCCTCGAGAAATCGCACCTCCCCTTCGACGACGTCCTGGCCCACTACCGGGCCGCGAACGTCGTCCTCGTCAGCTCCATCCATGACGGCATGAACCTCGTGGCCAAGGAGTTCGCCGCCGCCCGCGCCGACGAGCGGGGCGTGCTCGTGCTCAGCCAGTTCACGGGGGCAGCTCGCGAGCTCGACCGGGCCGTGCTCGTGAACCCCATGGATACGGAGCGGTTCGCCGACGCCTTATGCCAGGCGCTCGAGATGCCGGAGGAGGAGCAGGCTGAGCGGATGCGCCGGATGCGCGAGGTCGTCCGGGAGAACAACATCTACCGCTGGGCCGGGCGCATCGTCAACGAGATGAGGAAGCTGGTCTGATCCCATGGGACCCGAATTCGAATTCTATACCCGGCTCAACCTGCCCGTCCTTCTCGGCGTCAAGGCCCGGACGGTCCCCGAGCTCCTGGACCGGCTGAGGTCCGCCCCCGAGGCCTCGATCTATTACCACACGCACCGTTTCCTCCAGCAGCATCACTACCTCTCGCCGGAACCCCCCAACGATTTCGCCTTCTGGGTCACCGGCTCGCTCGGCCTCGACGCGCTCGGCGAGCAGCTGGCCAGCGTCGATACCGTCAAGTTCCGGACGCTCACGTCCCTGCAGAGGCGCTTCGTCGAGATCCTCGAAGCGCACGGCCGCGAGAACAGGTCCCCGGCCCCGGCCAGCCCCGAAGGCGAGGAGTTCTATTTCCTGTCCTGCCGGACGTTCATCCTGCCGACCCGCCTCAAGGCGCGCGATTTGGCCGAGTTCCTGTCCGTCCTGAAGACCGTGAGCATCAACTCGATCTATTTTCACATGTTCGAGGCCCGCCTGCGGCTCGAAAGGGGCGAGAACGACTTCTCGAACTGGTTCGAGGGGCTCGGCCGCAAAGAGCTGGCCGTCGACGTGGCCCGGCTCGACCCGTACACCATGACCCTCGAAAGCCTGAGGAAAACCCTCATCCGGAAAGTGGAGCGCTATGTCGCGGATTGACGATTACGCGCCCATCGTCGGCGCCAGTTCCATCGGCGAGCTCCGCCTTCTCGCCGAACGCCTCGAAGGCCGGACGATCCAGAACATCAATTCGACCGCCGTCGGAGGGGGCGTCGCCGAGATCCTGCTGCGGATGCTCCCGCTGCTCCAGGACCTCGGCGTCAAGGCCCGATGGGACGTCATCAAGGGCGACGAGCGGTTCTTCCACGTCACCAAGAAGATGCACAACGCACTCCACGGGGTCCCCGAACAGTTCTCGCCCGAGGACTGGGAATTCTTCGTCGAGGTCAACCGCCGGAACGCCGGGGTCCTGGCCGATAAGGCCGACATCGTCTTCGTCCACGATCCCCAGCCCATCGCTCTGGTAGAGAACAAAAAGCGCAAAGGCGGGTCGTGGATCTGGCGCTGTCACATCGATTTCACGGCGCCGCTCCCCGCGGTCTGGTCGTTCCTCCAAAATTACATCGGAGCCTACGATGCGGCCGTCTTCTCGGCCCCCGCCTTCTCGCGACCGCTGGCCATCCCGCAGGTCCTGATCTCGCCGTCGATCGATCCGCTGAGCGACAAGAACAAGGACCTCGCCGAAGAGGAGGTCGCGGCCGTCTGCGCCCGCTTCGGCCTGGACCGGGAGAGGCCGATCATCGCCCAGATCTCGAGGTTCGACTACCTCAAGGACCCCCTGGGGGTCATCCGGGCCTATAAGCTTGTCAAGGAATACATCGACTGCCAGCTCGTGCTCGCCGGCGGCGGGGCGACCGACGATCCCGAGGGGGCCAAAGTCCTCGAGGAGGTCCGGACGGAGGCCGACAAGGACCCCGATGTCTTCGTCCTTTTTCTGCCGCCGGCCAGCGACCTCGAGATCAACGCCCTCCAGAGGGCCGCGACGATCATCCTCCAGAAATCTCTCCGTGAGGGTTTCGGGCTGACCGTTTCCGAGGCCCTGTGGAAGGCCAAGCCGGTCATCGCCTCGGCCGTCGGCGGCATCCCGCTGCAGGTCGCGCACAAATATTCGGGTATCCTGACCCACTCGGTCGAGGGCACGGCCTACTGGATGAAGCAGTTGCTCAACGCCCCCGAATACGCCTCGCGGCTCGGGGCCAACGGCCGGGAGCACGTCCGGACGAACTTCCTCATCACCCGGCACATCCGCGATTACCTGCTTCTGTTCCTTTCGCTCGCCCACAAGAAGGACATCGTCTTCCTATGAAGGGGATCCTCGAACAGGTCCCGCTCGGCGTTCCTTTGGCCGTCCTTCTGGATTATGACGGGACGCTCGTCCCCATCCGCCCGAAGCCCGATCTGGCCCGGCTCACGCCGAGGCGCCGGGACGAATTGTGCCGGCTCGGCCAACGGGTGCTCGTCGCCATCGTGTCCGGCCGGCCTCTCGCGGAGATCCGCAGGGTGATCGGCCTGCCGGGACTCGCCTATGTGGGCAATCATGGGCTGGAGATCCGGGAGCACGGCCGGACGTGGATCCATCCCGAGGCCGCCCGCCGGGCCGAACTGATCGCCGAGGCGGCCGAAGCCGTACGGGCCGGGACCAAGGGACTCGCCGGCGTCACCGTCGAGGACAAGGGCCTCACGGCGACTGTCCACTTCCGGCTGGCTGAGCGGCGTCATTATGGCCTGATCCGAGCCGTCATAGCGGACGAGGTCGGCCGGCGGCGCGGGGCTCTCGCCGTCTCCCGGGGAAAGAAGGTCTTCGAGATCAAGCCCAATATCGCCTGGGACAAGGGTAAGGGCGTCCTGGAGTTGCTGCGCCGGGCCGGCGGTCCGGGCCCTCTTTTCCCGGTCTACATCGGCGACGACAGGACCGATGAGGACGCCTTCCGGTCCTTGCGGGACCGGGGTCTGACGATCCGCGTGGGGCTCGGCCGCCGGACCCTGGCCCGCTGCCGCCTCTCGAGAGTCGATGCCGTCTGGGCCTTTCTGGCGGCGCTACGCTCCCGTCTCGAACTTCCTCCGCGTCCCGGAGAGGGGCCATGAGCCCCAAGGGGGGACGGGGCGACCCGCCGGCCCGTCAGCTTTGGATGGACGCCTGGACCCGGATCAGGTCGTGCAGCGTGATGATGCCCTGAATGACCCCGGACTCCCGGTCGACCACGACCAGGACATTGTTGGGCGATTCGATGAACTTGTCCCCGATCTCGCGAACGGTCTGGTCGGGAAAGCAGGTGATCACGTTCTGGATCTCCGGGGGCTCCTTCCGCAGAACAGCCTCCTGGATCCGCTGCCGGGTCAGGATGCCGCGCAGGAGCCCGTTGAGCTCCACCGGGAAGCCATTGTAGGGATAGCGGTCCACGAGCTGGCGGAGCTTGTCCAGTTCGAGCTCCCGGACCACCACGGGCTTCGGGTTGGCGATGGCCGAGACGGGCAGGTTCTGCCAGCTTTCCAGGGCCAGGGGCGGGCGGATCTTGTGGAGCTCGTGTCCGTCCTGGACGAGCGCGGCGTCATAGAAATTGAGGCGGCCGCCGAGGCGCGAAACGGCCTGGCTGGCGATCAGCCCGATCATGAGCGAGGGCACCAGGGAGAACTGGTGGGTCATCTCGAAAACGATCAGGAGCGATGTCAGCGGCGCGCCGACGACGGTGCCCAGGCAGGCGCTCATGCCGACCGCGGCCAGGACGATATGGTCCGCCGGGGTCAGGGGAAGCCACGTCCCGGCCAGGCCGGCCAGGAAAAAGCCCGTCATGCCGCCGATGAACAGCAGCGGGGCGAAGATGCCGCCGCAGCCGCCGAAGCCGTAGCTCGCCATCGTGGCCAGGAGCTTGGCCAGGGCCAGAAGGCCCGCCGCCTGCCAGACGAAATCATTGGCCAGGGCCCGGCTCAGGTCCTGGTAGCCGAGGCCGAACACGCCGATCTTCCCGACCGCGAGGAACACGGACACCCCGAGCGCCCAGGTGATCAAGCCGCCGAACCCGGGCTTGACCCACGCGGGGACGCGCCGCCAATCCCGGGCCTTGCCCCTGAGGGCGATCGTCCCTTTCTGGAAGACCACGCCCGCGGCCGAGGCCGCCGCGGCGACGACGGGGACGACGGCATAATGGATCCAGCTGATGTTCTCGACCGAGGGCAGGGCGAAGGCCGGCTGGCGGCCGAGGACCGCGTAGACGACAAAGGCCCCCAGGACGGAAGCGAAGATGACCCGCCCGAGATAGCGGCTGTTCAGGTCGCCGACGATCTCTTCGATGGCGAAAGTGATCGCGGCGAGCGGCGTGTTGAAGGCCGCGGCCAGGCCGCCGGACGATCCCATCAGGGTCGAGGCGCGCCGCTCCCGGCGCGGCACCCCCATCAGGCCCGCCACGTTCGAGGCGACTCCGGCGCTGATGAACACGGACGGCCCCTCGCGGCCCAGGCTCGAGCCGCCGCCGATGCTGAGCAGGCCGGCGACGAACTTGATCAGGGTCGAACGGAGGGGCAGATAGCCCAGCTCCTTCCAGTACGCCGACTTCACCTGCGGGATGCCGCTTCCGGCCGCCTCGGGGCTGATCCTGTTCAGGAGGAGGCCCACGAGGAGGGACGTGCCCATGATCAGGACGAAGCTCGCGACCGCGAAGAACGCCTTCGAACGGGCCGCGAAACGGACATAGGTCAGGGAGAACAGGCCGTTGACGAGGATCAGGAACAGGACCACCGCGAGGCCGCCGGCCAGGCTGAGGACCACGGTCTGGACCGTCTGTCGAACGTTCTCGGGGAGACGCCGGAGCCGTCGCGCGACGATGTTGTCGCCGGCCGCGAATCGCATAACCGCATTCTATCCCATCCGGGCCCCGACGAGAACCTCGTTTCTCAAATCCGCGCGAATGGCCTAGAATGGAGAGAGAGCGCGCAAGGGAGGCCTCCATGCGATGCCCTCGGACGTCGACATCCCGCCTCACAGGGCTGCTCTTCCTCGCCGCCACGCTCCTCTGCGCGGCCGCACGCCCTCTTCCCCAGACGGTCCGCCCCGGCAGGGCGGAGGAGATCGTCCGCCGCATCGACGAGCTCTACCGCAGCGACACCAGCGAGTCCACGGTCGAAATGGAGGTCGTGACCCCGAACTGGCGGCGGACCCTGCGGATGAAGGTCTGGAGCCGCGGCCTGTCGGACACCTTCATCCGCGTCCTCGAGCCCAAGAAGGAAGCGGGGTTCGCGACCTTGAGGCTCGGCGACGAGATGTGGAATTTCCTCCCCAAAACGGCCAAGGTCCTGAAGGTCCCGCCATCCATGATGATGAGCTCCTGGATGGGCTCCGACCTCACCAACGACGACCTGGTCAAGGAGTTCACGTTCGCCGAGTCCTACCATTTCGAGATGACCATGCCGGAGTCGCCCGAGCCGGGGATCCTTTACATCAAGTGCGTCCCTAAGGAGGGCCTGCCCATCGTCTGGGGATCGGTCGTCCTGGCCGTCCGCGAGGACGATCTCCTGCCTGTCTGGGAGAGATACTATGACGAGAAGGGCGGGCTGGCCCGGACCATCGCTTTCCGGGACATCCGGACGTTCGGGCGTCGGCGGATCCCCTCGACGATGGAGCTCGTCCCGGAGGCGAAAGCCGGCCAGAAAACCGTCCTCCGCTATCTCGAGGCCGCGTTCGACCTTGCCCTCCCGGCGGACATCTTCAGCCTGCGCAATCTTCACGGCGGCCTCTAGCATGGTCGTCCTCAAGATGGCCTTCCGGAACATCCTGCGGCAGAAGCGCCGGACCGTTTTCACGGCCCTGAGCATCATCGGCGGCTTCACCCTGGCCGTCATCTTCATCGGTTGGGCCGACGGCTCCTACAACGGCATCATCGACCGGTTCACGAGGACCCGGCTCGGGCACATCCAGATACATGAAAAGACCTACCTGGCCCGGCCGTCCCTCTATAAGACGGTCGCCGACGTCCCCAGAGTCGGGGCGGTCCTTGACGGGACCAAGGCCGTCGAGTCCTGGGCCCCGCGGGTCTATTCGGCCGGGCTGGCCGGGGACGGCGACAAGAGCGCCGGGGTCCAGATCATCGGTCTCGATCCCGAGCGGGAGGTCCGGACCACCCATTTCGAACGGACGATCGTCCGGGGCCGCTTCTTTTCCGGTGTCGCCGCCCGCGAAGCCGTCCTGGGCCGGGTCCTGGCCGAGATCCTCCAGGCCAAGCTCGGCGATGAGATCGTCCTTCTTTCCCAGGGCGCCGACGGTTCCATCGCCGAGGACCAGTTCGTCCTCGTCGGTGTGGCCTCGAGCGGGGACGAGATGACGGACCGGACGGCCTATTACCTGCCCCTGGTGACAGCCCAGGACTATCTGGTCCTGGACGCCAAGGTCCATGAGATCGCGGTCGTCGTCGCCCGGCTGGGCCGGGTTCAATCGGTGGCCCGGGCCGTCACCGCCCGGCTCGACGACCCGTCATTGGCCGTCGAGCCCTGGCAGGTTTTCGCCAGGTCCTTTTATAACGCCATGAAAGCGGACAAAGCCGGCATGTGGGTCATGCTTCTTGTCATCGTCATCATCGTGGCCGTCGGCGTCCTGAATACGGTGCTCATGTCCGTCCTCGAAAGGCGCCGCGAATACGGCCTGCTCAAGGCCATCGGGACCCGGCCCGGCCGGATCGTTCGCCTGATCGTCCTGGAGGTCCTTCTCCTCTCGTTCGTATCCATGGCCGCAGGGGCCGTCCTGGGGCTCGGGGCCAACTCTTTTCTGGCCCGCCACGGGATCAGGTTCAGCTCCGGGCTCACGTACGGCGGCATGGTCTTCGACACCATGAACTCCGAGATCAACGCCCGGAGCTTCCTCATCCCCGCCGTGACGGTCATCGCCGCGGCCCTCCTCGTCGGCTTCTTCCCGGCGCTGAAAGCCGCCCGGACCGATCCCGCCCGGACGATGAGGATGCACTAGAGGAACCGGATGACGCTCGCACTGAGGCTCGGCTGGCGCAACCTGTTCCGGAACAAGCGCCGGACCCTGATCGCCGGCCTGGCCATCGGCGTCGGGCTGGCGTCGTTGATCTTCACGGACGCGCTCATGCAGGGCATGGTGGCCCAGATGATCAAGTCGGCCACGGCCGCCTACCTGGGGGAGGGGGAGATCCACCGCCGGGGTTTCCGTTTGACCCAAGAGCCCGGCCTGACGATCCATGACGCCGCCGGCGTCGAGGCCCGCCTCGAGAAAGACCCGGACGTCGAGGCCTTCGCTCCCAGAGCCGAGTCCTTCGGCATGATCACGTCCGCGGCAGAAGCCAGATCGGTCATGATCGTCGGCGTCGACCCGTCCCGGGAAAGGCTTCTGTCCCAGGTCGACGACAACATCCGGCAGGGCGCCTTTTTCGAGGGCTCGGGCGAAAGGGACATCGTCATCGGGAACGCGCTGGCGGAGATACTGGGCGTGGAGCCCGGGGACCGGATCGTGGCCACGGTCTCGCAAGCCGGGAGCGGGGTTCTGGCCCAGGACATGTTCCGCGTCTCGGGGATCTACCGCTTCGGCATCAAGGAGATGGATGAGGGCTTCGCCTTCGTCCGCTTGGCCAAGGCCCAGGACATGCTCGGGATCGGCCGGGGGATCAATGAGATCGCCCTCAAATTCCGGGACATCCGCTTCGCGACGCGGAAGGATAATCCGTTCTGGACTGCCTATTCAACGGGCGGGAACGAGGCGGTCAGCTGGGCGGTCTTGCTGCCCCAACTGAGAGACGCCCTCGGGCTTTTCTGGATCTCGCTGGCGTTCATGGCGGCCATCCTCTTCGGTATCGTCGCCTTCGGCATCATCAATACCCTTTTCATGTCCCTGTACGAGCGGATGTTCGAGTTCGGCGTCCTGCGGGCCGTCGGGACCCGCTCGGCGGGGGTGCGGCGGCTGATCATTTTCGAGGCCGGCGCGCTGGCCGCCCTGAGCATCGCCATGGGCTTGGTCCTGGGTCTGGTCCTGACGCTCGTCGTGGCCAGGACGGGCGTTAATTACAGCGGTATCGAGTTCGCCGGGACGACGTTCTCCGAACCTCTCACCCCCGTCCTTCAAGTCCGCCAGCTCGTCGTCTATCCGCTGGCGACATTCCTGTTCACGCTGCTCGTCGCCCTCTATCCCGCCCGCGTCGCCGGCCGTCTGCGCATCGCCGACGCCCTGCGCAAAAGCCTTTAGGAGATCGCGATGAACACTGTCGAGGAACCCCTCATCGTCACGGAGGGCCTGAAGAAGGATTACCGGGAGGGCGGGGTCGTCGTCCCGGCCGTGCGGGGGATCGACCTGCGCATCGGGGCCGGGGAATTCACGGTCATCGTCGGCCCGTCCGGCTCGGGCAAAACCACCTTTCTCAACCTCATCTCCGGACTGGACTCCCCGACGGCGGGCAAGGTCTGGCTGCGGAACAGGCCCGTCTCGGACATGTCCGGCGACGCCCTCTCGGATTTTCGCCGGGACCACATCGGCTTCGTCTTCCAGGCCTACAATCTGATCCCGGTCCTGACGGTCCGGGAGAACATCGAATATATCCTTCTTCTCCAGGGCGTCCCCGACGATGAGCGGGCGGCGTGGGTGGCCGGGATCTTGAAGGAGATCGGAATGGAGGGGTTCGAGCGGCGATTCCCGCCCCGGATCTCGGGCGGCCAGCAGCAGCGCGTCGCCATCGCCAGGGCCATGGTCTCCAAGCCGGAGCTGATCCTGGCCGACGAGCCGACCGCCAACCTCGATTCCGAGACCGGGTCCGAGCTCCTGGACATGATGCGGGGCCTCAACCGGCGGACGGGCATGACCTTCCTGTTCTCGACCCACGACCGCATGGTCATGGAGCGGGCCGACCGCGTCATCACCCTTCACGACGGCCGGATCGCCAAGGACGAATGGAGTCGAAGGACTTGAGCCGCGGCCTTCGCGCCATCGCCCTCCCGGTCGCTCTCGTGCTCGGGCTCGCCTCCCCGGGGCAGCCGGACGACGCCGTCTCCCTCGGAGGGTATTTCAAGACCTTCGCCTCGCTCATCGCGCCGCCCACGATCACGACCGGCGGGAGGGCGGTCGCCGGCCCGGCCG